>Ga0182736_1002092_pt1 | contig 16305 bp, 20 predicted proteins | sample eDN5th30CKraftBY_FD_128882 | JGI IMG/M metagenome (GOLD analysis project Ga0182736, IMG submission 128882) | Enriched backyard soil microbial communities from Emeryville, California, USA - eDNA 5th pass 30_C Kraft BY (version 2) (version 2) | ecosystem: Environmental > Terrestrial > Soil >... | reverse complement strand
GCTGACGCACTCGCAGGACACGCAGGGCGAGCACGGCGCGGGTCTGGCCGCGCCCATGCCGGGCAAGATCATCTCGATCTCGGTCAAGGCCGGCGACAAGGTCGAGAAGGGCCAGCCGCTGCTCGTGATGGAAGCGATGAAGATGGAACACACCATTTCTGCCACGGCGGACGGTACGGTGGGGGAAGTGTTCTACGGGGTGGGGGATCAGGTGACCGAAGGCGCCGAGCTCGTCTCGATCGAGTAACGGCGGTTTGGGTTTGGCTGGCGGCTCCCGGCGGTTGCGCTCGGAGCCGCTTTGTTTTTAGGGGCACGCCGGTTTAGCTATCCGTCAGCGCCCCGCGCCTAGAATCGGCGCTTCCCCCCGCGCCACGCCCATCATGTCCGCCGCCGACACGCCCAGTCCGCTTTCCCGTCCGCCGTTCCTGCATTTCCTCTGCGGCCGTGTCGCCGCGTCACTGGCGTTCCAGATCGTCTCCGTCGCCGTGGGCTGGCAGATTTACGCACTCTCCGGCAGTGCGCTCGACCTCGGCCTCATCGGCCTCGCCCAGTTCCTGCCCATGGCCGCGCTCACGCTCGTCGTCGGCCACGTCGCCGACCGCTACGACCGCCGCAAGATCGTCGCCCTCTGCATGGCGCTCGAAGCGCTGGCCACGCTGGTCCTCGCCATCGCCGCGCTGCACGGCGTCGGCGGCAAGACGCTCATCTACGCCACCATCATCATCATGAGCTCGGCCCGCGCCTTCGAAGCGCCGACGCTCTCCACGCTCATCCCCGCCGTCGTCCCGCGCGAATGGCTGCCCCGCGCGACCGCGCTGTCCTCATCCGGCGGCCAGATCGCGCAGATCGCCGGCCCCGCGCTCGGCGGCGTCGGCTACAGCCTCGGGGCAGGGTGGATCTACTGCGTCGCCGCTGCGTTGTATCTGACGGCCTTCATCGCCATCGCCACCCTCGTCATCGAACGCGCGCCGCCGCGCAAAGAGCCCACGACCTGGCGCACGCTGTTCGGCGGCATTACGTTCATCTTCCAGCGCCGGTTGCTGCTGGGCACGCTGTCGCTGGATCTCTTTGCGGTGCTGCTGGGCGGGGCGACGGCGCTGCTGCCGATCTTTGCGAAGGACATTCTCAATGCCGGGCCTTGGGCGCTTGGCGCATTGCGCGCTGCTCCGGCTTGCGGTGCGGCACTGATGTCGTTGACGCTGGCACGTTTGAGCCTGGGTGAGAACGTTGGCCGGCTGCTGTTCGGCTCGCTGATCGTATTCGGTCTGGCGACCACGGTGTTCGGGCTGTCGACCTCGATTCCGGTGTCGATTGCCGCCCTCATCGTGCTGGGCGCAGCCGACGCGGTCAGCGTTGTCGTGCGGTCATCGCTGGTGCAGTTGAATACGCCCGATCACATGCTGGGGCGAGTCAGCGCGGTGAACACCTTGTTTGTCGGTGCGTCGAACCAGCTTGGGGAGTTTGAATCCGGGCTCACCGCGCAATTGTTTGGCGCGGTGCCCGCCGTGGTGATTGGCGGGGTGGGGACGATTGCGGTGGCAGCGCTGTGGATGCGGTGGTTCCCGGAACTGAGGCGGCTTCGGACGTTGAATGGGAATGAGGTGGCGCAGTCCTGAGGCAGCGCCCATGTTGAGCGGACGTCGACGCTGATCGCATGCGCGTTCACGCACGCTTTTCACGTCAATCGATGCGTCTTCAACCAGTCTCTCAACGCATTGTTGATCCGCGTCTGCCAACCCTGCCCAGTCGCCTTGAAAGCTGACAGGATCTCCTCATCAAGACGAATGGTGGTCGCCGACTTTCGCGTTGCAGCGGTGCTGCCGACGGGCCGGCCCCGGCGACGCGCTATGTCGTCGGACTTGTGCACGCGAGCGTATTGACCTTGCGCAGCCTGCCTCGCGCTTCGAAGCAGAGCTGCCTCAAACTCGGCAATCTCGGGATCAGGTTTCTTGGCCATCAAAGCTCTCCTTGAGTTTGGCTAGGAACGAGACAGGCAGATTGTCGAATTTGGCTTTGGCATACACGATCAGAAGCACCACCTCACCACGGGGCAATCTCAGGTAATAGATCACGCGGGCGCCACCGCGCTTTCCCATACCGCCGCGCAACCACCGCACCTTTCTACACCCGCCAGAACCGGGGACAACATCCCCCGCTTCTGGATTCTCCGCGATCCAGTCAACGAATGCCTCGCGTTCGGAATCGCTCCACACCTTAGCCGCCCAAACACCAAATTCGCCCGTCTCAATAACGGTTAGCACGATTTAATTGTACTAACAATTTATTGAGCAGCGCAAAGTAGGCTGGAGGCTGCAGCCGACGCCTTCGACCCTCGGATCGATATGCGCGCCATCGACTGACCACGCCATGCAGTTTTCGTCCTTCCACTTCCTTGCCCCCCACGTTTAAACGCGGCAGTGCCAGCTGGGTGTTTTCAAACACTCAACTTCTCGAACGAGATCGAGGCTGCTCGCTAGGAGACGTATTGTGTCGAAGCGGATCCGGCCATCCTACTTGCCAAAGCAGAAATCAGACGAAGAGAAAGCGCAGCGTGGTCGCTCTGCTCTCCTCCCCATCAGTAGACAGCTTCGAATACCGAACGAAGTCACCAGGCGTTCCTCGAACCGCCAGAAGGAGTCTTTCGATAACTGCGATAGCTTTCGACGAAGGCCAGTATCAAAGCTGACGAACGTATAGCATCACATTTCGGTCGTAGTGATGCGCTTCGCACTCGAAGTCAAATCCAGATCTTTCCAGGAGTCGCTGCGACCGGAGGTTGGACGGCCATACGACGGCGACTAACTCTTCCAGGAGCAGATGGCGTTTCGCATAGCGGCAGACTTCCCGGAGCGCGTCCAGCGCTAGCCCCTTACCCCAGTGCGCGCGTGCCAATCGGTAGGCCACCTGTATGCGCGTGGTCTCGGCCAGAGGCGTGAGGCTTATCCAACCGGCCGCGCTGCCGGCGCATGTGATGGCCCAATGACCTAGCTCTCCTTGGTCTGCCGCAATGTACGCGAGCAACGCTTCGCGTCGTTCTGCAGTCGGCAGGATCAGGCCCGTGCTGTGCTGCATCACTTCGGCGTCCGCTTCCAGCGCCAAAATAACGTCCACGTCAATTGCATCCAATCTCCGCAATCTCATCTGTGAAATCCTTTTGCCGACAGTGTTTCGCAGGATAGCGCGGGTCGACGCAAGTCGGCCCGCGCCCAGTAACGCCCACCTTCGTCATTGGGCGTCAGGCCTGCGCCAACTTCCTACTTCCTCATCTCAAACCGATTCGCCGCCCCGGCCGCCGGTTCGAAGTAATACTTAGGCTCCCGATAAACCAGCTCCTTCAACGCGGCATCCAGCTTAGGCAGCTTGAAACTCGCAGCAGAAGGCGCCTTCCGAAAATCCTCGATACTGGCGGGCAAACGCTCAAGCGTCATCGACTCCAGCAAACACACCCATTCCCGCGCCAACACCCCGCACGAATCCTTGACCATGACGGGTTGGTCATCCGGCATCTTGTACCCATCCATCAGCACGACATCACCCGCTTTCAGCGTGATCGTCGCCAACGGCGTAAAGAGCAGTTCCGTGTCAACGCCGGCAACCGGCAACATCTCTGCCTCGCGGTTGTGGAACGCGCGCTTGGCCTCTTCCACCCACCGATACTCCCGCGCGGCCTCATCGCAGCCTTCCCCGATGCGCAACGTGACCTCGCAGCCTGCGCCCAGCCCATCCTCGTCAGGCGTGAGGGGCGTCCAGGGACCTTCCTTCTTGAAGTCGATATCCGGCGTCTCGGTCAGCGTCGCCATGCCGAGGTCTTTCTGATAGTCCATCGATTTTGCACGCGCGTCCGAGTCCGGCAACGCCGTGCGCGGCTGGTGGTAGGTAATGCGATTGAGCCGGTACTCGCCAGGCCACACCGGGATCACTTGATACGCCAATGCGCCGCGCGTCGTCTGGAACAGCGGGCCCGTATCCGAGAAATCAAACTTGTGCTTGCCTTGCCCCGCGGTCATGGCGAAGCCCTTCTCGGTCTTGTGCTGCCAATGCATGAGCGTGCTGCGCTGCCGAGTGAACTGATCCCGCGTGGCCGCATCGTCGAAGTTGCGCGGTGGCCCCGCATCGAAATTGACGGTCGGGATCACCACTATCGCCATGTCCTTGCGGGCTTGGTCGAACAGCTTGTCGGTGTTCTCAAGATGCCGCTTCCACATGGCTGCCGCCTCGGCTTGTGTCGCTTTATCGGTTGTCGACTGTGCCCAGGCGGCGACCGGGGCAGACAGGGCGGACACGCATACAAGGGCAAGCACGCGGCGAGACAGCGTCATCGGTCTTCGTTCCTTTATGAGTTTGGTTGTTGAGCCTATCGGCGTCAGTCGCCCCTGCGGCTGAACAAGGCCCGGGGCGAAGACACCAGGGCATGATATCGCGGCGAACATTCTCGCGATGGGACGAGCGGGCATCCGCTTCCTGATCACGTCGCTGCATACCTCCCCGTCACTCGCCGGTTGCGAGTCATCTACCTGCCTCGTAGACAGCCCGTCAGCGTCGGCGTCGCTGCTCAGAGTAGACTGGCAGCCTTCTTCAACATTCCGAGTCCACATCCATGCTCGTCAAAGCCCTGCGTGTCGGCCTGGGTCAAATCATTGTCCTGGGCGACGCACTGACCCGTCCGCGTCCGCAGAAGCGCTCGCCGCAAGGCCAGGCCGCCGTCAACGCTGACGCGGCCGCGCTCTCGCTGTATCAATTCCAGGCCTGCCCCTTCTGCGTGAAGACGCGCCGCGCCATGCATCGGCTCAACGTGCCGGTCGCATTGAAGGATGCCAAGCACGACCCCGAAGCACGCGCCGCGTTGCAGGCGGGCGGCGGCAAGGTTAAGGTGCCTTGCTTGCGCATCGAAGACGCCGAGGGCACGCGCTGGATGTACGAGTCCAACGACATCATCGCCTACCTGGAAAAGCGGTTTGCCAACGTCGCCTGATTGAGCCGCACGATCATGATGCCTGCCGTGATTCGGATGACCATTGCGCTATGCGCCACCAGCCTGCTCGCCGCATGCGAACCGTCGCTGCCGCCACCGCCGGCCGGGTCGAAGCTCACCGCTGAAACTATCGCTACGCGTGAAGCGCCGGCTGAACATCAGTTCAAGGGCGTGCTTGCAGGAAAGCCCATTCATCTGCTTGCGCATAACTGCAAGGTGTATCGGGTCGATCCCGCTGAAGGCGAGAACGTGAGCTGGACGTTGGTGCTGGAAGGCGATTTCTATCCGTTGCCGACGTCGTGCTTGCGTCAGACCCTTACGGAAGAGAAGGGCGGCGTCACGGCGTTTATTGGGCGGCAGGCGCTTGGGGCGGGGGGATGCTGCACGGGGACGCCGGAGTATCGGACGAAAGATGGGGTGACCTGGAAGCCGAATTGAATCCGTGTCACCCCGGCGCTTGGGTCACGTGGGCCATGAAGATTGCCTCGCATGGCCCCTTTCCCGACTCAGCGTGATGACACCGAACGCCCCCGCGTCATCGATTCCAGCACGCCATCCCGCCGCACCCAGCCATGAAACAACGCCGCGGCCAGATGCCGCAGCACCGTCGCAAACAGCAGAAAGGCCAGATAGCGATGCGCACCGCGCAGCCAACTGAATAAGGCTGCATCCGCAGGCACAATCGGCGGCAACTGCCAACCGCCCGCCACGACCGGATAACCACCCGCCGACAGCATCGCCCAGCCGATCAGCGGCATCGCGAACATCAGCGCGTACAGCAGGATGTGCGAGGCCAGCGCCGCATGACGTTGCCAGGCCGGCAGATCAACCGGCAACGCAGGCGCGCCCTTGAACACACGCCGGGCCAGCCGTATGCACACCAGCGCCAGCAGCGCCAAACCCAACGGCTTATGGATCTGCACCAGCCACTGATGCCGCTCGGATACCGACGCCACCATGCCCACGCCGATGAACAACATCGCAAGAATGCCGGCCGCCATCGACCAATGCAGCACGCGTGCGAATAGGCTGAACGTGGCGGGGGCCCGGCGGGTTTGAGTAGGCGACGGGATCATTGGGCGCGCTCCGGTTGGGTCGAATGGGATGACGCAGAGGCGGCTTGAGGCGGCCCTTCGCCCGTGCGGCGTTCATAAGAGGCCGAGTAGGCCGCGGATCGCGCCGCCAGCAGCGGATCATCGGAAACAGCGATGCCCTGCGGCAACACGGTCGGGTCGTAGTTCACGTCGCGGCAAGGGCCGTCGCTTTGCGGTGCGCTGCTGGTTATTACCACGGTGCCGGCGTCGACAGTCGGCCGGTCCGCCGGCCACTGGCGGGTTGCGTCTTTGGTGGAGTCGCCGGGCTGGCCCAGCGTAAGCAGCAGACGCCAGCGCAACGGCCCTTGCGTCAGGCGCTGTTGCAGATCGCTTTGCAAATAGTCCGCATCGTGCCCCGGCTGCGCCGCAGGCGCCGCCGCTGCGTCCACCGGCGCCAACTGCCAGCGCACCGGCTGCCGCTTTCCGTTCCCATCGATCAGGTAGAACGCGTTCAGGCCGTAATAGTCTTCGGTCGCGTAGCTGGCCGACGGCTTGGCGGTCTTGGCCCACGCGCGGAACGCCGCCGTTTCAGGATGCGCCGCGAAGAACGCCTGCATGCGCTGCGGATCGGGCTTGCCTGTCTTGGGGTCGGGCCGACCGGCTAGCTGCTGATCGTAGAGCGCCTGCGGGGTCGACATTGGAAACACCGGCATGCTGTTCATGCCGGTTCGCCATTGCTCGCCGTTGGCCGACGTGAACATCAAGGCAAAGCTGCGGATCGGGACACTGGAGTCCGACGCATACGGGTTGCCTCCGGGCAAGGCCAGCCGCCCGATCACCGGCGTGCTGCCCGAGGCGAACACCGCAGCGGTGGATAACCCGTGTGCCGCGCCGCTGCTTTCAAAGCGGCCGATCACACAGACGCCTTTAGCGTGGTTGCGCCGAAAGCCCTCGTGGATGCCGCTGTTGGCTTCCAGGGCGTTCACAATGCGGTCGGGCGTCAACCGCTGCGGGTCGAGCCAGCCGCCCACGTAGGCGAAGGCGGCGCCAGAGGCGAGCACGATGGCGCCGATTGCGGTGAGGCGAAGGAGGGTTTGCGGGGTGGTGAGCGGCCGGGGCTTCTGGGGCCGTTCTTCCGGCGGTTGGCCGTCTTGTTGCCGTGCACCCGTCGGTTGGCGATTCGGCGGCAGGCGGCCCGGGGGCTGGCTTCCCGGTGGCGTTTGACCCGGCGGCGGGCCGTTGCGGTCAGATCCTTGTTGCATAAGGCTCCTTGCCCATGGGGCGATAAATACCCCTGTAGGACGTCGCGCAAAAAAAGTTATTCCCCCATGGAATAAACCCGCCGGCGCGGCGTCTTACTGCATTGACCTGTAAGCTGGTTGCGCAGGCCTGTCCCAGGAACCCGCCATGATTCAACCGGTCCGCGTGCCGCCCGACGCGCTGGCATCCTCCGACGACGAGATGCCAACGGAAGAACTCTCCGACGCCGTGCTGCGCCAACTACTGCCGCGCTTGCGGCGTTTTGCGCTGCGCGTCTTCGAGCCGGGGGCGGCAAGGGCTGAAAGTCCCTTTTATATTTATTTACTCAAACCCTCAAATTTTTGCTGGATATCGGCAAGCACGGCGCGCACGTCGACCTCGCCGTCACCGTCCGACTCCGAATCCAGGATCGTCGTACCGGCTGCGGTATCGGGATAGCTCACGCGCTGCATGATTCCGGCATCCAGCACGGCCAGGCCGTAGCCGTTGAGCGCTTCCGTAATCTTGGCCCCTATCTGCGCCGGCGATCAGTTCTGCTGTGCGTGCCAGCTTTGGGGGCTGTAAGTCAATTTACGGCCCCCTTACATTAGAATCTGACTATAGCCATCCTCTCTACGCCGAAGATGTCCTGAACTTTCGCTATCCTCGGCGACAACTGATACATCTACTGTGGAAGATCTTGTGCCAGACCTTTTTGCCGATATACCTCCTGCCCAACATCGCGGCCCTTTGACCGAACTTACTGCCGAATCATTGCGCAATGAGGCCAACCTCTTCTCTGCAGCTGAGAGTACTCACCCGGAGCCCTCGCTTTACGGAGTCTCGGACGGCAAGGCCATTGGAACCTACCTCGAGCACAAATTCAGAACCTACCTGACTGGAAAGGGGTATTCGTATCTGATGGGCAACGCGGCAAACGGCTTGGACTTCCCTGGGCTGGACATTGACATCAAGGTTACTAGCATCAAGCAACCCCAGTCCTCCTGCCCATTTCGTTCGATTCGACAGAAGGTTTACGGCCTGGGGTACTCCTTGCTCGTGTTTGTCTATGACAAGGCCGATGATCCCGAGACCAAGGTGGCGGTTTTGAAAATGGTCAGCACAGTCTTCGTGGAAGCTCAGCAGACCGGCGATTTCCAAATGACGACAGGGCTTCGCAGGATCGTGGCCGACGCTGCGAGCAGAGGTGACAGTTCAGATGTCACCAAACAGGAGCTGATGGCATTCATGGAATCTCGGGCTTTGACCTCAGAAGAACACGAACTCCGCGCTTTGGCGGAAGCTGTGATGGAGAAGCTACCAGAGCAGGGCTACCTGACAATTTCGCCCGCCATGCAGTGGCGACTTCAGTACAAACGCGTCATGGAGAAGGCCGGAATTGTCGATGGGGTGCTCTCCGTATACAAAACCAAATCCTTGGCTGACTCCTCCTTATGAATGAAGAAAGTAAGCGCCGAGCGGAGTTTGGCGACTGGCAGACCCCCCTCGAACTTGCCCAAGCATCATGCGCCAAGCTCGTCGAACTAGGGATAGAGCCAGCCGTGGTGGTCGAACCAACGTGCGGTGTCGGAGCTTTCGTGCTCGCCGCAAACGAAGCATTTCCAAGTGTGAAGGAAATCCACGCCTACGAGATCAATTCCGAGTACCTGACCAACCTCAGAGACCGCTTGGCCCATTCCGCCGGGAATGAACACGTTCAAGTTCATAAAGCCGACTTTTTTGCTCACGATTGGAATGCCAGTCTCGCTCAGGTTGAGGGCGTCCTCCTCGTGCTCGGTAATTTTCCCTGGGTGACAAGTAGCCAACAAGGCAGCATCGGCGGCACCAACCTTCCGATGAAATCGAATTTTCAAGGACATTCAGGATTCGACGCCTTGACCGGAAAGGCCAACTTCGACATCAGCGAGTGGATGTTGCTCAAGGTGTTGACTTGGTTCCAACGCCGGTCTGGAGCGATCGGAATGCTCGTGAAGACAGCCGTAGCTCGGAAGATTCTGTCTCAGGCTCACCAACAAGGTGCCTCGGTGGTGGATGCTTTCATGTTCAAAATCGACTCCAAAAAGAGCTTCAATGCTGCAGTGGATGCTTGCTTATTGGTCATGCGGTTTGACCCAGCCGCATCGAATTCGAGTCACGAGTACACGGTCTTCGACGATCTCAACGCGACTCACGGTACCCGGGTCGGACACCGCGACGGAAAGACGATCGGTGACCTCGACGCCTTCGATGCAACGATTCACCTTTTAGGGAAGAGCCCCCAAAAATGGCGCTCTGGCGTGAAGCACGACGCGGCGGCGGTAATGGAATTCACCCGTGCACCAGCAGGGCTCATCAATGGGAAGGGCGAGCTTGTCACTTTAGAAGATACCTACCTCTTTCCCTTGCTCAAAGGCTCTGACATCGGCAGTAATAAGCAATGGCGTGAGAAGTTTGTACTCGTCACCCAGCGTTTCGTCGGTGAGGGCACCGATCTGATTAAAACAAATGCTCCTGCGACGTGGGAGTACCTGCTGGGCCACGGGCCCCAACTCGATGCTCGCGGCAGCTCGATATATGCGAAGAACCCACGGTTTTCAATTTTTGGAGTTGGGGACTATGCGTTCAAGCTGTGGAAAATTGCAATCTGTGCCCTTTACAAAAAACTCGAGTTTCGTTTGATTGGACCTATCGAAGGCAAGCCGGTAATGTTCGATGACACCGTGTACTTTATTTCGTTCGATACAAAGGAAGAGGCCGAGATCGCGCTTACGCAGCTTAATAGCGCTGAGGTACGCCGGTTGCTGAGCTCGATGATCTTCTGGGACGAGAAGCGTCCCATCAAGACAGCAATTTTAAATGCGGTGGACTTTGAGAAAGTCAATGGGGTGGCGCGCCAAGCCAGTCTCATTTAATTCTTTCTTTACGCAGTTTTTTCTCACGTCTGGAGGCCCCTCGGGGCCGTTTCTTATTGACTCATTTGAGGTTATGAGTATTCACTCATTGGGTAGACCATCCACGTAGGCAGCAAATAGCTGCTTGATCTTGGTGCCGTGCCTGGCGGCGTACACCTTGAGCTGGGCTTGTTGCCCTGCCGTCAGATCGAAATTGACACGCTTTAGTTTCCTGAGAGTCGGCCAGACTGGCCAGGGTCGCCGCCTTGGCCGTCTTCGAGCTGGGGCGGCCTGCGCTGAGAGCTCTTTTTATACTCATTTACTCAAATCCTCAAATAAGTTTCTGCTCGATTTCGGCCAGCAGAGCGCGCACCTCGGCCGCGCCGTCGCCGTCCGGCTCCGCGTCTGCGATCGTCGTACCGGCTGCGGCGGTGCCTGGGTAGCTCACGCGCTGCGTAATGCGGGCTTCTTCCAGCACCGGCAGGTCGTAGCCGGTAAGGGCGTCCGTCACCTCGGCCCCTGTGCGGGTGCCCTTGATGGCCCGAGACACCACAAACGCGGCCTTGAGTCTGCCGTCCGTCAGTTCGATGCGCTGCTTAACCAGGTCCACCAAGTCGCACGTTGCCCAAATGTCATAGGGTTAGGGCTGCACGGGAATCAGGATGAAAGACGCGGCCTTGATGGCGGACACGGCTATGCCAAACTATCAATCCATCAAACGGCCCGACGACCGGCGGGAGTGTCCGGATTTTTGTGTGCAGGGCCTATGATGGTTTTCAAGAAGACCGACCATGGCACGCAACCCGAAGTCCGCGAAGCAGTCCAGCAAGCCGGCGCTGCCGGCCAGCGCTGAGCAGTTGCTCGATGAACTTGTGACTGGGCCGATGACGGATGAAGCGGTCCACGCGTCCAGCGGCTGCGAGCCAGTTGCATCCGGTTCAGACGCGCTGTTACCGACAAGCCGAGCGATCGAAGCGATGGCGTATCGGTCGCGGTCGATGTTGTAAAGGTGCAAAAGGGGAACCAGGCCGTGTTCGGGGTTGGAGTCAACGGACCAGGGATTTTCGGTGAGGGGGTGGGATTGCATGGACTTACTCCGACGATATGGAAATCCCGCTGACCCACTTCCAAATGGGGCGGGCGGGCACAGGACAAGGTTGGAAGACCGGATCGTCGGAACCGGCGTGCGACTAGCGCACCCCTGCCAAGGCCCGCCCATTGGGCGTGCGGAGGCGTGCTGACTGGGACGTCAGCACCGACGAATTTACCGGCTTCCACACCGGGCTACCGATGGTGGCGGTAGTCGACGGAGTATACGGCGCGGAGCGAGTCTAGCTGGACGGGAGGGATAAATCGGCGACAGGGTCACTGGGCGGAAATCAGCCTAGGTCCGCCTCCGGAGCCAAATCAGATATCCGCGCACGCTCAACCTGTACGGATACAGATCTTTCGTTTCTTCGGCCGCATAGCGCGAAGATCATTTCCGTTCTTTGGTATCCTTTCGATACAACGTTTTGTTCTTATTCTTTAGAGGGAAAAATATGAATAACCACTCAAAAGTTGATTACGGAAGATACCTTAGTTCGGCGCGACTACGTGCATCGACTCAATCCGACAGAACAATTTTGACCGAATCTGAGAGTGACCGTGGCCGAGTTTTGTTCAGCCCCGCATTTCGTCGTCTTCAACAGAAAGCTCAAGTTTTTTCGATGGAACCGAACGCCGCTGTTCGCAGTCGTTTAACGCATTCTTTAGAGGTATCTCAAATTGGACGATACATAGCAGACGAAATCGGGCAAGAGTTGCGAAAAGAGGAAAGAATAGATGAGTTGCAACAGGGAGCGTTGGTCAATTTTGTTGAAACGGCGTGCCTTATTCACGACATTGGCAACCCGCCATTTGGTCATTTTGGCGAAGCAGCTATTCAACATTGGTTCAGTAAGCAGGGATATTCCGTACTGCTCGCTGCGCTAGGAATCACCGAAAAAGAATCAGAGAGCCATCCAATTTTTTCAAAGAATCAACTCGAAAAGGCACTGGCCGATTTTTGGGAATTCGATGGAAATCCGCAAGGCTTCCGTATTGTTACTCGCCTACAGTGGAACACAGATCCTTTTGGTCTAAATCTAACGAAGACCACGCTGGCATCATTTTTAAAATATCTGAGAAGCCCCGATCAGGAGGAAGGGAGGCCCTTCACCAAGAAACCTGGATTCTTCCTTTCCGAACAATCATTGGTGCACGATGTCTGGCGGCATTTTGGCTATGATCCAACTCTGCCAAAACGGTTCCCATTAAATTACATCATGGAAGCTGCCGACGATATCGCATATTGCATCAGCGACCTCGAGGATTCATTCGAAAAGAAAATTATTCAGGAACGTCTTACTTTCCCAGAGATAAAAGCTGCATACGAGAAGCTTGGGTTTAGCCAGGAGTCTCCTATGCACGAAAATATTATTTCCGCTCTCACTAATATTGAGACCGGAAAAAGAGAGGACAAATCTGAATACACATACACTGATTTCAGAACAACATTGAATCGCGCTATTGTCAAGTACGCGGCGCGACAGTACCTAGATCAAACCGAGAAAATTGCCGCGGGTGAGCTGAAGACACTTCTTCCTGAGAACGAACCTCCCGGTGCGATATTGAAGGTCTTGAGCGACTATTGCCGCAAGCACGTTTACAGCCACGAATCTGTGCAGCGAGTTGAATTGGCCGGTTATACTGCTATAACTGGCTTGTTGGACCACTTTGGGTGTTTACTAAGGTTGCCGGCTGGTGCTTTTCGAGCTGCTCTAGATGGGAAACGCGTTGGTCCGAATGACGAGACGCTATTGATTGAGCCGAAAATTTTGAGTCTTTTTCCTTTAAAACAAATACGCGTTTATCGGGATCATCTAAATCAACCCACCCTCCCCATTCCAGCCGAATTGTGGGAGTGGAATGTTCGATCACATCTCATTGTTGATTTTATTTCAGGCATGACCGACGACTTCGCGATGACAACATACCGTACACTTGCCGGAATGAGGCTCTAGACGTGATTTCAATGTCGCACCCATATTGGCAGGTCCGGGCTGTGTTGGACCGCCATCACGGCGTAATAGCCGTTCCTGTTAGCTATTACACGTACAAGCCGCGTACTGTAGAGGACAAGCGGACCACGTGGGAGATCGCTATATCCGATTTTTTGAACGAGGAGTACATGGCGAATGTGATCGAGAAAACTCCTGGAGGCCAAGAGATGGCCATACACTCAAATGTTCAAATTAATGGTGGCCAGACCGCTCACTTGGTGATGATAGATATGTCCACCAGTGCTCGGGCCCATCTCGAGAAGCTACGCGCTTTTCTTGGCGACAACTTTTATCAGCAAATTTCTTGGTATGCGAGTGGCCGATCATTCCATGGCTACGGTACAGAGCTTCTGTCCCAAGAAAACTGGTATCAATTCATGGGCCTACTGCTTCTCGCTAATCAACCTAATTTGGAGCCAACTGTAGACCCCAGATGGATTGGGCATCGCTTAATCGCAGGTTATGCAGCTTTACGCTGGACGAAGAACACCAGTCAATATATTGGCGTTCCGTCAAAGCTTGACGCTGATGAGCGACGAAATCGGCTGTAACGTTAGTGTATATATTCAGAACCGGGTTCACTTAACGCTAATTCCCGGATTAGGCTGTGCATTCAACCGGTCGTTGCAACACACTAAGGCTGCGCAAGCAGAAGAGGTGTTGCAAATGAAGTAGAAACCTCGAATCTATTACACCGAAAGTCAGAAGCTCGTGATGTGGGAGCACTGGCGAAAGGGTGACTCGCTTCAGCAGATTGCTCAACTATTTGACCGAAATCATTCGTCAATTCAGAGGATTCTTGCTGAAACCGGCGGTATTCAACCCGCGCCGCGCTGTCGATCTTGCCTAGCGTTGTCTTTGGCGGAGAGGGAAGAAATTTTTCGGGGCCTGATCCGCGGTCAATCGATTCGCTCCATCGCCATAGGGCTCAGGCGTGCGCCCTCAACCATCAGCAGAGAGATCAAGCGCAATGGCGGGCAGTCGGAATACCGCGCCAGCCAGGCCGATCAAGCGACGTGGGACAGGGCGCGTCGCCCAAAGCCCTGCAAACTTGCAGACAATTGGCGTTTGGCGCAGTTAGTGGCGGAGAACTTGGCCTTGCAATGGTCGCCAGAGCAAATCGCCGGTTGGCTGAAACGCGCCTACTGCGGGGACGAGGCTGACCTGCCCCCAGACTTAGTACGGTACCGACATAGAGTCCAGGGTTAAATGGTAATCCCCCCGCAAAAGCGATGAGGTCAGAAGTAGAATTTTCTCATTGAGGAGTTCTACTGTATGAAGAAGTCGAGATTTACGGATAGCCAGATCATCGAAGCCATCAAGCGCGTGGAGGCAGGTCTTGCGGTTCCTGAGTTGTGCCGGGATCTAGGCATCAGCTCGGCCACGTTCTACAAATGGCGTTCCAAGTACGGCGGCATGGACGTATCGCTGATGGCGCGCATGAAGGAGCTGGAGGCCGAGAACGCCCGGCTGCCCAAGATGTACGTCGAAGAGAAGCTCAAGGCCGAGATCGTGACGGAGGCGCTAGAAAAAAAGTGGTGAGGCCATCTCGCCGCCGCGAGATGGCCCAACGTGCCGTGCAGGATCGCGGCGTATCGATTCGGATAGCCTGCGAAGCGTTCAGAGTCAGCCAGACTTGTTATCGATACGCCGCCAAGAAGGACGCCGAGAACGAGGAGATCGCCAACTGGCTGCTACGTCTGACCGACAACCACCGCAACTGGGGCTTTGGTCTGTGTTTCCTGTATCTGCGCAACGTTCGAGGCTTCGGCTGGAACCATAAGCGTGTGTACCGGATCTATCGAGAGCTCGAACTGAACCTGCGTATGAAGCCGTGCAAACGGCTGATGCGGCAGACGCCTGAGCCACTGACCGTGCCGACCAACGTGAACCAGGTCTGGTCGATGGACTTCATGCATGACCAGCTTGCCGATGGGCGCAGCATTCGCGTATTCAACGTGATCGACGACTTCAACCGCGAGGCGCTGGGCATTGAGGTGGACTTCTCGCTGCCGTCCGAGCGCGTGATCCGCACGCTCAAGCAGATCATCGGCTGGCGGGGAAAGTCCCTGGCCATTCGGTGCGATAACGGACCCGAATACCTGAGCGCGGCAATTGTCGATTGGGCCGAGGCATGGGGCATAAAGCTCGAATATATCCAGCCGGGCAAGCCACAGCAGAATGCCTACGTCGAACGGTTCAACAGGACCGTGCGCTACGAATGGCTATCCCAATATCATTGGGACGATCTGGATCACGTGCAGCGCGTCGCCACGCAGTGGATGTGGTCCTACAATCACGAGCGCCCAAATATGGCTCTGGGCGGATTTACCCCAAAACAGCGGTTAGCCATGGCCGCTTAGCGTTCCTACTTCTGCCAATCGCTAAAAATGGGGGGGTTACCCCCTGACGGTTGTTGCCGAGAAAAATACCGTAGTCGCACCGATTTTCCTGATTCCCATAGGCCTCATCAATTTTCTCGACGAGCAGGGCCACGTTAGGCGACGAGAGAGAAAGTTCTGAGTCCCGAAAGACTTGCGCTCTAGGGTCGAGGTCAACATTCTTGTGCTTCACCAATTTATGCACGATTACATGGGAAATCGACAGTGTCATCTCATGGGAGTGTCATAAATTTTGTGTTTGGGGCCGAACATGTTGCTCAAGGAGCATGTATGGCTACCAAGAAAAAGACACCGCTGAGGGAACTGCCGACGATCCCCACCGAGCTGGTTGATCAATTCGTCAAAGGCCCGATGACCGCCGAGGCGGTGCAGGACCTGTCGATGGCGTTCAAGAAGGCGCTGATCGAACGGGCCCTGGGAGCGGAATTGGGCCACCACCTGGGCTATCCGGCGGGCGGCGAGCGCCCCGAGCAGGCCACCAATCAACGCAACGGCAAAAGTTGCAAGACAGTCCTGACCGATGACGGGCCGCTGCGGGTGGAGATCCCACGCGACCGCGATGGCAGCTTCGCCCCGATCCTGATCCCCAAGCACGCCCGGCGTTTTACGGGGTTCGATGACAAGATCATCGCGATGTACGCCCGTGGCATGAGCGTGCGCGAGATCCGGGCATTTCTGGACGAG
>Ga0182736_1002091_pt1 | contig 16313 bp, 16 predicted proteins | sample eDN5th30CKraftBY_FD_128882 | JGI IMG/M metagenome (GOLD analysis project Ga0182736, IMG submission 128882) | Enriched backyard soil microbial communities from Emeryville, California, USA - eDNA 5th pass 30_C Kraft BY (version 2) (version 2) | ecosystem: Environmental > Terrestrial > Soil >... | reverse complement strand
CTCGTCGGGGGCCGGGTCCGGCGGGTCCGGCTCGGTCACGACGACGACCGGGTCGGGCGCGGGCGTCGTCGGGGCGGGCTCGTGCCGGTCGGCCGGTCGACGGGGGCGGCGGACCGGGGGGCGCGCGTCGACGCCGGGGAGGCGGTCGTAGAACAGGAACTCGTCGCAGGCGGGCGGGAGCAGCGCCGACGTCGACGACTGGACGCCGATCCCGATCACCCGCTTGTCCATCTCGCGCAGCTTGTGCACCAGTGGGGTGAAGTCCGAGTCGCCGGTGCCGATGGCGAACGTGGTGACGAAACCGCGCTCGTAGGCCAGCTCGATGGCGTCGACGGCGAGCTTGATGTCGGCGGCGTTCTTGCGGGATCCTCCGAGCCGCTGCGGGATCTCGATCAGCTCGACCTGCGCCCGGGCAAGCAGCCGCCGGTCGTCGTCGAAGTACGACCAGTCGGCGTAGGCCCGGCGGGCGACGACCCGGCCGCGTTCGGCCAGCGCGTCGGCGATCGGCCCGAAGTCGAAGGGACTGACCCCGAGTCCCTCCCGGGCGCCGATCGCGAGGTTCTCGTAGTCGAGGAACAGGGCGATGCGTTCGTCGTCGCTGATCATCGTCGGCCCCCTGTGGTGCTGGTGCCGCGCAGCCTATTGGGGGGCCGTCGGCGGGCTACCGGCCGTCCCCGGTCGGGTACGTCGCGGTCCGGACGAACCGCACCTCGGCGGGCGGCACCTCGCGGCCCTCGTCGTCGACGAATCCGACGTGCACGGGCCGGCCGTCGGCGGTGCGGCGCAGGATGGTCGGGCCGGGCGGATAGGGGCGGTGCTCGTCGCCCCACTGCTGCAGCGCACCGAGCACCACCTGCAGCTCCGCGCCCGCCGGCGTGAGGTGGTAGCTGTCGCGGACGCGTGCCCCGGGCTCGCGGTAGGGCTGCTTCTCCAGCACGCCCGCGTCGACGAGCGTGGCGAGCCGGTTGCTGAGCACGTCCGGCGCGATCCCGAGCACCGCGCGGAAGTCGGCGAACCGGGTGGTCCCCGAGAGCGCCTCCCGCAGGATCAGGAACGTCCAGCGCTCCCCCAGGACCTCGAGCGAGCGCGCGATCGAGCACGTCTGCTGCGTCACGGCCATGCCACGAGTCTACGCACCTGAGTTGGCATTTGCTATTCAGACTGCTAGCTTGGAATTACCTACTCAACTGCCGGGAGACACCGATGGAGATCCGGAACGCGGTCGCGCTGGTCACGGGGGCCAACCGGGGCCTGGGCCGACACCTCGCCGCCGACCTGCTGGAACGCGGCGCGAAGGTGTACGCGGCCGCCCGCAACCCCGGGGCGGTCGACCTGCCGGGCGCCGTCCCGCTGGCGCTCGACATCACCGACCCGGACGCCGTCGCGGCCGCCGTCGCCGCGGCGGGTGACGTCACCCTGCTGGTCAACAACGCAGGCAGCTCGACGGGCGCGGGCCTGCTCGACGGCGACCTCGCCGACATCCGGCTGGAGATGGAGACCCACTACTTCGGCACGCTCGGCATGGTCCGCGCCTTCGCCCCGGTCATCGAGGCGAACGGCGGCGGCGGCATCCTCGATGTCCTGTCGGTGCTGTCGTGGGTCCACCCGGTCCCGTCCGCCGCCTACACCGCGGCCAAGGCCGCGGCCTGGGCACTGACCGACGCGGTGCGCCTCGAGCTGGCCCCCAAGGGCATCGTGACGACGGCGCTGCACGTCGGCTACATGGACACCGACATGGCCGCCCACGTCGACGGCCCCAAGAGCGACCCGGTGATCGTGGCCAAGCAGGCGCTGGACGCCGTGGCCGCCGGCGAGTACGAGGTGCTCGCCGACGAGCTCAGCAACCGGGTGCGCGCCGGCCTGGCCGGTGGTGTGGCCGCGCTCTACCCGCAGCTCGCGGGCTGACCCGGGTCAGGGTCCCAGCAGCCGGGTCGCGGCGGCGACGAGCTCGGCCCGCCGCTGCGACCCGGTCTTGGCGAGCAGCCGTTCCACGTGCTTCTCCACGGTCCTCGGCGACAGGAAGAGCCGTTCCGCGATCTCACGGTTGCCGCAGCCCTCGGCGACGAGCAGCAGGACGTCGGTCTCGCGGCTCGTGACGCCCAGCGCGCGCAGCGGCTGCGGCACCTCGGCGTCGCCGCGGCCGCGCCGCGGTACCGCCACCCCGGCGCGGCGCATGATGCCGCGCAGGGCCGCCGCCGACCGGTCCAGCCCACGGGCCTCCAGCACCGGCAGGTCCTGAGCGGCCCACACCGCCGGGTCGCCCCAGCCGTCGGCCAGCGCCGCACCGGCGACGATCCGCCTGGCCTGCAGCCGGAACCAGCCCACGGGCACCGGTTCGCGCAGGATCGCGTCCGCGTCGTCGAAGGCCGCGACGGCGGCGCGCGCGTTCCCCGCCCGGCCCAGGACGACGGCGTCGGCGAACCGCGCCAGCCCCCGGTTCCAGCGGTTCGTGATCGGGTCGGGCGGCCCCGGGGGTCGGGCCGGGTCGAGCGCGGTGCGCACCAGCAGCCAGCAGCCGACGACCGGCGACCCGGTGACCTCGTTCGGCCGGGCCGCGAACGAGGCCATCGCCTCGTCGAGCAGCGCGAGGGCCCGGGTGTCGTCGGCGGCCGCGATGGCGCGGTAGGCGCGGGCGCCCGACACCTCGCCGCGCAGGTGGGTGTCGTCGGGCGCGAGTGCGAGCGCCTCGTCGAGCCAGGCGTCGGACGTCGCGCGGTCGGCGAGGTAGTCGTGGGCGACCGCGCCGAGCACGAGCCCCTTCGGCAGGGTCGCCAGCCGGAACCGGCGCGACGCCGCGATGCAGCGCTCCGCCGCCGCGACGGCGGCCTCGGCCTCCCACCGCGAGTTGTGGATCGCCGCCGCCTGCAGGTCGAGCACCGCGACGACGCCGACGTCGCCCAGCGCGGCGGCGCGCGCCCGTGCCTCGGAGAGCCGGTCGACGCGCAGGCTCTCCTGGACGTCCCCGATCGCGAGCTCCTCGGCCGCGCGCGCAGCCGCCACCGGTAGCCCCGCCGCCTCGGCCGTGCGCCGGGCCCGGGTGAACAGCTCCTCGGCCGCGGCCGGGTCGTCCCGACGGGCGATCCGGCCCAGCACCGTCAGCGCCGCGCACCGCACGTCCGGGGCCGCGTCCGCACCGTCGAGGGCCTCGTGGGCGAGCCGTCGGGCGTCGTCGAACCGCGAGTCGTCGAGCGCGACCCGGGCGCCGGTCGCCGCGATCTGCAACCGCAGCTCCGGGTCGGGCGTGAGCCGCCGGGCCCGGTCGAGGTGCTGCTCGGCGGCGGCCCAGTCGCCCGCCGTCGTGTGGGCCTCGGCCAGCCGCAGCTCCGCCGTCGCGACCCGCGCCGCGGCGGCCCCGTCGGCGCGCAGGCGGTCGATCATCCGGGTCGTCACGACGACCGCCGCCGCGGTCTTGCCGGCGAGCACGAGCGTGCGGGACAACAGCTCGTCGATCTCGGTGCTGTCCTCCCCGGCGAGCTCGCGCGCGCGTCCGAGCACCGACTCGGCCGACCCCAGCGCGCCGCGGGCAAGGTTGCGGCGCCCCGCCTCGACCAGCACGGCCGCGGCCCGGGCCGTGTCGCCACCGCGCAACGCCAGGTCGGCCGCGACGTCGCACCACGTCCCTTCCAGCCCCGGGTGCGCGGCCTCGACCGCCGTCAACGCCCGCCGTGCCAGCTCGGCCCGGTCGGGCGGCAGCATCGCGGCGAGCACGGCGTCGCGGCCGAGGGCATGGTGGAACCGGAACCCGTCGTCGCGGGTGGTCTCGACGATCCCGGCCCCCACCGCGGCGCGCAGGGCGTCCGCGACGTCGGCGTCCGGGAGGGCGGTGACCGCCGGCAGCAGCCGCCAGTCGAACCGCTCGCCCAGCACCGCGGCCGCGTCGAGGCACCGGCGGGCCGGCGCGGGGAGCGTCGCGACGCGGCCCGCGAGCAGGTCGGCGAGGCCGTCGGGGACGTGCGAGCCGGGGTCCTCCGCGGCGAGCAGCTCCTCGACGAACAGCGGGACGCCCCCGGCGCGACCGTCGAGGACGGCGGCGAGATCGGCGCCGACGTCGGCCCGGCAGGCCCGGGCCATCTCCGCGACCTCGTCGGCGTCGAGCGGGCCCAGCCGGTGCACGGTGGCCGCGCCGCGTGCTGCGAGCGACCTGACCAGCGCGGACGCCGGGCCGGGGTCGTCGCGCGTCGTCACGACGAGCAGCACCCGCTCCCCTGCCAGGTTGTCGGCGACGTACTCGAGCACCGCGAGGGTCTCCGCGTCCGACCAGTGCAGGTCCTCGATGACGAGCAACAGCCCGGTGTCGGCGGCGAGCGCCGCGAGCAGCCGCAGCACCGCCTCCCCCAGGACGACGAGCGAGTCGTCGGCGCGCTCGGCCTCCCGCCACTGCGGGACCAACCTGCCGAGTGCGGGACGGAACGGGGCCAGCGCGGGGTCGTCCGGCTCCGGACGACGGCGCAGCCCGCCGAGCAGGGCCTCGGCCAGCGGCCGGAACGCGGTGCCCGCGCCCGCCTCGACCGCGCGGCCGACGAGCACCGGCACCTGCCACGCGCGGGCAGCCGCCGCGGCCTCGCGCGCCAACCGGGACTTGCCGATCCCGGGCCTGCCGCTCAGCACGACCGTCGACCCGCGTGCCAGCCGCGCGGCCGCGAGCGACGAGCGCAGCGCGGTCAGCTCCGCCCGGCGGCCCACGATCGTGGGACACCGCACGGCCGCCATGACACGGAGCGTAGAACGGCCCTGGCCGCGGGGATACGTACCCGTACGGACGCAAAGTACGTGTCCGTCCCGATGGCCCGGGGCCGCGGGCGGGACAGGCTTCTCCCACGTCAGCAGGAGCGACCCGAGGAGACCGCGATGAGCTCGCCGACCACCACCCGTCCCTACCACCTCGCCGAGGGCGAGGGGCCCGCGCTGTGGCACCTGGGCGCGCTGCTCACCTTCAAGGCCACGAGCGCGAACACCGGGGGCCGGCTCTGGGCGCAGGAGGCCTACGGCGCGCGCGGCTACGCGCCGCCCGTCCACAAGCACACCCGCGAGGACGAGGCGTTCTACGTCCTCGACGGCGAGCTCACCCTCTACGTCGGCGACGACGTGATCGTCGCGCGGCCCGGCGACTTCGCCTGGGCGCCGCGCGACGTGCCGCACACGTTCTGCGTCGAGTCGGAGACCGCGAAGTTCCTCGCGTTCTCCACCGACGGCGGCATGGACAGGTTCTTCTTCGCGACGGGCGAGCCCGCCGGCGCGCTCACGCTGCCGCCCCCGCCGCAGGGCCCGCCGGACGTCGAGGCGCTCGTCGCGGCGATGGCGGAGTACGGCGTCGAGATGGTGGGCCCGCCCCCGTCGCCGCGGACCGGCGGCTGACCGTCGGTCCGCGGCGACGGTCAGCGGGTCAGCGGCTGAGTGCGGAGCTGTAGAGGGCGTCGAGGGCGGCCCAGTGCCGCTCCTCGGCGTCCTTGTCGTAGGTCGCGTTGTCCGGCACCGCGAACCCGTGCCCGGCCGGGTAGGTCTCGATCGTGTGCTCGACGCCCGCCTCGGTGAGAGCGGCGTCGAGCCGGTCGAACTGCTCCTGCGGGAACGACGCGTCGTCCTGCGCACCGGCGACGTAGACCTTCGCGCGGACGTTGCCCGCGAGCAGGTGCGGGCTCGTCGGGTCGTCGGCCGGCGCGAGCCTGCCGCCGTGGAACGACGCCGCGGCCGCGACCTTCTCGGGCAGGCTGCCCGCGACGAGCATCGAGATCCGGCCGCCCATGCAGTAGCCGGTGGTGCCCGCACCGTCGCCCGTCACCTCGGGCCGGGCCAGCAGGAAGTCGAGGTAGGCGCTCGCGTCGGCGACGATCCGCTCGTTGTCCAGGGTGCCCATGAGCTCGAACAGGCGCGCACGCTCCTCGGCGTCGCCGAAGACCGTCGCGAGGTCGAAGGGCGCGTACCCGGCGTTGCGGTAGTAGACGTCCGGTACCAGCGTCGCGTAGCCCAGCGACGCCAGCCGGTCGCCCATCCCGGAGAACGTCGGCCGCGCGCCGCCCGCGTCGGGGAACATGACCACCCCCGGCCAGGGCCCGTCGCCCTCGGGCAGGTGCAGGGTCGCGGCGGCCTCGCCGTCGGCGGTCGGGATCGTGACGTCCAGGCGCGGCATGTGGTGTCCCCCAGTCATCGAAGTCGGCGTCGACAGGGCCAGTTCTACTCCAGCCCCCGCCCGTGGCCCCAGTGCGTCGCGGCAAGAAAGGGGCGGGCGCCACGGACGGAACCGGGCGCCGGGCCAGGAAACACGCTCACGACCCGGCCGCTACCCGAGCGGCCCCGGCACGACCACCAGGTTGCGCCCGTCGGACCGAGCGCAACCTCACCGCTGCCCGACCGGCCCGACACGACAGCCAGGTTGCGGCCGGTCGTCGCCTCCGGGCGGACGCGCGCGGCCGAACGGATCTAGGCTCGACAGCGTGGGTGTGGACGCTGCCGGCAAGGCCGACATCAACTTCTACTTCGACCCGATCTGCCCCTTTGCGTGGATGACGAGCAAATGGGTTCGCATCGTGCAGGCACAGCGCGACTACACCGTCGACTGGCGGTTCATCGCGCTGCGCCTGGTCAACTCGCACATCGACTACGACAAGCACTTCCCCGAGGGGTACGACGCCCAGCACACCGCAGGTCTGCGGCTGCTGCGGGTCGCCGCCGCGGCCCGGGCCGCGCACGGACGCGACGCCGTCGGCCGGCTCTATGCCGCCTACGGTGCGCGCATCTTCGACACCGCGCCCGACGCGGGCCGGGAGCCGGGCTGGCAGGGCACCCCCGAGGTGGCGTCGGCCGCGCTCGCCGAGGCCGGGCTGCCGACGACACTGGCGGAGGCGCTCGACGACACCTCCTGGGACATGGAGCTGCAGGCCGAGACCGACGAGGCACTGTCGTTGACGGGCAAGGACGTCGGCACGCCGATCCTGCACTTCGAACCGCCGGAGGGGGTCGCCTTCTTCGGACCGGTGATCAGCCGGCTGCCCGACGAGGAGGGCGCCGCGGTGCTGTGGGACCACGTCGTCGGGCTGGCGCGCTTCCCCGGCTTCGCCGAGCTCAAGCGCAGCCTCCGCGAGCGTCCGCAGCTGCGGTCGTTCGGGATCACCGAGGCCGAGACCGGCAAGACCGAGGACTGGCACGGCGGGAGCCGCCGGCTCAAGAAGTAGCGCCGGGCTGCTCCTTCGTCAGTCGCAGGAGCCAGTCGCGGCCGGTGTGGACGAGCACGTAGCGGCGCGGTTCGCCGCGGCCGTGCAGGGTGAAGACGATGCGCCGCTCGTTGCGGTCGTGCTCCTCCCACCAGCCGGTGTCGGCGACGTCCTTGTCGGCGTCGGTGTAGTCGAGGTGGTCCATCGCGTGGTCGGGGACGGGTACCGCGAGTCGGTTGTCCGACGGGCCGACGGGCATCCCACGCGGGACGGCCCACGACCGCAGCACCCCGTTCTCCTCCAGCCGGAGGTCGAAGTGGTGCTGCGGCCGTCGGTGCTCGTGCAGCACGAAGGCCGGTCGATCCATACGCGGGCCTACCCCCACCTCATGAGCGGCTCACTCGGTGTGGTGCACCTCGGCCTGGCCGTAAACGGGCGTCGGGATGCCCTCCTTGCGCGCCTTGAGCTGCAGCGCCAGGTAGAGGGAGTAGTAGCGGGACAACGCGAGGTTGCCGCCGTGGAACCACAGCCCCTCCTGGGCCGTCGGCTTCCACATGTTGCGCAGCTCGCCCTCCCAGGGGCCGGGGTCCTTGGTCGTCCCCGACCCGAGCCCCCACACCTTGCCGACCTTGTCGGCCGTCTCCTGCCCGATGATGCCGGCGGCGAGCTGGTTCATCGAGCCGTAGCCCGTCGCGTAGACGACGAGGTCGGCGGGCAGCCGGGTGCCGTCGGCGAGCACGACCTCGTCCTCGGTCAGCTCGGTGACCTGCCCCTTGGCGAGCTTGATGTCGCCGTTGGCGACGAGCTCGCAGGCGCCGACGTCGATGTAGTAGCCCGATCCGCGGCGCAGGTACTTGAGGAACAGGCCGGAGTCGTCGTCGCCCCAGTCGAGGTCGAAGCCCGCCTGCTCGAGCCGGTCGTAGAACTCCTGGTCGCGCTCCTTGATCGCGGCGTACACGGGGATCTGGAACGTGTGCAGGATGCGGAACGGCAGCGAGGCGAAGATCGTGTCGGCCTTGAACGTCGTGACGCCCGCGGCGAGGGCACGCTCGGAGTAGAGGTCGCCGACGCCCAGGTCCATCAGCGAGTCCGACCGCACGATGTGGGTCGAGCTGCGCTGCACCATCGTCACGTCGGCCCCGGCCTCCCACAGCGCCGCGGCGATGTCGTGGGCCGAGTTGTTCGACCCGATGACGACCGCCCGCTTGCCCTTGTACCGGTCGGGGCCGGGGTGCGCCGAGGAGTGGTGCTGCTCGCCGCGGAACCGGTCGGCGCCCGGGATGTCGGGGACGACCGGCAGGCCGGACGCACCGAGGGCCAGCACGAGCTGCTTCGGCTGGAGCGTGACCTCCTCGCCCGCCCGGTCGACGACGACGGTCCAGGTCTTCGTGGCCTCGTCGTAGGTGGCGCTCTTCGCGGTGGTGGAACCCCAGTAGTTGAGCTCCATGACCCGCGTGTACATCTCGAGCCAGTCGCCGATCTTGTCCTTCGGCGAGAACACCGGCCAGTTGTCGGGGAACGGGATGTAGGGCAGGTGGTCGTACCAGACCGGGTCGTGCAGGGCGAGGGACTTGTAGCGCTTGCGCCAGGAGTCGCCGGGCCGCTCGTTGCGCTCGATGATGATCGTCGGGACGCCGAGCTGGCGCAGCCGCGCGCCGAGCGCGATACCGCCCTGCCCGCCGCCGACGATCACGACCTCGGGCTGCACCGTGTAGCCCAGCTCGGTGGCCTCCTGCTCCCGGCTCTCGGCCCAGGTGACGCGGTCGCGGAAGGCGCCGTGCTGCACGCCGTTCGACCGCCGCACGCCGGCGGGCTCCTCGTGACCCTTGAGCTCGTCGAGCGTCGTGAGCAGCGTGAACGCCTTGCCCTCGATGAGCCGCAACAGGCCGCTGCCCCTGCCGACCTTCGTCTCGAACGCGATCCACGCGGTGATCACGCCGTCGGCCTCGGCGGGCTCCTCGGTGGCGCGGAAGCCGGCGGGCTCGACGTCGTCGAGCGTGGCGCGCAACATGTCCGCGACGCCGGCGGGTCCTTCCACGGTGGTGATGTTCCACGTGAAGGAGACGATGTCGCGCCAGAAGCTCTCGTCGGCGAAGAGTGCGGCGGCGGCGTCGACGTCGCGCGCGGTGAGGGCCTTCTGGAACGCGGTGAGCCACTGGTCTGTCGCAGTGGCGGCGGGGCTGGCTGACAGCTCGACGGACTGGGTCACTCGTTGGCCTCCCTGCCAAGAGACGTCGTCGTCCGGGCCATTCAAACAGTGCGCGGCCGGGTGCGACACCTCGCCGGACGGGCAGGATCCGTCGTCGCCGGCGGTCGACCGACGTGGCTCGTCTGCCGGTTCACCCTCACCGGCCGGCACGACGGGCCGTTCCTGGGCGTGCCCCCGACCGGCGTCGAGATCGCCCTGCCCGGGATCACGGCCCTGCGATTCCGCGACGGGCGCTGCGTCGAGCGATGGTCGGCGGCCGACATGCTGGGCGTCCTCGTCCAGGTCGGCGCCGTGCCCGCGCCCGTCTGAGGGTCGCCGGCCGGTACCGCCTGTCCCGCGGAGTGTCGTCCCGGCACCGTTGCCCGGCGCCGTGCGGGTGAGCATGCTGGTCCGTCCGCGCCGTGAGGACAGGAGCCCGGATGCCCGAGTTCGGCTACCCGCCCGCCAGCACGCCCGCCGTCGCGATGGTCGGCGGGAAGGGCCTCGTCCAGTACGACCTCTCCGAGTCCGAGTGGAACGCCGCCTTCGACCGGATGCGCGGCTCGAACTGGATGCTCGTCGACCTGGCCGTCGCGGCGGCGGGCAGCGCCACCCGCTACGCGGCCCGCTGGGAACGGCTGACCTCGCCGCGGCCGCGGTCGACGCGCTGGACGATCCCCTGGGCCGACTACCCGCGTGTGTACGAGACCGACCTGGCCGCAGGCTTCAGACCCGTCGTCGTGCGGCCCTACAACGTCGGCACCGAGCTGTGGGTCGCGGCGATCTGGGAGAAGGCGGCTCACCGCGGCCACCACTGGAAGCGCGGCGTGCCGGTGGCCGACCTCGCCGCGCACGTCGCGACGGTGCGGGCGGGCGGCGGGCGGATCGTCGACCTCGCCGCCTACACGCGCTACGACGCCGAGTCCGACACCTGGACGTCCTACGTGTCCTCGATCTGGATGGACGCTCCCGACGGGCACGAGTGGCAGGTGACCGGTCCGGAGGGCGGCAGCGCGTCCCAGGCAACGTTCGAGCGGTTGACGGCCGAGGGCTGGGCACCGGTCCAGGCCACCGCGTACAACCACGCCGACGGCTCGACCCGCCGGTTCCTGACGCGGTGGGAGCGCGACGCGGACCGCACGTTCGTCGCGCGGCGCTCGCTCGACACGGGCGGGTTCGGCGCCGAGCTCGCCGCCGACGCCGACCAGGCGCTGCGCCTCTCGACGTTCGGCGGCTACGCGGCCTACCGGGACGCCGCGGCGAGCCCGCGGTTCAGCCCCGTCCTGGTGCGGCGCGACCCCGGCACCGTCGTCCCGGGCCTGGTCGCGGAGTTCGCCAGGGACTACGACGTGCCGGCCGTGTCGCTCGCCGTCGCGCGGCACGGCCTGCTCTGCCACACCCACGGTCACGGCGACGCGGACGTCAGCACGGGCGCACCGGTCACGGGGTCCACGTCGTTCCGGATCGCGAGCGTGTCCAAGCCGATCACGGCGACGGCGGTGATGAGGCTGGTCGACCGGGGCGAGTTGACGTTGCAGGACAAGCCGTTCGCGACCGGCGGGGCGCTCGCCGATCTCGCCACGTCCGCCTCCGACGCGCGGGTCCGCGACATCACCGTCGCGCACCTGCTGCGCCATCTCGCCGGAGGCTGGGCCAACGACGACCAGGACCCGATGTTCCGGCAGCCGGACCTGGACGCGACGAAGCTCGTCGCCTGGGTGCTGGAGAACCGGCGGCTCGACCACGCCCCCGGCGCGGCGTACGCCTACTCGAACTTCGGTTACTGCGTACTGGGCCGGGTGATCGAGCGGGTGACCGGCACGTCGTACCAGCAGCACGTCCGCGACGGCCTGCTCGCGGAGTGCGGCGTGACCGGCCTGCGGATCGCGGGGAACACCCTCGGGCAGCGGGCCCGCGACGAGGTCGTCTACTTCGACCAGGACGGCGACGATCCGTACGGCATGCAGGTGAGCCGGATGGACGCGCACGGGGGCTGGCGCGGGAACGTCGTCGACCTGGTGCGGTTCGGGGTCCGCGTCGACAGCCGGTCGATGTACCCGCAGGTGCTCGACCAGGAGTCGATCACGTGGATGACGATGCCCTCGGGCCTCGCGGGGTCGCACGGCTACGCGGCCGGGTGGGCCGTCGAGGAGGGCAACTGGTCGCACAACGGGAGCCTCCCGGGCACGAGCAGCCTGCTGACCCGGACCGACGACGGCTTCTGGTGCGCCGTCCTCGCGAACACCCGGCACGACGACCCCGACGACCCGTCCCGCGGCACGGCGGCCGGGCTGTCCACGCTCATGTCGACGATCCGCGACAGCGTCGATGTCTGGCCCCGCGGCCTCCTGCTCGGCCCGCTGTCTCCCGAGATGCCCGATTCTCCTTGACGTATTCCGATATGGGTATACGATCGGGTCATGGCACGGGCAGCGACCACCAGCGACGCGTTCAACGCGGTGGCCGAGCCGAGGCGGCGGGAGATTCTCGACCTCCTCGTGCGCGGCGAGCTCGCGGTGACCGACATCGTCGAGCGGCTGGGCGTGGCACAGCCGTTGGTGTCCAAGCACCTGCGGGTGCTGCGGGAGGTCGGCCTCGTCGAGGTTCGTGACGACGGGCGACGCCGGCTCTACCGGCTCGACGCCGTGCCGCTCAAGCCGATCCACGACTGGGTGCGCGGCTTCGAGCAGCTCTGGTCGGAGCGGTTCGACCGGATGGACGTCGTACTCGAGGAACTGATGGAGGCGGAGAAAGATGACGAACAACGCGACGGCAACGAGCCGGCACAGCGCGACCGTGACCCTGCAGGGCGACCGGAACATCGTGATCACCCGTGAGTTCGCCGCGCCGCGGCACCTCGTGTGGAAGGCCTACACCACGCCGGAGCTGATCAAGCGGTGGTGGTGCGGCGAGCGCGGCGAGGTGACCCTCGCCGAGGTCGACCTGCGGGTCGGCGGGACGTGGCGCTACGTGATGATCGCCGACGGCGGCTTCGAGGTCGGGTTCCACGGCGAGTACCGCGAGATCGAGACGAACGAGAAGCTCGTCATGACCGAGGTGTTCGAGGGGATGCCCGACGGCGAGGCGCTCGACACCGTCACGTTCACCGAGGCCGACGGCCGGACGACGCTGACGATGCTCGTCGAGCACACCGTGCCCGAGCACCGCGACGCGCACATCGGCTCGGGCATGGAGGACGGCATGCAGGAGGCCATGGACCGCCTCGAGCAGGTCGCGGTCTCCCTCGCCTGAACGGTTCGGGGGCTACCCGGCGAGTCGCTTGGCGGGGTCGACGGGCGCGGCGCCGCCCGCGACGAGCGCGTCCGACCAGCGGTGGAGTTCCGCGGTGACCATCGGCAGGTCGTCGCCGATCGCGTCGACGACCGACTGCTGCATCGCGTCGGTCTGCTCCTCGAGACCGTGCCGGTAGTCCGACCCCGCGACGGTGAGACCGCCGGCGTCGTCGACGAGGCCGCGGGCGCGCAGCCTGCCGACGGCCGCGTCCATCTTCTCGGCGCTCCAGCCGCGGGTCGCGGTGTACTCCAGCAGCGGGTAGCCGCAGTACAGCTCGGTGAGGACGTTCATCTCGACGGGATCGAGCCCTGCGACGGCGCAGACCGCGAGATGGGAGTCGCCACGGTGCTCGCGCAGCTGGTTGCAGGCGTGCACCAGCTTCGCGAGGACGTCGTCGGGCCAGGGCTCGGCGCGCAGGCCGGCGAACAGTGGCCGCGAGGTGGCGTCGGCGGCGTCCAGACCTCGGCGGAGCGCGTCGAGGACGGCGCCGGCCCGCGCGTCGAGGTCGTCCTCGTCCGCGAGGACGCGGCGCAGGGTCGCGCCTGGTGCGGTCGTGCGCACGCGCACGACGTCGGCACGGCTGATGGCCGCGAGGCCGGCCAGGTACTGCGGGGCGATCAGGTCGTAGGCGAAGACGCCCATCGCGGTCACCGCGACGAGCGGCGCGGGCTCCCCGAGCGGCGCGGTGCGCTGCCGGACGTAGGCGACGAAGAAGTCGTCGAGACCGTGCGCGGCATAGCCCTCCGCACTCTCCGCCGACCAGATCGCCTGCGTCGCAAGGGGTTCGAACGCGTCACGCAGTGCCCGGGCCGGGCCGGCGGCGGCTGTGGCGCGGGCCGCGGGGCGCTCGCGGTCGGGGGCGGCGAAGAACAGGTCGCGCATGGTCGCGTAGTCCACCGAGGGCACCTCTCCGTGCGGGTCGCCCTCGATCGTCGTGCACCGGCCGCGACCTCGCCACCGCGTCCCGGTCCGGCGCGTCCGTCCCGGCGCAGGCCCACAGGCTTGCCGCCCCTTATGGCAAGTTGCCATACTGCAATCTGCATCAGGGGGTGACGTCGTGGAACTGGGTCGCTCGGACCGGGATCTGCCGGCACTCACCGTGCTCGGCCTGCTCACCCTCGGGCCACGGCACACCTACGAGATGCACCGGATGATGATCGACTACCACAAGGACTTCGTCACCGGGCTTCCGCGCAGCATGTACCACGCCGTCGAACGGCTGCTGCGTGACGGGCACATCCGCGTCGTCGAGACCGTCCGCGAGGCGGGGCGACCCGAACGCACGGTCTACGACCTCACCGACGACGGCCGTGCCTCGCTCGCCGCGCGCATCCGTCGGCTGCTCGCGGTACCGGACAACGACGCCGCCCTCTTCGTCGCAGCCCTGTCGTTCATCGGGTGCCTGCCGGTACCCGAAGCCGTCGACGCGCTGCACGAACGCCTCGGAGCGCTCGACGCGAGCCGCAGGACGGTGGCGCAGTCCCTCGACGCGACGCGCGGCGTCCTGCCGCGCATGCTGCTGGTCGAGGCGGAGTTCACACTGGCCCGCGTCACCGCCGAGCACGAGTTCGTCACGGGTCTCGTCGCCGATCTGGCCTCCGGCGCGCTCGATCCCACGGAGGTGGGCGACATGCCGAGCCGCCCCTGACGCACCGGGTGGCGGGCGCGGCAACGCCCGCCACCCGGGTGGAACCGCAGTACACCGCGGCCCCGGAACAGCACCGGCAAGCCTAGGGGGCATCCCCAGCGCCGCGGTGGTTCTCCTTCGACTCCCGAAAGGATCACCGATGTCCGCAGCACCACGAACTCCCGTCGAGATCGACGCGTCCGGCACCGACGCCGAGATCGTCGCCGTCCTCACCCGGCTCGCCGCCGCCTGGACGGCCGCCGACGCCGCCGCCTACGGTGCCGAGTTCACCGAGGACGCGACCTACGTCGTGTTCAACGGCATCGTCCTGCGCGGTCGCGCCGCGATCGCCGACGCCCACGCCATGCTGTGGAAGGGACCGCTCGCGGGCTCCCGCATGGACCCGCCCCGGACCGAGGACCTCACCGTCCGCAGGCTGCGGCCCGACGTCGCGCACGTCGTCGTCGAAGCGGGGGGTGTGACCCTGGACGGGCAGCAGAGCGGGGCGACCGATCGCGCGTCGACCGTGTCGTTCGTGTTCGTCCACGACGACGACGTCTGGCGCATCGCCGCGTTCCAGAACACCCGTCGGACGCAGTGATCCGCTGACGGCGGCGCCGTGCCACGTCGGGTCGACGTCGTCGCCAGGCGGGTCATGACGTCCGTGGTGGCAAGCGTCGTCGCTCTCCGATCCGTGGGGATGGACCGGGGTTTCGACCACCGGCGGCCGCCCGCGCCCATGACGGGAACTACGTACTCCGCGGGCCAGGGGCGGCCGCGGCAGCCCGATCGTCTCGGCGCGCCGCACGGTCCACCCCGGCGAGCAGCCGCTGCACGCTGCGCCGCGAACGTCCGCCCGCCGCCGGGGCCCATGGTCAGCGGCAACGTCATCTGCGCCCGGACCCCGCCCCAGGCACGTCCACGCTCGCGGAACTCCGCCATGACGGCCTCGTCGGCGACGGCGGCGGGGACCTCGCAGACCTGCATCGCGCGGATGTCCCCCGTCGCGGCGCAGTACCGCAGGAGGGGATGCCGCGTCGGCGCCACGTTCGTCGCGTGGTGCAGCATCTCGGCGCGGTAGGGCGCGAAGTGCTCCGGCGGCGAGCCCTCGTCGACGCTCTCGCCGTCGAGGTCGTGCGCCCAGTACGAGCAGCCCGCGGCGGCGAGCATCTCGACGAGCAGCCATCCGATCCGCTCGGTCGGCAGCCGGGTGGTCGGCGCACGGAGCAGGTCGGCGACCAGGTCCGGCCAGTCCCCGTCGTCCCCGCGCGCGAGGGCCCCATCGCCGCCTCCCGGCGGGTCATCGTGCTCGCACGATGCGGACATCCGGCAGAAACGGCACCGAACGCACCCGGTCGGCGGCGGCAGTCCGTCCCTAGGTGGCGCCGCCGCCGGCGGCGACGGCCAGGTCGGCGGCCAGCTCGGGATGGTGCCGCTCGGCGACCTCGGGGTGCGACCGGAACCAGCCCTTCAGGGCGTTGTCGCCGAAGCGCGGGAGCAGCGCGTTGTGCGCGGTCTCGGTGACACCGGGCGCGTGCGCCGCGAGCTCGGGTGTCAACGGGACGGCGTGCAGTGTCGCGTCGAGCCGCGGGGACCAGAAGAACCCGGCCGACTGCCGCGTCGTCCCGGGAGCGCACGGCAGGACGCGGTGGACCGTCGACACCAGGTAGCCGTGGGTCGCCACCTCGAGCATCTCGCCCACGTTGACGACGAGCGCGCCGTCGAGCGGCGGGACGTCGACCCATTCGGTCGCCCGCGGCGGGCGGGCCTGCAGGCCACCGGTCCCGTCCTGCAGCAGCAGGGTGAGGAAGCCCCAGTCGGCGTGCGGGCCGACGCCCTGGGCATCGGGACCGTCGGACTCCGAGCCGACATAGCGGATGAGCTTGCCGAACCAGTGCGGGGTGTCGGCGAAGGCGTCGTCGAACTGGTCCTCGGGCAGCCCGAGCGACGCCGCGACGGCCCGGGTCAGGTCGGTCGCGACGCGGCAGAGCAGGTCGGCCCAGGCCAGCACGACGGTCCGCAGCTGCGGCAGTGCCTCGTCGGGCCACTGGTTCGG
>Ga0182736_1002090_pt1 | contig 16323 bp, 15 predicted proteins | sample eDN5th30CKraftBY_FD_128882 | JGI IMG/M metagenome (GOLD analysis project Ga0182736, IMG submission 128882) | Enriched backyard soil microbial communities from Emeryville, California, USA - eDNA 5th pass 30_C Kraft BY (version 2) (version 2) | ecosystem: Environmental > Terrestrial > Soil >... | reverse complement strand
TGGCCTGGTCCTGCAGATCGCACTCGCCGCCCTGATCGCAGATCGGGCAATCGAGCGGATGGTTGATCAGCAGGAACTCCATCACGCCTTCGCGCGCCTTCTTCACCATCGGCGACTTGGTGAGCATGACCGGCGGCTCGCCATTCGGCCCGGGCCTGAGGTCGCGGACATTCATGGCGCAGGACGCCGTCGGCTTTGGCGGACCGCCCTTCACCTCGACGAGGCACATGCGGCAATTGCCGGCGATCGACAGCCGTTCATGGAAGCAGAAGCGCGGCACTTCCGCGCCGGCGGCTTCCGCGGCCTGCAGCAGCGTGTAGTCCGGCGGGACGTCCACTTCGATGCCGTCAACAATGATCTTGGCCATTACTTCGCCTCTTGCGCCGCATGATGGGCGGCCTGCAATTCGGATATCAGGACCCCGTCGACCCTGGCGCCCTCAATCAGGCAGCCTTCGATCGATACGCCCATCAGATTGACCTTCGACAGCCGCGCGCCCGACAGGTTCACGTCGGTGATGCGCGCTCCCGAGATATTCGCGTCCTCGACGGAGAGACCCGCCAAGTTGACGTTCTTCGCCGTCCAGCCCGACATGTTCACGTCATCGAACAGGGCGCCCGAAAGATTGACGTCAACGAAGCTCGAGCCCGCAAGGGTCGACCTGTTGACCTCCAATTTCTCGATGACGCCCTCGAGCTTCATACCCCTACTCCGCCGCTTCCATCATCTCGCGCTCGATCGGCTTCGGATTGGCCGAATAGAGGTCGATCCGCTCTTCGATGAGCGGACGGAAATGACGGATGAGACCCTGCACCGGCCAGGCCGCCGCATCGCCAAGTGCGCAGATCGTGTGACCTTCGATCTGGGTCGTGACCTGAAGCAGCATGTCGATCTCGCGCTTCTCAGCTTCGCCGCGCGCCATGCGGTCGAGCACGCGCCACATCCAGCCCGTGCCCTCGCGGCATGGCGTGCACTGGCCGCAGCTCTCATGCTTGAAGAAGGCCGAGATGCGCGCGATGGCGCGGATCACGTCGGTCGACTTGTCCATGACGAGGACGCCAGCCGTGCCGAAGCTCGACTTCACCGCGCGGGTGCCGTCGAAATCCATGATCAGCTCTTCGCAATCCTTGGCGGGAATGATCGGGCAGGATGCGCCGCCGGGGATGATAGCCAGGAGATTGTCCCAGCCGCCACGGACGCCGCCGCCATGCTTCTCGATCAGCTCGCGGAACGGAATGCCCATCGCCTCTTCGACGATGCAGGGCGTATTCACATGGCCGGAAATGCCGAACAGCTTGGTGCCGACATTGTTGGGCCGGCCGATCGACGAGAACCACGCCGCGCCGCGCCGAAGAATGGTCGGGGCGACCGCGATGCTCTCGACATTGTTGACCGTCGTCGGACAGCCATAGAGGCCGACATTGGCCGGGAAAGGCGGCTTCAGGCGCGGCTGGCCCTTCTTGCCCTCGAGGCTTTCGAGGAGCGCTGTTTCCTCGCCGCAGATGTAAGCGCCGGCGCCATGGGCGACATAGATATCCATGTCCCAGCCATGGACATTGTTCTTGCCGATGAGGCGCGCCTCATAGGCCTGGTCGATCGCCGCCTGCAGATGCTCACGCTCGCGGATGAACTCGCCGCGGACATAGATATAGGCGACATGGGCGCCCATCGCGAAGGAGGCGATCAGCGCGCCCTCGACGAGATGGTGCGGATCGTGGCGCAGGATCTCGCGATCCTTGCAGGTGCCCGGCTCCGACTCGTCGGCATTGATGACGAGGTAATGCGGGCGACCGTCATTGACCTTCGGCATGAACGACCATTTGAGGCCGGTCGAGAAGCCCGCGCCGCCGCGACCGCGGAGGCCCGAGGCCTTCATCTGGTCGACGATCCAGTCGCGGCCGGCTTCCAAAATGGTCTTGGTGCCATCCCAGGACCCGCGCTTGAGCGCGCCCTGAAGGCCCCAGTCCTTGGCGCCGTAGATGTTCGTAAAGATGCGGTCCTTGTCAGCCAGCATGGTCCGCCCTCATTCCTTCTTGCCCGACTGGGCCACTTCTACCTTGCCCGCGTCCGGACGAACCGACGGATCGGACGCCGGCTTCGACTGGTCGACCTGGTTCGGAACCTTTTCCTTGTCCGCCTCGCCCTGGATCTCGACGGCCGGAGCGACCGGTTCCTTGGCTGGCGCCGGATCGGCTTTGGCCGCCTCGGCAGCCCTCGCCTCCTCGGCGGCCTTGGCCTCTTCAGCAGCCTTGGCTTCCTCGGCCGCCTTGGCGCGCGCAGCTATCGCGTCCTTGGCTGCAGCGAGACCCGCGCCCTGGCCGATCATCGAGCCGTCATAGAGTTCGGCGCTGACCAAGACGCGCGGGCCACCGACCGGCATCGACATGAAGCGATCGATCTGCGGGCCGGGCTTCAACGGCTTGCCAGCCTCGATGTCATCGATGAGCGTATTGAAGCTATCGACCGTCAGATCCTCATAGGTATCCGGGACGATCTGAACCATCGGCGCGTTGACGCAGGCGCCGAGGCACTCGACCTCTTCCCAGGAGAGATCGCCATTCGCTGAGACATGGAAGGGCTCGGCGTGGATGCGGCTGCGGCAGACCTTGAGCAGATCACCGGCGCCGCGCAGCGCACAAGGCGTGGTGCCGCAGACCTGGATATGCGCCTTCCGGCCCACCGGGGCGAGCAGGAACATCGTGTAGAAGGTGGCGATCTCAAGCACGCGGATATAGGGCATGTCGAGCAGCTCGCCGACAAAGCGGATCGACGGCTCGGAAACCCAGCCTTCCTGCTCCTGAACGCGCCACAGGATCGGGATCACCGCCGAGGCCTGACGCCCGGTGGGGAATTTCAGGATCTGCTTCTCCGCCCAGGCGAGATTCTCCGGCGTAAACGCGAAGCTCTCGGGCTGTTCGGATGCGAGACGACGAACGGACATCAGCGGTCAACCTCTCCGAACACGATGTCGATCGAACCCAGCACCGCCGAGACGTCGGCCAGCATGTGGCCGCGGCAGAGGAAGTCCATCGACTGGAGATGCGCGAAGCCGGGCGCGCGGATCTTGCAGCGATAGGGCTTGTTGGTGCCGTCCGAGACGAGATAGACGCCGAACTCGCCCTTCGGCGCCTCGACCGCCGCATAAACCTCGCCGGCCGGCACGTGATAGCCCTCGGTATAGAGCTTGAAGTGGTGGATGAGCGCTTCCATCGAGCGCTTCATCTCGCCGCGCTTCGGCGGAACGATCTTGTTGTCCGTATAGGACACCGGACCGCTGCGCTCGGTGCCGAGAAGGCGGGCGACGCACTGCTTCATGATGCGGATCGACTGCCGCATCTCTTCCATGCGGACGAGATAGCGATCGTAGCAATCGCCATGCGAGCCGGTCGGAATATCGAAATCGAGTTCGGAATAGCACTCATAGGGCTGCGAACGGCGCAGATCCCAGGGCGCGCCGGCGCTGCGCACCATCACGCCGGAATAGGCCCAGCGCCAGGCTTCCTCAAGCGTCACGACGCCGATATCGACATTGCGCTGCTTGAAGATGCGGTTGCCCGTCACGAGGCGGTCGAGATCGTCGAGACGCTTCAGATAGGGGTCGCAGAAATCACCGATATCGCGGATGAGCGCCTCGGGCAGGTCCTGGTGGACGCCGCCGGGACGGAAATAAGCAGCGTGCATGCGCGAGCCGGACGCACGCTCGTAGAAGATCATGAGCTTTTCGCGTTCCTCGAAGCCCCAGAGCGGCGGCGTCAGCGCGCCGCAGTCCATGGCCCAGGTCGTCACGTTCAGCACATGCGAGAGCAGACGGCCGATTTCGCTGTAGAGCACGCGGATCAGCTGGCCGCGCTTCGGCACTTCGATGCCGAGCAGCTTCTCGACCGCCAGCGCGTAGGCATGCTCCTGGTTCATCGGCGCGACATAGTCGAGCCGGTCGAAATAGGGCACGGCCTGCAGATAGGTCTTGGCTTCGATCAGTTTCTCGGTGCCGCGGTGCAGCAGGCCGATATGCGGGTCGACGCGATCGACGATTTCGCCATCGAGCTCCAGCACAAGGCGCAGCACGCCATGCGCCGAGGGATGCTCGGGGCCGAAATTGATATTGAAGGTGCGAACCTGGGCTTCAGACATTCAGGGCCTCAGCTCGGCTTCGTTGCAGGCGGGGCGGTTTCCTTGGCCTTCTCGTCGCCGGGGATGACATAGTCCGTCCCCTCCCAAGGCGAGAGAAAGTCGAAATCGCGAAATTCCTGGGTAAGGCGGACCGGCTCGTAGACGACGCGCTTCTGCTCGTCGTCATAGCGGACCTCGACATAGCCGGTCAGCGGGAAATCCTTGCGCAGCGGATGACCGTCGAAACCATAATCGGTGAGGATGCGGCGCAGGTCCGGATGGCCGACAAAGAGAATGCCGTAAAGATCATAGGCCTCGCGCTCGAACCAACCGGCGCCCGGCAGGATCGGCGTGATCGAGGGAACCGGCGTGACCTCGTCGGTCTCGACCTTGAGGCGGATGCGCAGGTTCCGCTTCGGGCTCGTCAGATGATAGACGACGTCGAAGCGATTCTCGCGCTCGGGATAGTCGACGCCGCAGACGTCGACGATGTTCACGAAACCGCCCTTCGGATCATCCATCAGCCAGCCGACGACCTCGAGGATGGCCTCGCGGGCAACGTTGACGGTCAGCTCGCCATAGGCGACGCCATAGCCGAGGATCGCCTCGCCCTTGGTCGCCGCGATATAGTCGCCGAGCTCGTTGAGCGTCTCGTCCATCTCAGTCCTCAGCGCTCAATGGTGCCGGTGCGGCGGATCTTCTTCTGCAGAAGCAGCACGCCATAAAGCAGCGCCTCGGCGGTCGGCGGGCAGCCGGGGACATAGATGTCGACCGGAACGACGCGGTCGCAGCCCCGCACGACGGCATACGAATAGTGATAGTAGCCGCCGCCATTGGCGCAGGAGCCCATCGAAATGACGTAGCGCGGCTCCGGCATTTGGTCGTAGACCTTGCGCAGCGCCGGGGCCATCTTGTTGGTCAGCGTGCCCGCGACGATCATCACGTCGGACTGGCGCGGCGAGGCGCGCGGCGCGAAACCGAAGCGCTCGACGTCATAGCGCGGCATCGAGACCTGCATCATCTCGACCGCGCAGCAGGCGAGACCGAACTGCATCCACATCAACGAGCCCGTGCGGGCCCAGGTGATGAGATCCGATGCGGCGGCGACGAAGAAACCCTTGTCGGCCAGCTCGCCGTTCACTTCCATGAAGAAGCGGTCGTCCTGGCCGATCGGGCGGCCGGAGGCGTCAACCAGACCACGCGGGCGCTCCGCGACGAGCGGCCCCCTGGCGGGCGCCGGTGCGGGGGTCGGGGTCAATCCCATTCGAGCGCTCCCTTCTTCCATTCGTAAACAAAGCCGATCGTGAGAACGCCGAGGAAGATCATCATCGACCAGAAGCCGAACCAGCCGAGGCTCCCGAACGTCACCGCCCACGGAAACAGGAAGGCGACCTCGAGATCGAAGATGATGAACAGGATGGCGACGAGATAGAAGCGCACGTCGAACTTCATGCGCGCATCGTCAAAGGCATTGAAGCCGCACTCGAAGGCCGAGAGCTTTTCCGGATCGGGATTGCGATAGGCGACGAGGAACGGCGAAACCAGCAGCGCGAGACCGATCACGAGCGCTATGCCGAAGAACACGACGATCGGAAGATATTCGCGCAACAAGACGTCCATGATCCGGCTCCGATGCTCCACCGGCCGGGCGGCCGGTGCTGCGGCGCAAAACGCCGCCAAGCGCTTCACTCTGTTATCATATCGGACGGCGACAAGGCCACCTGACCCGCACGCGCGACGGTCGAAAACATTACGCGAGCCTTAGCGGAGGCGGTTAGGCGTGGCAAGCCCCGTGCCATTGCTGCGGCAAGGTGCTGCCGCTTCAGCGCCGCAGCATCTTGGCGGAATTGCGCCCATCCTGGAATTGGAACAACGAAAACAAATCTTCGCGCGGCGAAATGTCCCGTCGCCACAGCCTCAGATGGCTGGCCGCCGCCTCGGCAAACCGCGACTCACGAAGGGTGGACTTCCCCAAGGTTCGGCGATCTGGTCTTGTCGCGCGGTTCACCTTCACGGGCGACAGATGCCCCGCGCCGATGGAGACTCGCTTGTCGGCAAGAGACACGATCAGGGCGGCAATCGATGGCGTCGTGCGTCTCGGTTTCGATCACGAGACGATGGAGCGTTCGATCCGCTTCACCTTGACCGTGATGGCGCCAATCGTCGTCACGCTTGCGACCGGGCCGAAGAACTGGGTCGTCTATGCCATGGTCTCTGCCATCGTGGCGTTTGCCGGCGATGCCGGCGGCCCTCCCCTCGCCCGGCTCGGCTGGATGACGACCGGCCCGCTGGCCCTTTCGATCGGGCTTGCGCTCGGCGCGCTGGCGACCGGTCATCTCGTATTCGTCTTCGCCCTCTCAATGTTGGCGGGCCTCGCCTATGGCCTTGTCGAGACCGCCCATCCGCATCTGCTGCTGGCGACTCGCTTCTTCGCCTTCGGTGTCGTGCTCGCCGGGCTTGTCAGCCCGCCGGTGCCGGTCGATTTTCTCGCGATTCTCGTGATGCTCGGCATTTCCTGGCTGATTTCCCTGGCAAGCGACCTGCACGACCGGCAGTGGCATCCGCTGTCCGTGCCACCTGCCGCCTCGATCGGGCTCAGCCTGAAGGGCCCCGCCGGTCCGCGCGTCGCCTTTGCCATTGCGGTGATGCTCTCGATCGGCGCGGCGCTGCTCGCGGCGCAGATGCTCGGCTCGCTGCGGCCGTCCTGGACATGCCTCACGGTCGTCCTCGTCATGCGCTCGGAGGTCATCAGCAGCTTCCGCCTCGCAGTCGAACGCGTCGTCGGCACACTCGGCGGCGTAGTCACGGCCGTCCTCATCGCCGATCTCGGCAATCATCGGCTGACGCTCATCGCCATGGCGCTCGCCGCCTTCGTGCGCTGGCCGGCCCAGCAGTTCCATAATGCGCTTGGTGTGTTCTGCCTGACTTTGTTCGTGCTGCTGATGGTGGAAATCGTCTCGCCCGACAGCCGGACGACGGCGCTGCTCCTGCATGAGCGCCTCACCGACACGATCATCGGCGCGCTTGCGGCCGGCCTCGGCCTGGTCGCCTTCAATCGCCTCCAGCGCTGGATCGGACCACTGGCGCGCCGGACGCGCCCGCCCCGCCAGGAAGCCTGAACGGCGCGTTGCGCCAAGCAGGTTTGCGACGCGCATCGCGACACGCGCACCGTCGAGCGTTGCGCGATCCCCAGAACCGGACTTTATCTATTCGTCGGAAGATAAATGGCGGGAGTGACGGGGCTCGAACCCGCGACCTTCGGCGTGACAGGCCGACGCTCTAACCAACTGAGCTACACCCCCGCTGGGGTCCCTCGTGGAGGGCCGAAGCGGCGTCGCCGCGTCGTGTGGCGGTGAAGTACGGCACCGTTTCCAGCAAGTCAAGCGCGGCGACGGCCGCCTTGTGGATAAGCCGGCGACGCACTTGTGATCGCAGCCAGAGGCCGGACAGCAGGCGGTCGATCCGGCTCATTGGGAAGCCCTGCCCCTCGATCCGGAATCGCCGCCAATGGCCGCTCACGCCGTGCCCCCGCCCGCGTGGCGGTCGAAGGCGGCAGAGGGAGAGATGCTCGCCTGCGAGGCGACGGCGCAATCGTCGGGAGGCGCTTCGTCACCGCGGTGCGGGACCGCCACGCCCAAGGCGTTCAGCGCTGCCGACCTTCTGTGCGTTGATACCCGCGCCGCGCAGGCCGGGATGATGGTGGGCGGTGAGAGACTCGAACTCCCGACATCCTCGGTGTAAACGAGGCGCTCTACCAACTGAGCTAACCGCCCGCATTGCTGGAGGGGATACCTCCGGGGCCGGCTGGCGGCCTTCGCATCGGTCTAGGCCAACACGGGCTTCACTTTCAAGCTGATCCCGCAATCGTCCTCATAGAAAAGCAAGAGGCGGCCCCAGCGCAACATGCGCAGGGCCGCCCCCCGAAAGAAACGCCAGACCTAGTTGACGGCGTCCTTGAGGCCCTTGCCGGCCTTGAACTTCGGCGTCTTCGAGGCAGCGATGGCGATCGTTTCGCCGGTGCGGGGGTTGCGGCCCTCGCTCGCGGCGCGAGCCGCAACGCTGAAATTGCCGAAACCGATGATCTTGACTTCGTCACCGGACTTCAGGGCAGCGGTGATCGCGTCGAACGTTGCATCGACAGCCTCCGCGGCAGCGGCCTTCGAAGAGTTGGTACGCTCGGCAACGGCTGCGATGAGATCGTTCTTGTTCATGATGATCCTTTCCCTGGTCTCGAGGTCGGTCCGCCTGAGTCGAACCTGACCTTGGCGCGACATCTCACCGAATTGAGCGCCGCTGGCAAGGGAAAATGGCTGTTTTCCGCGGGTTTGGAGCACAATTCGGTGAATTTCGAGACGAAAACGCCCGCCGGAGGGCGGGCGTCGTCGTTTTGCGGGCTCAGTTTGCCTAATGTGCCGTCAAGGCTAAACTTGCATCATCCTCAGCCGCGACGGGCTTTTGCGCCGCCGCCTTGGCCTCATCCCACACGATCGGGACCGGCTTCCTGACCAGCGCATGAGCGAGAACATCGTCCATGCGCGCGACCGGAATGATCTCCAGCCCGTTCTTGACGTTGTCCGGGATCTCCGCGAGATCCTTCGCATTGTCCTCCGGGATCATGACGGTCTTGATCCCGGCGCGCAGCGCCGCGAGCAGCTTTTCCTTGAGACCGCCGATCGGCAGCACCCGTCCGCGCAGCGTGATCTCGCCGGTCATGGCGACATCCTTGCGGACCGGGATGCCGGTCATGGTCGAGACGATCGCCGTCACCATCGCGATACCGGCCGACGGCCCGTCCTTCGGGGTCGCCCCCTCGGGAACGTGGACGTGGATGTCGCGGCGGTCGAAGAGCGGCGGCTCGATGCCGAAATCGACGGCGCGGCTGCGGACATAGGACGCCGCGGCCGAGATCGATTCCTTCATCACGTCACGCAGATTGCCGGTGACGGTCATGCGGCCCTTGCCGGGCATCATGACGCCCTCGATCGTCAGGATCTCACCGCCGACTTCCGTCCAGGCGAGGCCGGTGACGACACCGACCTGGTCTTCGAGTTCCGCCTCGCCATAGCGATAACGGGGGACGCCGAGATAATCCTCGACGACCTTCTCGTCGACCGCGATCGACTTCTTCTTCGAGAGCAGCAGCTCCTTCACCGCCTTGCGGGCAAGCGTCGCGATCTCCCGCTCGAGGCTGCGCACGCCGGCCTCGCGCGAGTAGCGGCGGATCACGAACCGCAGCGCCTCGTCGGTGACCGAGAACTCCTTGGCGTCGAGGCCATGATTCTTCATGACCTTCGGCAACAGGTGCTTGTGCGCGATCTCCAGCTTCTCATCCTCGGTGTAGCCGGCGATCCGGATGATCTCCATGCGGTCCATCAGCGGGCCGGGGATGTTGAGCGTGTTCGCCGTCGTCACGAACATCACGTTCGACAGGTCGTAATCGACCTCGAGGTAATGATCGTTGAACGAGGAATTCTGCTCCGGATCCAGCACCTCCAGCAGGGCCGACGACGGATCGCCGCGGAAGTCCTGGCCCATCTTGTCGATCTCGTCGAGCAGGAAGAGCGGATTGGACTTCTTGGCCTTCTTCATCGACTGGATGACCTTGCCGGGCATCGAACCGATATAGGTCCGCCGGTGGCCACGGATCTCGGCCTCGTCGCGCACGCCGCCGAGCGACATGCGGACATATTCACGGCCGGTCGCCTTGGCGATCGAGCGGGCGAGCGAGGTCTTGCCGACGCCGGGCGGGCCGACGAGGCAGAGGATCGGTCCCTTCAGCGTGTTCGAACGGCTCTGGACGGCCAGATATTCGATGATCCGGTCCTTGACCTTGTCGAGGCTGTAATGATCCGCGTCGAGAACCTCCTGCGCATAACGCAGGTCGTTCTTGACCTTGGACTTCTTGCCCCACGGAATCCCGAGCAGCCAGTCCAGATAATTGCGCACGACGGTGGCCTCGGCCGACATCGGCGACATCTGGCGCAGCTTCTTGAGCTCGCCCTGGGCCTTTTCACGGGCTTCCTTCGACAGCTTGGTCTTGGAGATGCGCTCCTCGAGTTCGGCGAGTTCGTCCTTGCCGTCCTCCTGGTCGCCCAGCTCCTTCTGGATCGCCTTCATCTGCTCGTTCAGGTAGTACTCGCGCTGTGTCTTCTCCATCTGCCGCTTGACGCGGGAGCGGATGCGCTTCTCCACCTGAAGAACCGAGATTTCGCTCTCCATGAGCCCGAGCACGCGCTCCAGCCGCTCGCCAACCGTGCGGAGGGCAAGGATCTGCTGCTTCTCGGGGATCTTGATGGCGAGATGCGAGGCAACGGTATCGGCAAGCTTCGAGTAATCCTCGATCTGCGTGACAGCGCCAACGACCTCGGGCGAGACCTTCTTGTTCAGCTTCACATAATTTTCGAATTCGGAGACGACCGAGCGTGCCATCGCCTCAACCTCGACCTTGTCGCCTTCGGCGTCGGGCAGAGGATGGGCATAGGCCTCGTAATAGGGCTCATGGTCGGTGTAATTGCGGATCTCAGCGCGCGCGATGCCTTCGACCAGCACCTTGACGGTGCCGTCGGGCAGCTTCAGCAGCTGCAGCACGCTGGCCAGCGTCCCGATCGGATAGATGGCGTCGGGCGCAGGATCGTCATCGCCGGGGTTCTGCTGCGTCGCCAGCAGGATCTGCTTGTCGGCCCGCATCACCTCCTCAAGCGCACGGATCGACTTCTCGCGGCCGACGAACAGCGGCACGATCATATGCGGGAAGACGACGATGTCGCGCAGAGGCAGGACGGGGTAGAGTTCGTCGCCGGGAGAGAGGCCGATCGAACGCTTGGTATCGGATGTCATGCTCGTTCCTTTCGCGACCGGGACGGCCCTTGATAGGCACCGTTCGGCTCATGGACGGGTCTGCAGAGGGCGGGAAAACAGTTCCGTTCGACTCGTCAGCGCTGCGTCTTGCGACGCGGTTGCCCCATTAGGTGGCGTTGCAGCATGGGGGTGTCAAGCGGCGCGACGGACGATGTCGCGCGCTTCGAACCGGCTGCCGGGAGCGGCCCGAAAACCGCTCCCCGAGACATCAGGGAAAGGCTTGGCGGAAATGCCCCGTCGGCCATCGCCCGCATTTGATTCTGGTCATGACGCGACGGCGCGGCGCGCCTAACCTTCCACGGCAACCCGCCTGCCTGGAGATTTCGACCATGAAGCGCCGCCCCTCCTCCATCGCCGCAACCGTTGCGGCCGCTGCCCTCTATGCCGCCAGCTTCGCAACTGCGGATGCCTGCACCCGGGCCGTCTATCTCGGCTCGGACGACGTCATCATCACCGGCCGCACCATGGATTGGGCGGAGGACATGCGGACCAATCTCTGGGCATTCCCGCGCGGTATCGAGCGCGACGGCGCGGCGGGGCCGAACACACCGAAATGGACCGCGAAATATGGCAGCGTCATCGCTTCCGGCTACGATGTCGGCACGGCCGACGGCATGAACGAAGCCGGGCTCGTCGCCAACCTGCTCTATCTCGCAGAATCGGACTACGGAACGGCCGATGGGCGTCCGACGCTTTCGATCAGCCTCTGGGCGCAATATGTGCTCGACAATTACGGCACGGTGGCCGAAGCCGTTGCGGCGCTCAGCAGCGAGCCCTTCCGCATCGTGACCGCCGCGCTGCCGAACGGACGGGCGGCGCAGCTTCATTTGGCCATTTCCGACGCGAGCGGCGATTCCGCGATCTTCGAATATATCGGCGGCAAGCTGGTGATCCACCATGGCCGCGACTATCAGGTGATGACCAATTCGCCGAGCTATGACCAGCAGCTCGCGCTCAACGCCTATTGGGAAGACATCGGCGGACAGACATTCCTGCCCGGCACGATCCGCGCGGCAGACCGCTTCGTGCGCACGTCCTATCTGATCAAGGCAATCCCGACCAAGGCGGCGCCGGAGTATCTGACTGCGGTTCCCGACCACACCTATACCAATCAGGCCGCGGCCGGCGTCCTCAGCGTGATGCGGGCGATCTCGGTGCCTCTGGGGCTCACGACGCCGGGCCAGCCCAATCTCGCCGCAACGATCTGGCGGACGGTGGCCGACCAAAAGGGCAAGGTCTACTACTTCGATAGTTCCACCAGCCCCAACACGTTCTGGGTGCCGCTCGCCGATCTCGACCTGAAGCCCGGCGCGCCGATCATGAAGCTCACAGTCGCCGGCGCCAAGATCCATTCAGGCAATGCCGCTGACCAGTTCGTCGCCACGCCGTCCTTCACCTTCATGCCCGTCGCGGTGAAGTAGCACCCAAAAGAAAAGCCCGGCGGATCGCTCCGCCGGGCATGTTCACTGCCGTCGCGATGGAAGGATCAGCCGGCTGTTGCGGTGGCCGTCTCTTCCTGGCGTTCCGCATAAATATAGAGCGGGCGCGCCTTGCCCTCGACAACCTCGGCCGAGATCACGACTTCCTGCACGCCATCGAGACCCGGCAGGTCGAACATGGTCTCGAGCAGGATCTGCTCCATGATCGAACGCAGGCCGCGCGCGCCGGTCTTGCGCTCGATGGCGCGCTTGGCGATCGCGGTCAGCGCATCGGGATGGAAGGTCAGGTCGACATTCTCCATCTCGAACAGGCGCTGGTACTGCTTGACGAGCGCGTTCTTCGGCTCGGTCAGGATCGTGATCAGCGCAGCCTCGTCGAGATCCTCGAGCGTCGCCAGAACCGGCAGACGGCCGACGAATTCGGGGATGAGGCCGAACTTCAGCAGATCCTCGGGCTCGACATGACGGAACAACTCGCCCGTGCGACGGTCTTCCGGACCCGCTACGCGGGCACCGAAGCCGATCGACGTCGAGCGGCCACGATCGGAGATGATCCGCTCGAGACCGGCAAAGGCGCCGCCGCAGATGAACAGGATGTTCGTCGTGTCGACCTGGAGGAATTCCTGCTGGGGATGCTTGCGCCCGCCCTGCGGCGGCACGGAGGCGACGGTGCCTTCCATGATCTTCAGCAGCGCCTGCTGCACGCCCTCGCCCGAGACATCACGCGTGATCGACGGGTTGTCGGACTTGCGGCTGATCTTGTCGACCTCGTCGATATAGACGATGCCGCGCTGCGCCCGCTCGACATTGTAGTCAGCCGACTGCAGCAGCTTCAGGATGATGTTCTCGACATCCTCGCCGACATAACCGGCTTCGGTCAGCGTCGTCGCATCGGCCATGGTGAAGGGCACGTCGAGGATGCGGGCCAGCGTCTGCGCGAGCAGCGTTTTGCCGCAACCGGTCGGTCCGATCAGCAGGATATTGGACTTCGCCAACTCGACGTCGTTGTTCTTCGTCGCGTGGTTGAGGCGCTTGTAATGATTGTGCACGGCGACTGAGAGCACGCGCTTGGCGTGGCGCTGGCCGATGACATAGTCATCGAGCACCGCGCAGATCTCCTGCGGCGTCGGAACGCCGTCGCGTGACTTCACCAGCGAGGACTTCGATTCCTCGCGGATGATATCCATGCAGAGCTCGACGCATTCATCGCAGATGAAAACCGTCGGCCCCGCAATCAGCTTGCGCACCTCGTGCTGGCTCTTGCCACAAAACGAGCAGTAGAGCGTATTCTTGGTGTCGCTGCCGCTGACTTTGCTCATCCGTCTACCTCGCTGTCGTCGGGCCCGGGGAAGCGGGACGACTCATCTCACATGTCAGTCGGTTCGATCCTTCCGACCTCTTGACCGGAACCCGGCCGTCTAAAGCCCCTAGCCGACGGACGCAATCGGCTGATTGCGATCCAACCATGCTAGTCGGGACTTGATCAAGACATACTTAACGTCGAGGCTGGCCAAATCGAGACCCGATCACAGGCCAGCCTCCGACAGAGGCTTCCGGCTTAGCCGGGTCAGTCCTTCTTCACCAGATCAAGCGCGTCGCGATTCGTCAGCACCTGGTCGATGAGGCCGAACTCCACCGCTGCATCCGCAACGAGGAAATTGTCACGCTCGAGCGCATTCTCGATCGTCTGGTAATCATTGCCGGTGTGGTGGACATAGATCTCGTTCAGGCGCCGCTTGAGGCTCTCGACCTCGCGGGCGTGGATGAGAATGTCCGTCACCTGGCCCTGATAACCGCCGGAAGGCTGGTGCACCATGATCCGGGCGTTGGGGAGCGCGAAGCGCAGGCCCTTTTCGCCGGCTGTCAGCAGCAGCGAGCCCATCGAAGCGGCCTGGCCGATGCACAGCGTCGAAACCGCCGGCTTGATGAACTGCATCGTGTCATAGATCGCGAGGCCCGACGTCACCACGCCGCCCGGCGAGTTGATATACATCGCGATCTCTTTCTTCGGGTTTTCGGCCTCGAGAAAGAGAAGCTGCGCGGTGATGAGGGTCGACATGTAATCCTCGACCGGGCCGGTGACGAAAATCACCCGCTCCTTGAGCAGCCGGGAATAGATGTCATAGGCACGCTCGCCACGGTTCGTCTGTTCGACGACCATCGGCACGAGCGTGTTCATATAGAGGTCGATGGGGTCTCTCATGATCTTCCTTCGGCGTCTCGAATTGCCACAGGTTCCGCCCATTCGCCCCGGCCGACCTCACTCGGTTCGACCGAATCCCGGGGCGTTGGAGGACCATACATATGGTAGCCGGTACCGCTTCGGAAGAGGCGCCCTCGCAGAGCGCCGCCGCGACGATCCCGCGGCCGGATGAACGGCACCGCGGCGATCAGGCCGCGGCGCCGAAAGGCGATCAGTCAGGACGCGCTCAGGCCTTCGCCTCGGCGTCCTCGTCTTCCTTCATCAGTTCTTCGCGGGAGACGTTGCGATCGGTGATATCGGCAAGCGTCAGCACGTGGTCGACGACCTTCTCCTCGAAGATCGGGGCGCGCAGGCTGGCCAGCGCTTCCGGATTTTCCTTGTAGAAGTCGTAGACCTGCTTCTCCTGGCCCGGGAACTGGCGGATCCGGTCGACGAGGGCGCGCTGCACCTCTTCGTCGGTGACCTGGACATTCGCCTTCTCGCCGATCTCGGAGAGCACGAGACCGAGACGGACGCGGCGCTCGGCAATCTTGCGATAGTCAGCCTTGGCGTCGTCCTCGGTGGTGCCTTCGTCCGCGAAACTGCGGCCCGAACGCTCGAGATCCTGCGTCACCTGGCCCCAGACGTTCTGGAACTCCTGCTCGACCATGGTCGGCGGCAGTTCGAACGCATGCAGCTCATCGAGCTTGTCGAGCAGCTGACGCTTGATCTTGGTGCGGGTGACCGCGCCAAGCTGGTTCTGCATCTGCTCGCGCATCGTCTCGCGCAGCTTCTCGAGCGATTCGAGGCCGAACTTCTTGGCCCATTCATCGTCGAGCTGAGCTTCGACCGGCGACGCCACTTCCTTGACCACAACGTCGAAGGTCGCGGCCTTGCCGGCCAGATGCTTGGCGCCGTATTCCTCAGGGAAGCTGACATTGAGGACACGCTCCTCGCCGACCTTCGCGCCGACGAGCTGTTCCTCGAAACCGGGGATGAAGCGGCCCGAGCCGATCGTCACCTGGCCGTTTTCGTCGGCGCCGCCCTCGAAGGGCTCGCCGTCGATCTTGCCGACATAGGAGATCGTGACGCGGTCGCCGTCGGCGGCCTCGCCGTCCTTGGGCTGGAAGTCGGCCGAATCGCGGGCCAGCTTGCCAACCTCGGCATCGACCTCGGCGTCCGAGATTTCGGCGACGGGGCGGTCGATCTTGATGCCCGCGAAGTCGCCCAGCTCGAAGCTCGGCAGCACTTCATAAGTCATCGTGTAGGCAAGGTCCTTCTTGCCTTCCAGAACCTCGCCTGCCTCGGCCTCATCCTCCGGCAGCACGAAATTCGGCTGCATGGCGGCGCGCTCGCCGCGCTCCTCGATGGTCTTGCGGGCGGTCTCGTTCAGGATGTTCTGGACGATCTCGGCCATCGCCGACTTGCCGTAGAGCCGGCGCAGATGCGCGGTCGGCACCTTGCCGGGGCGGAAGCCGTTCAGCTTGACCTGGCCCTTGAGCTCTTCGAGACGCGCCGAAAGGCGGCTGTCGAGTTCAGTCGCGGGGACCACGATCTTGATTTCACGTTTCAGGCCCTCTGCGAGGGTCTCGGTCACCTGCATGTTCAGCGCTTTCCGTGTCGTCGATTGTTGAATTGGCGTATCGCCGCCGTTTTTGTCTTCTTCGCGGCGCTTTGGTGCGGGCGGAGGGACTTGAACCCCCACGGCGCAAGCCACTGGAACCTAAATCCAGC
>Ga0182736_1002087_pt1 | contig 16357 bp, 14 predicted proteins | sample eDN5th30CKraftBY_FD_128882 | JGI IMG/M metagenome (GOLD analysis project Ga0182736, IMG submission 128882) | Enriched backyard soil microbial communities from Emeryville, California, USA - eDNA 5th pass 30_C Kraft BY (version 2) (version 2) | ecosystem: Environmental > Terrestrial > Soil >... | reverse complement strand
GGGGTGGTCCTGGATCTTCCGGTACATCAGCGGCTGGGTGAAGGAGGGCTCGTCCCCCTCGTTATGGCCATGGCGCCTGTAGCACCAGAGCTCGATCACCACGTCCTTGCCGTAGCGGGCGCGGAAGTCGACGGCGAGCTGGACCACCTGCACGACGCTCTCCGGATCCTCGCCGTTCACGTGGAAGATCGGGATCTCGAGCATCTTCGCCACGTCGGTGGCGTAGCGGGTGGAGCGGGCGTCCGACGGGTCGGTGGTGAAGCCGACCTGGTTGTTGACGACGATGTGGACCGTGCCGCCGACGCGATAGCCGGGCAGGTCCGCCATGTTGAAGAGCTCGGCCACGATGCCCTGGCCGGCGAAGGCGGCGTCGCCGTGGATGAGCAGCGGCAGCACCTGGGTGCGAGGCTCGTCGCCGCGGCGGTCCTGCTTGGCGCGCACGCGCCCCGCCACCACCGCGTTCACGAACTCGAGGTGGCTGGGGTTGAACGAGAGCGAGAGGTGGACCTTCTTGTCGCCCACCTTCCGATCATTCGAGTAGCCGAGGTGGTACTTCACGTCGCCGCGGCCGATGTAGAGGTTCGGGTCCTCGTCCGCGAACTCGGCGAAGATCTCGCGCGGGGGCATGCCCAGCACGTTCGCCATCACGTTGAGGCGGCCGCGGTGGGCCATGCCGATGACGACCTCCTCCACGTCGTGCGACGCCGCCCGCTCGACGATGAGCTGCATCATCGGGATCAGGCTCTCGCCGCCCTCGAGCGAGAAGCGCTTGGCGCCCACGAAGCTGGTGTGGAGGAACTGCTCGAAGATCTCGGCGTCCGTCAGGTCCGTGAGCAGCTTGATCTGCTCGTCGTGGCCGAGGGCCACGTGGTTCTGCGTGGCCTCCATCCGCGTCTGGAGCCACTCGCGGATCTCCGGGTTCTCGATGTGCGCGAGCTCCACGCCGATGGTGCGGCAGTAGGTCTCCTCGAGGTGCCCGATGATCTCACGCAGCGTTCCACGCAGGCCGCCGGCGGTGAAGGACTTGTCCAGGCTCGACTCGTCCAGCCCGAACTCCGCCAGGTCGAAGTGGCTCACGGGCGCGGTGGGCGCCGGGGCCAGCGGGTTCAGGTGGGCGAAGAGGTGGCCGCGCTGGCGGTAGCGCTGGACGAGCTGCGCCACGCGATCCTGGGTGGCCTCTCGGGCGAGGCGCTTCTCGTACTCCGAGGCGACGCCGTTCAGCGCGCGGGGAGCGAAGATGCTGCGGGGCGCGAAGGCCGGCCCGGTCGGCGGGGTCCGCTCTCCGAGGCTGCGGAAGTAGGTCCGCCACGCCTCGTCAACCGAGTTCTCGTCCTCCAGGAAGCGGGCGTAGAGCTCCTCGATGAACGGCAGGTTGTAGCTGGGCAGACCCTCAGAACCGAATCCCATCTCGTCACGACTCCGGCAAGGAAAAGTCCGGCAAGGAAAAGGCCAACCGATCGGTGGCGCACCATAGCCCAACCAGCCGCACCGCGCCGCCTTTCCAACGGCCCCGTCCATGGAGCCGCTCGGCTGCCCGCCACTACCCCATCCATCCCGAGGAGTAAAGGTTCGCGTGCGCGGTGCATCCGGGGGATCCACCTTGGATTTCGATGGAGAATGCCGACGTCGCCAACGTCCTCGCGCAGATGGCGTCCATGACGGAGGTGCTCGGCGGGAATCCGTTCAAGGTGCGCGCCTTTCGGCAGGCCGCGCAGGCGATCGACGGCTTGCCGGGACCGGTCTCCGCCCTGCGTCGATCCGGCGAACTGGAGAGCCTCCCGGGGATCGGCCCCCGCATCGCCGAGAAGATCGGCGAGATCCTCGACACCGGCACCTGCGAGGAGCACCAGGCGCTCGCGGCCCAGGTTCCCATCGGGATCCTGGAGCTGCTGCGGATCGAAGGCGTCGGGCCCAAGACGGCGCAGGAGCTGTGGCACCGCCTGGACGTCACGGACGTCGAGTCCCTCCGCGAGGCCATCTCCAGCGGCCGGATCCGCGAGCTGCCGCGGATGGGCCCGGTGCGCCTGCGGGGGCTCGCATCGGCGCTGGGCCGCTACCAGGTCCGCGGCGATCGCATGCCCCTCTACCGCGCCGTCCTCTACGCGGACGGGATCCTGGAGAGGCTGCGGGCGGTCCCCGGCGTGATCCGGGCGGAGGCGGCCGGGTCGGTCCGCCGCCGCAGGGAGACGGTGGGCGACGTCGATCTGCTGGTGGCGTCCCGCAAGCCCACCGCGGTGATGAACGCCTTCGTCGGAATCCCCGACGTCGCGAAGGTGATCGCCCGCGGAGAGACCAAGTCGTCCATCCGCCTCGAGTCCGGGCTCCAGGTGGATCTGCGGGTCCTGCCGCCGGACTGCTTCGGCGCGGCGCTCCATTACTTCACCGGCAGCAAGAGCCACAACATCGCGCTGCGAACGCGCGCGGTGCGCATGGGGATCAAGCTCTCGGAGTACGGCGTCTTCGACCGCGACGGGAAGAAGCTCGCGGGCGAGCACGAGGAGGACGTCTTCGAGGCGGTGGGGCTGCCGTGGATCCCGCCGGAGCTGCGCGAGGGCGCCGGGGAGATCGAGGCGGCGGAAGAAGGCGAGCTCCCTGAGCTGCTGGTGGACGACGACCTGCAAGGCGACCTCCACCTGCACAGCAAGCGCTCCTCCGACGGGCGCTCCTCCCTCGAGGACATCTGGGCCGTGGGCCGGCGCCTGGGTCGCAAGTACCTGGCGATCACGGACCACACCCGGTCCCGCCCGCTGGGCCTCGGGCCCGAGGACGCCCTCGACCACGCCGACGAGATCCGGAGCCTGTCGAAGCGGCTGAAGGGCGGCCCCAAGCTCCTCGCAGGCGTCGAGGTGGACATCCTCGGCGACGGCTCACTCGACCTGCCGCTCGAGGTGCTGGCGCGGCTGGACTGGGTGGTGGCCAGCATCCACTCCCGCTTCCACGAGACGCGGGCGACGATGACGAGCCGGATCGTCCGCGCGATCGAGAGCGGTGTCGTCGACGCCATCGGCCACCCGAGCGGCCGCAAGATCGGCAAGCGCGATCCGTACGACTTCGATCTGCAGGCGGTGCTGCGTGCGGCGCGCGCCCACGGCGTGGCCCTCGAGCTCAACTCGGCACCGGATCGCCTGGACCTGGACGACAAGTCCTGCCGCCTCGCGAAGGAAGCGGGCGTGCAGGTGGTGATCGACTCCGACGCCCACGTCGCCCACCTCCTCGACATGACCCGCTACGGCGTGTGGGTGGCGAGGCGCGGCTGGCTCGAGAAGACGGACGTCCGCAACGCGGGGCCGGCGAGCCGCCTGCGCACCCGGCGCCGCCAGGCCGCGGCGAGAAGACACGAACCCCACGAGGAGGAGGCACGACCGTGATGGAGATCCGTCAGTCCGAGCTGCGGGTGAAGGTGGGCGACGTCGAGCTCGCCGGCGAGCTCGGCATCCCGTTCGGCGCCGCAGGACTCGTGCTCTTCGCCCACGGAAGCGGCAGCAGCCGCTTCAGCCCCCGCAACCAGTTCGTCGCCCGGATCCTCCGCACGAAGGGCCTCGGCACCCTGCTCTTCGATCTGCTCACGCCCGAGGAGGAGGCGATCGACTCCGTCACCGCCGAGCTGCGCTTCGACATCCGCCTCCTCGCCGAGCGCGTGGTGGGCACGATCGATTGGCTGAAGGGAGAGAAGGCCACCGTCGATCTTCCGCTCGGCCTCTTCGGCGCGAGCACCGGCGCCGCGGCGGCGCTGGTGGCCGCGGCGGCGCGGCCCCACGACGTCGAGGCGATCGTCTCCCGGGGCGGCAGGCCGGATCTCGCCGGCGACGCCCTGGGCCTCGTGATCGCGCCGACGCTGCTCGTCGTGGGCGGCAACGACGACGTGGTGATCGAGCTGAACCTCGACGCGCTCCGGCGCCTGCGCGGCGAGAAGTCGATCGAGGTCATCCCCGGCGCGAGCCACCTCTTCGCCGAGGGCGACACGCTGGAGCAGGCGGCGAACCTCGCGGCGTCGTGGTTCCGCAGCAAGCTCTCCGCCGGCCTGCAGCCCGCGGAAACCTGAGCTTCCGGACGCCGACGCTCCGCCCGGGGCGTTAAGCCGGGTCGCGACAGGGCCTAGCCTCGCCCCATCGAAGTACCGCTCGAATGGAGCCTGGCCGGCGATGAGACCGCTCTTTCCCCCGTGGGCGAACTCTGCCCTGTGGGCGGTGACCATCGCGCTCCTCGTCTTCGTCCTGGGAGTGCCGATCGCCATCATGGTCTACGTCCGCACGCCTTACGTCACCAACCGCGGCAAGGAGGTCGACCAGCCGATCCCCTTCGATCACCGCCACCACGTACTCGACGACGGGATCGACTGCCTCTACTGCCACTACCTGGCCGATCGCAGCCCGTGGGCGGGGGTGCCGCCCACCGAACTCTGCATGAACTGCCACGGGCAGATCTGGGGCGACACGCCGCTACTGCAGCCCGTGCGCGAGAGCTTCTTCACCGGCCGGCCGATCCCCTGGAAGCGCGTGAACCGGGTGCCCGACTTCGTGTTCTTCAACCACGAGGTCCACGTGCACCGCGGCGTGGGCTGCGCCACGTGCCACGGCCGCGTCGACGAGATGGCGGTGGTCCACGCGGCGGCCCCGCTGCAGATGAAGTGGTGCCTCGAGTGCCACCGCGAGCCGGAGCGGTACCTGCGCCCCCTCGATCAGATCACGAACATGGACTGGTCGCTCTCCCCCGACGAGCAGCTGAAGGTCGGGCGCGAGCTGAAGGAGAGCCTCTCGATCGTCCCACCCACGTCCTGCACGGGTTGTCACAGATGACCATGGACGACGATCGCCACCCGCTGCCGCTTCACGTCGAGGGACACGAGCACGGGCACGGGCACGGGCACGAGCACGAGCACGAGCACGAGCACGAGCACGAAGACGAGCCGTCGCTCCCCCGCCGTGCGTTCCTGCAGCTCGTGGGCGCCGCGGGCCTCGCCGCGTGTTACCCGCCGCGCGGCGAGATCTATCCCTACTCGCGACAGCCCCGCGAGCTCGTCCCCGGCAAGCCGCAGATCTACGCCACGAGCTGGATCGATCGCGGCTACGCCGCGGGCGTGTTGGCCACGAGCTGGTCCGGACGTCCCATCAAGCTCGACGGGAACCCCGATCACCCCGCCACGCCCGGCGGCGGCTCGAGCGCGCGGCTTCAGGCGTCCATCATGGGTCTGTACGACGCCACCCGCGCCACCCACATGCTGCGCGACGGTCAGGCGGCGGGATGGTCGGGCTTCCTCCGGTGGGCACAGGGCGGCGATCCCGCCGGCACCGGACTGCGCTTCCTCCTTCCGCCCGTCACGTCGCCGCTGACCATCTCGCTGATCGAGCGCATCCGGGAGGCGAAGCCGAACGCCGCGTTCCACTTCCACGATCCGGCCGCCACGCCGCAGGTGCTGGACGCGGCGTCGCTGGTCTTCGGCCAGCCGCTCCTGCCCCAGCTCCACCTCGACAAGGCCCAGGTGATCGCGTCGTTCGACGCCGACTTCCTGATGGAGCACCCGTTCTCGATCCGCTGGGCGACGGACTTCGCCAAGAACCGGCGCGTCCGCTCGTCCACGGACGGAATGAACCGCCTCTACGTGGTGGAGGGCGATCTCACCGTCACCGGCGCCATCGCGGACCACCGCCTGCGCGCGAGGCCGAGCCAGGTGCCAGGGCTCCTCGCCGAGCTGCTGGCGGAGCTGGCCCGCTCCCGCGCCAGGCTCGCTCCCGCGCAGGCCGGGCCGTGGTCGAGCGCATTGGGCCCACTCGCGTCGGCGCCGCCGGCATCTCCCTGGATCGCCGCGCTCGCCGGCGATCTCCTCGCCCGCCAGGGGGCGAGCGTCGTCGTGGTCGGCCCTCGGCAGCCGAAGGAGGCCCACGTCCTCGGCCACGCCATCAACTCGCTGCTGGGGAACGTCGGCACGACGATCGGCTTCACGCCTCCCGTGATCTACGAGGAGGGGACGTCGAGCCACGGCCTCGCCCCGCTGGCGGCGGCCCTGCGGGCGGGCGAGGTCACCCGCCTCGTGGCGCTGGAGGTGGACCCCGTCTACGACGCGCCCGTCGATCTGGAGTTCGCGGAAGCGCTCGGCCACGCGAAGGAGGTCGCCTGCAGCGATCTCCACGGGAACGGCGTCTGCCGCGTGAAGGCGAGCTGGTTCCTGAACGGGAAGCACTTCCTCGAGCGGTGGGGCGACGCGAGGGCCTACGACGGCACCCTCTCGCTGATCCAGCCGCTGGTGCGCCCTCTCCACGGCGGACGATCGATCGACGAGATCCTCGCGGCCTTCGCGGGCGATCCTGCTCCGGACGATCGCGCCCTCCTCCGGGCACGCTGGGCCGCCCTCCCCGATCCCGCATGGGAGAGCGCGGTGCAGCACGGCTTCCTCTCGTCTGCGTCCACGGAAGAGGGCCCGAACGCGGATCCGAGCGTCGTCGCCGTCGCGGTGGACGCGATCCGGCGCGCGCCGGCGCTGGCGCCGCTGGAGCTCTCGCTGCGACCCGATCCGAAGATCGGCGCCGGCGAGCACGCGGCGAACGAGTGGCTCGTCGAGCTCCCCGAGGCGATCACCCGGCTCGGCTGGGGGAACGCCGCGCTGATGAGCCCCGCCACCCTCGCGGCGCGCAAGCTCGAGCACGGGCAGGTCGTGGACGTGTCCGTGGACGGGAGATCGATCCGCATTCCGGCGCTCCCGGTGGAGGGGATGGCGGACGACCTGGTGTCGATCACGCTGGGCTGGGGGAACCTCGCCCATCCGACCGAGCTCCAGCACACCTTCCGCTCGGAGGCCGTCCTCGTCGGCGTGGACGCCTATCCCCTGCGCACCACGCGGTCGCCCTGGTTCGCGGGTGGAGTCGACGTGACCGGCGCCACCCGGCAGGCGCTCCCCTTCGCCGCGCCGGAGATCGAGAGGGACGCCCTCGCCATCACCCAGACGAACCTGGAGATGCACGACAGGCCGATCCTTCTCGGCGCCACCCTCGACGAGTTCCGGAACAACCCGGATTTCGTGAAGCCGCACGACGACCCGCGCCCGGATCTCTACGGGACGCCGTGGGCCTTCACCGGCCAGCAGTGGGGGATGGCGGTCGACCTCACCACCTGCATCGGCTGCCAGGCCTGCGTGATCGCGTGCGTCGCGGAGAACAACATCCCCGTCGTCGGCAAGGTGAACGTCAACAAGGGCCGGATCATGCACTGGCTCCGCATTGACCGGTACCGGCTCGGCGGGACCGACGACGACGTGCGCCTGATGCCGCAGCCGATGATGTGCCAGCACTGCGAGAAGGCGCCCTGCGAGTACGTCTGCCCGGTCTACGCCACCGTGCACAGCCCCGACGGCCTCAACGAGCAGGTCTACAACCGGTGCATCGGCACCCGCTTCTGCTCGAACAACTGTCCGTACAAGGTGAGGCGTTTCAACTTCCTGCTCTACAACGACACCCACATGCCCGAGACGCTGCAGATGTCGAAGAACCCGAACGTCACCGTCCGGGGGCGCGGCGTCATGGAGAAATGCACCTATTGCGTGCAGCGGATCCGGACCGCGGAGATCGAGGCACGGATCGAGCAGCGGCACCTGCGCGAGGGAGAGGTCCGCACCGCCTGCCAGGTGGCCTGCCCGACGAACGCGATCGTCTTCGGGCTGCTCTCCGATCCGGCGAGCGACGTCTTCCGCCTCCACCACCTGTCGCGGACGTACGGCGTGCTCCAGCACGAGCTCGCCACCGAGCCGCGCACCCGCTACCTCGCGAACCTCCACAACCCGAACCCGGAGATGAAGGGCTGATGGACGCCGGCGGACAGCTCGCGCGCAAGTCGGTCGAGTACGCGAAGGCGGCGGACGGCCCGTCGATCCTCCTGACGCGCGCGCCGGAGGGCGTGATCGCGCGGCGGCTCCTGCGGCCGGTGTTCCAGGGCGGCCCCGGATGGAAGCTCGCGTTCCTGATCACCCTCGGCGGCTCCACCGTGTGCTGGCTCGCGATCCTCTACACCATCGCCACCGGCATCGGTACGTGGGGGAACAACATCCCGGTGGCGTGGGCCTACGCCATCACGAACTTCGTGTGGTGGATCGGGATCGGCCACGCCGGCACGTTCATCTCCGCCATCCTCCTCATCCTCGAACAGAACTGGCGCAACTCGATCAACCGCTTCGCGGAGGCGATGACGCTCTTCGCGATCATGCAGGCGGGGATCTTCCCGGTCCTGCACCTGGGCCGGCCCTGGTACGCCTACTGGATCTTCCCCTACCCCTCCACCATGCGGGTGTGGCCGAACTACCGCAGCGCGCTTCCGTGGGACGCCGCCGCGATCTCCACCTACTTCACGGTCTCGCTGATCTTCTGGTACCTCGGCCTCGTCCCCGATCTGGCCGTCGCGCGCGACAACGCGCCGACGGTGGCCAAGCGGCGCATCTACGGGATCTTCGCCCTGGGCTGGCGCGGCTCGGCCAAGGCGTGGCGGCACTACCAGATCGCCTACCTGATCCTCGGCGCGCTGGCGACGCCGCTGGTGCTCTCGGTGCACAGCGCGGTGAGCCTCGACTTCGCCATCGCCCAGCTCCCCGGCTGGCACTCGACGATCTTCCCGCCCTACTTCGTCTCGGGCGCGATCTACTCGGGCTTCGCCCTGGTGCTCACGCTGATGATACCCGCGAGGCGGATCTTCCAGCTCCACGACATCGTCACCACCCGGCACCTCGAGGCGATGGGCAAGCTCGTCCTCGTGACGGGATCGATCGTCTATTACACCTACGGCGTCGAGATGTTCATCGCCTGGTACAGCGGCAGCGAGTTCGAGATCGGCCTCGTCGAGCAGCGCCTCACCGGCCCGTACGCCTGGTCCACCTGGATGGTCTACGGGCTCAATTTCCTCTGCCCGAACCTCATGTGGTTCAAGCGCGTCCGCACCAGCGCCGTGTGGATGTTCGTCATCTCGATCTTGATCAACATCGCCATGTGGCTGGAGCGCTTCTGGCTGATCGTGACTTCGCTCAACCGCGATTTCCTCCCGTCGAGCTGGCACATCTACAAGCCCACCTACGTCGACGGCGCGATCATCCTGGGGACGCTCTTCTTCTTCATGTTCCTCTTCCTTCTCTTCCTGCGCTTCGTGCCGTTCATCCCGATCACCGAGACGAACGAGCTGCGGCACATGATGGCCAAGGAGGAGGCGCGGCTCGAAAGGGAGCGCGATGAACGCCGGACTGCTGGCTGAGTACGAATCGCCGGAGGCGCTCGTCGAGGCGGCCCGCGCCATGCGCCGGGCCGGCTTCACGGTGATGGATGCCTTCACGCCGTTCGCCATCGGCGAGGTGTACGAGATCCTCGAGATCCCCCGCTCGCGGGTGCCGATCTACTGCCTCGGCGCCGGCGTCCTCGGCGGCGGCTACGCCTACCTGATCCAGTTCTGGATGAACGGCTTCGACTACGCCCTCAACGTCGGCGGCAAGCCGCTGGGCTCGGTGCCCGCCTTCATCCCGCCCACCTTCGAGGGGACGGTGCTCCTCGCCTCGCTCACGGCGTTCTTCTCGGCGCTCGCCTTCTCCGGGCTGCCGCAGATCTCGGCACCCGTCTTCACCGTCGATGGCTTCGATCGCGCGAGCGTCGACCGGTTCTTCCTCGGCCTCGAGGCCACCGACCCCAGGTTCGATCCCGACCTGGCGATCCGGGTGATGCACGAGGCGGGGGCGCTGCGCGTGACCGGCGTGCCGTCCGCGATCCGGGAGACCCTGCCCGCATGAAGGGCACGCTGCCGCACGCGTTTGCGCTCCTCCTGGCGTCGCTCGCGTCGACGGCTGCCTGCGACGATCGGAACAACCTCGTCCCGCTGGACTGGGAGCTGAACCGCATGACCCGCCAGGCCCGCTACACGGACTTCGAGCCGGGACCTGGCTTCCGAGACGGTCGGGTGCTGCAGCCGCCGCCGGCGGGAACCGTCCCGAAGGAGCGGCTGCTGGGCAAGCTGGTGGTCACCCTCGGCGTGGACGAGAACGGCCACTACGCCCCGCGGATCCCGGTGCCCATCGACCAACACCTCCTCGAGCTCGGCCGCAACCGCTTCGATCGCACCTGCGCCGCGTGCCACGGGATCATCGGCGATGCGGACAGTGAGGTGGCGACGAAGATGCGGCTGGTGAAGCCGCCCTCGCTGCACACCGACGCGATCAAGGGCTATCCGCCGGGCCGCGTCTTCCAGGTCGCCACCTTCGGCTACGGGATGATGCCCGCGTACGAGTACCAGCTCACCATCACCGAGCGCTGGGCGGTCGTCGCCTACCTCCAGGCCCTCCAGCTCAGCCAGGCGGCGCAGCTCTCGTCGCTTCCGCCCGAACTCCAGCAGCGCTTCCGCTCGGAGGTGCCATGACGCCGAGGCAGCGGTTCATCGTGGGCAGCGCCGTCGCGCTGGTTGTCGGGGTCGCGGGCCTCGTCCTCGGCGTCTTCCTCGATCCCCGCCGGTTCTTCTTCTCGTACCTCACCGCCTGGGCCTTCTACGTCAGCACCGCCATCGGCGCGCTCTTCGTGCTGATGATCGGGCAGGCCGCCCGGGCCCGCTGGTTCGCCGGCGTGCGGCGCCTCATGGAGTACGCGGCCTCGACGATCCCCGTCTTCATCGTCCTGGCGGTCCCGATTTTCCTCGGGATGCCGACGCTCTACGAGTGGGCCGGCTCGTGGGCCGACGTCTCCGAGGCGGAGAGGAAGATCCTCGAGCACAAGGCCCTGTGGATGAACACGCCGTTCTTCATCGTCCGGACGATCCTGTTCCTCCTCGTGCTCTCGATCTTCAGCCACCTCCTGGTCGCCGGCTCGCTGAAGGAGGATCTCGCGGGCTACGACGAGGCGCGCAAGCGGCGCCTGCAGCGGATCGGATCCGGCGGCATCCCCATCTGCGCGTTCGTGACCACCTGGGCGAGCTTCGACTGGCTGATGTCGCTGGATCCCACCTGGTATTCGACCGTCTTCGGCGTCTACTTCTGGGCGGGCGGCTTCATCGGGGCCCTGTCGATCCTGGGGATTCTCACGGCGGTCTTCATCGGGCTGAAGCTGCTGCCGCCCGAGATCGGTCCGGCGCACCAGTGGGCGACGGGCCGCCTGATGTTCGCCTTCGTCGTCTTCTGGGCGTACCAGGGATTCTCACAGCTCCTGGTGATCTGGATCGGCAACATCCCCCACGAGATCTCCTTCTACCAACACCGCGCCAACGAGGGCTGGGGCTGGGTGAGCTTCGTGCTCGCCATGGGGCAGTTCTTCGTGCCCTTCCTCCTCCTGCTCTCGAGGGACCTCAAGAAGAAGCCGGCGGCGCTGGCCTGGATGGGCGCGTGGCTCGTCTTCGCCCACTACGTCGACGTCTACTGGATGGTGATCCCGAACCTGCACCCCCACGGGATCGTCGTGTCGTGGCTGGATCTCGCCGCGCTCCTCGGCGTCGGCGGCGTGCTGGGGCTCTTCGTCGCCATCCGCTTCGCCGGCCGGTCGACGGTGCCCGTCGGGGATCCGTACTTCTACCAGTCGCTGACCTACCAGGGGCAGCCATGAGCGATCCCAGGCACCCCAACATCCGGGTCGAGGAGGACGTCGTGAGGATGCCCTTCCTCATGACCGTGGTCGTCGTGGCGGTGGCGATCACCCTCGGGGGGATCGGCTGGGCATGGCTGGTCTTCTCCCACGAGACGACGAGGCTCGGCGGCCTGCCCAACCCCACCCCGCCGCCGATGGCGCCGCGGCAGATCGCCGGCGTCAACCAGACCCTCATCCACTACGAGCGGCACGGCCAGAAGCTGGAACGGCAGCAGCGCCTCGCCCTCGACGAATATGGCTGGGTCGATCGGTCGAAGGGGATCGTGCGCATCCCCATCGACGAGGCCATTCGGATCAAGGCCCGGGAGCTCGCCCCGTGAACGAGCTCCTCCGCCAGATCCTCTACCTGCCGGAGCAGGCGTCGACGATCTCCAACGACATCGATCACCTGCACTTCTGGGTGATCGGCACGACGATGGCGGGATCGTCCATCGTGTTCTTCTGCGCCATCTGGTTCACCTTCCGGTACCGCCGGCGCTCGGAGGATCAGCTCACGCCGCAGGTGAGGGCGGCGCCCCTCGAGTTGGCGTTCATCGGCTTCCTCATCACGTTCTTCGTCGTCGTCTGGGTGATCGGCTTCCGCCAGTTCGTGCGCATCCGGACGCCGCCCCAGGACGCGATGGTGGTCTACGTCACCGGGAAGCAGTGGATGTGGAAGTTCTCGTACCCGGAGGGCAAGAGCACCATCGCCACCCTGGTCGTGCCCGCGCGCCGGAAGGTGAAGCTGATGATCACGTCGCGGGACGTGATCCACAGCTTCTTCGTTCCCGCCTTTCGGCTGAAGCAGGACGCGCTGCCGGGCATGTACACGACGCTCTGGTTCGAGGCGAAGTCGCCCGGCGTCTACAAGATCTTCTGCGCCGAGTACTGCGGTCTGGATCACTCGCGGATGTGGGGCGACGTGCTGGTGCTCGACCCCGAGGAGTTCGACCGATGGATGGAGGGGACGCCGACCGAGGACGTGGTGGCCATGCCGGCGGGATACCACCGGCGCACCATCGCCGACCACGTACACCCCGAGGTCAACCCGGCGCCGTTCGCCATGACCGTGGAGGCGCGGCCGAGGAGCATGGCGGACATCGGAAGGGAGGTGGCGGAGAAGCGAGGCTGCCTCTCGTGCCACACCCTCGATGGCCAGCCCCACCTCGGGCCGACGTGGCGCGGGCTCTGGGGCCGCACGGTCACCCTCACCACGGGTGAGAAGGTCGTCGCGGACGAGGCGTACCTGACGCGCTCGATGATGGATCCCATGGTGCAGATCGTCCAGAGCTTCGGGCCGATCATGCCGACCTACCAGGGCCTCCTCGATCCGGCGGAGGTGGGCGCGCTCCTGGAGCTCATCCGCTCGCTTCGATCGACGCTCCCCGACGACGCCCGGTACCCAGTGCCTCTCGTCGATCAGGCGGGGAGGCCTCCCCTCCAGCACGTCGACCCCGACCGCGCGAAGGTCGTGCGCGATCTTCCCGCCGAGCTCACCCCGTGAAGAACTACCTGAACGACGAGACCACCATCTGGTCCTGGGTCGCCACCACCGACCACAAGCGGATCGGCCTGATGTTCTTCGTGCTGACCATCCTCGCCCTGATGGTGGGGGGAACGTTCGCCCTGCTCCTTCGGCTCGAGCACCTGACGCCGCGCTACACCATCATGTCGGCCTTCGCCTACAACCAGACCTTCACGCTCCACGGCGTGATCATGGTGTGGTTCTTCCTCATCCCCTCGATCCCGTCCGTGTTCGGCAACTTCTTCGTGCCGATCATGCTCGGGGCGCAGGACGTCGCCTTTCCCCGCATCAACCTCTTCACCGTCTACCTGTATCTGGCGGGCGCGCTGGTGGTCTTCATCGGGATGGTGGTGGGCGGCACCGACACCGGCTGGACCTTCTATCCGCCCTACAGCGCGCAGACCTATACGGCCCTCATGCCGGTGCTCGTCGGCGTCTTCATCCTGGGCTTCTCGACCATCCTCACCGGCCTGAACCTCATCGTCACCATCCACACCCTGCGCGCCAAGGGCATGGGGTGGATGCAGATGCCGCTCTTCTGCTGGGCGATGTACGGCGTCTCCGTGATCCAGGTGCTCGCCACGCCGGTGCTCGGCATGGTGCTGCTCCTCCTCACCATCGATCACGGCCTGGACTGGGGGCTCTTCGATCCCGCGCGCGGTGGGGACGTGGTCCTGTTCCAGCACCTCTTCTGGTTCTACTCGCACCCCGCGGTCTACATCATGATCCTGCCGGCGATGGGGGTGATCAGCGAGGTGATCCCCACCTTCGCGCACAAGAATCCGCTCTCCTACCGCGCGATCGCGTACTCGACCTTCGGCATCGCTTTCATCGGCTTCCTCACGTGGGGCCACCACATGTTCGTCTCGGGTATGTCGACGTTCGACGCCGGCATCTTCGGGATCCTGTCGATGTTCGTGGCGGTCTTCTCCGCCATCAAGGTCTTCACCTGGACGGGAACGCTCTACAAGGGCGCCGTCTCGCTGAAGACGCCCCTCGTCTACGTCTTCGGCTTCCTCTTCCTCTTCGTGTTCGGCGGGATGACCGGCGTCGCTCAGGCCACCACCAGCCTCGACGTCCACTGGCACGACACCTACTTCATCGTCGCGCACTTCCACTTCATCATGGTCGGCGCCTCGCTGACGGCGTGGCTCGCCGCGGTCCACTACTGGTGGCCCAAGATGTTCGGCCGCATGTATCCGGAGAAGTGGGCCATCGCCGCGGCGATCCTCGTGCTCCTGGGCTTCGTGGGCACGTTCTTCCCGCAGTTCCTCCTCGGCAACGGCGGCATGCCGCGCCGCTACTACCACTACGCCGAGAAGTTCCAGCCCCTGCACGTCATGTCGACGGCGGGCTCCTGGGTGCTCGCGCTGGGACTCCTCCTCGCCCTCGTCTACCTGCTCTGGTCGCTTTTCTATGGCGAGCGCGCGCCGCGGAACCCCTGGGGCTCGCGAAGCTTCGAGTGGTCCGCGCCGACGCCGCCGCCCAAGCACAACTTCGAGGCGACGCCCGTCTTCCCGCCCAGCGCCTACGACTACTCGCGCCCCGTGGAGTTCTGACGATGCACGCGCCGCCGCTGCAGCACCACTTCCCGGACATCGAGCAGCAGCGCCACGCGGCCAAGCTCGGGACGTGGATCTTCCTGTCGTCCGAGCTGCTCTTCTTCAACGCGCTCTTCGCGATCTACGCCTTCTACCGGGTCAAATACCCCGAGATGTTCCAGGTCGGCGTCTCCCACAACATGAAGTGGCTGGGAACGATCAACACGGCGATCCTGATCCTCGGCAGCGTCTGCATCGCCAGCGCGGTGAACTTCCTCCGCCTCGCGCGGCGGGGACCCGCGATCTTCCTCACCCTCGTCACGTGCCTGTGCGGGATCGGCTACATCACCATCAAGTCGATCGAGTACGGCTTCCACTTCGACGAGGGGATCTACCCGGGGGGCGCAGGCCACTTCTTCGTCGAGCATCCGGAACACGGGCTGAAGGCGTTCTTCACCACGTACTTCCTGCTCACCGGCCTGCACATGATCCACGTGGCGATCGCGGTGGCGATCCTCGGCTGGATGGCGTGGTGGGTGCACCGCGATCGGATCGGCCCGTGGGGCGCCTACCGGCTGGGCCTCGTGGCGCTCTACTGGCACTTCGTCGACACGATCTGGCTGTTCCTGTGGCCGATGTTCTACTTGATGGGAGCGCGCACGTGAGCGAGAGGCCCGTATCGGTCTGGCTCTTTCCTGGCATCGGCGCCGTGGTCGGAGCTCTGCTGATCCTGAGCTTCGTGCTCTCCTACGTGGAGATGGGCCGGTGGACCACGTGGATCCACCTCGGCATCGCGACGGTGCAGTCGGCCCTCGTCGTGTGGTTCTCGATGGAGCTCTTCGAGAGCCGCTTCTCCGTCCGCATGCTGGCGATCATCACGCCGCTCTTCGTCCTGTTGCTCGTGGCGCTCACCGCGGTGGATCCCGCCACCCGCGCGCCGGAGGAGGTGCTGGTCCCCAACCCCACCATCGAGCCGGAGCCGAACATCCACCCGATCCCCGGCATCGCGTATCCGTCGGGAGCCGGCGGCCACGGCCAGCCCTAGAACTCGTTGGACGTCGGCGGGTCGAAGCCCCTGACCTTCTCGATGCGCGGCCGAAGGGCCAGGTAGAACCACCCGAGCGTCAACCCATACGCGATGTGCGCGAGCCAGTCCCAGGTGCGGGGCAGCGCGGCCCACCAGTAGTCCTTGTCGTGCAGCACCGTCATCACCGGCGGGACGAGGAAATACACGTCGATCCACATGGCGGCGAGGCCGATGACGAAGCCGAGCGTCATGCAGGTGGACATGCGGATCGGAAAGCGCGGGCTCATCACGATCCAGGCGTAGACCATCGACCACGCGAACGCGGGGATCGCCTGGTTGATCAGGACGCCGAACACGTAGGTGAGGGCGTTCGGGCGCTCTATCGCCCCCTCCCCCAGCCAGAACGTGGCGATGATCCGGATCGGATACTCGAAGGAGCGATCGCGGCGGAACGCCAGGTAGACGAGGACCCAGAACGCGAGGAACGCGAGCCCCGCCAGCTGGCCCGCCCAGAAACACGCGAGGACCTTGCGCGGCTGATCGAGGGCGCGCCCGCCGAGAGCGGACCACTGGTACGTGCGCGGCCGGGTGGCCTGCTCCGACTCCATCATGCCGATTCGCCCCTTCGCCGGTGCATCCGTCGAAGGTTCGCACGGGCGCCGCGCCGGGCGAACCGGCGCCGCGCTACGGACGTCGGCCCCCC
>Ga0182736_1002085_pt1 | contig 16363 bp, 16 predicted proteins | sample eDN5th30CKraftBY_FD_128882 | JGI IMG/M metagenome (GOLD analysis project Ga0182736, IMG submission 128882) | Enriched backyard soil microbial communities from Emeryville, California, USA - eDNA 5th pass 30_C Kraft BY (version 2) (version 2) | ecosystem: Environmental > Terrestrial > Soil >... | reverse complement strand
CCGGCCCGAGATCGGTCAGGAATCGAGAAGCCGCGCCGCCCAGGTCCTCCCTACCGTTTTCTCATGACCTCCATCGACTCCGTCGTCATCGAGACCACCGACCCCGCCGCCACCCGAGCCTTCCTCACCGCACTCGGCCTCGACGGCCGGTTCGCGGTCCGCGGGTCCGACGCGCCCACCGACGGCTTCCGCGCGTGCACGCTCTCGCTCGTCGTCGGCCGGCCGAGCACCGTCGACGCCCTCGTCGCGAGCGCGGTCGCGGCGGGTGCGACCGTCGTCAAGCCGGTCGAGAAGACCTTCTGGGGCTACGGCGGCGTGGTCCGCGCACCGGACGGCACGATCTGGAAGATCGCGACCTCGAAGAAGAAGGACACCGGGCCCGCCACCCGGGAGGTCGACGAGATCGTCCTGCTCCTCGGCGTCACGGACGTCAAGGCCAGCAAGCGGTTCTACGTCGAGCACGGGCTGACGGTCGGGCGGAGCTTCGGCGGCAAGTACGTCGAGTTCTCGACGCCCGGCGCCCCCGTGAAGCTCGCCCTCTACCCGCGCAAGGCGCTCGCGAAGGACGCCGGTGTCGACATGGCGGGCTCGGGATCGCACCGCATCGCCATCGCCGGTGACGGCGACGGCTTCACCGACCCCGACGGGTTCGTCTGGGAGTCTGCACCCGTCACCAGCAGCCCGAACTGACCCCGCCCCCCGGGAGGTGCGCCATCGACGTCGCGACCGAGGACGTGCTGGCCGTCCACCAGCTCTACGGCCGGCAGAGCCACGCGATCGACTCCGGGCGGGCCGCCGACTGGGCGGCGACCTTCACCTCCGACGGGGAGTTCCGCTCCCCCAGCTATCCCGAGCCGTCGACGGGCACCGCCGAGCTCACGGCGTTCGCCGAGCGCTTCCACGCGGCCTGCGTCGAGTCCGGTGAGGCGCTGCACCACGTCATCAGCACGGTCGACGTCGCCGCCACCGGCCCCGACGCGCTGACCAGCACCGCGTACCTGCAGATCGTCGGCACCCCGCGGGGCGAGTCGTCGCGGCTGCTGCGCATCACCACGATCGTCGACGAGCTCGTCCGCACCCCGGGCGGCTGGCGGATCCGCCGCCGCGTCGTGCTGCGCGACGGGTGACCCGGCTCAGGTGACCGCGCGGTCGACGCGGTAGCTCAGCCGGCCCCGCGTCGCCGCGACGACCACGATCGCGACGATGCCGAACCCGACCAGCTCCGGGAGCAGGCCGTACTCGGTCAGCAACGGAGCCGGGAACATCGGCGCGACGATCTTGTTGGCGAAGGTGTTGAACGACGCGTGCATCAGCATCGTGATCAGCAGGCTGCCGCCCACGTTGTTGAACACCCACGACATGACGACGGTCAGCGCCGTGATCATCGCGACGAACATCAGCACGTTGCCGAGCGAGAGCGGCGTCCACACCCCGGTCCAGAACAGCGGGAAGTGCCACACCGCCCACACCACGCCCAGGACGACGCTGCCGACGAGCGGGCCGCGTGCCGCCTGCAGCCTGGGCAGCGCGAACCCGCGCCAGCCGGGCTCCTCACCGAGCGGGCCGCCGAGGACGAACGTCGACACGAAGGCCAGCGGGTAGCCGAGCGCCATCGCCGCGGTCACCGGCTGGTACGACGTCACGGCCCCGGGCAGCACGACGGCCCCGACGATCTCGCTCGCCGGAATGACCAGCAGCACGAACACGTACCAGCGGAACTTCACGCGCCACTGCAGGTAGCGGCGCAGCAGCCGCCTCGGCCCCTCCGGGCCCTCGGCGACGCGGGCCATCACGAACGCCGCCATCGTCGGGCCGGTGAACGTCGCGGCGGCGATGAGGAGGGCGTCGGCGATCGGCGGGAGGTCGTACGGCAGCGCGCCCGTGCCGGTCCGGGACAGCACGACGGGCAGCTCCACCACCCACGACCCGGCGAAGGCGAGCACGAAGAACGACACGAGCGGATGGCGGGCCAGGACACCGTCGCCTGCGCCGCCCGGCCGCGCGGCCACCCCCGAGGTCGTCATGCGAGGAGCTCCCCTGACCCCGGAAACCGCACGTCGTCGCGGTGACGACTCGCTGTCCGGGAGCTGCAGAGTAGGGATCGGACCCCTCGCCGACGTGCGAGTTCACCTGATCGTGTCAGGCGCGGAACGGTCCGTCGGCCCGTCAGCCCGGGAGCTTCTTGCGGACCTTCCGTGCCTTCTTGCGCAGCCGGGTGCCGTGCCGGCTCGCCTCCTTGCGTGCCGTCGACGCCGCGTCCTGCATCTCGCGCACGTGGAAGCCCTTGCGCAGCCCCCGCCGGACGTCGGCCTGCCGCGGCAACATCAGTGTGAACGCGTACCGCCACAGCTTGACCGCCAGGAAGGCCAGCGGGATCCCGAGCGGGAGCAGGATGATCGTCACGCAGAGCACGATCGCGACGACGGACAACAGCAGCCCGACGACCATCAGCAGGACCGCGCCGATCCCTCGCAGAACCCTCATCACGACTCCTCGGTGACGTCCCGGATACCCGCGACGAACACGGCGCACACGTCGGACCGTCCTGCCTTCTTGCGAAGCGTTGGCCTTCGGCTGGACATCGGCTGGTGGTCGGCTCCCTAGCGTGGACGGCGTGATCGACACGCTCGGACCCACCCGCGACACCCCGGTCGACGGCCCGCTGTTGCCGACGGCCCTGCGCCGCCCCGCCGTCGGCGTCGCCGCCGCATGCGCCGCGCTGCTCGCCGCCCTCGCCGTCGTCGTGGCCGGGACGTCGACGGCCACCCCCGTCGACGCCTGGGCGCAGCGGATCGTCGCGACCCACCACGCGCTGCACGGCCAGTGGCCGAGCCTGGCCGTCGTCGCCGGCGAGCCGGTGACCGTCGTGGCCGTCGCCTGCGTCCTCGCCGCGTGGTGCGCACGACGGCGGCGATGGCGCTCCGCGGTGCTGGCGGTGCTGGCCCCGGGCCTGACCGGTCTGCTGGAGACGGGACTCAAGCCGCTGGTCGGACGCACGATCGCCACCGGCGCGCTCTCCTTCCCCAGCGGGCACACCGCCGGCGTCACCGCGCTGGGCCTGTCCGTGACGCTCGTGATCGCCGGGGGTGCGCAGCAGCGTCGCGAGCTGTGGGTGCTGGTGGGCACGTTCCTCACCGGCGCGGGCGCCGTGGCCGTCGCCGTCGGGCTCGTCGCCGAGCACGCCCACTACCCGACCGACACCATCGGCGGGTTCTGCCTCGCCGCTGCGACGACCGTCGGGTGCGCACTCGCCGTCGACCGCGTCGGCAGGGCGGCCCCGCACGCACGCCGGTGGCGGTCACCGCGACCGTCGCGGTGACCGCCATCGGCGGTGCTGCTCCCGTGCCGCCTCAGCTCAGCGGGCGCCGGTACGTCTCGGGGAGCGCCACCAAGCAACCGATGCTGACCAGCAGCATCGCCGCCATGTAGAGCCCGAGGCCGACCCCGCCCCACGTGGCGCTCAGCGGAGCGGCGATCAGCAGGATCACCGCGCCGCCCGCGACGCCACCGAGGTTGTAGCTGACGCCGGCGCCCGTGTAGCGGCAGCGGGTCGCGAACATCTCCGGCAGGTAGGCACCCAGCGGGCCGTAGGCCAGTCCGATCAGCGCGAGCAGCACCACGACCGCCGTCCCGACCGCCAGCGGCGTGCCGACGTTCATCAGCGGGAAGAGCACCAGCGACCAGGCCGCCAGGCCGATGCAGCTCGCCAGGACCAGGCCCCGGCGCCCGATGCGGTCCGACCACACCGAGGCCAGCACCGTCGTCACACAGGCGGCCGCCGCGGCGAGGACGTCGATCAGCAGGATCGTCGACATTCCCAGGTGCAGGGTGGTCGTCGCGTAGGTGGTCAGGTAGACCGAGCCGACGGTCATGGCGCCGAAGATGCCGGTCGTGACCCCGATGGCCAGCAGCATCGTGCGGGTCTGCCGACGCCACACCTCGAGGAACGGGGCGCGGGTCGTCTCGCCCCGGCTGCGGGCCCGGGCGAAGACCGGGGTCTCGCTCGTGTGCAGCCGGACGTACAGCCCGACCGCGATCAGGCCGGCGCTGAGCAGGAACGGCACCCGCCAGCCCCACGTGACGAACGCGTCGCTCGTCTCGCCGATGCTGAGGTTGACCACGAGGAACGTCAGCGACGCGAGTACGAACGCGACGCACGCCCCGAGCTGCGGGTACATGGTGAGCCGGCCGCGACGCCCGTCGGCGGCGTTCTCGGAGGCGAACAGCGCGGCCCCCGCCCACTCCCCGCCGACCGCGAAGCCCTGCGCCGCCCGGAAGAGGACCAGCAGCACCGGCGCCACCCACCCGATGGTGGCCGCGCCCGGCATCACCCCGACGCCGACCGTGCACAGCCCCATCAGGGTCAGCGTGAGGACCAGCGTGCGCTTGCGGCCGAGCCGGTCCCCGATGTGCCCGAACACGGCCGAGCCGAGGGGCCGGAAGACGAAGACGACGGCCAGCGTGGCGAGCGCGGCGACCGCGCCCATCGTCGGGCTCAGGTTCGGGAAGAAGACCTTGTTGAAGACCAGCGCCGCCGCGGTGCCGTAGATGAAATAGTCGTAGAACTCGATCGTCGTACCCGCGAGACTCGCGAGCGCGACCCGGCGGTCGGTGCGTTCGGGCGGCGGGGTGTCCGGGGCGAAGGTGGGCGACGGCGCGGCGTCGGTTGCGAGGGTGGTCATTGCGGGCCTTCTTCCTGGTCTGCGCGGCCGGGGCCCGACCGCTGCTGAACCCAGGCTCGCCCCGCCCACCGTCGCCGGGGATCGGTCGGCCGGTGGGATGGCCGGCGGACCCGCACTCCACCGATCGGCCGACGCCGCGCCTGCGCGACCAACGTCACCGCCGTGTCGGGAGCGGGTCGGCGGCCGAGGTCGCCGACAGGTCGTAGTCTGACCGGGGCGCTGCGGCGCCCGCGGGGCCTCTAGCTCAACCGGCAGAGCAGCGGACTTTTAATCCGCGGGTTCGGGGTTCGATCCCCCGGGGGCCCACTACGTCGACCTGCAGCACGGTGCCCGCCGCCGTCGGGGATGTTGCCGAGCTTCTTTGCTGTCGACGTGGACCAGCTCGCCCGGTGCGGGGTGTTCGTAGCGGCGTACTCCTGCGCCGGTGGCGCGGTCGGGGTCGATCAGGCGGGCCATCCGGTAGCGGCGCAGCACGGCGTGAACCGTGGGAGTGGCCAGCCGCAGCAGGCCGGCGATCCGGGTCGAGGTGCGGTGTGGGCTGTGGTGCGGGCGGCAGGAGCGGTCGGTCGTGCCACATCGCGGCAGCAGAAGCCCAGCACCACGTGCGGACCTATGGGGCGATCACGGTCGAGCTCCTGTTCGGAGATGGTGTCTCGGTCTCCTGACGTACGCCGGGGGCCGCCGAAGCCACTGCGGTGCCGGCGGTGCTGCGACGCCGCTCCGTTGCCGCGCTCAGTGATGGTCACGGTGAGTTCCGGGTCCCGAAGCGCCGGTCCGCCCCCGCGACGGGGACGGGACCGGCCCCGGTCCGTGCTCAGTCGACGATGGTGACGACGCCGCTCGGGGCGTCGAGGACCTCAACGGTTCGAGCAGCGGCGCGGTCGATGTGCACCCGCGGCTCGGCGGGGAGGCCGTGCTCGTTGTACGTGCCCGGGCCGTAGAACTGGCCGTAGCTCAGGACGACCCCGCTCTCGGCGAGGACCGAGGACTCCAACTGCTTCACGGCGACGGAGTCGGGGCCGTCAGGCAGCTCCCACGCGACCGACTGGACGAGGATCCTCGGCGACCCGGCCGCCCGGGCGGCCTCGATGACGTTCTGGTTCCCCTCGGTTCGGATGCGCGCGTTCAGGTCGCCGTAGGCAGCGATCTGGTTCACGTCGTCAGGCAGGTCTGTGAGCTCGTTGAGGATGACATCGGGACGGAAGTCGACGACGGCGGCGATGAGGGCCTCGCGATCGAACACGTCGACGACGGCCGGCTCCGCACCGAGGTCTGCGATCTGGTCAGCCTTGCTCGCGGACCGGGTCATGCCGGCCACCGTGTGTCCGGCCTCGACGAGGAACGGGACCAGCCGTCGGCCGATCACTCCGGACGCGCCGGCGAGGAAGATTCTGGACATGGGTTTCCTTTCTCGATGATCAAGGACGGGGGGTTCGGCCGCGGCGCGCCAGACGTGTCCGGGCGACGAGGCTGACCAGGGCGAGCAGGATCGTGAGCACGGTGTAGCCGACCACCGCCGGGATCTCGCCCAACGGCGCGACGAGCTGCCCTTCGACCACGATCGGAACCCCGAAGGCGGTGTAGGCGACGACGTAGACGGCCGCGACGACCGCGGCGCGCCCACCGGGAGCGACCTGGGGGATCAGCAGCTGAAGTGCGGCAGTGAACGCAGACCCGAACCCGACGCCCGCGATGGCCTGTCCGGCGATCATGAGTGCCAGGCTCGGAGCGAGGATCCCACCGATGATCGCTCCCGCGCCGAGGACGGAGGTGAAGATGCCGATCGACATCGCCGTGGGGGAGGGAACTGCGGCGAAGAGCAACCCGACGGCGGTTGCGACTGCTGGTGCGATGAAGCCGGCGAATCCCCCGACGAACGCGCTCTCCAGGTGGAAGACGCTGCGGACGATGTTCGGTGCCAGCCCACCGGAGAGCCCTGCGAGCATCCAGACCGCCGCGACGACGGGGGCGGAGGAGTAGAACTCCCGGCGCGCAGCTGCGGGCACCGAGATTCGAGGTATCAGCGAGCGCACCGCTCCCGGGCTGCGGGTCACGGTCTCACCCGACGCGAAGACAGTGATGCCGCCCAGCGTGGTGAGCACGATGAGCACGGTGAAGATGATGGTGTTCGCGGCCGAGGTGAGCTGGATGGCCAGTCCCGCCAGCAGCGACCCCAGGGCAAGACCACCGGTGAGGCTGATGCCGGCGAGGATGGTGCCCAGCCTCTTCCGCCCATTTGGCGCGAACTCGACGATCGCAGCCGTGAACGCCGATGTGGCGGCCCCGCTCGCGACGCCCTGGACGATTCGCCCGGCGATGACCCATTCCACGTCGGTGCCGACGAGGAAGAGGGTGTTCGAGACGAGCTGGACGATCAGGGCCGCGATCAGCACTGGACGTCGGCCGACATGATCGGACAGTGCGCCCAGCGTGAGAGCCGCGACGAGGAACCCGATCGCATAGACGGCGAACGCCACCGTGAGCATGGCTGGTGTGAAGTCGAAGGCCTGCTCGTAGGTTACGAGCAGCGGGGTCAGTGCTCCGGCGCCCAGGTAGAGGCTCATGAAGGCGACAGCCGTGCCCACCATGGCGACGCCCGACGGAAGCTGTCGTCGGCCGGCCGGGATCGCGTCGGCGGTCGGCACTCGGACGGATGTCACTGACTCTCCTTCGGCTGCGACGAGGCCTGTCCTCGCCGTCGCCGACGCTATCGAGATGTGGTCCTTTCTTTCAGGCCAATTCAGGGCCAGAATCCCGGACCACTTGGAGCGCCGGTCAGAACCCGGAGCCACCGGTGCAGGGCCACCCGCGCGCAGGTATCCGGCGTCAGGGGGAGGGCAGGATGCGGCACAGCGCCTGCAGCGCGCCCGGCCACGCACTCTCGGAGACATTGGAGAAGTTCACGACCAGCGCATCAGGCCACGACGGGTGACCGTCGGCGGCCGGGTGCCGGAACTCTGCCAGTCCACTCACGACCAGCCCTTGCCGTCCCGCAACGCGCAGTACCCGCTCCTCAGAGCCCACAGGTAGTGCGAGGACGGCCTGCAGCCCCGCGGCCATGCCGATGACGTGCACCGCGGGCGCAGCATCCGCGATCCTCTCGATCAGCACCTCACGACGATGCCGGAGTCGGCGCCTCCTGCTCCGGACATGCCGATCGAAGGCGCCCGACTCGAGGAACTCGGCGAAGACGAGCTGATCGAGGGCGCTGACCGTGTCGACACGTCCCTTCGCCTGCGCCACCGCGGGCAGGAGGCTGTCGGGGACCACCGCCCACCCCAGTCGCAGCGCCGGTGCGACGGACTTGCTCGCCGTCCCGAAGTAGACGACATGATCGGGGTCGAGACCCTGCAGCGCCCCGACAGGCACTCGGTCGTACCGGAACTCACCGTCGTAGTCGTCCTCGAGGATCACGGCCCCCGTCCTGCGGGCCCAGTCGACCACAGCCGTTCTCCGCTCCGTGGACAAGGCATACCCCGTGGGGAACTGGTGCGCCGGCGTCAGCAGGACGGCGGCGGCGTCGGCGATGTCGACGAGCTGATCGACCCGGGCCCCGCACTCGTCGACGTCGACGGGCCGGGTGCCGACACCTTCGTCGCGCAGCAACTCACGGTAGATGTCGAGTCCGTAGGACTCGACTGCCACGGTCTCGCCGCCTTCCGCGGCGAGCGCTCGCGCCAGCACCCCCAGCCCATGATGGAAACCCGAGGTGATCACGATCCGCGCCGCATCAGCGTGCACCCCGCGGGCGCGGGCGAGGTACTCGGCGAGCGCCTCTCGTAGTTCCATCCGTCCGAGCGGGTCCCCATACCCGTAGGTGCTGTGCGGAGCGTTCGCGAAGGCGCGGCGGGCCGCCGCCAACCAGGGCGCTCGGGGGAACTCGGCGTAGTCCTCGGCGCCCGGCTCCAGCCCTCGTGACGAGCGGCGTCGCGCGGTCGGTGCCGATGCTCCCGAGGGTCCGCGGCGCGACGGCACGCGCGTAGCGACACGCGTTCCGGAGCCGGGCCGGGCCGCGAGCCACCCTTCTTCGACGAGCGCGGTGTAGCACTCTGTGACGGTGCTCCGTGCTATGCCGAGATCGGCGGCCAGGACCCTCGATGCGGGAAGTCGGGTACCGGGCGCAAGCCGTCCGGTGCGGACGGCGTCGCGCAACGCATCGGTCAGGCCTGCTCTGAGTCGTGGCCCATGAAGGTCGAGATGAAGGTCGATGCCCGTGACCGTGACGGTGTCAGCCCGTCGAGTGGCCTGACTCCGTCTCACGGAAATGGACTCTAACCACGAGGCGCCGCTACGTGATGGCGCTGTTGCCCGCGCTGAGCCGCCTCCCCTGGGCCGACGTGGGATCACGACGAATCCGGCGACGACGCCGCGATCTTTCGATCCGCGGGGTCGGGGTTCGATCCCCCGGGGGCCCACAAGGTCGACCTGCACGTTCACCCCAGTTGCAGGAGCGCAGCCGGGGCATCTCCAGGAGGCTCACCGTCGTCGCCGGGCCGATGCGCAGGCGACGCACGTCTCGGCCGCAGGCAGTGCGTCGAGCCGTTCTGGTGGGATCGGGCCGCCGCAGCGCGCGCAGCGTCCGTACGTGCCGTCGGCGAGCCTGCGCTCCGCCCGCTCGACTGCCTCCAGGTCGCGGAGCGCCCCGGCGAGCAAGCCCTGCAGCTGGGCCCGCTCGAACCCGATCGTCACGCCCTCGGGGTCGTGCTCGTCGTCGTGGGTGGTGAGGGCCTGCTCGTCGGCCAGCGCAGCAACCTGCCGGGTGAGCCCCGCGATCCGCGCCTCGGTGTCGGCACGCCCGGCGGCGAGCCGCGCGACAGGGTCGACGTGAGGCGGACGCTCGTCGTCGGCGTCGGGTCCGTCCATGCCCTCAGGGTCCGGCACGGGCGCGCCAGGCGCCGGGCGGGCGCCCGTATGACGCCCTCCTCGCTCGGCGCTGTGGCGGCGCCCGGGACTCTCACGCGTCCTCCATCGGACCGGCGGCACGGCGATCCACCGACGGGTTCCCCCGGCCGATCCCCCCGGCGCGGCTGATCCGCGCCGGGTCGGCCCGGCACCATCCCGTGGTCATCGACCAGAAAGTGGTGCCCGACATGAGTGGCTACAACGCAGTCCTGGCGCGGAACCCGGAGCAGGCGCCGAAGCCGATCGGTCCGTACTCCCAGACCGTCGCCTTCTCGCACTACAACAACCTCTCGGCGCAGCTCCCGATCGACCCGGCGACCGGCGAGCTCGTGCCGGGCGGCGCGACGGAGCAGGCCAAGCAGGTCCTCGCGAACATCGGGGCCGTTGTCGAAGGGATCGACCACGTCATGGACGACGTGGTCCGGCTCTCCGTGTTCGTCACCGACATCGGCGATGTCGATGCCGTCGATGCGGTGATCGCGACCGCCTTCACCGACTACGTCCCCACCCGCACGACCGTCGCCGTCGCCGCGCTACCGCTCGGCGCCGCGGTGCAGATGGATGCGCTCGTGTCCAACGGCGAGGGCACGATCCCGAACGCCCCGCAGGCCGGAGACCTCGTCAAGGTCGTCAACGACACGGACGGGGCGCCGCAGAGCCCGGCGTCCTCGCAGACGGTGGCGTTCTCGCACTACAACAACCTCGCGGCGCAGCTGCCCGTCGATCCGGCGACGGGCGAACTCGTGGCCGGCGGCGTCGCCGAGCAGACCAGGCAGTGCCTGGCCAACATCAAGGCCGTTCTGCAGGGGATCGACGTTCCCGTCGACGACATCGTCCGGGTCACGATCTTCCTCACGAACCTCTCGGACATCGACACGGTGGACGAGGTCTACACGACCTTCTTCCCGGATTCGGCCATCGCCCGGGCTGCGGGCTACCTGCCGGCCCGCACCGTGGTCGAAGCGTCGGCCCTGCCCCACGGCGCTCTCGTGCAGATCGAGGCGGTCGTCTCGCACGGCGACGGCACGCCGCCGCAGGCCGTGGAGGACCGGCACGGGATCGTCATCCGCGCGAACGACACGGACGCGGCGCCCCGCAGCCCGTTGTCGACGCAGACCGTGGCCTTCTCGCACTACAACCACCTGTCCGCCCAGCTGCCGATCGATCCGACGACCGGCGAGCTGGTCGCCGGGGGCGTCGCGGAGCAGACGCGACAGTGCCTTGCCAACATCAAGGCCATTGTGGAGAGCATCGACCATGCGATGGACGACGTCGTCAAGGTCAACCTGTTCCTGACCGACATCGCCGACACAGCCGCCGTCGACGAGGTCTACGCCACGTTCTTCCCGGGTGGCGTGCCCGCTCGTCGGACCGTGGGCGTCTCCGCCCTGCCGGCCGGTGCCCTGATCCAGGTCGATGCGGTCGTGGCGAACGCCGAGGGAACCCCGCCGGTGGCGTAGCCACCCCGGCCCCGCCCCGTGGCTGTTGCGACGTCGCCGGCCACGGAGGCCGGTGCGGCGGAACACGTCGGTGGTGATCCGGACGCGGAAACGCGCCGACTCCCGGGGATTCGGCTTCAGTGCTTCGGCGAGCAGCGGAAGAAGTACTCCACGGCCAGACGCTGATGCAGTTTCGGAATCTTGACGGCCAGCGGCATCTCGACGGCCTTCAGGAACGGGTGGCGCGGCTCTCGGCCGACCCAGTGGTACGACGTCGGCAGATATGCCTCGACGGTGAAGAACTGTCGCAGGCTGGCCAGGAACGCATCCGTGGGTCGCACGTTGCTGTACGGCCAGTATATTCGCTTGTCCCGGTGACCGAAATTGACGTACGAGGCGAGGAACACGCCGTCGTCCGCCACCGTACCGGCGATCTCGGCCAGCTTCTGGTCCTGATGTGCACCGACGTACTCGAAGACCCCTTGCGCGACGACGAGGTCGAACCGCCGCCCACGGAAGTCGATGGGCCCGTCCAGGAAGTCCGCCTCGATGAGATTGTCCGCGGGCTCCTGGATCGCGATGTCGATCCCGAAGTACTCGATACCGGGGTCGAGCAGGCGCGCGAGCGTGGCCGGGCCGCAGCCGACGTCCAGGAGCGTCCGCCGCCTGCCCGCAGCGATCTTGTTGATGAGCCGGGCGGACTTCTCCAAGCGGTAGTGCGGCGCCGCGTAGTTGCGGTTCTCCACCGCCCAGAAATCCCTTTTATGAAGCTTCGTCCGATCGACCGCTTCGTGGAGTCCGCTATTACCGAGGTCTTCAGTCACACTCTCTCCAGAAGTCCCGATCCGGACAATCCTTCGCAACCCGGCGCACATTCACGCGGTAGCCCCACACAATACGACGGCTGCGTTCATCGAGAAACAGAAACCGCCGGCAGAAATTCGCCCGGGCGGAGTGATCAGGTTTTCGTCGTGGTCGGTCTCTGCCCCGTGATCACATTCCCGGCGGGCGCCCGGTCCCGAAACTCGGAGGCACGATCGACGACGTGGCCCAGGACTCGGCGGAGCGGGTGCGTGGGCTCGGCCGACGTCGGCGTCCCCCACCGCGCGGAACGTGCCCGTGGTCGGGAGGCTCGACGAGCGCCGGGGAGGCGGTCCGGCCCGCATCGGCGTTGTCGGTACTACGGCCTCCGCTCACCGGAGGCGTCGAGCCCGAACGCGGCCGCGCGGACCAGCGCGATACTGGCGTCCACCTCACGGATCGCCTCTTCGAGCCGCTGCCGGGCGACCCCCGTCGTCCCGTCGACCACACTCCCGAGTCGCAGCCCGACCGCGAAGAGCTTCTGGACGACGCCGTTGCCGAGGTCGGTGGCGATGCGCAGGTCCTCGTCGGCGACGGCGCCCGCCACCAGATCGGCGATCGACATCTGTCCGGCGGCGGAGGCGGGCAGCAGTCCCAGGCACGCATCGCCACCGCACCGCGGACACCGTGCCGTGGTCGCGACACCGGCAGCCAGTTCCAGCATGACCTCGGACGAGATCGGTTCGGAGCAGCGCGGACACCTGGCCGACCCCCTGCAGTTCGGCACGGGCTCATCCGGCACCTCGCCCGTGACGGCCGCCGTCTCGGCGAGCAGCCGCCACCTCTTGGCCGCGACATGGTGGTCGAACCGCACCGGAGGCCGCCGGTTGGTCGCCAGGAGCTCGTTCTGCCGGGCTGCCTCCTCGTACGCGGCGCTGAGCCTGCGCGCGATCCGGCCCAGCTGCCGACGGAGCTCGATCGTTCGGTCCCGCGCATCCCGCACTCGCTGCACTGTGCCGTCCGGCTCGATGGCCCTCACCCTCCTCATCCGGGCCCGCCAGCCTCTCTCCCGGCATCGACCCACGTCAACGCAGCCATTCGGGTGTGCGCCAGGCTGTCGGTGCCTCCGTCGCCCCCGGTTCGTACCAGCGGATCCGGCCGCGTGAGCGATGCGCCCGCCGTCCGGGGCACCCGCGCCCGACATCGCGCACCCGGCATCGACCACGACCCGACGGGCCGAGGTGTGGTCCGCGCTCGATCTCGATCCCCGGCGAGCGTCCTCGACCGCTCGGCCATCCGCCTCATCCGTGCAGGATGATTCGGTACGACACGTTTACCGGTGCCCGCGTCGCCGCCCGGCAGCCGAACTACCTGCCCGGCGCCCTCGCCGTGACGACGACGACCCGGCCGTCGGGATCGGTCAACCTGTGCTCGCCCTCGGGCAGGTGCGGCTGGTACGGCACGGTCAACCCGAGCCGAAGCCGGCCGGTGCTCCGGTGCGGTTCGCCGGGATGGATCTCCAGCACGAGGCCGCCCTCCAGCTCGGCGGCGTAGTGCACGGGTCCAGGGCCGTGCTGCTCGCGCACCAGCTCCACGCCGAGCGACGCGTAGAAGTCGCGGCACTCGTCGACGCGTTCGCTGTAGATCACGAGGAGGCCCACCCTCACCGACACCATCTGCCCCATGATGCCGGGCACGCGGCGCGCCGGTCTGTACCTTCGAACACGCAAAAGGTGCGCGGCGACGCGTCCCTCACATGTGGACGCACTCCGACCTGCTGGCCGTCACGCTCCGTCATACGCAATCCTGCACAGATGCGTGCATTGCGGACTTCCGCGGCGATGCTGGTCGCCGCCCTCGTGCTCGTGGGCTGCTCCAACTCCGAGCACCCCTCGACGGCGCCCGCCACCGCGGCCGGCACCCAGGTCCGCACGGCCGACGTCACCGCGCAGTTCTCCGCGTCCGACACCGCGGCGATCACCTACAAGCCCGATCTCGTCCCGGTCGGCGCGACGGCGACGGTGGCGTCGCGGTCGGGGGGCGGGTCCTCGACGGTCACGCTGACGGTGAACGGGCTGCTGCCCGACCATCACTACGGCGCGCACGCGCACGGCAAGCCCTGCGGCGCGGCACCCGCCGACTCCGGACCGCACTTCCAGAACCGGAAGGACCCGGTGTCCCCCAGCGTCGACCCGGCGTACGCCAACCCGCAGAACGAGGTCTGGCTCGACATCTCGACCGGCGGCTCGGGCGCGGCCTCGGCGACGTCGACGGTCGCGTGGGACTTCACCGATGCGGCGCACCCGGCCTCGGTGGTCATCCACGCCAACCACACCTCGACCGAGCCGGGGAAGGCAGGCACGGCGGGCGACCGGTTGGCCTGCGTCAACGTGAACTTCTGAGCGGAGGGACAATGGGCGGGTGAGTGTGCAGGACCTCGTCCGCCCGGACACCCGGGCACCGGCCCCCGCGCCGGTGCTGCCGCCGTTGCGCATCGGCCCGTACTCGGTCGACACCCCGGTCGTGCTGGCGCCGATGGCCGGGATCACCAACCCCGGCTTCCGGCGGCTGTGCCGTGAGCAGGGTGCCGGCTACTACGTGTGCGAGATGATCACCTCGCGCGGGCTGGTCGAGCGCAACCCGTTGACGCGCCGGATGATCGCCTTCGACGCGGACGAGCACCCGCGGTCGATGCAGCTCTACGGCGTGGACCCGGCGACGATCGGCGCGGCGGTGCGCATCGTCGCCGAGGAGGACCTGGCCGACCATCTGGACTTCAACTTCGGCTGCCCCGTCCCCAAGGTGACGCGCCGGGGCGGCGGCGCCGCACTGCCGTACAAGCGCAGGCTGTTCGAGCGGATCGTGCGCGCGGCCGTCGACAACGCGGGCGGCATTCCCGTGACGATCAAGATGCGGGTCGGGATCGACGACGAGCACCACACGTTCCTCGACGTCGCACGGATCGCGGCCGACTGCGGCGTCGCGGCGATCACCCTGCACGCGCGGACGGCCGCGCAGCGCTACTCGGGCACCGCCGACTGGTCGACGATCGCCCGGCTGCGCGACGCCATGCCCGCCGAGCTGCCCGTGCTCGGCAACGGCGACGTCTTCTCCGCCGCCGACGCGCTGGCGATGGTGGCGCGCACGGGCTGTGACGGCGTCGTCGTCGGGCGCGGGGTCCTGGGCAGACCGTGGCTCTTCGCCGACCTCGAGGCCGCGTTCGCCGGCCGGCCGCTGCCGACGCCGCCGCGCCTCGGACAGGTCGCCGCCACCCTGCGCAGGCACGCGGTGCTGCTCTGCGAGCACATGGGCGACCACAAGGGCATCCGCGACGTCCGCAAGCACATCGCCTGGTACCTCAAGGGATTCCCGGTCGGGCCCGAGGTCCGCAGGCGCCTCGGGATGGTCTCGAGCATCGACCAGCTCGACGAGCTGATCGCCCTGCTCGATCCCGACGAGGAGTTCCCGGCCGACGCCGATGGGCCCCGCGGGCGGCAGGGCTCTCCGGGCCGCGTCGTGCTCCCGGAACGCTGGCTCGACGACCCGGACGACCCGTCGGTGCCCTTCGGCGCCGAGTTGGAGCACTCCGGCGGGTGACCGCGTCGGACGACCGGCCGTGAGGCCGTCTCGCCCGGTCGTGTGGACTCGGGCGCGATCGGGGGGCAATGCATCAGGAACCTCAAGAGTCACACCCGTAACGACGAGACAATCGTTGACAGGGGGTGATCCGATGGGAGACGTGACGACCGCGGCAGCCGTGTTGCGCGGCGGCCCGGACGTGTGGAACGACGCGGCCATCGGATCGCTCGCGCCCGCAGCCGCGGCCGTGCACGCCGCCCGGCACACCGCAGAGGCCGAGGCCCTCGCCGCGCAGGGACTATGGGAGCAGGCCTACACCCACCTGCGTGCCGCGGTCCGGCTGCACCACGTCGCGGGCAGTGCCACGACGGGCCCCGACGAGCTCGACCGGCTCCGCCGCGAGCACGCGGAGGCCCGCGAGCAGAGCCGGCGCGACAGCCTGACGGCGAGCTACAACCGGCGTTACCTCGACGAACGGCTCGCCGCCCTGCTCAGCGACCTCGCGGACCTCGGCGACGACACCGTCCGCACCGACGGCATCTGCGTCGCACTCGCCGACATCGACCACTTCAAGCAGGTCAACGACACCTACGGCCACCTGCTGGGCGACCGGGTGCTGCAGCGGATGGTCGTCGAGCTCGACGCCGCGCTGCCCGAGGGCGCCTTCTGCGCGCGGTACGGCGGCGAGGAGTTCGCGCTCGTCCTGCCCGGCCGCGACCTCGCCGAGGCGGTGCGGCTGTGCGAGGCCGCGCGCGAGCGGATCGCGCGCCACCCGTGGCACGAGCTGCACCCCGACCTGACGGTGACGGTCAGCATCGGGGTCGCGCACTCCGACGGCCGTCCGACGGACGTCGAGCGGCTGATCGGCGCGGCCGACGCCCACCTGTACACGGCCAAGCAGTCCGGTCGGAACGCCGTCGCCTACCGCGACGGGCGCACCGGCCGGGTGCGGCTCGCGGG
>Ga0182736_1002084_pt1 | contig 16373 bp, 9 predicted proteins | sample eDN5th30CKraftBY_FD_128882 | JGI IMG/M metagenome (GOLD analysis project Ga0182736, IMG submission 128882) | Enriched backyard soil microbial communities from Emeryville, California, USA - eDNA 5th pass 30_C Kraft BY (version 2) (version 2) | ecosystem: Environmental > Terrestrial > Soil >... | reverse complement strand
GGGGATCTGGTAGCCGATGGTCTTCGCCGAGCCGTTCGCCTGCACGTCCGACGTGGGGTTCATGGTGCCGTAGCGGAACTCGAAGGCGCCGTCGGCGTAGAGCTCGACCTCGAAGTTCAGGTCGTAACCGCTCGACGAGCTGACGCCCACCCGCCAGTCCTTGAACTGGAGGATGTACGAGTCCTGGCCGCCGGGGCGGGAGATGAACTTCGAGTAGAGGCCGGCGTTGGGGTAGTTCGCGCCCTGGCCGCTGGTGCCCCAGATGATGACGTCACCCCAGAACGGCGCGAGGGCGAGCTTGGTGAGGTCGTCCGGCGAGGTCTCGGTGGTGGGGAGCCGCTTGGCGGTCTTGGGCTGGCCGATCGCCGCCGGATCGAATGAGATCACGCCGCGGTTCGAGATCCGCACCGAGTCGTAGCTCTGTCCGAAGTACGGGAACCTGAAACCGGTGGTGTTGAAGTCGACGGAGGCCCACGCGTTCGTGCTGGCGCTCCGGTCGATGAGCTTGCTGCCGCCGGCACCGCTGATGTCGACGAACGGCGAGGTCGAGGTGACCTCGGTCATCGGCGCGACGGCGTACATCAGGGGCTGGACGGCCGTGGATGAGGTGGTGGTCCAGCTGATCGTCACGGGCTGGCCGGGCCGCACCGCCGGCGCCGAGGACGACACCTGGAAGTCGAAGGTCTTCGCCACGACGGTGACGGACGCGGTCTGGCTGACGCCCGCCGGGCTGACGATCTCGAGGATGAAGGTGGTCGTCTCCTGGAGCGCCGGGATGGTGAACGAGTCCGCGTCGGGGATGGTGTTCGGCGGGAGCGCGAGGGTCACGCCGTTGGCCTTGATCGACAGCGTGTCGGCGCCGCCGGTGACCCAGGAGAGCACCACGGGCTGGCCGATGACCGTCTGCGCCACGTCGGCGGTGAAGGAGGTGATCCCGAAGTCGGAGGTTACGACGGAGAGCTCGTGCTCCACCTCCGCCGTGTGGCCGAGGGCGCCAGTGGCGACCACCCGGTAGGTGAAGGTGCCGAGGGTTCCTTCGGAGATGGAGCAGGCGCCCGAAGCGATCTCACCGGGCGCCGCGGTACAGCGCGGCGCACCGTCCTCGTCGAGGACCTGCACCTGCGTCGCGTTCGTGGTCGTCCAGGAGATCGTCACCGGCTCGTTGCGGAGCGCGACGTGACCGCCGCTCGCCCGGACCGTGGCGCGGGGGTGGACGGTGACGGTGGCGGTCTTCGTCGCGGTTCCGTGTCCGGTCGCGGTCAGCGTCACGGAGCGGCTCGCGGTCCCGACGCCGCCCAGGGTCCCCAGCGGGCGCCACTGCCACGTGCCTGCGAGGCCGAGGCTCGGGCGCGGCTTGAACGAGATGCTCTTGAACGCGAGACCTCCGGGGATCGCCGTGTCGAAGGTGTCGTTGATCGTCTTCCGGATGGAGCCGTTCACGGTCTGGTAGCCGATGGTCGCGCTGCCGCCGCTCGCGCGCGCCTGGTTGGCGGCGCCGCCGTCCATCTTGCCGTAGCGGAACTGCACCTCGCCCGTCTCGAAGAGGAAGAGCTCGAAGTCGAGGGACGCGTCGGCGACCCCGACGAAGCCCACGTCCTTCCACTGGATGGCGACCCACCTCGTGCCGTCCGTCGTCGTCCCGTACTTCGTCCAGGCGTTCCCGGTGGCAGCGTCGGCGAAGACGAGCCTGTCCCAGAACGGCGCGAGGTGGGCGAAGTCGTTGGTGGCCAGGGAGAGGGCGCCGTTGTCCGCCTGGATCAGGTTCTTCTGGAGGTTGAAAGACGTGACACCCGTGGCGTAGACGCGGATCGCCGTCTGGCTCGTCCCCTCGAAGGGGAAGGAGAAGCCGGCGGGGAAGTTGAAGGTCGCACAGCCCACGGTCCCCGTGGGGGTGATGGTGGTGCAGGACGGCGGCATCACGAGCCGGGTGCCGTCCTGGCTGAGGTCCTCGAACGGCTCGTTGGAGTTCTCGAGCACCAGCCCTGCAGGCAGATCGTGCGTCACGGCAGTGGCGCGCTTGGTGGCCCAGGTCAGCGTCACGGGATCGCCCGCGATCACCTCGAGGGCCGGGGGCGTCGCCGGGGCCGGGTACGCCGGGGGCGTGGCCGTGAACGAGCGGAACGAGGTCGGCGGCAGCGTGATCGAGACGTCCTTCTGCGCCGTCATGCCCAGGCCGTTGGTGGCGACGATCCGGTAGGCGATCTCCTCGGGCGGCGCGACGTGATGGACCCCGGCGGGCCGATCGCCCTCGGGGATGTCGAGGACGAGCGTGGGCGCCGCCGGGGGATTCAGCGCGAAGAGCTGCAGCGATCCTTCGGCGTTCTGCGCCGTCCACGAGAGGGCGACGCCGGGGTCGACGTCCTCGTCGAAATACGAGGGGGTAGCGGTGAGGGTCACGGTGGGGGCGCCGAACACCGTGACCGTGCTCGTCGCGGTCGAGGCGACGGATCCCGGAGCCTGCGTGCTCGCGGTGAGCGTGAAGTTGTTGTCGCCCAGCTCGGCGATCGTGACGGTCGCGGTGCCGCTTCCTCCGGCGGGGAGGGTCCACGTGCCCGGCCGATCGGCGGTCAGGGCGAGGGTGGGGACGGTGCCGTCCGGATCGGGGGCGGTCGTCCACTCCACCGTGACGGGGGCGCCGGCGAGGACCCGATCCGGCTGCATCGAGAAGGAGAGGATGCGGGGACCCGAGGCGACGTCCACGGAGACCGTCGCGGTGGCGAACTGCCCGATGGCGTTGCCGACCTTCAGCGTGAAGACGGTCGTTCCGTCGTCGACCAGGGGAGCGGAGTCGCAGGAACCCTCCTCCACTCTGGCGCGATCGGAGGTCGAGCAGACGACGCCGGCGGGCGTCGACACCTCCAGCGAGGAGGCGCCGATGGTCGACCAGTCGAAGGTCACGGCGGCGCCGTGCCACAGCCGGGTCGCAGACGACGAGAACGAGAGCACGCGAGGCGAGGAGACCTCGACGTCCACCTGCCGGGCGTCGGAGTCTCCCGCCTCGTTGTAGGCCGTTACGACGAACCGCGTGTTCGCCATCAGCGGCCGGGACAGGGTGCCCGAGAGATCGAGCGCGTCCGGGAGCGCGACGCCGTTCTCCGAGATGACGACTTGGACGGCGTTCGTGGTGGACCAGGTCAGATCCGTGGTCTCGCCCGGGCCGACGTACAGCGGCCAGGCCTGGAAGTCGTCGACCGTCGGCAGCGGCACCGTACGCACCATGATCGTCCTCGACGCCTCGTGCCCGGCGGCGTTCCGGGCGGTGAGGGTGAAGGCGGTGTCGGCGTCGATGGTCACCGGGATCATGCCCGAGTCCAAGGCGCGGTCCTCGAGATCGATCGCGCCCGTGGTGTCGCCCACGAGGGAGAGCGAGACGGCACCTTCGACCCCCGTCCAGGAGAGCCTGACCCGCGCCTGGCCGAGGTCGTCGAGGCTCGAGACGTCCTTGTCCGCGGCGAAGCCGCCGATCACCGGATCGGCGACGATCGAGACGTCGATCGTGCGCTCGGCGCGGAGATCGTCGCTCGTCGCGACGAGGGTGAAGCGGCCCGACGCGTCCGCTGGCATCGACACGACGCCTTCGGCAGCGGCGGTCCCCGAGAACCTCTCCACGGCGCCGTCTCCGTTCGAGATCTCGACCCCGCGGGCGCCCCCGGTGGTCCAGCGCAGCTCCACCTGGTCGCCGGCGCCCGCGACGGCCACCGCCGCGTCGAAGGAGAGCACCACGGGCGTGACGGCGACCTTCGCGGAGGAACGGGCCTTCTTGCCCGTCTCGGTGACGGCCTCGAGCGCGTACTCCGTCGTGAAGGACGGCTGCACGACGATGGAGCCCGTCGCATCGACCTCGCGCGCCTCCTCCCCGTCGTCGAGGGTGACCTCGGCGGCGTTCGCGGTGGTCCACGACAGCGTGGCCTCCTCCCCGAAGGCGATCGAGGCGGGCGTCGCCTGGAGGGAGGCGGCGGGTGCTCCGCGCACGGTGACCGAGGCGGACTCGTCCACCGACGCGTCGCCGCGGGAGGCGACGAGGCGATAGGTGGTGACCCCCTCCGGGACGACGTCGATGGAGCCGGAGGCCGCGCTTCGATCGCCGAGATCGATCGGCTGGTCGCCGGCGAAGAGCTCCACGGCGTCGGCGTTCTCGGTGACCCACGCGAGGCTCACCGTCTCGCCTTCGTCCACCTCGGCGGCCGAGGGGCTGAACGAGACGATGCGAGGGGCCGGCGGCGGCTGCTCCGTTCCAGGGGGACGCGCCTCGTCCCCGCAGGCCACGAGACCGATGGAGAGAGCGGCGAGCCAACACAACCCGAAGGCATGGGACTTCATCGAAACCTCCAACAGGATCCCGTTCCCCCGGAATGAAACCCGGGCGGCCGTCCTGTCGGAAAATGGTTCTATTTGAAATTACTCGTGGTGAACGAGGGGCAGGTCCGGGTCCAGCAGGTACCCGTCCGCCTGGCGCTGGAGCGCGTCGGCGAGGCCCAGCGACCGGAGCGTTCGGATCGCGTTGTAGACCCGGAGCGCCGCCGAATCGGGGAGGGCCTTCTCGCCAGGCCAGCCCGTCTCGAAGAGGTCCTGCTGGCTGGTGCCGATCCCCGGCGCGGCGGCGCGTTGGCGGGCGAGGGCGTCGAGGATGCGCTTGATCGCGTCGCGGCGGCGCAGGTCGACGCGCGACTGCCCTGGCGCCTCGAACCATGCCGCGCCCGGTCCCACCACCAGCGGCGCCCGTCCGGAGGCGATGGTGGCGAGCTGGCCCTCGAGGAGACGGATGCCGATCGACAGGAAGTCGGAGATCCGCTCCTTCTTCGACCTGACGGCGTCCACGAGGGCGCGAGCCTCCGAGGCGAGACGCTGAAGGTCCGCCTGCCGGGTGCCGAGCCTCGCGGAGGCGAGAGATGCGTAGAGCTTCGGGAGCGCCCATTCATCGAGGGCCTTGGCGTTGCCGCTCTTGACGAAGTGGGCCCTGGCCTGGGTGAGGCTCTCCTCTGCCTCCGCTGCCAGCCCCTCCGTCGCCTGGGCCACCGCCAGGAACGAGAGGAGCTCGCCCAGGTGCCGATCGTCCGCCCAGCCGTCGTGGATCTCGACGGCCTCCGTGAGGGCCTGCAGCGCGCCGCGGGTGTCGCCGCGTTCCAAACGGATCAGCCCGAGGTTCGCCACCGCCACCCCTTCGAAGGTTCGGCTCCCCAGGCGCCGCTCCAGCTCGAGGCCGCGGACGGTGAACGCCTCCGCCTCTTCCAGGTTCCCGTCGGCGAGCTCCAGGCCGCCGAAGTTCACGAGGAGGTCGGCTTCCGCGGAGACGTTGCCCACCCGCTGCAGGAGCGCGCGGGCGTCGCGAAATGCCCGGCGCGCTTCCCGGAACGTCCCGAAGCGCGCATGGGCCGCGCCGAGGTAGCCGAGGGCGCGCGCCTCGTGGCGCAGGTTTCCGAGCTCGCGGAAGAGGCGGACCGCGCGCTCGAAGTTCCGCATGCTCTCGGCGCTGTCGCCGCTCATGTCCTGCGCGATGGCGAGGATGCGCAGGGCAGAACCCTCGAGCCCCTTGTCGTTCGCCTCCTGCGCGAAGCGCAACGCCGCCTCGATCTCCGGGAGCGCGCCCGCGAGATCGCCGGTCTTCAGCCGGATCACGGCGGAGATCACCAGCGAGTTCCCCTGTTCGACGCGGTCGCCGAGCGAGGCCGCGAGGGTCAGGGCCTCCTCTGCCCCTGCCCGCGCCCGGTCGCTGTTTCCTCGGCGCATGTGGGCGTCCGCGCGGATCCGAAGCGCCCGCAGCTCCGTCGATCGAAGGCCCGACCGGCGGGCGGCGGACACCACCGAGTCGAGGAGCGTCCCGTCGGGAGCGGTGGTGTTCTCGCAGAGGTACGTCGAAAGGGCGACGCCGCACGCCGCGGACAGCGCCGGCTCCTCCTCCGAGAAGCGGTGATGCGCAGCCAGCAGGTTCTCGCGCTCCGCCTCGAACCACGCGATCGATCCGAGGGGATCCGGGCCGTCCAGGCGCTCCGCGTGTTGCGCCGCCTGCTCGGAGAACCACGCCGCGTGGCGGCGGAGAATCCCGTTCTCGGCGCCGGCATGGGCGAGCTGCATGCGCGCGAATTCCCGCACGCTCTCGAACAGGAAGAACCGGGGAGGCACCGCGTCCTCGATCTGGACGAGCGCCTTGGCGCGCAGGCCGTCCAGGAGATCGAGCGCGTCGCCGAGACCCTCGCCCTCCGCGCACACCGCCGCCGCCGCGTCCAACGAGAACCCGCCCGCGAAGACCGACGCCGCGGCGAGGAAGCGCTGCTCCCCCGCGGAGAGGAGCTCCCACGTCAGCGAGAGCGCGCGCAGGAGCGAGGCGTGGCGGCCGGGGCGAGCGGACTGCAACAGCTCGAACCGTTCGTCGATCCGATCGAGGAGCGCGCGGGGCGGGAGCACGCGGATGCGCGCCGCCGCCAGCTCGATCGCGAGGGGGATCTGATCGAGCCTGGCGACCAGCGCCTCGACCGCCGGCCGCTCGTCGCCGGTGAAGGCTCGATCGGCGGAGGCGCGGCGTGCCGCCTCGAGGTAGAGCTGGACGGCGTCCTCTTCGTCGAGGGGGCCCAGGCCGAAGCGCACCTCGCCCTCGATCGCGATCGGGACGATGGACGTGACGATGACCTGCAGATCGGGGCAGGCGTCGATCCATCCTTCGAGGATGGGGCCTGCGACCCGGGCGACGTCGTCGAGGTTGTCGAGGACCAACAGCGTGGAGCCGCGCTGCGCGATCGCCCGCGCGAGGAGCGGACCGTCCTTCTGCGTGATCCCGAGGAGGTTGGCGACCTCCGCCTGCAGATCGGCCGCGGTCCTGCAGCCCCCCGCGCGGCAAAACCACGCGCCGCCCGCCTCCCGGTGGCGCGCGGCCGCGTCGCCCCCGAGGACCTGGCGGGAGAGCCGCGTCTTTCCCATGCCCGAGGGGCCGGTGATCGTGAGGAGCCGCGTTCCCCTGTCCAGCTCGGCCGCGAGCGCCGCGTACTCCCGGCGCCGCCCGACGAAGGGCGTGCGATCGGGGATGCGGGGTGCGACCATGGCGGTTCTGCTTCGAATGGGACGGCTCCTGCTCGGGCCGTCGAAGCATAGACGATCGACCGGCTCCGAGCGATGCGGCCGAGGGAGCGATGGCGGAGAAGATCCTGATCAGCGCGTGCCTTCTGGGCGAGCGCGTCCGCTGGGACGGCCGCGCCGCCGATCCGGGTGCAGCGCGGATCGCGCGGTGGAGGGACGAGGGGAGGCTCGTTCCGATCTGCCCCGAGGTGGCGGGAGGACTGCCGGTGCCGCGGCCGCCCGCCGAGCTGCGGGGCGGCGATGGACGAGGCGTGTGGGCGGGGAGCGCCCAGGTGGTGGCGAGAGGCGGCGCCGACGTGACGCGCGCGTTCCGCGACGGCGCCCTGGCGGCGCTGGACCTCGCCCGGCGACACGCCATCCGCGTGGCGATCCTCAAGGAGCGCAGCCCGTCCTGTGCCGGCACGCAGATCTACGACGGGACGTTCACGGGCGTGCGGATCGACGGCGTGGGGGTGACCGCCGCGCTCCTTCGCGCGAGCGGTCTGTACGTCTTCTCCGAAGAAGCGCTCGACGCGGCGGCGGCCTGCCTCGCCGCGCTCGAGGCTTAGTGCAAGAGCGCGGCGTCGGTCACCGCGTGGAGATCTTGCGCGTCCGACTCCCGCGCCGCCTTGCGGATGTCGCGGGTGCCGATGAGCCCCGCCACCCGATCCTTGTCGAGCACCGCGATCCACCGGGTGCGCGCCTCGTCCATCCGCCGCAGCGCCACTGCCACGGGGTCGTCCGGCTCGCAGGACGGGACGTGGCGGTCGAGGATCAGCGTCACCCGGGTGAGCTTGGGATCGAGCCCCTCGGCCATCACCTCACGCACGAGCGCCCGCTCGGTGACGAGGCCGAGGTAGCGGCCCTCCTCGTCGACGACGGGAAGCGCGCTCACGTCGGCGCTCTTGATCTTGCGGACCGCGGCCTGGGCCGTCTCCTCCGGCGCCAGGGTGACGGGGCTGCTCCACATGACGTCGCGACACTTCATCGGTGGCCTTCCTCCCGGCCGTCGACTCGGCCGCTCCAAAGATGTGCAGCGGCGGATGGATCCCAAAGCGGGCGTCGAATCGTTCCGGTAGGCGACAGGGCGCAAGGCCGCCCGCTTGAGCCCCGAGCGGACGGTGCCTAGATCGAGGTCTCCACGCGACCGACCGGGAATCCATTCACCATGTCGAGAACCCTCGCCTTGATCCTGGCGGGTGGCGAAGGGCGCCGCCTCGAACCCCTCACCCGCGACCGGGCGAAGCCCGCCGTGCCGTTCGGCGGCCGCTACCGGATCGTGGACTTCGTCCTGTCCAACTTCGCGAACTCGGGATTCACCAAGATCAAGGTCCTGACGCAGTACAAGTCGGACTCGCTGAACAACCACATCAGCCGAGGCTGGCGCCTCTCCGCGATGCTCGGCAGCTACGTGGAGACCGTGCCCGCGCAGATGCGAACCGGGCCGGAGTGGTTCAAGGGATCGGCCGACGCCGTCTACCAGAACCTCAACCTGATCACCGACGAGGAGCCCGATCACGTCTTCGTCTTCGGCGCGGACCACGTCTACCGGATGGATCTGCGTCAGGCGCTGCACTTCCACCGCGAGGTGGGCGCCGACTGCACGGTGGCCGCGATCCCCATGCCCCGCTCCGACGCGCCGAGCTTCGGCGTGATCGAGATGGACCCCACGGGCCGGATGGTCGGCTTCCAGGAGAAGCCCTCCGTCTCCGAGGCGAAGACCATGCCGAGCGATCCCTCGCGGATCCTCGCGTCGATGGGCAACTACATCTTCACCACCGACGCCCTCGTCCGCGAGATCGTGCGCGACGCCGGGAAGGAGTCCGCCCACGACTTCGGCAAGTCGATCATCGCGGAGATGTTCCGGCGCAGCCGCGTCTACGTCTACGATTTCGCGCAGAACTCCGTGCCGGGTCAGGGGCCGAAGGAGCGGGGCTACTGGAGGGACGTGGGAGAGATCGACACGTACTACCAGTCGAACCTCGACCTGGTGGACGTGGACCCCGTCTTCAACCTCTACAACGACCGCTGGCCGATCTTCACCACGCAGCACAACTACCCGCCGGCGAAGTTCGTCTTCGCGGACGTGGAGAACGCGCGCGTGGGGAAGGCCACCGACTCCCTGATCTCCGAGGGCTGCATCCTCTCCGGCGGCAGCGTCCACCGCTGCGTCCTCTCACCGCAGGTGCGCGTGAACTCCTATGCGCGCGTGGAGGAGTCGATCCTCTTCGAGCGCGTGGACATCGGGCGCCGCTGCCGCATCCGCCGGGCGATCATCGACAAGAACGTGGAGATCCCGCCCGGCACGGTGATCGGCTACGATCCCGAGGAGGATCGGCGGCGCTTCCACGTCACGGAGGGCGGAATCGTCGTGATCCCGAAGGGGATGCGCATCGAAGGCGGGCGGGCGTGAGGGCCCGTGAAGGAATTCACGGGCTCTCGCGAAGCCGCAGGCGAGCAAACGAAAAAGAGCCATCTCGCGCAACGCGCGAGCTGAAGAAATCGTTCCCGCCATCGGCGGGGGCGAATTCTTCACTGGCTCTGAGCGCGCTGGATTCGCCGGGGTTCCTTTGGCATCGTGCCCGCGTGGAAGAGCTCTTCGCCCGCAAGCGGCCCCGCAGCCGCGTCCGCCTCCTGGGTTGCGCCGCTTTCGTGCTGCTCGGCGCCGCCTCGATCGTCGACGCGATCCGCGACACGCCGATGGTGCTGGGCGGGCATGTGGTCGAACCCCTCGCGGAGCGGATGGGCTACCGGGTGGGCGCCGCGTTCTTCTGCCTCGGGATCGCCGCCCTCATGTGGCCGGGCAGGGGACCGTCGGCGGGAGATCGAGAGAGGCTCTGAGCGCGATGAGTCGGGTCGAGCTGGCATTCCTGTGGCACATGCACCAGCCCCCGTACCGCGACCCCGAGAGCGGAACGTACGTGCTCCCCTGGGTCCGCCTCCACGCGACCCGCGGCTACCTCGACATGGCGCGGATCCACGCGCGTCATCCCGAGGTGAAGGGCACGGTGAACTTCACGCCGGTGCTCCTCCGCCAGCTCCAGGACTACGCGTCCGGCGCCGGGCGCGATCGCTACCTCGACCTGACCGAGAGGCCCGCGGCGGATCTGGGCGAGGCGGAGCGCCGGTTCGTCCTGCGCAACTTCTTCATGGTGAGCTGGGAGCAGGGCGTGCGGCCGCTGCCGCGCTACCGCGAGCTGCTGCACCTGCGCGGCGCCGATCTCACCGACGTGGATCTCGCCCAGGTGTCGAGGCGCTTCGGACCCGGCGAGATCCGCGACCTGCAGGTGCTCTTCAACCTGGCGTGGATGGGTTTCGCGGCGCGGGAGGAGGAGGACGTCGTCCGGGACCTGCTGCGGAAGGGCCGCGACTTCACCGAGGACGACAAGCGCGCGCTCCTCGACGTGCAGTCGCGCCTGGTCGCCTCCGTGATCCCCGCGTGGAAGGAGGTCGCGTCCCGTGGGGCAGTGGAGCTGTCGGCGACGCCGTTCTACCACCCGATCCTGCCGCTGCTCTGCGACACCGACGTGGCGCGGGTGGCGATGCCGGGGGTGGAGCTCCCGCCGCGGCTCCGGGCCCGGGACGACGCCGAGGAGCAGGTGTCGCGGGCGCGCCGGGAGATGGAGCGGCTCTTCGGCGCGGCGCCCCAGGGCATGTGGCCCGCGGAGGGCAGCGTGTCTCCCGAGGCCCTCGAGGTGTTCGCAGGAGCGGGGACCCGGTGGCTCGCGTCCGACGAGGAGGTGCTCTTCCGCTCCCTCCCGCCCGGCGCCGATCGCGTCTCCTCGCTCTATCGTCCGTGGCGGGTGCGCGCGGGCGACTCCGAAGTGACAATGGTCTTCCGCGACCGCGGGATCTCCGACGCGATCGGCTTCCAATACGCGCGCACCTCCGCCGTCGACGCGACCTCCGACCTGTTCGGGAACCTCTCGCGGATCGCGGACGCGTCGCCGCGCGCGGGCGGCGAGCCGCCCCTCGTCGCGGTGATCCTCGATGGCGAGAACCCGTGGGAGTACTACCCTGAGTCCGGGCGCGACTTCCTCCAGACGCTGTTCGCGCGACTCCAGGCGAAGGAGGCCGGGGTCGCGACCACGTCGATCGGCGCTCGGGTCGCACGCGGCGCGCCGCCGGGGCGGATCGAGCGGATCCACGCCGGCTCGTGGATCGACGCCAACTTCCGGATCTGGATCGGGCACCCCGAGGAGCGGGCGGCGTGGGCCCTCGTCGGCGAGGCGAAGGAGGCCTTGCGGGAGGCGGAGCGGAACGGTGTCACCGACGAGACGCTCGAGAAGGCGCGGGACCAGCTCCTCGCCGCCGAGGCCTCCGACTGGTTCTGGTGGTACGGCGAGGACTTCGTCACCGACACGAAGAGCGACTTCGACAGGCTGTTCCGCTCGAGGATCCAGGCGGTGTTCCGGATCCTCGGCCGCTCCACGCCACCGGCGGCGTTCACGCCGATCGGCCTGGGCCGTGGCGTGGAGTCGTCCCCCTTCGTCCCTCCGGCGGGCTTCGTGCGTCCGAGGCTCGACGGCAGGGAGACGAGCTGGCTGGAGTGGCTGGGCGCCGGGACCTACCATGCGTCGGAGGCAAGGGGTGGTTCGATGCACCAGGCGGTGGGAAACATCGAAGGGCTGCGGTTCGGTTTCGATGCCCAGGCCTTCCACCTGCGCCTCGACCCGAGGTGGGATGATTCCTCACGTCTGCTCACAGAGCTCGAGGAGGTGCGCGTCGATATCGAGATCGACGAATCGCGGATCGAGTTGGGCGTGAAACTCCGTGCGGGGCGGCTCTTGCCCTATAGTGTGGAAAAGGGGACGTCGCTCGGCGCAGGCTGCCTGGGCAGCATCGTCGAGCTGTCGTTCGGCTTCTCGGAGCTCGGCATCCGGGCGGGACAGCACGCCCGGTTCGCCGTGCGGGGAATGCGCGGCGCCGTCGAGGTGGAGCGCCTCCCGCCGAGCGGCTGGCTGGCGTTCGACGTCCCCGACGAGAGCTTCGAGCAACGCACGTGGAAGGTCTGACGATGTACGATCGAGGGCAGGAGACGACGGTCATCCGCACGGGTGGCGGAGCGAACCAGCTGCCCTCGAGCGGCGGCGCCGCCGGCAGCCTGGTGATCATCTACGGCTCGGGCATGGGGAAGCTCATCCCCGTAGACGGCACGGAGCTCTCCATCGGCAGGGACCACTCGAACAACGTGGTGGTGGAGCAGGAGAGCGTGTCCCGGCGGCACTGTGTAGTGCGCATGAAGGACGGCGCGCTCGTGCTCCAGGATCTCGGATCGACCAATGGGACGTTCCTCAACGACGCGGAGGTGCGGCCGCCGCGGGAGGAGCTGCTGCGCTCGGGCGATCTGATCAAGGTCGGCGGCACGATCTTCAAGTACCTGGGGGCCGGGAGTGTCGAGGCCCTCTACCACGAGGAGATCTACCGGATGGCCATCATCGATGGCCTGACCGACGTGAACAACCGCCGCTACCTGATGGAGTTCCTCGAGCGGGAGATGGCGCGTTGCTCCCGGCACGATCGGCCGCTGTCGCTTCTGCTCTTCGATCTCGATCGCTTCAAGAACATCAACGAGGACCATGGGCACCTGGCGGGCGACGCCGTGCTGCGCGAGATCGCCACCCTGGTTCGCACGAAGATGATCCGCCGCGAGGAGCTGATCGCCCGCTACGGTGGCGACGAGTTCGCCATCGTGCTGCCGGAGAGCACGGTCGAGCACGCGCGCCTCTTCGCGAAGCGCCTCCTCGGTCAGATCTCCGCCCGCCGCGTGGTCTTCGACGATCGCGAGATCGCCGTGTCGATCTCCATCGGCATCGCCGCCATGTCGCGCGAGTTCACCGAGCCGTCGCAGTTCATCGAGGCGGCGGACGCCAACCTCCTCACGGCCAAGCGCTTCGGCAGGGGCCGCACGATCGGGTGACCATTTGTCCGAGCTCCGCAGGGATCCGATCACCGGCAGGTGGGTGATCATCGCGGCCGAGCGCGCGGCGCGGCCGAGCGACTTCTCGGCGCCGTCTCCACCGCAGGAGGGAGGATTTTGCCCCTTCTGCCCCGGCAACGAGAGCGCGACGCCCCACGAGATCCTCCGGCGTCGCACGGCTGACGCGGAAGGAGGCGACGCCTGGTCCGTGCGGGTGTTCCCCAACCGCTACCCGGCGCTGCGCGTGGAGGGCGAGCTGGTCCGCTCCGCCCACGGCATCTTCGATCGCATCTCGGGGGTCGGTGCCCACGAGGTGATCGTGGAGACGCCCCGGCACGACGTCGCCTTCGGGGACCTTTCGCTGCCGGCGGTCTCGGAGGTCCTGCGCGTTTGGCGGGATCGGATCCTCGACCTGTCGCGCGACGAGCGGCTGGCTTACGTCTCGATCTTCAAGAACCAGGGCGCCGCAGCGGGGGCGACCCTCGCCCACGAGCACAGCCAGCTCCTCGCGCTCCCCACCGTGCCTCGTGACGTGGAGCTGGAGCTCCAGGCGGGAGACGATCACTGGAGGCGCAAGGAGCGCTGCCTCTCGTGCGACGTGATCCGCCAGGAGCGGGAGGAGGGCGTGCGGATCGTCCACGAGGGCGAGCGCTTCGTGGCGATCGCGCCGTGGGCCTCCCCCACGCCCTTCCTCGTGTGGATCTTCCCCAAGGCCCACGCCTCCCACTACGAGTCGTCCTCCGACGATCTGCTCGCCTCGCTGGCGAGCGCGCTTCGGATCGTCCTGCAGAAGCTCGGTACGGCGTTGGAGGACCCCGCGTACAACCTGGTGCTCGTGAGCGGGCGCCTGCGCGGCGGGCCGTCGCCGAGCGCGCACTGGCGCCTCGAGGTTGCGCCGGCGGTGACGACGTCCGGCGGGTTCGAGCGCGCGTCGGGCTGCTGGATCAACTCCACGCCTCCCGAGGACGCCGCCGCCTTCCTGCGCAAGGTCCCGTCGAGATGAAGATCCTCTTTGCGTCGGCGGAGGTGGCCCCGTTCTCGAAGACCGGGGGCCTCGGCGACGTGGCGGGCGCGCTCCCCCGCGCCCTCGCCGCGCGCGGCCACGAGGTGGTGGTGGCGACGCCGCTCTACGGTGGCGTCGATCGCGGCGCCCTCCGCACCGCCTCCGTGGCGATCCCGGGCGCGACGCTCCTCGAGGCCGAGGTGGGCGGCGCGCGGCTCCTCTTCGTGGAGAACGAGGCGCTGTTCGGCAGGCCCGGCGTCTACGGCGAGGGAGGCGAGGCTTACGCCGACAACGCCGAGCGCTTCGCGTTCTTCTCGCGGTGCCTGCTCCCGATCGCGGCCACGCGCGGTCCGGAGGGCGTGGACATCCTCCACCTCAACGACTGGCAGACGGCGCTGGCGGCGCTCGAGCTCGCCAGGCGAAAGGGCGCCGGCGCCGGCCTCACGAGAAGCGTCTTCACCATTCACAACCTCGGCTACCAGGGGATCTTCCCCAAGGACGCCGTCGACCGCCTCGGCATCGGCTGGGACGCGTTCACGCCCGACGGCCTGGAGTTCTACGATCAGGTAAACTTCCTCAAGGCGGGGCTCGCGTTCTCCGACCTCGTCACCACCGTCTCGCCCACCTACGCGAGGGAGATCCAGGGGCCGGAGCAGGGCTTCGGCCTCGACGGGATGCTGCGCAGCCGCGCGGATCGGCTGACGGGGATCCTGAACGGCGTCGACTACCGGGAGTGGAGTCCCGACGTCGATCCGCACCTGCCGGCGCGCTACTCGATGGCAGATCCCGCCGGCAAGCGGGCATGCCGCGCGGCGCTGCTGCGGGAGCTGGGGATCGACGCGCCGCCGGGCGTGATGGTGATCGGGATCGTCTCTCGCTTCGCCGCCCAGAAGGGCTTCGATCTGCTCCTCGAGGCGCTGCCGCGGCTCCTCGAGCGCGAGGTCGCCTTCGCCATCCTCGGCAGTGGGGAGAAGCGCTACGAGCACTGGCTCGAGCGCGCGGCGGCGGCGAGCGGCGGGCGAGTCGGCCTGCGCACGGGCTTCGACGAGGGCCTCGCCCACCGGATCTATGCGGGCAGCGACGCGTTCCTGATGCCGTCGTTGTACGAGCCCTGCGGCCTCAGCCAGCTCTACGCCCTGCGCTACGGCTCGGTGCCCATCGTTCGGCGCACCGGCGGCCTCGCCGACACCGTGTCGCAGGCGACGAGGGACGAGGGCACGGGCTTCCTCTTCGACGACTTCTCCGCCGCCGCGATCCTCGCCGCGGTGGACGAGGCGCGGGTGTGGTTCGCCGATCCCCCGGCCTGGGAGCGGATCCGCAAGAGGGGCATGGCGCAGGACTTCTCGTGGGACGCCGCCGCCTCGAACTACGAGGGGGCGTATCGGCGGGCCATGCGCGGCTTCGACTGACTCAGGCGGTCCGCGCCCGCACGGCCTCCACGCGCACCCGGAGCACGCGCGTGGGGTTGCGCTCGAGGACGGTGAACGAGAAGCCGTGGCTGTGGAGCTTCGCCCCCGCCTCGGGGATCTCGCCCGCCAGCTGGTTCAGGAAGCCGGCCAGGGTGCCGAAGTCGTCGTGCGCCGGCAGATCCGCGCCGAAGATCCCGTTGAACCGCTCGATCCCGATCCCGGCGGAGACGACGTGCTCTCCGTCGGGGCCCTCCTGGACCACGGTCTCGGGAGGGGAGTCGTCGTCCTCCTCGATGTCGCCGACGATCTGCTCGACGATGTCCTCGAGGGTCACGATCCCCATGAACCCGCCGTGCTCGTCGATCACCATCGCCATGTGGATCCGGTCGCGCTGCATCTGCTCGAGCAGGCGACCGATCTTCATCGCCCAGGGGACGAAGACGGGCGGCCGCATCGCGTCCGAGACCTTGATGAGCTCCGGGTTGACGAGGAGGGGGACGATGTCGCGGGTGTGGAGCACGCCGACGATCCGATCGATGGAGCCGTCGTAGACCGGAAGGCGGGAGTGGCCCTCCTCGGCGAGGAGGCGCACCAGCGCGTCCGGCTCCACGTCCAGGGGGACGGTGACCACGTCCGTGCGCGGAACCATCACCTCCCGTGCGATGCGCGTGGGGAACTCGAAGAGCGAGTGGACGAGGCGGGGCGCGGGCCCGTCCTCGTCTCCGCGGGCCTCGTCGAGGAGGAGCCGCTCGATGTCCTCCAGCGCGGGGGCCGGGGCCTTGAAGGTGGCCCTGGCGCCGAAGGGGGCGAGCAGGCGGTCGGCGAGCCCCCGGAGGACGCGGGAGGGCCCACCCACCAGGGCGGCGCCGGCGCGGACGGGCAGCGCCACCCGCAGCGCCCACGCCTCGGGATGGGCGATGGCGAGGGACCGCGGGAGCAGGTCGAGGATCGAGAACGCGAGGGCCGCCCCCGCGCCACAGGCCGCGGTGACGGC
>Ga0182736_1002082_pt1 | contig 16393 bp, 12 predicted proteins | sample eDN5th30CKraftBY_FD_128882 | JGI IMG/M metagenome (GOLD analysis project Ga0182736, IMG submission 128882) | Enriched backyard soil microbial communities from Emeryville, California, USA - eDNA 5th pass 30_C Kraft BY (version 2) (version 2) | ecosystem: Environmental > Terrestrial > Soil >... | reverse complement strand
TCGTCGTGCTGGTGCTGGGGGTCTATGCGGCCAAGACCGACGCGGGCCGCGAAGGCGCCACCATTTCCGGCGTGGAGCGGCAGATCTCCGACGAGCGCCGCATGCTGCGCCTGCTGAAGGCCGAGCTTGCGCATCTCGAGGAGCCGAGCCGCCTGCAGCGTCTGTCGTCCGACTACCTTGGCCTGAAGCCCGTCGCCGCCGCCCGCGAGGCGCCGGCCGACAGCCTCGTCGAGGTCGCCCGCCAGAACGGGGCCCGCAAGCCATGAAGGTCGCCGGGATCGCAAGCGAAGACGCCCGCTGGGGGCTGCTGCGGGGCTGGGGCTGGCTGAACCAGCGCATCTGGGCGATGGAGCACGCCTATGAGCGCTCCCGCACGTCCGGGCGGGTGGTCGACGATACGCGCCTGCGCATCTTCTTCGTCCTGGCCCTGTTCGCCCTGACCTTCGTCGGCCTCAGCGTGGAGGCGACCCGCGTCGCCCTGTTCGGCCCCACCGGCAATGGCGGCGCCGGCGTTGCGGGGCCGGCCCTGTCGCGCGCCGACTTGACGGACCGCAATGGTCGGCTGCTCGCCGCCGACCTCGTCCACTACGGCCTCTATATCGACCCCCGTGTGGTGTGGGGCCGGGCCGAAACCCGCACCAAGCTGCTGGCGATGCTGCCCAGGCTGACTCCGGAGCGGCTGAACAGGGCCTTGAAGGCCAACCGGCGTGAGTTCGTGATCGGCGGCCTGACCCCGAAGGACCGCGACCGTCTGCACGACCTCGGCCTGCCCGGCGTGGAGTTCGAGGAAGAGGCGAAGCGGGTCTATCCCCTGCGCAAATCCGCCTCCCACCTGATCGGCTTCTCCGACGCGGGCGGCCGCGGCCTCGCCGGAGTGGAGCGGGCCTTCGACGGCCAGGTGCGGGCGCTTGCTTCCAAGGGCGAGCCGATCACCCTGGCCATGGACCTGCGGGTCCAGGGCGCCCTCGAAGACGAGATGCGCAAGGGCGTCGCCGCCTTCCACCCGCAGGGAGTTGTCGGCATCGTCACCGACATCCAGACCGGCGAGATCCTGGCCCTGTCCAGCATGCCCGACTTCGACGCCAACGCGCCGGGCGAGACCGCCTCCGACAACCTCGTCAACCGCGCCGCCGTGTCGGTCTACGAGATGGGCTCGACCTTCAAGATCCTGACCTTCGCCATGGGGCTGGATTCCGGCGCGGCCACTATCCACTCCACCTTCGACGCCAACGCGCCCCTGCGCATCGGCAACCGGCTGATCCACGACTACCACGCGGAGAACCGGGTCCTGTCGATGGAGGACATCTTCATCCACTCCTCCAACATCGGCACCGCTCGCCTCGCCCTCGCCGCGGGGGGCGATACGGTGCAGAAGTACTTCCGGTCCTTCGGCCTGTTCGAACCGGCCAAGGTGGAGCTGACCGAAGCCGCGCGGCCGATCCTGCCACGGGACTGGAACGACACCACCGTCGCCTCCGCCTCCTTCGGTCACGCCATCTCGGTGACGCCCCTGCATGTGGCGGCGGCGGTGGGGGGCATCATGAACGGCGGGGTCTACACCCCGCTCACCGTCCTGAAGCGCGCCCCCGGCGCCAAGATTGAGGGCCAGCGCCGGGTGGTCTCGCCCGAAACGTCTCGCGCCATGCTCGACCTCATGCGCATGAACGTGCTGCGCGGCTCCGGCGGCAAGGCCGACGCCAAGGGCCTGCGCGTCGGCGGCAAGACCGGCAGCGCCGACAAGGCCGTGGGCGGCCGCTATGACCGCACCAAGCAGGTCTCCTCCTTCGCCGCGGTCTTCCCGACGGACGGGCCGGTGGGCACCAAGCGCTATCTGGTGCTGATCCTCTACGATCAACCCGAAGCGACGTCGGAGACCTTCGGCTTCCGCACCGCCGGCTGGAACGCCGCCCCGACCGCGGGCGCAGTGATCGATCGTATTGCGCCCTTCCTCGGCGTCGCCCGAGCCCCGACCACCCCGCTCGGCGGCGTGGCCAAGGCCGCGGCCGCCCCGGTCAACGACGAGTCCACCGGGGGCGCGCTTTGATCGGCAAGCGGCTGTCCGACGTGGTGGCCCAGGGTAGGGCCGACGACCCGGTGATCACGGGTGTGACCGCCGACAGCCGCAAGGTCGCGCCTGGCGTGCTCTTCGCCGCCCTGCCGGGCGCCAAGATGGACGGCCGCAGCTACATCCCCGCCGCCATCGCCGCGGGGGCCGCCGCGGTGCTGGTGACCTCCGACACCCCCGACCAGGGCGTGCCCACGGTCCGGGCCGGCGACGTGCGCCGCGCCTACGCCCTGGCGGCAGCCAACTTCTACGGGGCGCAGCCGCCGGTGGTGGTGGCCGTTACCGGCACCAACGGCAAGACCTCGGTCGCCACCTTCTGCCGTCAGATCTTCACCGCCCTCGGCCACAACGCCGCCAGCCTCGGCACCCTCGGCCTGCAGACCGCGACGGAAAACCTCACGCCCCCCGGGCTCACCACCCCCGACGCCGGCGACGTCGCCCGGTTCGCGGCGGAGCTGGCCGCTCGTGGCGTGACCCACCTCGCGGTGGAAGCCTCCTCCCACGGGCTTGATCAGCGGCGCCTCGACGGGCTGAAGCTGACGGCGGCGGCCTTCACCAATCTGACCCAGGACCATCTCGACTATCACGCCGACATGGCCACCTACCGCCGGGCCAAGCTGCGCCTGTTCGAGGCCCTGCTGCCCCGCGGCCGGACGGCGGTGCTGAACGCCGACGCGCCGGACTTTTCCAGCTTCGTCGGGGCGGCGGTGACCCACGGCCAGACCATCATGTCGGTCGGGGAAGGCGGTACGGGCGTGCGGCTGCTGTCGCGCACCCCGGAGCCCGCCGGTCAGGTGCTGGAGGTCCAGGTCGGCGCCCTGCGCCGGTCCGTGCGGCTGCCCCTGGTCGGCGCCTTCCAGGCGTCCAACGCCCTGGTCGCGGCGGGCCTCGTTATCGCGGCGGGCGAGCCGGCCGACGCCGTGCTCGGCGCCCTCGAAGGCCTGCGCGGCGCCCCTGGCCGCCTGCAGCGGGTGGAGGTGAGGGGGTCAGGCAAGGAAGCCTATGTCGACTACGCCCACACCCCCGACGGCCTGCGCACCGTGCTGACATCCCTGCGCCCCCACGCCCGCGGCCGGCTGATCGTCGTGTTCGGCGCCGGCGGCGACCGGGACCGGGGCAAGCGGGCCCCGATGGGCCGGGCCGCGGCGGAACTCGCAGACATCGCCATCGTCACCGACGATAATCCGCGTACGGAGAACGCCGCTGACATCCGCCGCGCCGTGCTGGAAGGCGCCCCGGACGCCCTGGAAGTGCCGGACCGCCGCGCCGCCATCCGCGCCGCCGCCGCTCAGCTCCGCGAGGGCGACATCTTGGTGATCGCCGGCAAGGGGCATGAGCAGGGCCAGGTCATCGGCAGCGAGATCCTGCCCTTCGACGACGTGGCCGAGACCCGCGACGCGCTCGATGCAGGAGGGGCGAATGTCTGATCCCCTCTGGACCACCGCCGAGATTGTCGCCGCCACTGGCGGCCGCGCTCAAGAGGGCGAGATCTGGGCGAGCGGCGTTTCCATCGACACCCGCACCCTGGAGCCCGGCGACCTGTTCGTGGCCCTGGCCGGCGCGCGGGACGGGCACGACTTCATTCCCGGCGCTCTGAAGCGCGGCGCCGCGGGGGTGCTCGCCACGCACATCAGCTTCGGCTCGGCGGTGGTGGTGGAGGACACCTTCGCCGCGCTGCAGGCCCTCGGACGCGCAGCCCGGGACCGGGCGCCGGCGTGCAGGCGGGCCGCGGTCACCGGTTCGGTGGGCAAGACCAGCGTCACCCGCGCCATCGCCGCCGGCCTCGCGCTGGCGGGCCCGGCCCACGCCTCGGTCAAGTCGTATAACAACCACATCGGGGTTCCCCTGACCCTCGCCCGCATGCCCCGCGGCACGGCGCGGGCGGTGTTCGAGATCGGCATGAACCACGCGGGCGAGATCGGGCCCCTGTCGGTGCAGGTCGCCCCGCATGTGGCCGTCGTCACCACCGTCGGCCCGGTGCATGTGGAGAATTTCGAGGACGGGGAGGCGGGGGTCGCCAGGGCCAAGGCCGAGATCTTCGAGGGTATGTCGCCCGGCGGCGTCGCCGTGCTCAACGCCGACGACCGATGGGCCGATCTGCTGGAAGCCGCGGCTCGTGAACGCGGCGTCCGCGTGCTTCGCTTCGGTTCTGCCGCCGGCGTCGACGCCCAACTGACGTCTTTCGTTGCAGGCGAGGGCGAGGCGGCCATCGGCGCGGTGATCGACGGGCAGGAGATCGCCTTCACCATTCCTCAGACCGGCGCCCACTGGGGACCGAACAGCCTGGCCGTGCTGCTGGCGCTGCAGGCCATGGACGTGAAGCTGGAGACCGGGCTCAAGGCCTTGAAAACCTTCGGGGCGCTGGAAGGCCGCGGGGCCGAGCGGCGCATCGACCTGCCGGGCGGCGCCTTCACCCTGATCGACGAGAGCTACAACGCCAATCCCCTGTCCATGAGCTCGGCCCTGCGCAGCCTCGGCGGCCGCCAGGGGCGCCGGATCGCGGTGCTCACCGACATGCTGGAGCTTGGGCCGGACGCCGCGCGCCACCATGCCGCGCTCGCCGACGAGATCGAATCCGCCGAAGTGGACGCCGTGTTCTGCGCCGGCCCCTTGATGCAGGCGCTGTGGGATCGGCTCCCCGCTTCGCGCAGGGGCGCGTACGCCGAAACCGCCCAGGTTCTGGCTCCGCAGGTTGTGGACGCCGTGCGGCCTGGAGATTTCGTGATGGTCAAAGGGTCGAACGGATCGAAGGCGTCGCTGGTTGTCCAGGCGCTCAAGGATGCGGCCGGAGGGGCGCGCTAGATGCTGTATCTGCTTTACCAGCACCTCGACCCCCACGAGCACTATGTGCCGGTGGCCAACCTGCTGCGCTACCTGACCTTCCGCACCGGGGCGGCGCTGTTCACGGCCCAGCTCATCTGCGTGATGATGGGCAGCCGCTTCATCAACTGGATGCGGGTCAAGCAGGGCCGCGGCCAGCCGATCCGCACCGACGGCATCGAGCGCCACGTGCTGGAGAAGAAGGGCACGCCCACCATGGGCGGCTTCATGATCCTGGCCGGCGTGCTGGTCAGCACCCTGCTGTGGGCGGACCTGTCCAATCGCTATGTCTGGGTGGTGCTGCTGGTCACGGCCAGCTTCGGCGCCCTCGGCTTCCTCGACGACTACGCCAAGGTCACCAAGCAAACGACGGCGGGCGTCTCCAGCCAGATGAAGCTGGCGGTGCAGTTCGCGGTGGCGGGGGTCGCGACCTGGCTGATCATCCAGGCCGCCCCGGCTGCCTCCGAGGCCAGCGGCTTCGCCACCTCGGTCGCCTTCCCGGTGTTCAAGCAGCTGCTGCTGAACCTTGGCTGGTTCTACATCGTGTTCGGCATGGTGGTGATCGGCGGCTTCTCCAACGCCGTGAACCTGACTGACGGCCTCGACGGCCTCGCCATCGTGCCGGTGATGATCGCCGCGGCCGCCTTCGGCTTCATCGCCTACCTCGTCGGCAACGCGAAGTTCGCGGACTACCTGCAGGTCCACTTCGTCCCCGGCGTGGGCGAACTCGCCGTGATCTGCGGAACCCTGATCGGGGCCGGGCTTGGCTTCCTCTGGTACAACGCGCCGCCGGCCAAGATCTTCATGGGCGACACCGGCTCCCTGGCGCTCGGCGGAGCCCTCGGCACCATGGCCGTGGCGGCCAAGCACGAACTGGTGCTCGCCATCATCGGCGGACTGTTCGTGGTGGAGGCCCTCTCGGTGATGATCCAGGTCGGCTACTTCAAGCTGACCAGGAAGCGGGTCTTCCTGATGGCCCCGATCCACCACCATTTCGAGAAGCTCGGCTGGCGCGAGTCCACCGTGGTGATCCGTTTCTGGATCATCGCGACGGTGCTCGCCCTCGTCGGCCTCGCCACCTTGAAGCTGAGATAGGGAGGCCCGGCGCTCGTGATCCCCGTCCGCGGCTTTGAAGGCAAGCGCGTCGCCATCTTCGGCCTGGCTCGTACCGGGCTGACGGCGGCGCGCGCGCTGATCGCCGGCGGGGCCGAGGTGGTCCTGTGGGACGAGAAGGCCGCCGCCAGGGACGCCGCCGCCGCCGAGGGACTGCCGCTGCTGGACCTGTCCAAGGCCGACTGGTCCGGGTTCGACGCCCTGATGCTGTCCCCGGGGGTGCCGCTGACCCACCCGACGCCCCACTGGACGGTGCAGAAGGCCGCCGCCGCCGGGGTCGAGATCGTCGGCGACGTGGAGCTGTTCGCCCGCACCCTGAACGCCGTCGACCCATCGGCGCGCCCCAAGGTGATCGCCGTCACCGGCACCAATGGCAAGTCGACCACGACGGCCCTGCTCGGCCACATGCTGGCCGAGGCGGGCAAGGACGTGCGGATCGGCGGCAATATCGGCCTCGGCGTACTGGGCCTCGAAGATATGCACGGCGGGGCGGTCTATGTGCTGGAGCTGTCCTCCTACCAGCTCGACCTGACCTCCAGCCTGAAGCCGGATGTCGCCATCCTGCTCAACATCTCCCCCGACCACCTGGACCGCCACGGCGGCATCGAGGGCTATGTCACCGCCAAGCGCCGGGTGTTCCTGAATCAGGGCAAGGGCGACACCGCTATTATCGGCGTCGACGATCCCTGGTGCCAGCGGGTGTGCACCGAGCTGATCGCCGCCAACCGCCGCACCATCTGGCCGATCTCCTCGGGAAGAGCTCTCGGGCGCGGGGTCTACGCTCTGTCCGGCGTGCTCTATGACGCCACCGGAGAGCGGGCGACCGAGACCGCGGACCTTGGCCGGGCCAAGGCGCTGCAGGGGCGCCACAACTGGCAGAACGCCGCCGCCGCCTATGCTGCGGCCATCGCCATCGGCGTGCGGCCCGCCGAGGCCGCCGCCTCCCTCGCCAGCTTCCCCGGCCTGGCGCACCGGATGGAGACGGTCGGCAAGATCGGCCGCGTGCGGTTCGTCAACGACTCCAAGGCCACCAACGCCGACGCCGCGCGCCAGGCGATGAGCGCCATCCCGCGCTTCTACTGGATCGCCGGGGGCGTGCCGAAGGCCGACGGCATCGCTACCCTGAAGGATCTCTTCCCCAAGGTGGCCAAGGTCTATCTGATCGGCGAAGCGGCCAAGGAATTCGGCGAGACCCTGCGCGGCAAGGCCGAGGCGGTGCAGTGCGGCGACCTCGCCCACGCGGTCGCCGCCGCCTACCGCGACGCCGCCGCCAGTGGCGAAGAGGCGGTGGTGCTGCTGTCGCCGGCCTGCGCCTCCTTCGACCAGTTCCCCGATTTCGAGGTGCGCGGCGACGCCTTCCGCGCCCTGGTCCAGGACCTGATGTCGACCCCGGTCCGGGTGGCGGGCTAGGCGCTGTGGCTGGCGTGAAAGCCGCACGCCTGCGGCCAAACGATTGACTATCGATTAACCCTAAAACGGCAGGGTGCGGAAACTATGAGCGCCTCTCGTCCGCACGCCTTCGCCAGGACCGATCGCTCGCCCCTCGGCATGTGGTGGTGGACCATCGACCATGTGCTGCTGGGGGCGACGGCGATCCTCATCGTGCTGGGCGTCGTTCTGTCGTTCGGGTCCAGCCCGGCGGCGGTGGCGCGCATCGGCCTCGACAATCCCTTCCACTTCGCCCAGCGGCAGTGCCTCTATGCGGCGGTGGGGGCCGTGATCCTGCTGGCGGTGTCGATGGCGTCGCCGCGGGGAATCCGGCGCATCTCCTTCTTCGTCTACACCGTCGCCATTCTGATGATGATGACGCTGCCCTTCATCGGCCACGAGGCCAAGGGCGCCGCCCGCTGGCTGCAGATCGGCGGCTTTTCCCTGCAGCCGTCCGAGTTCATGAAGCCGGCGCTGATCGTCCTGTCCTCCTGGATGTTCTCCGAGGCCCAGAAGGGCGAGGGCGTGCCGGGCGTCACCATCGCCTTCGGGCTCTATGGGGCGGCGGTGGCGCTGCTGCTGCTGGAGCCCGACGTCGGCCAGACGGTGCTGATCACCGTGGCCTTCGGAGCCGCCTTCTTCATGGCCGGGGTGCCCTTCGCGTGGATCATGGGGCTGGGGGCGGTGGCCGCCGCCGGCATGGTCACCCTCTATTTCACCTTCGGCCACGTGGCGGCCCGCTTCCATAAGTTTTTGTCCCCCGACAAGGCCGATAACCACCAGGTGGACAAGGCCGCCGAGGCCATCGCGTCGGGGGGGCTGTGGGGTCGCGGGCCGGGCGAGGGCATGCTGAAGCGCCACGTCCCCGATCTGCACACCGACTTCATCTATTCGGCGTCGGCCGAGGAGTACGGCCTGATCTTCTCCCTGCTGCTGATCACCCTGTTCGCGCTTCTGGTGGTGCGCGGCCTCTACAAGGCCATGAAGCTGTCCGATCCGTTCGAGCAGGTGGCCTCGGCGGCCCTGTTCGTTCTCGTGGGGCAGCAGGCGATCATCAATGTGGCGGTCAATCTCAACGTCATCCCCACCAAGGGCATGACCCTGCCCTTCATCTCCTACGGCGGCTCCTCCATGCTGGCGATGGGGCTGACCCTCGGCATGGCGCTCGCCCTGACCCGTCGGCGGCCCGGCGCCTACGCCCAGACGGAGGGTCTGGCGCGGGCGGGGGCCTACGCGTGACCCGCCTCGCCGTGGTGGCGGCCGGCGGCACCGGCGGTCACATGTTCCCTGCCGAAGCCCTCGCCCGCACCCTGGCCGGCCGCGGATGGCGCGTGGTGCTGGCCACCGACGCGCGGGGGGCGCAGTACGCCGAGCACTTCCCCGCCGACGAGCGGCTGGCGCTGGAAGCGGCGACCTTCAAAGGGTCCGATCCAAGGGCCGCGATCCGCGCGGGCCTGCGTATCTGGGCGGGGACACGCGCGGCCAAGGCGGCGTTCAGGCGCCTGGACCCGTCGGTGGTGATCGGCTTCGGGGGCTATCCGTCCCTGCCGTCCCTGCTGGCCGCCCACAGCATGCGCATCCCCACCGCCATCCACGAGCAGAACGCGGTGCTCGGGCGGGTGAACCGCTATCTCGCGCCCAGGGTCGACGCCGTCGCCTGCGCCTTCCCGACCCTGGAGAAGGCGTCCGCGCCGGTGAAGAAGCGCGCCCAGGTGGTCGGCAATCCGGTCCGTCTCGAAGTGCGCGCGCTCTATGAGCGGCTCTATGTCCCGCCGGAGATCGAGATCCGTCTGCTGATCACCGGGGGCAGCCAGGGTGCGCGCCTGCTGTCCGAGATGGCGCCGCGGGCCATCGCCATGCTGCCCGAGGACCTGCGCCTACGCCTGAAGGTGATCCAGCAGACCCGCGAGGAATCCCTCGACTTCGCCCGCGAGACCTATGCTCAGGCCGGGGTCGAGGCCGAACTCTCCCCCTTCTTCCGCGATATCGCCGGGTTGTTGCAGAGCGCCCATCTGGTGATCGGCCGGGCGGGCGCCTCCACCTGCTGCGAGCTGGCGGTGGCCGGACTGCCGTCGGTGCTGGTCCCCCTCGCCATCGCCGCCGACGACCACCAGCGCTACAACGCCAAACTCCTGGAGGATGTCGGGGCCGCCATCGTCGCCCCGGAGACCCAGCTCACCGCCATCGGCCTGTGCGAGATCCTCACCAACCTCGCGGCCCGGCCTGAGCGTCTCGCGGCCATGGCCAAGGCGGCCCGCACCGTCGCCGTCCCCGACGCCGCCGAACGCCTCGCGGACGTGGTGGAGGGGCTGGCCCGCTGATCTTCCGGCTCAGTAGCGGACGAACAGGTTGAGCGAGGCGATGTGGTTCATCTGGTCGTCCGGCCCACGGCGATTGATGTACTGGTTCATATAGCCGGCCTCCAGGCGGGTCTTGGCCGCCACCGGGAAGCCCAGGCCGACGAAGTTGCGGATCTGATCGAACCCCGCCCGCGCGCCCCAGTCGGTATCGTCCAGGGCCACGAAGGTCTCGCTGGTGATGACGAAGTTGGTGGTCCCGCCCGGACGCAGCGGCAGGTCGTATTTGAACAGGTGACGTAGCCGCCAGCCGGTGTCCGAGCCGGTCTCGACGAAGCGCTGCTCCAGCCGCGTGCGCGTGCTGACGGTCGCCCGGCCAAGCTTGCCCGCCGTCCAGGACACCTGCTGCCACAGCCGGTCTTCGCCCACGTCGGGGCCGACGTTGTGGTTGGTGATGCGGCCGTAACCCGCCCAGATGGTCAGGTCCTTGTTCACCTGATAGCCGAGGCCGGGCCTGAGGATGCTCTGCGACAGCCGGCTGGCGTCGTTCCCGAACCGCCCCTGCACCTCGCCCCAGCCCATCAGCCGCCCCTTGAGCGCGCCGGTGGCGGTGACGTTCAGCCAGCCCTGGCCGTCGTGGATGTCGTCCGCGCGGGCGGCGCCCGGCGAGAAAAGAGCCGCCCCCGCAAGGATGGCGGCCAAAACTGCGATGCCCTGCATGAGCCTCGAACTCCGAAGCTGCCTCATCGCCTTATCCCGGGGGCGGCATAGCCGACCCGCGGCCGCCTGTCATGACGCCCTGGCGCACCAGTCCGCGAACCGGCATGCTGGCGCGAAAAGGGGGATGGGGTGGATCGCAGAGCCTTTCTTGCCGCGGTCGGTGCCGGTGCGGCCGCCGTTCCCGCCTCCGCCTTCTGCACCGAGGCCCGCGCCGCCGTTGCACCCGTGAAGGTGTTCGGCCCCGCGGATCTGGAAGCGGAGGCGCACAAGGTGATGGGCGAGGGGCCTTTCGCCTTCGTTGCGGGCGGCGCCGGGTCGGAATGGACCCTGCGCGAGAACCGCCGCGCTTTCGAGCGCTACGTCATCCTGCCGGACTATCTGGCCGGGCGCGGCGCCCCCGATCTGTCCACCAGCGTCCTTGGCGCGAAGCTTTCCCTGCCGGTGATCACCGCGCCGATGGGGGCGCAGATCATCGTCCACGACAGCGCCGATGTCGGCATGGCTGAGGGGACCGCCGCAGCGGGAACCTTGATGACCATGAGCGGCGCCGCCGTCCGTTCCATCGAGGAGGTGGGCGCTGCCGGGAAGGGGGCGAAATGGTATCAGCTCTATTTGCCCGACGATCCCGGCCTTGCCCGCACCACCCTGCAGCGCGCGAAGGCGAGCGGCTTCGGCGCCATCGTCTTCACCCTCGACGCCCTCGGCCCCGGCAATTCGGAAGCCTTCGACCGGACCGGCTTCAACCTCGCCAAGGCGATGGCGGATGCCCAGGCCCGCACGGGCGCGGCCGGCCGCGCGCCGGGGCGCAGCAAGCGGGGGCTCTCCTGGGCCGATCTTGCTTTCGTGCAGAAGGAGAGCGGCCTGCCGGTGATCCTGAAAGGGGTGCTCACGCCTGAGTTGGCGCGCCGCGCGGTCGAGGCCGGTGTGGCGGGGGTGCAGGTGTCCAACCACGGGGGCCGGCAGCTCGACAGCCTGCCCGCCGCCCTCGACGCCCTGCCCCCGGTCGTCGAGGCGGTGGCGGGCCGCGTTCCGGTGCTGATGGACGGGGGCGTGCGGCGGGGGACCGATGTGTTCAAGGCCCTTGCCCTGGGCGCCAGGGCCGTGGCGGTGGGCCGTCCGCTGCTCTACGGCCTCGCGCTGGGCGGCCGGCTCGGGGTGCAGAGCGTCTATGATCGTCTCAAGACCGAGTTCACCATGGCCATGCAGGGCGCCGGGGTCGATCGGGTGGACCAGATCACGGCGCGCTACGTGCGACGGCTCGCCTAGCGCCCGGCGGCGCGCACATCGACAGGGGTTGCGGCCGGTTCTTCCGCATGCTTCGTCGGCGGAACACGGGACTTGCCGTGAGTCCCTAAAGCGACCGTTCCGCATGAGCCTGCGCCCCACGCCTTTCGCCCTCGGCCCCGTTCATTTCGTCGGCATCGGCGGCATCGGTATGAGCGGCATCGCCGAAATCATGCTGCGGATCGGCTACAAGGTGCAGGGCTCGGACGCCAAGGCTTCGGCCAACACCGAGCGACTGGCGGCCCTGGGGGCCACCATCTTCATCGGCCATGACGCCGCCCATATCGAAGGCGTCTCCGCGGTGGTCTATTCGACTGCGATCCGCCCGGACAATCCGGAGTTCGCCACCGCCCGCGCCCGCCGCATCCCGCTGGTCCGCCGGGCCGAGATGCTGGCCGAACTGATGCGGCTGAAGTTCTCCGTGGCGGTGGGGGGCACGCACGGCAAGACCACCACCACCTCCATGATCGCCGCCCTGCTGGACGCGGGCGGGCTCGATCCCACGGTGGTGAACGGGGGCATCATCAACGCCTATGGCGCCAACGCCAAAGTGGGTGAAGGCGACTGGATGGTGGTGGAGGCCGACGAGAGCGACGGCTCCTTCCTGCGGCTGAAGTCCACCGTGGCGGTGGTCACCAACATCGACCCGGAGCACCTCGACCACTGGGGCGACTTCGACAAGGTGCGCAAAGCCTTCTGCGACTTCATCGAGAACATCCCCTTCTACGGTTTCGCCGCCGTCTGCCTCGACCATCCCGAGGTGCAGGCCATGGCCGCGCGGGTGGAGAACCGCCGCCTCGTCACCTACGGGACCAATCCGCAGGCCCTGGTGCGGGTGCTCAACATCTCCATGTCGCCGGAAGGGGCGAAGTTCGACGTCCACATCAGCCAGGATGTCGGCGACCCCATCATCTGCGAGGGCCTGCGCCTGCCCATGACCGGGCGGCACAATGTGCTGAACGCCGTCGCGGCCCTGGCGGTGGCCCGCGAGCTCGGCGTCTCGGACGAGGCGATCCGCAGCGGCATGGCCGGCTTTGGCGGGGTGAAGCGGCGCTTCACCACCACGGGGGTGGCCAACGGCGTCCGCGTGGTCGACGACTACGGCCACCATCCGGTGGAGATCGCCGCTGTGCTGCGCGCCGCCCGCGACGTGCAGGAATCCTCCGGCGGCAAGGTGATCGCGGTGGTGCAGCCGCACCGCTATTCGCGCCTCGCCGACCTCTTCAACGAGTTCTGTAGCTGTTTCAACGACGCCGACGCGGTGGTGGTGGCCGACGTCTACGCCGCCGGCGAGGCGCCGCTGGAAGGCATCGACCGCGACGCCCTCGCCGACGGCCTGCGCCGGTTCGGCCACCGGCGGGTGGTCTCGCTGGAAAGCCCCGACGCGCTCGCCGCCGTCATCGCCGAAGAGGCCAAGGCCGGCGACATGGTGGTCTGCCTCGGCGCTGGCGACATCACCCAGTGGGCCTACGCCCTGCCGGGCAGGCTGGAAGCCCTCGCCGCATGAGCTGGCGCGACCGACTGCCGGCGGTGGAGGGCCGCCTCGTCCGTGACGAACCGCTGGCGCCCTATACCTGGTTGAGGGTCGGCGGGCCGGCGGAGGTGCTGTTCCTGCCCAAGGACGAGGCCGATCTGGCCCGCTTCCTCGCGGCCCTCGATCCCGGCGTGCCGGTGATCCCCCTCGGCGTCGGCTCCAACACCCTGGTTCGCGACGGCGGCGTGGAGGGGGTGGTGATCCGCCTCGGCCGTGCTTTCGCCGGGGCGACGCCGCGGGGCGGCGCCCGCATCGAGGCCGGGGCGGCGACCCTAGACGCCCAGCTCTCCAAGGCGGCGGCGGACGCCGGCATCGCGGGGCTGGAGTTCTACACCGGCGTGCCGGGGACCATCGGCGGCGCCCTGGTGATGAACGCCGGCTGCTACGGCGCCGAGACCAAGGACGTGCTGGTGGAGGCCTACGCTTTGACCCGGAAAGGTGAACGGGTCAGTTTCAGCAATGCCGAGATGGGCTTCACCTACCGCCGCTCTGCGGCCGCCGCCGAGCAGCCTCTGATTTTCCTTGGCGGACTGTTCGAGGGGCGCCCCGACGATCCGGCCGCCATCCACGCCCGTATGGCCGAGATCACCGCTCGCCGCGAGGCCTCCCAGCCGATCCGCGAGAAGACCGGCGGCTCCACCTTCAAGAACCCGCCCGGGCATTCGGCCTGGAAGCTGGTCGACGACGCCGGCTGGCGCGGCAAGCTTTTCGGCGGCGCCATGTTCTCTCCGCAGCACGCCAACTTCCTGATCAACACAGGGGAGGCCACCGCCGCCGATCTCGAGGGCCTCGTGGAAGCCGTGCGCAGCGACGTGTTGTCGAAGTTCGGCGTCGAGCTGAACTGGGAGGTAAAACGGGTGGGCAAGCCCGGTCCCGTCACGCCGAATTAATATGTCCCCCGGAAAAGGGAATAAGGACATAGGCGGGCGTCGGGGGACGAGTGACTTTAAAGCGGACAGTTCATCTGGGCCTGTTCTGCCTGCTCTCGTTCGGCGTCAGCTGGGCCTGCATCACCGCGACCAAGCAGTCTGGCCTGATCTCCACCCTCTGGCCGCTTGACCCGTTGGCGCTCGCCGTGGTCGTCCGCTGGGCGAACAATCGGCGGGAGCAGGTGCTGGCGCTGGCGGGGTACGGACTGGCGCTGACCCTCGGCAACGCCCTGACCGGTTCCCCGCTCCTGCTGGCGGCGGCCTTCCCCCTCGCCAATATCGCCGGCATCTGCCTCTCGGCCTGGATGCTGCGCAGGGTCGGGTCGGACCTCACCAGCCCGAAGGCGTTCATGCTGTTCCTGCTGGGACCCGTCCTGCTTTCGCCGCTCCTTTCGGGAGCGCTGGCCGCGGGCGCGGCGGTGCTGCTGGCGTCGCCGGACAAGCCCTTGGCCATGCTGGTCAACTGGACCTTTGCGGTGAGCGTGGGCACGGCGACGGTGGGCCCCTTCGTTCTCTCCCTGCGCCCCTCCATCGGCGGCCCGCGTCGCACCCCGCGTCAGATCGCTGTCTTCACCCTGGCCATGGGCGTGGTCGCCACCGCGTCGGCGATCATCTTCCTCGATCCCCAATGGCCGCCGCTTTTCATGATCTACCCGGCCCTGATCCTCGGGGCCCTGGCGGATGACGAGTATGGCGGGGTGCTGGCGGTCCTGATCGCCGCCGTCTTCGTCGTCTATGGGACGATCACCGGCGTCGGGCCTGCGGCGGTGGCCGACGTCGCCGGCGTCGACCGTGTGGTGTTCGCCCAACTCACCCTGATGGTGATGGCGGCGTCGGTGCTTCCCATCACCGCGCTGCTGCGTAAGCTCAACCTCTACGCCCGCGAGCTCGAACAGCGGCGGTCCGAGGCTGAGGCCATGAGCCAGGCCCGCAGCAAGCTGCTGGCCTACGTCAGCCACGAGATCCGCTCTCCCCTCGCCGGGGTCACCACCCTCGCGCAGATGCTGCGCGACGGGCAGTTCGGCGAACTGACGCCGGCCCAGCGGGAGACACTGACCCAGATCGCCTCCAGCGGCGCGGAGGTCGACGCCCTCGCCAGCGACCTGATCGACACCGCGGCGTTGCAATTGGGCAAGGCGTCGGTAAGCCTCGGACAGGTCGAGATCGCCCCGGTCGTTTCTTCGGTGGTCGAAGCGGTTCAGATGCGGATGGCCGATTATGCCGCCGTCATCCAGGTCGAGAACGATACGGACTCCGACTCTGTCGCCGTGATCGCCGACCCGCTTCGTCTGCGGCAAATCCTTGTGAACCTGGTCGTCAACGGCGTGAAGTACGGCGGCCGCCCGCCCGTCGTCCGCCTGCGGATCGTCGAACGCGCCGGGACGGTGCGTTTCGAGGTCTCCGACAACGGCAAGGGCGTGCCGAAGGCCAAGCGGGGCGATCTTTTCGGCGATTTCCAGCGCCTCGGCGCCGAAAAGTCGGACATCGCCGGTAGCGGCCTTGGCCTGTCCCTCTCGCGGGAGATCGCCCGTCTGCAGGGCGGTGAACTGGGGATAGGGGAAAGCGACCTCGGCGGTTTGTGTATCTGGCTGCAGCTGCCCGTCTGGCGTCCCGCGGTCGTCGCATGGGAAGCGCCGACGTTTGCGGCGGCCATCTCCTGACGTCCGTAGAAATTTGTAAGCTTTTGTTACGCTTAACGGTTCGTTGAGCCCGGCGGGGGAGAGTGGGGAAAGAGTTTCCCCATCGTAAGGATTTCCCGCCCATGGCCGCACCGCTCGCAGGCCGCCACGTCGCCGTACTGATGGGCGGCCTCTCGCCGGAGCGGGATGTCAGCCTGGTCTCGGGAGAAGCCTGCGCCGTGGCGCTGGAGCGCCTGGGCGCGAAGGTCAGCCGCGTGGACGCCGGACGCGATATCGCCGCCCGCCTCTCCGACCTCAAGCCGGATGTGGTGTTCAACGCGCTCCATGGCGCCTGGGGCGAAGACGGCTGCGTGCAGGGGGTGCTGGAGACCCTCGCCATTCCCTACACCCACTCCGGCGTGCTCGCCTCGGCGCTGGCCATGGACAAGGCCAAGGCCAAGGAGGTGCTCGCCGCCCACGGCATCGCCCAGGCCGCCTACGTCGGGCTGCACGAGACCGAGCTGGGCAACCCAGCCACGATCGACCGCGTCGTCGCGCGACTGGGCCTCCCGGTGTTCGTGAAG
>Ga0182736_1002081_pt1 | contig 16396 bp, 10 predicted proteins | sample eDN5th30CKraftBY_FD_128882 | JGI IMG/M metagenome (GOLD analysis project Ga0182736, IMG submission 128882) | Enriched backyard soil microbial communities from Emeryville, California, USA - eDNA 5th pass 30_C Kraft BY (version 2) (version 2) | ecosystem: Environmental > Terrestrial > Soil >... | reverse complement strand
GGTGCCGCCTCAAGGACTGGCGGCGCGTCGCTACCCGCTACGACAAGCTCGCCGCCAACTACATGGCTGGCGTCTTCCTCGCCGCCGCCATCACATTCTGGTGCTGATTGAGTCCGGAGCCTAAATCGCCAATCTTATCTCGCGGAAGTAGCGAACATCCGCTTGCCGCTGATACGCACGATCATCTCATCGAGGTGCAACATGGAATCCGCACGGTCACGCCGCTTTTGGCCGCAATCACAGGTCCGAACTTGTTAGCCCAGCAACGGACGGCTTCGTAGGTTATGTCGATCCCGCGTTCGAGATCGGCGGTGCCCAGCGTCGGCGAACGTTGGGAGCGATTAGCCTACCTGGAAGCGCCGTCTCGTAACCGACGCCGATGTCGCGCTCGATGAGCATGTCCACGACGTCACGCAAGCTCAACGTGAAACGACAATAGAGTCGCACCGATAATAATCGGCAAAAAATCAGGAAAACATCGGGCAAAAATCAGCTTCTCTATCAGGACGCCGGGCGGGCGACGCCTATCCTTCCATGCCTTCGCATGGAGACTTCAAGCATGTCGGCTGCCCTCCTCGGAAAAGCCCTGTCCAGCATTTACTCAACGCCGGAGGGCAAGGCACAGTTATTCGAACGCGGGCTCATGCTTGGCGGCCAACCTGGAGAGGCCGTCGCCGTGTTCAACTTCCCGAAGATCGGAAGACCAGGCATCGCGAGCGTCCAGGGAGAATTGACCAAGGTCCTGGGCGCCACAGCAATCCATTTTCGGACAACCGGCTGGGAAGCGGAGCAATTGGCGAAGTCCGCCAGGGGAGCCCTGGAAGAACGCCTGTTTTTAAAGCCGACCGGCGTTCCTGATTCTATCGCGATCCCGCTTTCAGTCGTGGGTGTCTCCCGGCTGGGCGACCATCCGTCGGCGCAAGGTGGTTATGGTGTGGAATTAGGCGCGGCCGGCCTGACCGAGCGGCAACTCTATGACATCGTTATCGAGGGAGAGGATGGGCATCGTCATGTGGTCGCGCCTCATGCGGTCTACTGTCGCACAGATTGGACCGACTTCGGCTTTGCACACATTACCGACATGCATGTCGCGCGACGCATTGATCAGTTCAAGCGCCTGCTCAAGGGTGCCGGTCGCCCTCTTTCCGCGGAGAAGATGTATAACTGGAACGACCGCTTTCGAGGGTTCGTCAAATACGCCAATTACCTGCACGGTATCGGCAAGCTCGACGTGATCTTTGCGACCGGCGATCTTTACGATTACATTTATGAGCGCGGCGAAGACCAGACCGGTGGCGGAAACGCGCAATTTCTGCGCGATCTGATTCTCGGTACGGCTCCCGGTCCCGATTTTCCCGACGTCGAGGAGCTGAGGGTGCCGATCTTCATGGTGCCCGGCAACCATGACTACCGTACAAACCCTTATGATCTGATCTTCGATGTTCATATCCCCGGCAAGGATCTGACCAGAATTTCGAATTATCAGGGCTATAACCTCTCCCGGGAGGATGCCTGCATTCTCGGGAACATTCTGACAGGAGGCCACGGCAGCGAGGTGCCGAACATCTCGTCAGATGACGCAGCACGTCAGGTCGCTATCTCCGAAGTTCCGCCTTGTCGGGGCCTGCTATGCGAGGATGGCGCCTATGTGGTGACGCTGGGGCCCCACAAGTTCCTCATGTTGGACACAAGGCATGATGTGGGCGTGGTCGATGACCCACTGGAGGCGATCATATACGCCCTCGGTCTGGCGAATGAGGATCAGATGACCTTCGTGGGCGGCTCGCCCAACAGTGATGGAATATCCGATCAGGAAGTCGACTGGGCAAAAAAGCAGCTGTCGGCAGAAAATGGTGAGGGGCTGCTGGTGCTGGGTTTGCATGCCCCTCTTCTGAACATGTGGAATAACGAATATCCATATTTCCTCCGTGAAACGCAGAGGAAATACCAACCGGATCAAGCGGAAACGTTTCTGGCACGCCACAATGTTCAGCAGGTCATACAACCTGGCGGTTCAACTCCCGGTCGTCTGATGAAATTCTCCGAGGCCTGCTCGAGGATACGAGCCGCTCATCCCGCTTGGTTTCCTTCAAATTCTGAGAATGTTCGTGATCATCGGGCGCCGAGTTTCGTCAAGCGTGGCGACATAGCGGACCATCTTGATTTTGGGGTGGCAAGCAGCCGCGAGCATTCTCCTGACAAAGCATACGCGCTGCTCAAGCTGCTTGCTGGCATTGGCACACCCAGGCCCGCTGATCTGGTTCTTGCCGGGCATACACATCGACATAACGAATTCAGAGTGGGCATCGGATATGACGGCGAACTTGCCTATTATATGGACTTCTACACGGAAAATCCCTCGACATATTACCCTACCCGATATTTTCGGAAGTGGCCTTCGGTGTCATATCAAATGAATGAGGGTTTTGCGGAGACATACGTCGATATAGTAGCTGGCAGTTCGGGAGACATGCGGCCTTGGCCGATCTCGGGTTGGTTGCTCAAAAACGTAATCCAGGTTCCGCCTTACGCCAATCCTCTCAATTCGGCAGAGGACTCGGCACAATGGTGGGAACAACATCGCCCGCTGATCCTCCAGACGGGAGCACTTGGACCGCTCGACAACAGCCAGGCCACATTCACCGGCTTTCGCGTCATCACGGTCAAGAACAACGTAATCAGGAAGATCGATTTCATCCCGACTGACAGGCTGGAAGCGAAACGGTATGATCTGTCCTGGGAGGAAGCCACCAGGGTCGACGGGCCTCGCAGACTCCGCTTCATCGGACGCACAGAACAATATGGAATGCCGGCCGCCGCCTCGGCGCCATGGCCAATCTTTGTCCCTGGTCGGGGCGTTCAGCTCGTGCTCTATCGGGATGCCAACGGCCGCCTCTATGAGCTCTGGCGCGACGGGAACGGCGCAACCGGGGCGGGCGATCTCACCGCAGCAGCGAATGCTCCGCAGGCTGCCGGAAATCCGTCAGCCTATTTCGATACGCTGACGAACTCCACGATCGTCCTCTATCGTGGACAGGACGGACACGTCCACAGCCTCTACAGTTCCGGGGGCCCTACTGGTCACGACAATCTGTCAGCCGCGGCACATGCTCCGACGGCGATCGGCAATCCTTTTGGATATTTCACGCCGGGCCGGAACATGAATCATGTCATCTATCGGAGCGCCGACAAGCATTTGCGGGCATTGTACTGGCACGGCACAGAGACTTGCCAGCACGCCGACCTTATCGGTGGGACTGGCTTTCCGTTGTCAGCGGGCGATCCGTCCGCTTATTTCAACGGCTCAAATGTTGTCGTCTATCGGGGTATCAATGGACATATTCACAGCATCTACTGGCTGGATGGCCCTTCCGGGCACGATGATCTGTCCGGCGTTGCCGGCACTCCGCTCGCGGCTGGCGATCCGGTTGCCTATTATCTGCCTCAAGGGGATGTGAATCAGGTAACCTATCGCAGCGTAGACGGTCATCTGCACGAGCTTTGGTGGCAAGGCGCCTCATCGGTCAGCGGGTGGGATTTGTCTGTCGCGTCGGGAGCGCCGCCTGCCGTTAGCGACCCTGCCGCGTTCTATAATCCGACAACAAACACCAAACATGTCGTCTACCGTTCCGGCGACGGGCACCTGCACGAACTCCGGTGGACTCCGGGGGGAGGCATTCCGGCCCATACCGATCTTACGGCCGATGCGGATGCGCCGCCGGCGGCTGACCGGCCGGCAGCATTCGCCCTTGCCGGACTGAACGCCAATTGTGTCGTTTATCGTGGGGAGAACGGCCAGATATACGAACTGCGATGTGATGCGTTCTCTTGAGGCGGTCCTGCCGGTATAAATGCACTGGATAGTGGAGAGCTGAGCGTAGAATTCAGGAATGCCGCGTCCCGGCAAACCTGGCGATCGAAGCCAGGGGAGAATGGAAGTTCGCCTCCGTCCATGCATCACTCCACAACCACTTCAACCAGGAACGCCGTCGATCGACAGACCTACATGAGCGCCGCTTGGCTGCCCCGGCTGAGCGGCAGTCGCTCATGGCCTGAGGCTTGCCAGGGAAAGGGGGAGCTCTTCCGATGGAGACGAGTTGCGGTTAGACTGACAGCACCGCCATTACATCCATAAGATCAATATCTTAGTGGCGGCCCCAAGCCTCTGTCCGCCTTTCGTGATACCCACATTGGCGGGTTAGGCGGGGCCGATCCGATGCCGTCGACGTGTTCGGCGATTGCACGTCGAACAAAAAGGCGGGCCGAAGCCAGCCCCCCAATGTGGGTATACGTTGCGATCGGTTCAGCTTCGATCTTCAAATCCAGCTTGATACTGGCAAGCGAATGAGTTCGTAGCCTGCGGTTGCTTTCAACCAGGGTTCCACTCCGACACGGCGCGGAAGAAGGCGGTTGCTTCTTCGGAGGAGGAGCGGTCGTCCGGTGGGAAGTAGCTGAGCTTCACCACGACTGTCCGCGTGGCTGGATCGACGTAGACATACTGGCCCTGCAGACCCATGGCCGCGAATGCGTCAGAACCGCCTAGCGTCCACCATTGGTAGGCGTAGCCGCCGCTTCGAGGATCCTCTGGAAAGGCCGAGCGGGTCGAGCGAGCAATCCAATCGGACGGGACGACTTGCCGGCCGTTTGCCACTCCGCCGTCCAGCACCATCTGGCCGAGCCGAGCAAAATCGCGCAGCGTCGCATTGAAGCCGGCACCACTGAACTCGCGACCCACGCCCGGCTGGCCATCCATGATGTAGAAGGCGTCGCTCTCAGCGCCCAGCGGTTCCCACAGCTTTCGCGAAGTGTAAGCTGCGACGGTTTGCCCTGTCACCCGCTCGATCAGCCAGCCGAGGACAGCTGTATCGAGCGTCTTGTACTGGAACACCGTGCCTGGTTCGTTGATCCGCTTTATAGTGCGCGCGGGGTCGGCGAAGCGAGCCACGTTCTTCACCAGTGCATTGATGTGGTTCTGCGCTGCCGCGCCTGGATTCTCGAAATCGTAGCGCTCTTCGTAATCAACACCCGAACGCATCTCGAGGATGTGTTTGATGCTGACGCCATCGTAACCGCCCCCCTTAAGCTCGGGCAGATAGGCGGTGATCGGATCGTCGAGAGACTTGATGAGGCCTTCCTCCAGCGCACAGCCGATCAGAAGTGAGGTCCATGACTTCGTCATTGACCACCCGATGAACCGGGTCCGCTCGTTGCTGTTGTTCCGGTAAATCTCGGAGACGATCCGCCCATCCTTCATTATGAGGAGGGCATTGGTATAGGTGCGCTCGAGGAAGTCCGACGCCGGACGTTGCGTGCCGTTGTAGCTGTAACTGAAGTCGAGCGGATGGTCGGCACGCGGCAGTTGCCAAACCGGCCCACCCCGCGCCACGGTGCGCGTAGGGAATAACGTATCCATGCTCCGGAACGTGAGCGCGCTGATGTCGCTATCGAGCATGTGCCATTTGAGAATTTGGATTGCCACGGGCACATCCGATACCGGCTGACCCGCGAGCTGAGCAGGCAGCGCCTGTTGAGCTCCGAGGGCCGCGGGCGTCACGGCAGCCATTCCTGCGATGCCCCAGCAAAGCATCGGCAACACTGATTTTCTCATGGATCCCCCCCTCGCTCATCCGCGCATCGTCCCGGCGAATGTGACGCGGCACAGCGAGCGAGTCTAGCGGGTTGGACTGACGGCCGCCGAACACCGCCGCGTGGCGCCGCTTTGCCGCTCTGGCCGCCGTCGTTACGCTGCGCAGTCCTGCGCCGATCAACTCAACGCCGCGGGCTCGCAAGTAGCCCGTGGCCTTGTCACGAAGGCAGCGCTGTTTCGGCCCTGCCTTCGTTGGCGATCGTACAGGATTGCCTTGCGAGGATCGCTTCCCATCCGGCGATCAAGGCATCGAGGCTGCCTTCCATCGTGGCCTTCACCGGGACAATGTGTTCGAGCTCTTCGCCGAAGCTTTGATCGAAGCCGGTCCAACCGGTCATCATCGCCTGGACGGATGACTGCATTTTCATCGCGCTGCCTGCGTCTATTCCGAATGCCATCAGCGGGGCGACGATCTGTTCCGCCAATTCCTGAAGCGCCGCCCCGGATTGCCTGGCCCCGAAGATCAGCCGCGCGGCATCGCGGACCTCGTGCTGCGCGCGCCACAGTTCGAGGCCGAACGCCTTCAACCACATCTGCCAGGACGCGCATTCAGGAATGGAATTGAGGCAATCGGCAAAGACCGCATGGCTCATCCGGCGGTAGAGTTCGTCCTTGTTCTCCAGATGCCAATAGAGAGACATCGCCTGGACATCGAGGCGCGCTGCGAGCTTGCGCAGCGTCACCTTGTCCAGCCCTTCTTCAGCCAGAAGGGCCAGGGCTTCCGAAACGATCCGGTCCGGATTGAGCGGTGGAGTGGCCATTGTGCCTCTTTCGGTACCGGTCGCCTCGTCGCCTCGCAACCTTTACAATGTAAGGCTGCGATGTAAGTCTGGCGGGAGAGAAGCGTTGTACCCTTTCAGGGAAGGCAGCTTTGCCGTTCGCAACGGCTGGTATGTCGCGGGGTTCGTGAACGAGCTGGGCCGCAAGTTGCTTGCCCGCACGATCCTGGGTCAGCCGGTGGTGATGTACCGCAAGGAAGACGGCACCGCCGTCGCCGTCGGCGGACGCTGCCCGCACCGCCATTTTCCCCTGGGCGAGAGCTGCCTGAAGGGAGACGCCATCCAATGCGGCTATCACGGCATCACCTTCGGGCCCGATGGTCAATGCGTGAAGATCCCGTCGCAGGCGCATGCCCCGCGCAGCTATCGCATTCCCACTTATCCCCTGGTCGAGCACGGCATCTGGGCGTGGATCTGGATGGGCGATCCGGACAAGGCCGATCCGGCCTTGCTGCCTGACCTCGAGGAGATCGGCGCCGTTGGACAGGATCTGGTGCTGCGCCCCTTCTATATCGAGCACGTGAAGGGCCGCTACCAGCTGCTTAACGACAATCTGCTCGATCTCACGCATCTGGGCTATCTTCATGCCGGCAGCATCGGCACGGAAGATAACGCTTCCGCGCCTGAAGAGCTGACGAAGGAACACCGGGTATTGCGCAGCCGGCGCTATATCCGTGATGCGGTCCCTCCCCCGGTCGTCGCCCAATTCAATGGCGATGATATCGAACGCATCGACCGCGTGATCGGCATGGATTTCTATCTGCCCGGGTTCCACGCCGGGATCAGCGACATGCAAGTCGCCGAGAGCAATCCGGTGAGGCAAGGCGAGGTGCTGAACCGCGGGCGCGTCTATCACGCCGTGACGCCCGAAACGCCGACCACCTGCCATTATTTCTTCGCCTTGTCCGCGCGTACCGAAGAGGACGTGGATCGGGCGTTTCCCTATCTCCAGCCGGTGATCGCGGAAGACAAGTTCGCCACCGAAGAGATCGAGAAGATGCTCGCGATCATCGGCGAGAATCCCGACGAGCTGCTGATCAAGAGCGACCGCAACGCCGTGGAAGGGCGCCGCATGCTGCAGGCGATGATGGACGCGGAAGCTGAGGCCCCTCAGGGTTCGCCAGGGCGTTAGAACCCCAACGATATCCTAAGAATCGAATTTCGAAGAACATTCGCGCACCTGCGGCTTGACCGCCTTGCGGGCTTTTCCGAGAGCACGGCAGAGATGCACCTCGCGCCCCGTTCACTTGAAAGGGGGCGCCTGGTAAAGGAAGAACCCGTTCATGGCGCACGAAGCACCTGTCAATCAATCACGCGATGGCCACAGGCTCGGCCGTCTCAATGATTACCTGGGCTTCCGGCTGCGACGCGTGCACCAGCAGCTTTCCCGCGGGTTTTCCGAGCGTGCGACGCAATACGGGCTGAGGACCGGCGCGTTCAGCGCGCTGGCGATCATCGAGGCCAACCCGGGCATCTCGCAGACCGAGATGGCCCGCATCATAGACGTGGACGCATCGATCGCCGTGGCGCTGATCGATTCCCTCAAGAAGCGCGGTTACATCCGGCGCAAGCGCGATACCGAAGACAAGCGCCGCTATTCGATCGAACTCACCGAGCAGGGTGTCGAGATGCTCGATAGCGTGTTCGCCATCGTCCAGGAGATCGAGGACCAGGCGCTCCACTCGCTTACGCCGACCGAACTCCTCACCCTCAATCGCTTGCTCGACCAGCTCTATGCCGGCGTCGTCTATCCCGGCCGCGACGGGCGGACCCGCGCCGAAAACGCGGAGGCGAATCAGATCACGCCGGCCGAACGCAAGGCCGCGATCTCCTCTTCCGAGTAGCCGAGCAGCGCGCCGTAGACGGCGTCGTTGTGCTCGCCGATCTGCACCGGCAGGTAAGGGTCGAACCCGCTCGCCGCGCCGCTGAACTTGATCGGGATGCCATTGGTCCGCAACTCGGTATCCGTCCCGTAGGCCGGATGGGTGACGATCTCGGTCTCCCCGCGGGCGACGACCATGGGATCGTCCAGCGCTTCCTCGGGATGGCGCACGGGCGCGACCGGCACGCCTTCGGCGCTGAGCGCCGCGACGACTTCGGCGACAGGCCGGGAGGAGCTCCATTCCTCGATCCGGGCTTCGAGCGCTTCCGCATTGGCGACGCGCATGTCCCGCGTGATGAAGCGGGGGTCGGAAGCGAGATCCTGATCCGACATCGCCCGGAACAGCCCTTCCGTGAGCCCGTCATGCGTCGCGACGATGGCGACATAGCCGTCGCTGCATTTGAAGGCGCCGAAGGGAGAAAGGCGATGCACGGTGGGGCCGGACCGGCCGGGAAGGCCCGCCAGGCGCATCGCCTGCCAGTTCTCGATCCCCACGAAGGAGGTAAGGGCGCCGAGCATCGATACGTCGATGTGCTGGCCCTCGCCGGTGCGGTGCCGCATCTCCAGCGCCGCAAGGATGCCGATGACCCCGAACACCGGCGCCAGGAGGTCGGCGAAGGGAATGCCCAGGCGCACGGGCGGATCGCCAGGCTCGCCGGTGGTGTACATCGCGCCGCTCAAGGCCTGGATGATCACGTCCATCGCCTTGATGCGATCGTTCTCCTGCTGGCCGAATCCGCTGAGCGAGCAATAGATAATGGCGGGGTTCGCGGCGCGCGCCGCCTCATAGCCGACGCCCAGGCGATCCGCGGTTCCCGGCGTGAAATTTTCAACCACGATGTCGGCCGTCGCCACCAGGTCGTGGAACACCTTCCGCGCCTGCGGCTGCTTCAGATTGAGCGACACGCCGCGCTTGCCGCGTGAGCGGGTGAGGTGGGAGATGGAGACGTCGTCCTCATAGCGCTTGGTCACCGACACCCCGTCGCGGCCGACGTAGGGGCTGTTGTCGCGCGCAAGATCGCCGCCGCGCGGATCCTCCACCTTGATCACCTCGGCCCCCAGGCCCGCGAGCAGCAGCGTCGCATAAGGCCCGGCAAGGGCGCGACTCAGATCGATCACGCGCAAACCCTCGAGCGGGCGCCTTTCGTTCGAATTCTCGAGCATTCTCTCTCTCATCTAAAGCGCCCTCCCCGTGCCCTGCAAAGCTTGATATTGTCAAGCATATCTGTTGACCGGGGCAACTGATAGAGAGCGACCGATATCCAATATACTACTAATATATAATGATAATCTTTGAAATCTCGCCCCGAGGCAGGTTCATTGACAGGCATTTCCCGAATCGATTATACATTGTGAAACAAACTATCTCGCTGCATCGCAGCAGAGCTGGCGCCGCACGAGGCGGCGCCTTCTGACCGATTGAAGTCGGCGGCCGAGGGGAGACGGATGATGAAGAACAATTCGCTCAAGAAGCACAAGACCTGGCTCAAGCTCGGTTGCGCGGGTATGTTGCTGGCGTCGAACGCCGCCGCCTTCGCGCAATCGGACGCCGACAAGGACGAAGACACATCGCAGATCGTTGTAACGGGCACCAGCATCCGCGGCGTCTCCGCGCCCGGAGCGAACACGCTGCAGCTCGATAACGAGGCGATCCAGGAAACCGGTGCCGCCAACATCTCGCAGGCCACCCGCACGCTGCCGGTCGTCCTCAACATCGGGCCCGACGAATCCCGCACCGGCGGCGCGCAGGATGCGGCGGCGAACTCCTCGCGCATCTCGGCGATCAACTTGCGCGGGCTCGGGCCGGAAGCGACGCTTGTTCTCCTCAACGGACGGCGCCTGCCGACGGGCGGCATCCTGCGCGCGCTGGTCGATCCTAACTCTGTGCCCACGCTGGCGACGCAGCGCCTCGAAGTGGTGCTCGACGGCGCCTCGGCGATCTACGGCGCGGACGCGGTGGCCGGCGTGGTCAACATCATCACCCGCCGGAACTTCAACGGGTTCGAAACCAGCGGGCGCTATGGCTTCGGCGACGACATCGACGAGATCGTGCTGAACCAGAATGCCGGCACGAGCTGGGGCAGCGGCGACCTGTTCGCGGCGTTCGAATACAATCACCGCAGCCACCTGCTGCGATCGTCGCGCGACTTCCTGAGCCAGGACCTGCGTGCGCGGGGCGGAACGGACCAGCGGTCGACGCAATCGCCCGATCCCAACATCGTGATCAACAACGTGCGCTACCCCGTCCAGACCGACGGGGTGGGGCCGGCGAACCGCTATGACGACGTGCACGGGGACTTCCTGCCGGAGACGGAGCGCTACAACGGCTTGCTCAGCGTCCATCAGGATCTGGCCGACAACGTGCGCATCTGGGGCGAAGGGCTCTATTCGCGGCGTTACGTCGACACCTTGCAGTCGCCGCTGGGCGCGGCGTTCACCGTGCCTTCGAGCAATGCCTTCTACAGGAGCGGGCTTGCCGGCGCGCCGGCGGGCGCGCCGCAGCGGATCGAATACCGGCTTCCGCGTGACGGCGCCGTCAGCCGTTCGAAGGAATCGACCGCGCAGATTGCCGCCGGCGCTGATTGGGACATCACCAGCGAATGGCAGCTTTCCACTTACTGGTCGCACAACATCTACGACGGCAAGTCCGGCCTGGGCAGCGAGCAGATCAACAACTTCGCGGCCGCCATCGCCCTGGCATCGTCCGATCCGGCCACGGCGCTCAACGTTTACGGCGGCGCGATCCCGGATTCGGTCTATGACCAGATCATCGGCTTCCGGCAGCAATGGGTGAATTTCCGCAGCGACCATTTCGAGGCCAAGCTCGACGGCCCGCTGTTCACCCTGCCGGCCGGCGACGTGCGCGCTGCGATCGGCGCGTCGCACGAGCTCGACGAGTTCCGCTACCGCGAATACCAGAGCGTCCTGTCGAGCACCAACACGCCGAGCGTGACCAACGACGCGACCAACCGTCGCAACATCACCTCGGTCTATGGCGAGCTGTTCGTGCCGCTGGTATCCGACGCGCCCTTCGCCAAGCGGCTGACGCTGTCGGCGGCGGTGCGGTATGACGATTACAGCGATTTCGGCTCGACCACGAACCCCAAGATTTCGGCGACCTGGGATCCGATTGACGGGATCTCGTTCCGCGGCACCTGGGGCAAGTCGTTCCGCGCGCCGTCGCTGGTCGATACCGGCAACCTCAACTTCGCCTTCATCTTCCCGGTCCCCGATCCGACCCAGGGCAACGCCCTGATCAACCAGCTGTTGTGGACCGGGAGCAATCCCAACCTGAAGCCGGAGAAGGCGGAATCCTGGTCGATCGGCGCCGACCTGCGGCCCGATTTCCTGCCCGGGTTCACGGCCGGCGTGACCTACTTCAAGGTCGATTACCGCAACCGTATCGAAGGCGTTTCGGCCTCGCTCGCCAACGAGGCGATCTACAGCCAGTTCATCATCCGCAACCCGCCGCTCGATACGATCAATTACCTGTACAACTCGGGCTGGCTGGTGACTGCGCCGATCGACCCGAACGACATCGACGTCCTGGTCGACGGGCGCCGCAACAACGTCGGCTCGATGAAAATGGAAGGGCTCGACGTCAATGTGAACTACGAGTTCCCGGTCTCGTCACTGGGCGTGGTCTCGGCCGGCATCACCCACAGCCAGATCTTCCACGTGTACCGGCAGACCTTCCCGGCACTGCCGGTGACGGACGTGGTGGACCTTTTCGAGAATCCCCTGCGTTCGAAGGGCCGCGCCAACCTCGGCTTCCGCAGCGGCGGCTTCAACGCCAACCTGTTCTACAATTATGGCGGCACATACACGAACACGGCGGTGATCCCGAACGTCAAGGCCTCGCCCCAGAAGACCTTCGACCTGACGCTTCGCTACTCGTTCGCGGACGAGGCCTCTATCCTCGGCGGGACCACGCTGCAGCTTTCGGCGACGAACCTGTTCGACAAGGACCCGCCGATCGTGATCAATGGCGCCAGCAGCTGGGACAACACGACCGCGAGCGGCATCGGCCGCTTCGTATCGATCGCGATCCAGAAGAAGTGGTGAGCAGGAACCAGGCCATGACCTTTCGCAAGTTCCTGATAGCGGCGGCGGCGGCGATGATCGCCACGGCCATGCCGGTTGCGAGCCCGGCGCAGGATTTCCCGGTGGAGTTCCTGAAGATGAGCGCGATGCGGCGGCAGGCACCCGTTCCGTCGGCCAACGCCATCGCCAGCTATGCCGCGGCGGCGCAGCTGGCGCCGGAGACGAAACGCGCGGTCGAGGGCCTGCTGGCCGAGGCGCGCGCGGCGGACGCCAGGGGAGACGCTTCGGCGGCGCAGCTCGCGCTGGCACATGCCCGCGCCTTGCTCGACGGCAAGCCGTGGTCGCCGGCGCAGGCCTTTGCCAGCTCGCTGGAAGTCGCGCCGAAGATCCCGCTGATCGACGTCGCCGCGCCGCTGCAGCTGACCGTATCGCGCGCCTATGCCGCCCAGCCGGCGGCCGCACGGCTGCGCGTCAGCGCGCAGGCGCCGGGCAAGGCCCCGGTCCAGCTGAGCGAGGTTCCTCTGTCGCTGCGCAAGTCGGGCGATACGGTGGTGACCGTCAACCTGCCGAAGACGCTGGAAGGGCGCGCCGACCTGGTCAGCGAGATCGTCGTGGGCGGCCAGGCTCTCGCCAGCTCGAGCGAACGGGTCGATTTCGTCAGCGACCTGGCGGGAATCGAGAATCGCACCGAGGCGCGGCTGAAGGCGGTCAAGGCCAGCGACGAGGCGGTGGCGGTGGTGCGCTACCCGTTCCAGGTCGCCAAGCTGGTCCGCGCGGGCGAGCGCGAGATAGAGGCGCGCGCCTTTTCCGACCGGCTCGAACGCTCGCAGTCGGTGCTCGCTGCGCTCGAAAGCGGCAAGGACCCGGTGCTGCGCGGCGTCGGCGATCAGGACCGCGCCTATTGGTTCGCAGAGCCCGGCGAATATGTCCCTTATCGCATCTATGTGCCGACCACCTGGGACCGGACGCAGAAGCTGCCGGTGATCGTCGCCCTGCACGGCGGCGGCGGGGACGAGAACGGCATGTTCGAGCGGGAAAGCAGTGGCAAGTTCCAGAAGCTGGCGGAACGGTACGGCTACATCGTCGTGTCCCCGCTCGGCTACCGGCCGCTCGGCGCTTACGGCAGCCCGATACGCCTGCCTTCGGTCTATGGCACGGACATCAAGGAAGGCCGCGAAGTCGGCGGGCCGGAGCGTGCCAAGCTCCTCGCGCTGAGCGAGCAGGACGTGCTCAACGTGCTGGAGAAAGTCGCCACCGAATATGGCGCGGATCGCAGCCGGGTCTATCTCACCGGCCATTCGATGGGCGGGGGCGGCACCTGGTATCTCGCCCACCAGCATCCCGAGCTGTGGAATGCGATAGCGGCGTCGGCCGGCCCCTTCTTCATCGACGGCTATGACTTCGAGCGCCTGCGCAAGATGGGGATCATGATTGTCCAGGGTAGCGGCGACCCGCCGTCGCTCAATGCCGACCGCCAGCTGGCGAGGGACCTGCTCGAACGGGGCTTCGGCGTGAACTACGTCGAAACGCCCTCGGTCAATCACGGGCAGACCTTCGGCAACAATCTGCCGACGATCTTCGAATTCTTCGAACGGCAGAAGTTGCGGGATCATCCGGACGTTCCGCTGCCGCTGCGTTGATGATGACCCGCGGCGCCTTTCATGGGACGATGGCCCATGAGGCCAGCACGAACGAGGGCGAAGTGCCCTGATGCTTGAACGGGTCGTAATCTGGATCGGCGGCGTCGCGCTGATCGCCGCCACGGCGATCGACACCGTGGCGGTGATTGGCCGGCATGTGAACCTGCCGCTGCGCGGATCGATCGAGCTTATGCAGCCGGCGGTGCTGGTCGTCGGATCGTGCGCGCTGATCGCCGCCGCGATCGCCGGCAACCACGCGCGAATCCGCCTCCTGATCGACCGGCTCGGCCCCCCGGCGCGCAGGGTTGTCGATCGCCTGTCGGATCTGGGAACGGCGCTGTTCTGCCTGGTGCTGCTGACGGGCTCCGTCTGGCTCGCACTGGATTTGTGGTCGGGCCACGAGACGAGCGAGCTGCTCGGCGTGCCGTGGCGCGTCATGCGGCTGTTCGCCAATGTCAGCTTGGTCGCGGTCCTGGTGGTCACCTTCGCCCGCGCGGCCGGGCGCAAGCGGCCGTGATCCTCGCCACGCCCGAAACCGGCCTCGTCGGCGTGGCCGTGCTGCTGGTGCTGCTGCTGGCGGGGATGCGGATCGGCGTGGCGCTGGGGCTGGTCGGCTTCGGCGGGCTTGCGGTCGTGCTCGGGTTCGAGCCTGCGGTCATCAAGTCCGGCGTGGTGCTGATGGACACGCTCACCCGCTACGAACTCGGCACCCTGCCGCTGTTCCTGTTCATGGCGCACGTGTTCTTCGCGGTGGATGCCAGCAAGGATCTGTTCAACGCCGCCGCGAAGATGCTCGGCCACCGTCGCGGAGGGCTCGCCTATGCCTCGGTGGCGGGCTGCGCCGGGTTCGGCACGATCAACGGCTCCAGCCTGGCGACCGCCGCCACGATCGGCCTGGTCGCCCTGCCCGAGATGCGCCAGCGGGGTTACGCGGACACGCTCGCCACCGGATCGGTCGCGGCGGGCGGCACGCTGGGCCAGATGATCCCCCCGTCGGGCGCGTTGATCGTGTTCGGCATCATCGCCGAAGTGTCGATCGGCGAACTGTTCACCGCGGCGATCATTCCCGGGATTACCCAGGCGCTGCTCTATTTCGTGGTGATCTGGCTGCTGGTGCGGCTGCGCCCGGGCCTGGCCCCGGCCGGCGAGCGAGCGCCCTGGAGCGAGCGCTTGCGGGCCCTGGCGCGGATCTGGGAAGTGATCGTGCTGATCTGCCTGGTGATCGGCGGCATCGCGATGGGCTGGATCAGCCCGTCGGAAGCGGCCGCCGTGGGCGCCGCGATCGCGCTGGCCGTCGCGGCCATCCGCCGCAAGCTGGGCGTCGTGATGCTCTACAAGGCCTGCGAGGAGACCCTGCGCACCAGCGGGATGATCTACCTGATCATCATCGGCGCGCTGATCTTCTCGGTGTTCATCGGGGTGACCGGGCTGGCGGCGGCGGCGGGCGAGGCCGTCACCGGGCTGGGGCTGGGGACATACGGCACGCTGCTGCTGGTCGCCGCGCTGCTGCTGCTGCTCGGCTCGGTGCTCGACGGGCTGGCGCTGATGCTGCTGACCACGCCGATCCTGCTGCCGATCGTCACGGCCACCGGGATGACGCCGATCTGGCTCGGCATCTTCATCACCCGCGCGATGGAGATCGGCTTCGTCCATCCGCCATTGGGCATGAACCTCTACGTCATCCAGGGGGTGGCGAAGGACGTGCCGATCGGCCGGGTGTTCCGCGGGGTGGCGCCGTTCCTCGCCAGCGACTTCCTGCACCTGCTGATGCTGATATTCGTGCCCGCGATGGTCTACTGGCTGCCGGAGGTGCTGCGATGACCGACAGTGTGTTCGCCAGCGTCGGGCCCAACCTTCCGCAGGACCTGTTCGCGGCCACCGGCACCTACGCCGGCCCGCTGGCCACCGATGCCGACCGGCCGACCCCGCGCGCCGACGCCTGGCTCGAAAGCAAGTTCGCGCCCTGGGGCCGCTCGATCGTCGAGGCCTGGGCCGCCGGCGAGCTTGACGGTCTTACGAAGGTGATCTTCAGCCGCGCGGACGACACCGCGCACCGCCTCTATTACTATGTCTGCGAGCTTCAGCAACGCGGCGCGATCGGCGGGCCCACGCCTTACATCCTCGACATCGCCAAGATCCCGCGCGCGACCAGTGTGGCGCGCACGGCCCACGCCGTCCGCGCGCTCGCCAAGGAACTCGGCATCGGGGACGCAGCGATCGAGGCGGCGATAGCGGCCACCAACCGGCGTCGCGCCGCGCCGAGCGTGCTGCCGGACGGCCGCCGCTGCCTGCTGGTGGGGACGCCGCCGCCCGACCGCCGGCTGCACCAAGTGATCGAGGCCTGCGGCTTCGCCCCGATGGGCGCGACTCTCGCCGAGGTATGGAACGATCCCGGCCCGATGGT
>Ga0182736_1002079_pt1 | contig 16414 bp, 16 predicted proteins | sample eDN5th30CKraftBY_FD_128882 | JGI IMG/M metagenome (GOLD analysis project Ga0182736, IMG submission 128882) | Enriched backyard soil microbial communities from Emeryville, California, USA - eDNA 5th pass 30_C Kraft BY (version 2) (version 2) | ecosystem: Environmental > Terrestrial > Soil >... | reverse complement strand
CGGTTCCTGCTGCGGAGCCGCCTCTCAAATCACCTCCGGCGAGGCGATTTGGGGAATAGTTCAATGGTAGAACAGCGGACTCTGACTCCGTCGATCTTGGTTCGAATCCAGGTTCCCCAGCCAAATCTCACTTTTAGCCGATTTGGCGTTCTTGCCCACCTCGACGTGGGCGGCGGTGGTTGCCGTTTCTGCAAGCATGTCAAAGGGTTGTCGGAAAGTTGCGACCACTTCGCCATCCTCCCAAGTGCAGTTCGATAGTAAGAAATTCAGCAGGCGGCGTTTTTCGCGCGGTTCCTGCATTGCGAATAGCCTTTGGGCGTTACGGGCAAGGTCCAGAAGCGCAACGCCTTCGTCCTTGTAGGATTTATCGGCGTTCTGGTGACGGTCGATCTCGCGCTGGCATCGATTCTGTTCTTCGCGCCACTGGTTCGACATTTTTTCATAGAAGGCGGTGTCCACCAGCCCGTCGAGCTTATCGACATACATGGCGTTGATGCGGTCCTGAAGCCGCTTGTGTTCGGCCTGATGGCGCTTGATCGCTTCTTCATGCGAGGTGCTCGAATGGGTGCGCGATGCGCTTCACGCCAGCCACGCCGACGAACGCCGCGAGCGAAGCGAAGCCGCCCGAGCAATTCGGTGAACTGCGCTTCGAGCGCTTCCTCGCGCACATGCTTGCGGCGGCAGGATGCCGGATTGCCCTGGCACTTATCGGCGTAGCCGGTGCAGTGATAATAGATGTAGCGCTGCTTCTTGATTTCGCCGACGACGGCGCAGCCGCAGGCATGGCAGGCGATCAGGCCCGAGAAGGCGAAGTCATGCCGGCCGCGCTTGGCCTTGCTGGCGAAGCGGCCGTCGAGCACGCCCTGCACGCGCTCCCATAGTTCGACCGGCACCAGAGCCTCGTGCTTGCCCTCGATGAGCTTGCCGTTCCATTCGAACCAGCCGGTATAAAGCCGGTTGCGCAGGATGGTGTGAACCGTGCTCACCGGCACCTTGGCGCCGCTCTTCGGATAGGTGAGGCCCGCCGTATGCGCCTTGCGCGCCGCTTCTTTGAGCGAAATGTCGCCGCGCGCGTACCATTCGAACAGCTTGCCGATGAGCGGTGCGATCGCGGGATCGGTGGCGATGATCTTCTTGCCGTCCGGGCCGGTGACGTTGCGATAGCCGAGCGGAGTCTTGGTCGGCCAGATGCCCTGTTCGGCCTTCTCCTGCATACCCTTGCGGGCTTCCTCGGACAGGTTGTCGATGTAGTTCTTCGCCATCAGCACCTTGATGCCGTGCATGAACTTTTCCGAGGACCGCGACTCGCGAGACAGCACCACGCCTTCCTTTGGAAAGTGCATTTCCACGTCGAGTTCATCGACCGTCACCCAGTCTTTGAGGTTGCGATAAAGCCGGTCGGTCTTTTCGACCAGCATCACGCGGACGGACGGGTGCGCCTTCAGATAGGCGACCATCTCGCCGAAGGCGGCGCGGCCGGTCTGCTTCGCGGTTTCAACGTCGATGTATTCCTGCGCCACCGCGAAGCCGTTCGTCGCCGCGTATTCCTTGAGCAGCTTCAACTGCGCCGGGATCGAGAAGCCTTCCTTCTCCTGTTCCTTGGAGGAGACGCGGGCATAGATCACCGCCTGCTTGCGGGCGGGATCGGCGGCAGGTGCGGTTTTCGCGGCTCTTTTCATGTCGTTTAGTGTAACCTAAACACAATCGGATCGCAAGCATTCAGCGTGGTGGAATCATTGCGCCCTTGGCCGCACGGATCAAGCCGGGAACCGGACCGATCGCGAAGCTGTCCCGACTATCGCAAGGCCCGAAGGGCGTTCAGTATCACGGCCACGTCGATCGCTTCCTGGAAAAGAGCGCCCTGCACCGGCGGCAAATAGCCAAACGCCGCGACGATCATGCCTGCGATGGAAAGCCCCAAGCCGATGAACACGCTTTGAAGGGCGATGGTGCGCGTTCGCCGCGCGATATTCAGCGCCGTGGCGAGCGGATAGAGTTCATCCACCAGAAGCACAACGCTTGCGGCTTCGGAGGATGCAGCTGCGCCGCGCGCGCCCAAGGCAACGCCGACCTCCGCGGTGGCAAGCGCCGGCGCATCGTTGACGCCGTCGCCCACCATCATGACGGGCCGCGTTGCCGCCTCGCGACGCACCGCGATCACTTTGCCTTCCGGTGTCAGATCACCAAGGATTTCGTCAACGCCAAGGGACTGGCCGACTGTTTGGGCGATGTGGTCCATATCCCCCGACGCCAGCACGATCCGCTCAATTCCCGCCGCCCGGAGCGCATCGAGCGTGGCGCGCGCATCCTCGCGCAACTGATCCTGAAGCAGGATGACGCCCGCGACCGCGCCATCGACGGCCACCGCAACGGACTGCACGCCGTCACGATCGTCCAGCTTGTGGAGCAGCGCATGGCCGCTAGTGCTCCGATTGCGCACATAGGTGTCGCCACCAATCGCGACGCGCCGGCCGCCCACCGTTCCCTCGATGCCCTTGCCAGGAAGTTCGGCGATGTTCGACGGCGGCAGAAGCGTGAGGCCGGCGTCGGTCGCCGCCTGAATGAGCGAAGTCGCCATGACGTGCGCCGACGCCTGATCGAGGCTCGCGGCGAGTCTCAGCACGTCATGCTCGGTGAACCCTTCGCCCGCTCTGATGGCGGTGATCGTGGGGCGCCCCTGTGTCACCGTTCCTGTCTTGTCCAGGATCGCCGTTCGCACATGTGCCAGCCCTTCAAGAGCCGCGCCATCCTTCACCAGCGCTCCCGATTTCGCCGTTCGTGAAATACCGGAGATGATGGCGACAGGGACGGCAAGGATCAGCGGACATGGCGTCGCGACGACGAGCACGGCCAAGGCGCGGATCGGATCGCCGCTGAGGAACCAGGCGGCACCGGCGAGCGACACCGTGAGCGCCAGGAACCACATCGCATAGCGATCGGCCAGCCGCGCCATCGGCGACTTGCTGGCCTGCGCCGCCTCGACGAGGCGAACGATCCCCGCATACGTGCTTTCGGCGGCGGGCCGGCTGGCGATCAGGTCGAAGGCGGCGCCAACAAGCGTCGAGCCGCTCATCACTTCGCCGCCGCGCGAAAGGCTCTTGGGGATCGATTCGCCGGTCAGCGCCGAAAGATCGAGCACCGCAACGCCACCGGCGACGTGGCCGTCCACCGGAACGACATCGCCCTGCCGAACCAGCAGCCGGTCGCCCTGGCGGATGGTCGCGATCGGCACTTCTTCGAGCGTATGGTCGCGATAGCGCATGGCGGTGAAGGCGACGCGACCAAGCAGCGCCGTCATTTCGCGGCGCGCCCGTCCTTCTGCGAAGGATTCGAGCAACTGGCCGCCCGCATACATCAATGCGACGACGTTGCCGGCGAGGCTTTCGCCGAAGACGAGGGCCGCCGACATCGACAGCGCCGCGACGACATCGAGTCCGACATCGCCGCGGCGCAGCGATGCGATGATCTGGCCGAACAGGGCGAGCAGAACCGGCAGCGTCCCCAGCGTCCAGGCGAGATGGGATGATCCGGCTTCGCCGCGCCACCAGAACCAGCCGCCGAGCGTGAGGCCGAGCAGCGCGATACCCACGAGCACGCGCGGCGCAAAGCGCCGATAGGCCGCTCCGACGGTCAATCGTGGCCGAACCCGCTCTGCATCGGTTGCTGGGGTCTCCGCCATCTCAGTTCAACATCCAGATCGAGCCGTTCAGCACCGACGCGAAGGCCACCCAGGCGGCATAGGGCACGAACAGCCACGCCGCCACGCGATCCAGCCGCCACGCTGTAGCGATGAAGGCGAGAATGGCGGCGAGCATCAGAAGGATCACGACGAGCGCGAGCCCGAGTTGGTGAGCGCCGAAGAACACCGGCGTCCACAGGAAGTTCAGGGCGAGTTGCGCCCACCACAGCTTCATCGGCCAGCCGGTGCGATCGCGCTGCCAGACACGCCAGCCGGCGATGGCGATGAGGACATAGAGCACCGTCCACACCGGCCCGAACAGCCAGGCGGGCGGATTGAAGGAGGGTTTGGCGAGCCCGGCGTACCACTCGCCCGGCGTGGTGAGGAAGCCGAGAACAAGCCCGCCCCCCAGGACGAGAACCAGGAACAGGATCAGCGAGACATAGCGGCTCATGGTGCGGGGTTCCCTTCCATCATTCCGCCGCCTCCATTTCGCGATCCTCGGCCGGCGCCAGCGCTTCAGCCAGGAGGGCGTCGAGCAGGCGGCGGCTTGTGGCGGCAGTGGCGGTGAGGCTCGCCTCCAGCCGGTCGCACAGCGCCGTCAGCTCATCCATCTTGGCAGAGATGCGGCGCTGTTCGCCAAGCGGGGGGAGCGGGAAATTGACCGCTGCTAGATCACCTTTGTTAAATCCCGCCTGGGCGGATCGTGTCGCGCCGGCCAAATGGTCTTGGAAATAGGCTGATTTGAGAAGCAGGAACGCAAATGGTGCGATTAAGGCGTCTTGTGGCCAAATAAATTTTGCAAGCGCGACGTTATACGCGCCATCCTTCGCCCAGAATATCTTTCCAACTGATGCGCCATAGCGGCCGATTAGTATTTCGCCCTCTTTGCAGAACCTGTTTGTCGAGCCGATTGGGATGAACGTTGGAACCGGTCGCTCGCCAAGATCGCGAATTTGCAGAAGCCGAACGTACCCCTCCTTCGGCTGGTCAATGAAGCGGCTCTTTGGTGGTTGGTTGCCACCCTGAATGTCGCAGAATTTTTCAAAATTCAACAACCGCCAATTCGGGGGAAAGCTGTCAGATTGCGGCTCAGCATCATACCGCTTTGCGACCTTCTCCTTGCTGTCCTGCGGCACGAGCTTGCCGCGGACGGCGAGGTTGAGGATGGTCTGGCGCAGGCGCTTGATCTGGTCGGGGCGCGTGGTGAGGTCGGGCAGCGCTTCGAGGGCGAAGCGGGCATCATCTTGAAACGTCTCAGGATCGGGCGCATTGAGGCGGGCGAGGCTCGCCGCCGCCAGCCGGTCGCGCACCGCCTCGCGGCCTGCCCGCGCCGCCTCCAGCCGGTCGCACAGCGCCATCAGCTCATCGACCTTGGCGACGATGCGGCGCTGCTCGGCGAGCGGTGGGAGGGGAAAGGGTAGCACCGCGAAGTCTGCGTCGTTGATCGCGGGATAGGCCTGACCGCGCTGGTTCTCCTCAACGCACGCCACCATGAACGGGCTGCGAAGCGCGATCCAGATGTAGCGAGGCACAACGAGCCCGTGCCCATTGAGGATCGCAAAGGCAGTGCTCACAATCGGCTGCGGATCGAAATCGGTTTCGATGACCGCGACGTTCAGCAGGTATGGGCGAACGCACGAATAAATTACGTCACCCTTGCGTGTAATCTTACGCGCCCGGCTTGGGGCTTCGCTGGCCTCCAACACCTTTGGATCGGCGACGACACCGGCCTCTTTGTCGATGGCCGTCACGTCGATGTAGGTGAAGGCCGATTGCGGGATTTCTTGGCCTCGATCGCTTGCCACTTCGCGGATCGGCGTCCAGCGCCAGTTCAGCGGCAAGTCGAATGGCGGCTTTTCCACATCGGGAAGCACCTTCGGCTTCCTGATCGCTCCCGCCTTCACCAGCCGCGCCTTCTCCTTAGCGATGCGCTTCAGCAATTCCGACGCTGGTTCGTCGTTCGGGTCTTGCGGCACGAGCTTGCCGCGCACCGCCAGATCGAGCACGAAGCGCCGCAGCCGCGCGATGGCGTCCGGCGCGTCGGCGATTTTCTCGTAATGTGCCAGCAGGCGTTCCGCGTTCATCGGGCCGGCGCTCATCGCAGCAGCGCCTCGGCGAGGATTGCCTTCAACTGGTCGCGATAGGTCGCCGTCTCGGCCTCGGCGCGGGCAAGGTCCGCCAGCAGCGCCTCCGGGTCGCCGTGATCGTCGGCAACGCTGTGCGGGTTCTTGATGTCGAGATTATAGCCGCGCGCCTTCACCTCCTCGGCGGTCACGCGCCACGCCTGCGGCGTCTCCTCGCGGCCAATCCGATCCTTGCCGCCCCACCACTCGATGCAGCCCTGAAAATGCTCCAGCCGGATCGGCCTGGTCATCGAATAGGCTTTCTGGCCCTCGGGCACGCGGTGCTCATAGAACCAGATGTCGCGCGTCGGCGTGCCCTTCTCGAAGAACAAGAGGTTGGTGCCGATCGAGGCATAGGGCTTGAACACCGAATTGGGCAAACGAACGATGGTGTGGAGGTTGCACTCCTCCATCAAATGTTCCTTCAGCCGCGTCTTGACGCCCTCGCCAAACAGCGTGCCGTCGGGCAGCACCACGGCGGCGCGGCCATCGGGTTTCAGAAGGCGCACGATCAACGCCAGGAACAGGTCGGCGGTTTCCTTGGTGCGGAAGGTCGGGAAATTGTTCTCGATGCCGTCTTCCTCGCGCCCGCCGAACGGCGGATTGGTGACGACGATATCGACGCGTTCATCCTTGCTCCACGAAATCAGCGGCCGGGCCAGCGTGTTGTCGTGCTTGACGAAGCTCGGGTCCTCGATGCCGTGCAGCAGCATGTTGGTGACGCAGAGCATGTGCGGCAGTTGCTTCTTTTCCACCGCGCGCAATCCGCCCTGCATCTTTTCGCGCTGCTGCGGTGTGCGGACGTAGTTCGCCTCCATGTGGTTGATCGCGCAGGACAGGAAGCCGCCCGTGCCGCAGGCGGGGTCGAACAGCACCTCGCCCGGATGCGGGTCGATCATCTGCACCATGAAGGCGGTGACGGCGCGCGGCGTGTAATACTCGCCTGCATTGCCGGCCGATTGCAGATCGTTGAGCAATTGCTCGTAGAACTCGCCAAAATGCCGCCGCTCGTCGAGATTGTTGAAATCGACCTGGGTGATCTTGTTGACCACCTGCCGCAGCAGCTGGCCCGATTTCATGTAATTGTAGGCGTCCTCGAACACGTCGCGCACCACGCGGCGGCGGTCGCCGGGCCTGTCGGAGACCTGCAAATCCTTCAGCGCCGGGAACAGCTCGTCGTTGACGAAATCGAGCAGCGCCTGGCCCGTGATGCCCTCCGGGTCCGCCGCCCAGTTTCGCCACTGGAATTTCTCCGGGATCGGCGAGCGATAGCCGTCCCTGGTCAGTTCGAGTTCCTGGTCCTGATCGTCGATGATCTTGAGGAAGAACAGCCAGGTGAGCTGGCTGATGCGCTGCGCATCGCCATCCACGCCCACGTCCTGGCGCATGATGTCCTGAATGGATTTGACGGTGGTGCGGACGATCATGGTTCAGGCGGTCTCCTGGTAGAGCGCGTCCTGCATTTCGTGGACGGCCTTCTCGAAGCCCTCCTTGCCGCCGAACGCCTTGATGAGTTGCACGACGCTGCCCATTGCGGTGAAGGGCGTTACCTTCAGCACATTGGCATCGTCGAGGTTGAGCACGCCCTCGTCGCGATACTTGTCCAGCAACGCATCGAGTACGGCGCGGGCTTGCGGCCCGTATTTGGTGAACACGTCACGCTTCTTGACGTTTTCGGCCCGCTCACGGCGGGTGAGCGGCTTCCGATCAAACGCGACGTGGCAGATCAGATCGAAGGGATCGAGGTTCTTGCCGAGTTCGTCGGCCACGGCGTCGAGCGCCAGGCCCTCGGCCTCCAGTTCCTCGATGATCGCCTGCTTGCGTTCCGCCGATTTCCAGCGCTTGAGGAAATCGTCGAGGCTGGCGAAGCGCTTCTTCAGCGCCGTCTTGGTGAAATCGCGCAGGGATTCGGTGACAAGCTTGCCGTTCTCGTCGAGATATTCGACGCGCTCGGCGAGGATGCGAGCGCCGACGCCATCGACATAAATCTTTCGGATCGGGCCACCGGGCGGCAGCGGCAGGCCCGGCTGATCGACCACCGTTTCATCGTCGCCGGGTTCGGGCGGGATGGTGTCGTCGCCTTGCGGCGCGTCGTCGGGCGGCGTGATCGGGTCGCCTTCGCCCGGCTCGTAAATCTGCACCGGATCGCCGTCGAAATCCGGGTCGGCGAAATGGCTGGTCGCGCCACGAAAGTCGATCAGCGTGAAATAGAACTTCTTGGTGTCTTCGTGCACGCGAGTGCCACGCCCGACGATCTGCTTGAACTCGGTCATCGAGCCCACCGCGCGGTCGAGCACGATCAGCCGGCAGGTCTGCGCATCGACGCCGGTCGAGAGCAGCCGCGAGGTTGTCACCAGCACCGGATATTTCGATTCCGGGTCGATGAAGTTGCCGAGCTGGTCCTGGCCTTCCTTGTCGCTGCCGGTGATGCGCATGACATAGCGCTGGTTCTCCGCGACCAGATCGGCGTTCTCGTTGACCAGCGCCTGCCGCATCCGCGCCGCGTGTTCCTCATCGACGCAGAACACGATGGTCTTCTGGAAGCGGTCACCGCTTTCCTTCAGGAACTCGCTGATCTTTCTCGCGGTCAGCACCGTGCGGTCGTCGAGCACGATGTGCCGGTCGAAATCCTTGGTGTTGTAAATGCGGTCCTCGACCTCGTTGCCGTCCCGGTCCAGTTGCCCGAGTTCGGGGCGATAGCCTTCCACGTCGCGGTCGATGTGAACCTTGATGACCTTGTAGGGCGCGAGGAAGCCGTCGCTGATTCCCTGCTTCAGCGAATAGGTGAAAACCGGCTCGCCGAAATAATCGGTGTTGGAGACGTATTCGGTTTCCTTCGGCGTGGCGGTGAGGCCGATCTGCGTCGCGCCGGAAAAATGCGTCAGGATTTCCCGCCAGGCCGAATCCTCGGCCGCGCTGCCGCGATGGCATTCGTCGATCACGATCAGGTCGAAGAAACCGGGCGAGAACTCGCGATAGAGCTTCTGCCGCTCCTCCGGGCCGGTGATCGCCTGATAGAGCCCGAGATAGACCTCGAAGGCGGTGTCGATGCGCCGCTTCCGGTCAAGCGCCAGCGGCAGATCGACCGTGGTGCCGTCCTGCCGTTCGATCGTCTTGGCGTGGGTGGAAAGCTTCGCCATCGCCGCACCGAATGGGCGGAAATCGTTGACCATCGTCTGGTCGATCAGCACGTTGCGGTCGGCAAGGAACAGGATGCGTTTCTTGCGGCCGGCCTTCCACAGCCGCCAGATGATCTGGAACGCGGTGTAGGTCTTGCCCGTTCCGGTCGCCATCACCAGGAGCACGCGGTCGCGGCCCTTGGCGATGGCCTCGATCGCCGCGTTGACGGCGTTCACCTGATAATAGCGCGGTGTCTTGCCGCTACCGTCGTCGAAATAGTCCTGAAGCACGATCTCCTCGGCTTCCGCGTCGAGACCTTTCCAGGCGCGATAGCGCGCCCACAGATCGGCCGGCGACGGGAAGGCGTCGAGCCCGAGATTCGTCTCGACCGGAACGCTTTGCCCTGTGCGGTCATGGAACACGAAGCCGTCGCCGTTCGAGGAGAACACGAAGGGGATGTCCAGCGTCGCGGCGTAGTCGAGGCCCTGCTGGATGCCGTGGCCGACGCTGTGCGTATTGTCCTTGGCCTCGATCAGCGCGATCGGGATGTTCGGCTTGTAGTAGAGAACGAAGTCGGCCTTCTTCGCCTTGCCGCGATAGGTCATCTTGCCGCGCACGATGATCCGGCCCTTGGTGAAATAGACCTCCTCCCGAACCTGCACCATCTCGTCCCAGCCGGCCCGCTTGACGGCCGGCAGGATGAATTTCGTGCAGATATCGCGTTCGGTGAGGCTCCGTTTATCCATTCTCGCAGGCGAATCCTTCAATCGTTCAAGTCAAAATTGAGTATTGGCACGGATGCGCACCGTTTGCATCCGGGTGCGAACCCGCGAACTTGAGGGTGCGCACCCGGTTCGCACCCCTGCCGCTGGCGGCGGATCGCGCCTTTGCCGCCCGCACAGGACAGGCGCCGGAAAGAACCTAAAGGCCCGCCCGCATCGGGAAAAGACGCCCACCGGCCTATTCCTCGCCATCCACCTGTTCGATAAGGCCCTTCATGCCGCGCAACAGCGCGATCAGGTGCCGCCGTTCGGCGATGGCCTCGGCGGTGTAACGTCCATGCTTGAGGGCGTGGCTATTGCCCTTCGGCGCGCCCTTGGCCTTGCCGCCGTGCATCCGGCAGCGCCCGTTCGCCATCGCGGGCGACTGGCACGGCGTCCCGGCCCGCGTCCGGGCGTGGCAACGCGGGCTCAGGTGCATGGGCAATCTGGCCGGCAATCTGCTTTGCATAGGGTTGTTCCTCGATTTTGCTGGCGTCCCCACCCCCCGGTTGACGGGGTGCGGCGACCATGCCGACCACCGCTTGCCCGCCCGCATGGACGTGGACGTGTTCGACCGTGACCTTTTGCTGGCCCTTGCCGCGATGGCGGTTGAGGGCTTCGAGCAGCGCCGCATAGGTGCGCGACAGCTTGTTCGCCTGCGCAAGGTTCTCGCGCCGCCCCTCGAAGGTCTGTTCGCCGATCATGGCGCGCCGGTAGCATTCCATTGCGGCGTTGTGGGCGGCGACCAGTTGCGCCGCCATCATGCCTTCAAGTTCGTCCTTTGGTGCGATGCCGATCAGCGCGGCGACCGTGGCGCTCAACTGCTTGTCGCGCTCCTCCGGGCTTGAGTTCTTCAGCCACAGCGCCTGCACCGCCTGATTGGCAAGAATGTTGTTCCAGTGATCCGATTGCGATCCGCCGATGTTCTTCAGCCGGCCCTTGCGATCGTCGGGATCGTCGGCGACCACGGTCTTCGGCGGGTTGGCGGTGGGCTTCTTGGCGCTCATGGCGATGTCCTCATCGGGATTCCAAAGGTTGAGAGGGCGGCGACCGCTTCGGCCTTACGGCCAGCGTGCCATGCGTCCCAGCAGCGCGAATGCAGCCAAGCATGGCCGGTCGGTTCGGTGCCGAACGGCAGCAGCGCGTCGTGGGCATGGTCGCTTCCACCGCAGCCGAGGCAGCGGCCGGGCGGCGAGCGCACCGGATTGCGGTTCAGCCATTCGGTGCTGCAGCAGGCGAAGGCGCGGGCCTCGGCTTGATCGCGCGGCAAGCCGCCGTCGAACTCGGCAATGCCCGCCCGTTCATCGAAGAAGGCCCGCCAGTCCTCGCCCGACCAGCCGTCGTTGCCGGTGCGCAGCAGCGCGAGCACCTGCGCCTTGTGGCGCGAAAGCAGGTCCAGCACAGCGGACGGCGGCGCGGTGGCGGCGTCCAGCGTGAGGGCATCCCCATCGACGCCGATGCGAACGCCGGCATCGCGCGCCGCCTTGAGGGCTTGGACGGCGCTCATAGCCGCACCCTCCAGCCCGTGTTTTCCTGCGCGGATTGGGGCGGGCGGCTTGCGTCCGCACCGTCCGCATCGGTCTCGCCATCGGAAATCAACGGGTTGGCGCGGACGGTTGCGCCGCGTTCGCCCGCTGAACCGTCCGCGACGGGGCCGACCGTCCGTAGGCTTGGTGAGGCGAAGTCCTTGCCGGAACTGACCTTCGGCCGATCGGCGGGCGGTGCGGACGATGCGGACGATTGCGCCCCTCCGGATTCTGGCGCGGATGATGGCCCGGTGGTGATGCGGATGATCCGCGTGCGCGCGCGGCCTTCGCGCTCGAAGCCGATGTCGATGCCGATCTTGCGCAGGAAGGTCGCCGCCCGGCGCAGCCGGCCCGCCAGCGCCCGAGGACTATCGGGCCAAGTCTTCGCCTTGGCGACGCGCTCGCCGGCCGTTTCGGCAAGGGCGCCCAGAAGCTCCGAGGCGGTCCCCGTCCACTCCGTCCGCGTGGTCATCACGGCCCGCACGGCGGCGGCGATCGGATCGGCGTCGATCACGCCGTCCACCGCCTCGTCACGGTTGCCGCAATAGGCCGTCCAGAACGTGCCCGAAGGCCAGAGCGCGGTTTCGCAGGCCGTCGCCCACAGGGCGAAGTCCGCCATACGCGGCAGCTTGTCGAGTTTCGTGCGCGGCAATTCGGCCAGGCCCTTGGCCACCGCGTCGAGCAGCACGCCGAGGATGCGCGGGCGCTCAAGCTCGAACGCCGCCCACAATTCCTGCTCCGGGCGGCGGCGTTCCTCGGGGATCGGTTCCAGCGTGAGGAACACGGCGCGATCGGCGAGGTCGGGCCGCGTGACGATGTCCTCGATCCCGTTCAGGATCACCGGCCGGGCCGCGTCGAACAGCACTTCATCCTGATCGGAATAGAGCTGGCGCACCGCGAACCCACCACCCGTGGCGAGGCGGCAAAGCGTGTCGGATATCCACGCCGGCAGGCCCGACACATTGTCGAAGGCCAGCACATGGCCGTTGCTGGCGGCGATGAACAGGTCGCGATCCTCGCGCGGCAAGGCCCGCAATGGCGCGGTGTTGGGATCGAGTAGCGCCCGCAGGATCGCCGAGAAGGTCGATTTCGCCGAACCCTGCTCGCCCGACAACACGATCACCGGATAGGGACCGCGATTGCGCAAGACCGCGAGCGCCCACGCGACCACCAGCACGAAATCGGCATCTGTCTGGACATTAAGGAACGAGCGCAAGGTTTCGATCGAGCCGCCGCGCACCGGGATCGGCATCGGCTTCATGCCGGACGCGCGGCGAAAGCGGACGGGTGGATTCTCGATCACGCGCCAGCCGGTGGCGTCGATCTCCACCCCGCGCCATGTTTCATCGCCGAGGTCCAGATAGAGCCGCCCGTCGAGACCGCCGACGCGGATGTGGACCTGCCGTTCCGGCGCATCGAAATGCGCCTTCGCCTCGATGACGTTCAGCGCCGATTGCAGGGCTTCCGAACTCGGCGCGCCGCCCGTCTCCTCGAAGAAGCGCCGCGCCAGCCAGCGCCGAAAACCTTTGGCGCGGATCGGCCAGGTTTCGCGATGGCGGTTGATGTCGAGGTCGGCGAAGCCGGCGCCGTCCGCCGCGTGAAACAGTTCCGCGGTTTGGGCGAGGCCGATCAGGATGTCGGCCTGCGTCGGTCCGCGCCCGCCTGTATCGCCGCTTTCTTCCGCGATGGCGTCATCGAGCGCCGTCACCCGGCATCCGGCCTTCTTCAGTTGCGAGCGCAGCGCCTCGAAGGCGGCGCGGTTGTCCTGTTTCAGCGCCGCGAGCGCTTCCAGGGCTTCCGGCATGAACGGCGCGCCGGGATCGGCTGCGGTCTTTTCGGCCAGGCCCGCCAGCGGATCGGAGATTTCCTCGGCGCCGCCGATGGCATCCGCGATCAGCTTGTCGGGTTCAACGGTGGCGTCGGGGTTCATCGCGCGCCCTCCGTGAAAGACGGGTGGCGGGCCTTGAGCAGATCGTTGAAGTCCATACCTTGCGGCGGGCGCGCGATGCGAACGCGCCGCCCCTCGCGCTTCCAGCGCCGCGCGCATTCCTGCGCCGCCGCCTCGCCGGGTTCGTCGCCATCGGCGAGCACGATCACGTCGCCAACGTCGCGTGGCAGATCGAGCGAGCGAAGGCCCGAGGTAGAAAGCGCCGCCCATGCCGGTCTGCCGCTGGCTTGCATGGCGGCAAGGCAGGTCTCGATCCCTTCGCCCACCATCAGCACGTCGCCGGGTTCGCAGAGCCGCACAACGCCACCGCGACAAGGCCCAAGCATCATCTTCGGCGGATCGACCGGCGCCTTGCCGTTGCGGTCGCGGGCGAGGAAGGTGCGGTGAACAGCGATCGGCGATCCGGTGGCGCCATGCGTCACGATCGCCACCATCGCGGGCCAGACGCCGCCCGAAGGGTGCTTCAGGCCGGCATGGAAGCGCAGGGCCGGCAAAGCCGGAAGGTCGAGCCCGCGCGACCGCAGATAGGTTGCGACGGGCGTTTCCTCGGCCGCGTGCGATGCCTGCCAGATCGCCAGCGCCGCCGCGCTGCGCTTCAGGGTGTCGGCGTCGGGTTTGTCGGCAATGCGTCGCCGATGATTGAAGGCAATGCGCGAGGCTCGCCCGGTCGCTTGCCATAGGCCGCGTTCATGCAGGGCGGCGATCAGATCACGCTGGTCGCAGCCGGCATGGCAGCGCACCAGCACCTTGCCGCCCTTGCCCGCGCTGATCGAAAGGCTTGGGCTTCGATCATCATGCACCGGACAGCGGGCCATCCATGTTGCGCCCGCGCGATGCCCGCCGAGCGCCCTGGCGATGGTTTCAGCGGTCATGGCGCACCTCGCCCTCGTTCGGCTTGGCGGACGCAGCGACGTCATTGGCGGCGGCAAGCCTTTCGGCGCGCGACCATTCGGCGAGCACGCCGAAGAAGCCGTTGACGTTGTGCATGATCTGACGGGCGTCCTCGTCGGTGAGGTCGCGCCCGAGGCGCGGTTGCCAGACTTGCCGGGTGTGGGCGATCTGCTTGCCCGCGTCATTGTCGTTTGCAGCGTCGAGACGTTTCATCGAAGACCTCACGGGCGGGTCCGCCGCTCCGTGCTCCTGGCCTCCGGTCTCGGAATCCCACCGATGACGCTGGACCCAACAGGGATTTGCATCTTCAGGCGTCCCCGTCTCAGGGATCGCCGGTTGTTCTCAAGTCTTGCGCCGCTTCAGCGCGGCACCTCGTTCTCGGGGATCGTGAACTTGTGGCTCTTACCCGCCCGGATCACCAGTTGGCGCTTGCCGCCATTGGCCACCTCGCAGGCGATCGAATAGTCGAAGAAGCCGTGCTTCAGCCCATCGACGACAAGCCCTTCGAGCCGGTCGAGGGCTTCGCGGACCTGGCCACTCTTGGCGCGCTGGAACGGCGGCGTTTCTTGCGGTTCAACCATTGTGCAGCAATCCCTTCATGTCCTTGATGGTGGCGGCGAAGGCCAGCGGCCGAACGCTGGTCGCGTCGCCATAGAAGGCCATCACGTCGGCCCGTCGCGTGGCGCGATCCCGGAAAACGAACACCTTGCGCCGGCCCTCGTCGCGCAGGTTCACCAGCTCGTAGCCGGCGCAGCGCAGGAAGCAGGCGAGATAGAAATCGCGCGTCTCGAATGCGGTGTCTGACACGTGCGGCTGCTCGCGGATCGCTCGTTCAGTTGACACTTGACGATCTCCTCAAAAAAGGGGTTTACGCGCCATCGGACAGAAGCCGCTGAAGCGGCACCGTCCGGTGCAGCAGCCCTAGCTTTTCGAGCCGGATGCGCATGGCGATTGGCGAGACGAGGAACGTCTCGGCGAAGGGCTTGGCGAAGCTTTCCAGCGCCTGATCGTCGCTTTCGGTGAAGGCGGCACCGGGAAAGCGGTTCTCGAAGCGCGCGATCTCGACAAAGGGATGGTCGATCGGTTCGGACGGCTGAAGCACCCGCTGCTTTCGATCGGGGAATGCCTCGTCCCAGGCGGCGAAGACCAGCTTGCGCGGCATCAGCACGCAGGAGGCATAGAGGTCTGCCTGCAATTCGATCCGCGCCTTGGCCTGGCTGGTCCGGCAGATGACGCTCGGCGGCGCGTTGCCATCGAGCATGGAAGTCTGCGCCGGGTCCTTGCCGAACAGATGACGATGCAGACGCCAATGGCCGACCTCGTGCGCCGCCGTGTAGCGGTAGCGCCCTTCCTTGGCGGGGTTGGCATCGGGATCGAGGCTTTCGTCGATCACGATTCGCTTCTGCTCGAAGAAGATCGCGCCGAGGATATCGGGATCGAACCCGATGCCCGAGCGCGGCACACCGAACAGCCGGTGCGTGTCGTCGAACTCGATGCCGATCTTCAAATGCTTCTCGATGATGTCGTCGATCGCGATGGGTGCCTCGATCGTGACGCCGCGTGCATGGGCGTATTCGGCGAGAAGCGCCTGCGCGTCCTTCTCGATCGCCTCGTCGGGCACATAGGAAACGAACTTGGTCATTGATCGCCGATCCTCATCTGCATCTTCGAAATCGTCATCGCCCGATCAGGCGTTCACTTGTCCTTCGCCTTCTGCGCGTTGCGGGCCAGTTTGGCGATATCGTCAGTGGTCAATCCCTTCGTGGTCCGCAGCAGCGCCGCCAGTTCCACCGGGTGGCGCTTGATGATGTCCGACAGGTCGCTCGCCACGCGGCCCGCCCGCGCCAGCAGTTCGTCCACGTCGCAGCCGATGATCTGCGCGATCGCCTTGACCTTGTCCTCGGCCGGCGGCGCGAACTCGTCCCGCTCCACCTTCGACAGATAGGTCGGGCTCACCCCGATCATCTTCGCCATTTCACGCAGGCCGATGTCCTTGGCCTCGCGCGCGCGGCGGACGAACTCGCCGAACTTCTCCCCTGACATGCCGGTCTCTCCCGTCCCGTGTTTACGAACCACTTTACAGAGAAATCGCCGATTCGCGCCGTGCCGTCAACTAATACCTAAACACTCTCGGCGGATAGTGGTTCAGCGGCGAGCCGCAGCTCGCGAACGTCCTCAAGAACTCGCCTGAAATCGGGTTCCGGCGCGAAGCACATGGTTCTATAAGCGTTCAGAAACGGCAGCCACTTGATTTCGTTAACGAAACCATCCTGACAGATTGAGACGATGCAGGCCGTTTTGCAGTTCATTTTGCAAAAGGGCGCGCTGCTTCCGCTTGCCAGACTTCCAGCGAAGGGTGGGCT
>Ga0182736_1002076_pt1 | contig 16445 bp, 12 predicted proteins | sample eDN5th30CKraftBY_FD_128882 | JGI IMG/M metagenome (GOLD analysis project Ga0182736, IMG submission 128882) | Enriched backyard soil microbial communities from Emeryville, California, USA - eDNA 5th pass 30_C Kraft BY (version 2) (version 2) | ecosystem: Environmental > Terrestrial > Soil >... | reverse complement strand
TCCGGCCCGACTGGTGGAAGCAGTTCAACGACCCGTATCTCGACTCGCTGGTTGAAAAGGCCATCAGCGGCAACTTCGACATCAAGGTGCTGGCCGCGCGCATCCAGGTGGCGGGCGCGCAGATCGGCGAGGCGCGCGCGGGCGCGTTGCCGTCGATGGATCTCGGCGCGGGCGCGAGCTTCGAGAAGACGACCGGCCAGCAGTTCTCGAAGCAGTACAACCTGGCGACGCAGGTGAGCTGGGACATCGATATCTGGGGCTCGGTGGAGAAGGGCGTGCAGGCGCAGAAAGCCGAATTCCGCGCGACCGAGGCCGACTGGCGCGCCGGTTATCTCGAACTCGTCGCACTCGTCTCGACGACGTACTTCCAGATTCTCCAGTTCGACGATCAGATCGATCAGCAGAAGCAGACCATCGCGACCAACCAGCAGATCCTGACGATCTTCGAAGGCATGCAGAAGAACGGCCTCGTGCCGAAGACGCAGGTGCTCACGCAGCGCGCCGAACTCAACCGGCTGACGCGCGAGTTGCTGGAGTTGCGCCGCTCGCGCGATCTCGCGAACAACGCGCTCTCGACGCTGATGGGCGTGCCGGCAGGCGAGTTCCGGATGCCCGACGGCAAGCTGCAAAAGCGCGTGCAGATTCCGCCGGTGCCGGAGGGATTGCCATCGCAGTTGCTCGCGCGTCGCCCCGATCTGATCGCGGCCGAATATCGCGTGCTCGAAGCGTATGACCTCGTCGGCCAGGCGAAGCTCGCGCAACTGCCGACCATCAACCTGACCGGACGCGCGGGCACTGCAAGCTTTCAACTGACCGATCTCCTGAAGATCTTCACGCTGAGTTTCGTGCCGAGCATCAATATCCCGATTCTCGATCCGTCCGTGCGCGCTCACGTCAAGACGACCGAGGCGCAGACGACGGTGGCCGAACAGCAATATCGCAGCACGGTGATGAACGCGTTCGAAGAAGTGGAGAACGCGCTGGTCAATCTCGATTCGCATACGAAGCAGCGCGTCGAGCTGCAACAGGAAGTGGATCAGTTGACGATCGTCGCCGCGCAGATCGACGCGCAACTGAAAGAGGGCGTGATCTCGCAGCTTCAGGTGTTCGAGACGGAGCGCACGCTGCTCGCGGCGCAACTCGCGCTGCTCGCGAACCATCAGCAAATTCTGTCGGACACGGTGACGCTTTATAAGGCGCTCGGCGGCGGCTGGCCGACCGTCGATGTGCAAAGCGCAAGCAAGGACGGATTGAAGTGAAGCACTCCATGAATAATGTGCACCAAATTAATAATATGAATTGCTAACGATCGTGCCGGATCGCTCATGGATGGCGTGATGCAGCGGTGCAGCACGATTGACTACGACGATGCGTGACTTAAACTCTCAACAGCCGCCGGCTGCAAATGACTTCGATTACGGCGCGGTCCAACTTGTCCATGCGCCCGACGTTGCCGGGCAATCCTCTGGCGCGTCGGCGGCAGCGGCTGGACGTACCTCGTGACATGGACATGGCTCAAGGCTTTTCCGTGGCGGATCCGCAGCCGAGCGTGGGCGAGGCGTTCGACGTCGTCCTGAAGCCCGCGCCGCATGGCGAGCTTGCGCGCGAGCTGGCGGAGAGACTCACGGAGATCCGTATCGACGAAAATCTCTTCGCTATCGGCCGCGCCGAAGCGCCGTTCGATACGAGTCCGCCCGAAGCCGTGGCGCAGCTCTCGCGCCGTCATGCGCGCATCTTCATCGAGCACGGGTTCGTCTATATCGCCGATCTCGCCAGCAAGAACGGCACGGCCGTAAATGGCACGCCCGTGCGCGAGACGCCCGCGCGCGTGCGAAGCGGCGATGTCATTTCGTTCGGCAGCAAGCTGTCGTATCGCGTGCAGTTCGCGCCGCGCGCGCGGCGTCTGAATGCGCCGAAACCAATCGGCCTCACGCTCACGCCGCAGCGCGACGATCTCGGTCTTCAGCCGATCGAACTCGCGCAGTTTCCGTTTCTCGTCAGCAAGACCGACGACACGTTTTCGCGTTATCGCGATGAGTATCCGCATCAGGTCAATTACGTGTCACGGCGCCACGCGCATGTGTTCATCAAGGGCGGCGCGCCGTTCGTCGAGGACCTCGGCAGCACCAATGGCACGTTCGTGAACGGCGAGCGGCTCGGCGCGTCGGCGGTCGAACTGAAGAACGGCGATACCGTCGCGTTCGGCGGAACGCACTTCGCGTACGTGGTGCATCTGCACGGCGACGAAAGCGAATCGACGCTCACGGAAATTGTCGCGCAGGTCGCCGCGCCATCGCACGACGACGAATCCGACAGCGACAAGACGACCTTCGTCGGCTCGGCGCATTCGTTTCTCGACATCTTCTGCGTCGATCAGGCCGCGGCGCGCGAGGATGAAGTCAACGAAGAGGCGCAGCCGACACCCGCCGAGGAAAAGCGCCCGGACGCGCGCGCCGCGAAGCGCAGCAAGTTCGGGCTCTTCGTGTCGGAGTTGCGCCGTGTGCTCGCGAACGACGATGCGCGCGCCGCGCGCCGCACGCGCATCATCGTGGCGTGCGTGCTGACGGCGCTCGTTGCAGTCGGCGCCGCGCTTTTCTATAGCGGTTCGAACGAGCGTGAGGCCAAATCGCTGATGGAGCACGGCGAGTACGCCGAGGCCGCGGCCGTCACGAACGATTATCTGAAGACGCATCCGAAGGACGCGCCGTTCACGTCGATGAACACCGAGGCCGTGCTCAAGTCGAACGTGCCGCGCTGGCTTGCTGCACTGAAAAAGGGCGATTTCGCGAACGCAGACGCGATCATCGCGCAGATGCGTTCGCTCAGCGAGCACAACGCAGACGTGCATTCGCTTATCGACGAACTCGAATGGATCGGCAAGCTGGAAAGCTTTGTGATGAGCCGTGGCGGCGCCGAAGCGCCGATCCGCATGTACGGCGACGAGCCGCGCATCGGCGCAATCCTGAAGCATTGGGAAGCGGACGCGGCGGGACATCAGCGCGATCTGGACCGCATCGCGGGCTATGTGCCCGAGTTCCGCGATCCGTATGCGCTCGCGCTGAGTCATCTGCGCAAGCTGCAAAGCGACGATTCGGTGTATCTCGCGGCCATCGAGAGGCTCGATGCCAGCATCGCGAAGAATCTCGGCCAGGACGATCCCGATGCGATCGGCGCGGCGTTGAAGGAATATGCGGACAAGTATCCGCGGCTCGCGGGTCTCGATCGCGTGCGCGCCGATCTCGATGCCTACGCGGGCTTGCGACGCAGCATCAACGGTGCGAGCCTCGCGCCGCTCGCGGGTTCGGTCAGCAAGGCCCATTTCTCGACGCCGCCGTTCCAGGAAAAATTTCGGCAGATGACCGCGAGCCAGTTGCCGCCGCCCGACGTGCTCGCGCAATACACGAGCGTCGCGGATGCATGGAATCGCGGACAGAGCGCGCAGGCGATCGACGCGCTGCAAAAGCTGCCTCAAGGCTCGTGGACGCAGACCGTGCAGAAGGAACTCGCGCACAAGAAAGCCGTGGCCGCGCAGTTCGCCGAGCTGCAAAAGGCGCGCGGCTCGAAGGGCTACGAAGACGCGCTGCTGTCGTTCTACGAGACGCTCGATCTCGAGAGCGACGCGTTCTACGCGAAAGCTGTCGCGCCTGAATTCACCGCGTTGAAGGACAGGGCGACGGCCCGCGCGCAAGCGTTGATGACGCAGGCGCAAACGTCGTGGCAGCAGTATCGGACGAACGGCGGCATCGGCGGATCGCAGCGGCTCGAATCGGGCGTCTCGGATGTGTTCCGGACGCAGGCACGGCTGCTGTCCGACGCGGAAGACGCGGCCACGCGCGGCATGCGTATTTTCCGGCAGGTTAAGGCGGACAGCGCGACGGCGAAGTGGACCGCGCTCGCCAATGAGATCAGCACCGAAGCGGATCTGCAACGGCGTTCGCTGCAGGATCTGCGGATGGTGCTCGAACCGGGGCTTCTCAATACCAAGCTGAGTCTGATCGGCGGAGGCACGAGCAGTGAAGAGAGACGCACACCTTAAGCCGCTGTCGGAGGCGCTAGGCGAACACGGCGCCGAAGGCATCGCGATTCTCACGGCGGAGCCCGCGCGGCTCACGCAGGGCCTTGTCTTCGCGATGGTGGCGCTCGTCGCGTCGGCGCTCGTGTGGTCGTTCGTCGGCCATGCGGACGTGATGGTGACGGCGCAAGGCACGCTCGCGCCGGAATCGGAAGTGCGGCGTTTCTATGCGCCGATCGACGGCGAGCTCGCCGATCTCTATATCGCCGAAGGGCAGCCCGTGCGCAAGGACGATGTCGTCGCGCGCCTGAATGCGCGCGGTGCGATCGAAGCGGCGACCAATGCGCTCGAAGCGCAGCTCAAGCTCGACGATGCCGAGCGCGAATGGAAGCAGTTCCCCGAAAAGAAGCTGCTGATGGAGCGCAAGATCGCCGCGCTCAAGGATCAGATGGATGTGGAAGAGCATCAACATCAGCAGCGCGTGGCCGAAGGCACGAGCAAGCTCGCGGAAGGTCAGAAGGCGCAGTTGCAGGAAGCGCGCAGCACGCTCGAAAACGCGCGCCGCGCCCGCGATGCCGCGAAGGTCGAACTCGACCGCTTTCAGCGTCTGCTCGCGTTGCCGGGCGGCGGCGGCATTGCGGAAGCGCAGGTCGATCAGAAACGCAATGCCTATCTCGAAGCGGACGGCGCGTATCGCGTCGAGCAATCGCGGCTCGCGGAACTCGACTTCCGTCTGAGTCACGATTTCACGCAGGCCAAGCGTCAACTGGAAACGAGCGGTCAGGAAGCGACGAGCCTGCGTCTGCAATACGAAGCCGCGATGCGCGAAGTCGCGAGCACCGAAGACAAGTTGCGTTTGCAACTACAGACCGCGCGCCTCGTCGCGGATGCGGCCGCGCGCATCAAGTTCGAGAACATCGACAAGGACAATTTCCTGTTGATTCTCGCGCCGGTGTCCGGCGTGGTGACGGACGTGACATCGACGCAGCCCGGCGACAAGATACAGGCGAACACGCCGCTCGGCGGCATCGCGCCGGCCAATGCGAAGCCGGTGCTCAAGATCGAGATCGCCGAGCACGACCGCGCGTTTCTGCGCGAAGGGCAGCGGGTGAAGCTCAAGTTCAATGCGTTTCCTTATCAGCGCTATGGCGTGATCGAGGGCACGCTCGCGTTCATTTCGCCCGCGACCAAGCCGAGCCCGACGAGCAAGCAACCCGTCTACGAAGGACGCGTGACGCTCGATCGCGATTCCTATCAGATCGCGGACACGAAGTATCCGCTGCGTTACGGCATGACGGCGACCGCTGAGATCGTCGTGCGCGAGCGGCGCCTCATCGATCTCGGGCTGGATCCGTTCCGCAATGTAGCGGGATAAATATGGGGGGTTACACGGGCGCCGCAACGCGAACATGATGCGCAATTCAACATGGAACCGAACGGAGAACGATATGACGGCGATTGTGCGTATCGACGACGAAGTGGTCGACGTCGGCGAATTCATCAGGTTATTGAAGTTGAATGGTCAGTTCGACAGTCTCATCGAGCAGCTCGTGCGCGACAAGCTCACGGTGCGCGCGGCGAAGAAGTCGGGTATCGCCGTGAGCGACGATGAAATCCAGAATCGCGCCGATCAGTTTCGGCGCATTCGCGGTCTGCATCGCGCGGCGGACATGAACAATTATCTCGATGCGCTGCATGTGAGCCTCGACGAGTTCGAGGTCTTCATCACCGACACGCTGTATCAGGAAAAGATGCTCGACAAGGTAGGCACGGCGCGCGAGATCGAAGAGTACTTCCAGCTCAACTCGCCGAAGTTCGACAGCATCGAAGTCAGTCATATCCTGCTCGACACCGAAGGCAGCGCGAAGGAAATGATCTCGTATCTGAACGACGATCCCGACAGCTTCGCCGACATGGCGCGCGAGCACTCGCTCGCCGACACGCGCGACGCGGGCGGCGTGATCGGCCGCGTGATGCGCGGACAGATGAAACCGGACGTCGAAGCGAAAGTCTTCAACGCGGAGGTCGGCGATCTGCTCGGGCCGTTCGTATCGGCGGACGGCGCATCGTATGAGATTTTCGCGGTGACGGCGAAGTATCCGGCGAAGCTCGACGAGGACGTGTCCGCGGAAATTCGCCGCCTGCTGCGCGAAGACTGGATGATGGCGCGTGCGCAGGAACACGTCATCGAAGCACGCTGATCGACCGGAACGCGACACGACATGGACGCTCCATCGAGCCTTGATTCGCCTGCCGACTTTCTTTCGTCGGTGGAGATTCTTTCGCCCTTCACGCGCGAGGAAATCGAGCAATTCGCGGCGCAAGCGGAGTCGCGGCGCTTCGGTTTCGGCGAGACCGTGTGCAACGCGGGCGATGCGGCCGATGGACTCTATATCGTGAAAGCGGGGTCCGTGCGTATCTTCACCGAAGAGCACGGCAAGGAAATCAGCATGGGGGTGAAGAAGGAGCGCGAGACCTTCGCGGATATCGCGATGCTGCGCGACTATCGCCATGAGTCGTCGGTGCGCTCCTCCGGCAAGACCGAGCTGCTGTTCATCCCGCGCACGGCGATCGACCCCGTCATCGCGAAGAATCCCGCCGCGCTCGCCTTCGTCACGAGCTATGTCGCCATTAACTCGGCGGGCGGCTTCGTCGCAAAGCTCTTCGATCTGCGCGGCAAGCTCGACAAGGCCGAACTCGAAGAATGCGTGCGCAGCGTCGGCGTGAAGCGTGTCGCGGAAGGCAAGGAGATTCTCAAGCAGGAGTCGCGCGACGACCGGCGTCTCTATGTCGTGCGGCAAGGCGAAGTGCGGATCGTGCGCGAAGAGGGCGGCGAGCGGCATGTGCTCGCGACGCTCGGTCCCGGCGAGATCTTCGGCGAGAAGGCCTGCGTGATGCGCCAGGAGCAGATGGCCTCCGCCATCGCGAGCACCGATACGCGCCTGCTCGTGATTCCCGAGAAGACCGTGCACTTCATCATCGAGCGAAACGTGAAGCTGCGCGAAGTGCTCGAAGAGCGCATCCGCTTCACCGAGCGCGAATTGCAGCGGCAGAAGAAGATTACCGAGCGCCGCAAGTTGCCCGCAATGCTCGATCTGCACACGAAGCCCGAACTAGGCGAGCGCGTCATCAAGCGCTTCGCGTGGATCGAGCAGGCGGAGGAGATGGATTGCGGCGCGGCCTGTCTCGCGATGATCTGCCGTCACTACGGCATCAACATGACGCTCGGCAAGCTGCGCGAACTGGCCAACGTCACGACATCCGGCGCGACGCTGGATTCACTCGCACGCGCCGGCGAATCGCTCGGCTTCACGACGCGCGGCGTGCAGTGCACGTTCGAATCGTTGCGCGGCTTCGAGATGCCGTTCATCGCGCATTGGGAGGGATACCACTACATCATCGTCTATGGCGTGTCGAGCGAGAACGTATGGGTCGCGGACCCGGCGATCGGCTTCAGGAAGATGACTGTCGGCGAGTTCGAGCGCGGCTGGAGCGGGACGTGTCTGCTTTTCACGCCGGGGCAGGATCTCACGCAAAAGGCCGTGTCGCGTTCGCCGTGGCTGCGTTTCGTCGGCTATCTGAAGCCGTACAAGAAGATCCTGCTGCATCTCTTTCTCGCGACCTTCGTCATTCAAGTGCTGGGCGTGATACCGCCGCTCATCATCCAGAACATTCTCGATGGCGTGATCGTGCATCAGAACGTGAACCTGCTTCATGTGCTGATCGCAGGGCTCATCATCGCGAGCCTGTTCACGCAGCTCATGACGACGATACGCGCGTATCTCGCGAACTTCATGGTCCGCAACATGGACTTCGCGATGATGTCGCAGTTCTTCAGGCACACGTTCTCGCTGCCGTTCGGCTTCTTCGCGAAGCGCAAGACCGGCGATGTGTTCGCGCGCTTCCAGGAGAATCACACGATTCGCGCGTTTCTCACCGAATCGACGGTATCGACCGTGCTGAACCTGCTGATGATCTTCATCTACTTCACGATCATGTTCCTCTACAACGTGAAGCTCACGTTGCTGCTGATCGCGTTCGTCATCCCGATGATGGTGCTCACGGTCGTCGCGACGCCGCGCATCAAGCAGAACGCGCGCGAAACGTTCTCAGCGGGAACGGATGCGCGTTCGTATCTGATGGAAGCACTCGGCGGCGTCGAAACGGTGAAGGGCATGGGTATCGAGCGCGCGGTGCGTCTCAAGTGGGAAAAGAAGTATGCGAAGTCGCTCGAAGTGCAATACAAGTCGCAGCGCTTCAATATCGTGGTGGGCTTGTGCAGCCAGTTGCTCAATGCGGCGACGACCATCGGCGTGTTATGGGTCGGCGCGAATCTCGTGCTTGCGCGCGAACTGACCATCGGGCAACTGATCGCGTTCAATGCCTACATGGGCAGCGTGCTCGCGCCGCTGATGGGTCTCATCAACTTGTGGAGCCTGCTGAACGATGCGGGCGTCGCGATGGAGCGGCTCGGCGACGTGCTCGATATCGAGCCGGAGCAGAAGCCCGAAGACATGCAGCAGCGCGTCATGCTGCCCGACCTGCAGGGCGATATCAGTTTCAACGGCGTGTACTTCCGTTATGGCGAAGGCGATGCGCCCTACGTGCTGGAGAACATCAGCTTCGATATCAAGCCGGGCGAGCTGATTGCGATCGTCGGGCGCAGCGGCTCCGGTAAAACGACGCTCGCGAAACTGCTCGTCGGTTTCTATGCGCCGAGCGAAGGCAAGATGACCGTCGATGGCTACGATATCAACGTCGTCGATAAAGGGTTCTTTCGCGCGCAGATCGGCTATGTGATGCAGAGCAACCTGCTGTTTTCGGGGACGATCGCGGAGAACATCGCGAGCGGCGATGAAGCGCCGGACAGAAGGCGTATCGAAGAAGTCGCGAAGATGGCCGACGCGCACGCGTTCATCGCGAAGATGCCGCTCGGTTATGAGCAGGTGGTCGGCGAGCGCGGCGTAGGGTTGTCGGGCGGACAGATTCAGCGCTTATGCATCGCGCGGGCGCTGTATCACGATCCACGTCTGCTCGTATTCGACGAAGCGACGTCCGCGCTCGATACGCAATCTGAAAGCAATATTCTCGGCAACATGCAGGAGATTTTGAAAGGGCGCACGGCGGTCATCATCGCGCACCGCCTTTCGACGATCATGCGCGCCGACAAGATTCTCGTGCTATACGAAGGCGGCATCGTCGAACAGGGCAAGCATGACGAACTCGTCGCGAGAAAGGGCATGTACTACCAACTCGTGCAAAAGCAACTGAGCGCAGCATGAAAATACTCGACCAACCGGAAAGCGATACCAGCGCGCCCGCGTCATCGGCGATTTCGTATGCGGGGCTCATCGAGAAGATCGAGATCTTGCGCTCGACGCTTCGATGGACCTCGCGGCTCGAGCGTCCCGAGATCGAAAAGCTGTTGCGGCAGGCGAGCACCCTGCGCGACGAAGTCATGCAACTGTCGCACAAGGAGCGCTTCGTGCAGGCGGCGGCCGCCGAACCGAAGCGCGATCTTCCGCCGGGCGCGCGGCGGCAGGCGCTGATCGAACGCAGCTTCGTATTCGAAGGCACGTTCGGCGATAACCCGAAGTTGCTGGAAGCGCTGGAAATCGCGGAAAAAGCCGCGCCGACGGACTTGCCGGTATTGATCGATGGCGAAAGCGGCACCGGCAAGGAATTGATGGCGAAGGTCATTCACGCGAACGGATCGCGTGCCGACAAGCCGTATATCTCGGTGAACTGCGGCGCGATTCCGGACAATCTGCTGGAGTCCGAACTATTCGGGCATCGCAAGGGCGCGTTCACCGGAGCGAGCAATGATCGCAAGGGAAAATTCGAAAGCGCACACACGGGCACGATCTTTCTCGATGAGATCGGCGAACTGCCTTTGCAGGGGCAGGTGAAGCTGTTGCGCGTACTGGAAGCGCATGAAATTCAGCGCGTGGGTTCGGACGAGCCCATCGCGGTGGATACGCGCATCGTCGCGGCAACCAATCGCAACTTGCGCAAGTTCTGCGACGAGGGGCGTTTTCGCGAGGATCTGTTTTATCGGCTGAGCGTCATTCATCTGACGCTGCCTGCTTTGCGTGAACGGCGCGATGAAATTCCGCTGCTGCTCGCGTATTTCGGCGACGAAGCGGCCGCGACATTGAAGCGCCGGCCGGTGAAGTTGTCGCCGCGGCTACGGGATTTTCTGCGCAACTATGACTATCCGGGGAACATCCGCGAGTTGCGGAACGTGGTGTACCGCCTCGCGTGTCTTGCGGGCGATATGGCCGACATCGATCATCTGCCGGTCGATATACGGCCGAAGTCATCGCTCTCGCTCGCAATGGGCGGGCCGGCGGCGAGCGGAAACGGCATCGCGACGGCGAGCTCGCTCGCGGAAGCGAAGCGCGTCGCCAGCGACGAAGCGGAGCGCGCGTTTCTCGAACGAGGCTTGCAGGAAACCGGCGGAACGGTGGCCGAGCTTGCGAGACGGTACGAGATGAACCGCTCGCATCTGCAGATGCTTTTGAAAAAGCACGGGCTGCATTCGAAGGAGTTTCGAGCGGCGGCGCAGAAGAACAAGGAGGCGGGCGGTTGAGCCGCCTTTAAATCGACGGATTCACCTGCGTCTTATCCGTCGCCATCAAATCGACCGCATGCGCGACGACCACTGAAATATTGTCGCGCCCGCCCCGCGCGAGCGCGATTTCCAGCAGCCTTTGCGCGGCGACATCGCAATTGCCCGGCGCGAGCTCGCTCATCATTTCGGCTTCGCTGACTTCGTTCGATAAACCGTCGCTGCATAGCAGGAACGTATCGCCGTCGTTCAGGGCGAGCGTGTTCTCGTCGAGTTCGAGCACATCGAGCGCGCCGACCGCGCGCGTGATCAGATGCTGCGCCGGATGATGCAGCGCTTCTTCCGCCGTGAGTTGCCCGCGCGCCTTCAGTTCCTCGACGTGGCTGTGATCGCGCGTGAGCTGCACGAGCCGTCCCTGGCGCAGCAGATAGATGCGGCTGTCGCCGGCCCATACATAACCGCACGCGCCATCGCGCGCAGCGAGCACGACGACCGTGCTGCCGATGCGCGACACCTGGCGCCGCGCCGCTTCCGCACGCAGCTTGTCGTTCACGTCGAGAAGACGCGCGCGGGCATCGGCGATGGTGCCCGCAAGATTGTTCGCCGGCGATACCTTCGCGAGGCTCTCGATCACCATCCGGCTCGCCAGATCGCCGACCGCGTGGCCGCCCATGCCATCGGCGACGGCCCACAGTCCGCGCTCGGGCGCATCGAGCAGCGCGTCTTCGTTGATCTGCCGGACGCAGCCGGTGTCGGTGCGGGCGGCGGATGTCCATCGAAACTCGGTGGTGAAGGTCACGGCAACCTCCGGAATGCTGGGTGACGCGGCGTCGGGCGGGCCTTGCGGACGATCCCGCTCATTGTGTACCAACGCGCGTCCGAAGCGAATCTTGATCTGCACCGCTTTAGCCCGCGCGATTCCCCGCGACCGAATTCGGGCTGACGGTAAGGGTCGCGCCGTTGCCCGTATTGCTGACCGCGACGTTCTGAAACTGATTGACCATCTGGCCGACCGTGATGTTCGTCACGTTATTGGTGATGTTGTTCGTGACCGCGTAGATGTTGTTGGTCACATCGACCAGCGTAATCGCGCCGGCTGCGGCCCCGCCGCCCGATGAACGCTCCACGAAAGGCGTGATCCAGCCGAACACCCACGGCGCACCGCCTCCGCCGCTGATGGCCGACATCGCCGCGTGATCCAGCACGCGGTCGTATTCGAGATCGCTGACGGTCAAGGCGCACATGTCGTTTCTCCGGGATGGCCTGTGAGCAGGACGCACGGATCAATGCAAGGCCCATGCCGACGCACGCCAAATGGCGGAGATTGCGTCCGAATCGCCGATGGGGCGGCGTTCTGGCGGCATCGGCGCAAACGAAATGGCAGGGTGCCGAATCGCATCCGTTGGATCGTCGCCAACAAGCGATGTTGGCGTCGCGCCGCATAACCAACACACGCGGCGCGCGTCCGATCGGCCCGCACGACGCGAATTCTGGTGCAGCAGGTCCAACAAACACGCAAGAAAACTGTTGGCCCATGAAAAACACAACGCCGTCGAAACACGCTCGCGATTCCGCAATAACCACACGTAATCAATGGCTTATCGAAACTGGCAAGGAAGATGCAAAAGGCTAGGCAACCCGGCGCCGAACAAACACCTGGCGCCAGCAAAGAAAAATCGGAGCCAGCCATGTCAACCAACCAGCAAATCGGACTGATCGAACAGCAAGCCGCCGCGAACGGCTTCTCGCTCGACGACGAACCCGCGCTCGGCACCGAACTCGTCACGCGCCGTTCCGGCTATGAACATCACGGCATCTACGCCGGCAACGGCATGGTTATCCACTATGCCGGTTTCGCGAAGTCGCTGCATCGCGGCCCGGTCGAGGAAGTCCCGGTCGAGCAGTTCGCCGCCGGTCATGAAGTCACGATCCGCCAGAACCCGGCCGCGAAGTTCGTCGGCATGGAAGCGGTGCGCCGCGCCCGCAGCCGCCTCGGCGAAGACAACTATCACCTGCTCACCAACAACTGCGAGCACTTCGTTACGTGGTGCCTCGACGGCCGCGCCCGCAGCCGTCAGGTGCAAGCGTGCTTCATCGATCCCCACGCGGCCGTCAGAGCCGTGGCGGGACTCTTCCGCGCCTATGTCGCCGCCGAACGCCGCCGCCGCATGAATGTGGCGCTCGCAGCCTGAACCTCACGTTTTGCCGATCGATTCCGAGGAGACCATCATGCAAACCACCGAAAACTCGCTGCACTGGGCCGTCGACAAATGGCTCGCCCCGACTGCCGCGCATCCGGCACGCGTCGTGCGTCTGTGCCGTTCGCATGTCACCGGCGCGCGCTACGTCTGCATCGAGGCGCAGCATCCGGGCGGCCCGCTCGCGATCATCTTCTTCCGCCATGACGACGGCACCTGGAACGTGTTTCCGCCGCAAGCGAAGCGTCCGTCGATGAGCGCGGCGCGCCTCGCCGCCTGAAGGCGCGTACGATCGGCCGGGACGCGTCGGGCGGCCCCGGCTTTGACACGGCAATCCCGCTGCCGCTACTCTAGGCGCATCGTCGCGGCCATTTGGATGAAGCCGCCGGTCGCACGGAAGCAGCAGGTCGTGGTAGTTTTGCGTCCGTGAACCAGATCGTACATTTTCGAGGTATTGCCGATGACCCAGCCCGACTCCTCTTCCTCCGCCCGCGCGACGCCCGATTCGAACCTCGGCGACAATCCGCTCGGCATCGCGGGGCTGGAGTTCGTCGAGTTTTCCAGCCCCGATCCTGCAGGGCTCGCCCGACTGTTCGAGACGCTCGGCTTCGTGCCCGTCGCGCAGCACATCAGCAAGGCGGTGACGCTCTTTCGCCAGCGCAGCATGAATTTTCTGTTGAACGCGGAGCCGGATTCGTTCGCGTCGCGCTTTGCCGAGTCGCATGGCGTCGGCATCGCGGCGATCGGCATTCGCGTGCTCGATGCGCAGGTCGCCCACGAGCGCGCGCTCGAATACGGCGCGTGGGATTTCGAGGGCGAAAAAATCGGCCCGAACGAGCTTGCGATTCCGGCGATTCAAGGCATCGGCGATTCCCATATCTATTTCGTCGATCACTGGCCGGGCAAGAACAGCGGCGAGACGTCGATCTACGACATCGACTTTCGTCCGATTCCCGGAGCACGCGCGGATCTCAACGGCACCGGCCTGCTCGAAGTCGACCACTTCACGCAGACGGTCGGCGCAGGCCGCATTCAGGAATGGCTCGATTTCTATCGGGAAGTGCTGCACTTCTCGGAGATTCATCAGGTGCATCCGGACTGGCACGTCTCGCAGGATTCCGCCGTCACGCTTTCGCCGTGCGGCGCGATCCGCATTCCGGTGTACGAGGAAGGCACCTATCGCACGGATCTGATGCAGCAATATCTGCCCGATCACGAAGGCGAGGGCGTGCAGCATATCGCGCTGGCATCGGCGGATATTTTCGCTTCCGTCGATGCATTGATGGCGCGCGGCGTGCGCTTCCTGCAGCCGCCGCCGCGCTATTACGACGAGATCGACGAGCGTCTGCCGGGCCACGGTCTCGACATCGGAAAGCTGCGCACGCGCGGCATTCTCGTCGACGGCGAGATTCTCGGAGACGGCACGCCGCAGCTTTTTCTGCAGACGTTCGTCGAGCGCAAGCCCGGCGACATGTTCTTCGAGATCGTCGAGCGGCGCGGGCATCACGGATTCGGCGAGGGCAATCTCGCCGCGATCGCGAAGGCGCGCGGCTGACGCGACTCATTGCACGACGACCGTCCCCGTCATGTGCGGATGCAGCGAACAGAAGTACTTGTACGTGCCCGGTTTGTCGAACACATGCGAGAAGCTGTCGCCGCTGTCGAGCGGATCGGACTTGAAGCTCTTTCCCTCGTCGGCGACGGTATGCAGCATGTCGTCGTGATTCACCCACGTCACCTTCGTACCGACGGGCACGGTAATCGTCGCCTGATTGAACGCGAAGTTGTCGATGGAAACGGTCGGCGCGTTCGCCAGCGCGACCTGTTGCGCGGGTTCTGCCGCGCACGCCGACGGAATCGCCACGCCGATGACGCCTTTCACGACCAGCGCAAGCGCGGCCTGGCGCAGCAGCTTGCCGGCGAGCGGGCGGAGATTGTCGGGCGAAACGTAGTGCGCAATCGTCGATGCGATCATGACTGCACCCCCGCGAGCGACGTATCGGTGACGGCAAGTTGCCCGCGTCCCGCGATATGCGTGACTTCGCGCAGGCCGAGCATCGTGCGCAATTGTTCGGATGGCACTTTCATCGGCCCCGGACCGGACGGTGCGCCCGGCGCGGGCTGCGGAAACGCCGTCGACATCGCCGAATAAAAGCGCATCTCTCCCTCCACTTTCTGCGCCACCTGATGGACGTGGCCGTTCAGCACCGTTACCGAGCCGAAGCGTTTCAAGAGCGCGAGCGCCTGCGCGCTGTCGTCGGTGCCCCATCCCCATTGCGGATACAACGCCCACAGCGGAATGTGCGCGAACACGACGATCGGCGTGCTGCTCGATTTGCCCTGCAGATCCGCCTTGAGCCACGCGAGCTGCGCATCGCCGAGAAAGCCGAGGCCGCCGCCCTTCAGGTCGATCACGTTGGTCAGGCCGATGAAATGCACGCCGCCCTGATCGAAGCTGTACCAGTGACGCGTGCTGCCTTTGCCGTATTGCCCGGAAAAGCGGTCGAAAAACGCGTTGCCTTCTTCGACCAGCACGTCGTGCTCGCCGGGCACGTAATGCACGTCCATGCCCGACTTGCCGATGATCTGCGTCGCCGTGTCGAATTGCGCAGGCTTCGACAGATGCGTGATGTCGCCCGTGTGGATCATGAACGCGGGGCGTCTTTCCATCGCGCTCACGCGGTTGATGGCTTCTTCGAGCGTGCTCGTCGGCTCCGTGTTCGGATCCTTGTTGAAGCCGATGTGACTGTCGCTGATCTGCACGAAGCTGAACGAGCCGGTCTGCTCGGCCGCTTCCACCGACGAGATCAGGCGCGAAACGGGCACGCCGCCGCTCACCGTCCAGATGACGCCGGCGCCCGCCCAGGCCATGCACGAAAGTGCGGTGCGGCGGCGCTTGCCGTGCTCGTCGAGTTCGTCGCGTTGCTGCGCGGGCGGCAGTGCGTTCGGGTCGGGTTTCATGATGGTTCCTTTGATGATGACGGCCGCGGTTCTTGTCGTTCGAATCGGTGAAGTCGGGCCCACGGCGGCTCGGTGCATGGGCGCGAAGCCGGCGATGCCCGTTGCGGCGGGCAGGATCGCGTTGGCATCCGTCCATCGAACCAGCGAATGCGGCGGGATATTCCCGCTATATTTTTTTGAGTCACCGTTGCAAACGGGAATAAAGCGCCCGCGTGAGGAGTAACGGATGGGAAGGCGCGGAAAAGCGATGCCGCCGCGCCCGAACGAAGTTTTCCGAACGTGATTGTGGAAAGGAGACCCGCGCGATGTGGCCAGGCAGGTCGAAAGAAGACAGGTCCGGGCGCCGCGGCCAGGCGGACGCCGAGGCGGTCCACGCGCGCTTCGAAGCGACGGTGATGCCGCATCTGGACGCCGCGTACAACCTCGCGCGCTGGCTGTCGGGAAGCGCGAACGATGCCGACGATGTCGTGCAGGAAGCCTATCTGCGCGCGTTCCGTTTCTTCGGCGGATTCGAAGGCGGCGAGGAGGCGAACGCGCGTGCGTGGCTGCTCGCGATCGTGCGCAATACGTGGTTCACGGAGTGGCGGCGGCGCGTGCAACTCGCCGACGCGACGCCCTACGACGAGGAACTGGGCGGCGACGAAGCCTTGCCGGGATGGTCGGAGGAAGGCGCGGCCGATCCCGAAACGCTCGCCGTGCGCCG
>Ga0182736_1002075_pt1 | contig 16446 bp, 18 predicted proteins | sample eDN5th30CKraftBY_FD_128882 | JGI IMG/M metagenome (GOLD analysis project Ga0182736, IMG submission 128882) | Enriched backyard soil microbial communities from Emeryville, California, USA - eDNA 5th pass 30_C Kraft BY (version 2) (version 2) | ecosystem: Environmental > Terrestrial > Soil >... | reverse complement strand
CGACCAGCCGCTCGACGATCGCCCCGTACTCCTCGGGGGTGCGCTGGCTTCGGTAGACCGGCTCGGGCCGGTCGAACGTGGCGACGCTGGACTCCAGCGGCTGACTCAGCGCCGCGGTCATCACGTCGAGCCGAGCGATCGCGTCGTCGTAGGCCTCGTCGACACGCTCGTCGGTGCCGTTCCAGTTGACCGCGTTGGCGATCAAGGTGATGGTGCCCTCGTGGTGATCGACCGCGGCCATGTCGGTGGCCAGCAACAGCAGCATGTCGGGCAGCGCCAGGTCGTCGACGGTCAGCTCGGGCAGGCGCTCCAGGCGGCGCACCATGTCGTAGGCGAAGAAGCCCACCAGGCCGCTGGACAGCGGCGGCAGCCCGGGAATGGCGGCCGTCTCCAGCAGCGTCAGGGTCTCGCGCAGGGCCGCCAGCGGGTCCCCGCCGGTCGGGGCGCCCTGCGGGGCCGCGCCCAGCCACACCGCTTCACCGTCCCGCACCGTCAGCGCCGAGGAGGTCCCGGCGCCGATGAACGACCACCGCGACCAGGACCGCCCGTTCTCCGCGGACTCCAGCAGGAAGGTTCCGGGCCGGTTGGCCGCCAGCTTGCGGTAGGCCGACAGCGGGGTCTCGGCGTCGGCGAGCACCTTGCGGGTCACCGGAACCACCCGGTGCTCGGCAGCCAGGGCCCGGAAATCCGCCCGCGACGCGGTGCCGGCAGGGGAAGAGCTAGCGGTGTGCACGTTCATGATCTTCCCAGATGGGGCGATCGGGCCAGGAGTAGCCTGGCGGCCATGAAAACTGGCGACACCGTGGCCGATTTCGAACTGCCCGACCAGACCGGAACACCACGCAAGCTCAGCGCATTACTGGCAGACGGGCCGGTGGTGCTGTTCTTCTATCCGGCGGCGATGACGCCCGGCTGCACCAAGGAGGCCTGCCACTTCCGTGACCTGGCCGGCGAGTTCGCCGCGGTCGGGGCCCAGCGGGTGGGGATCAGCGTCGACCCGGTGGCCAAGCAGGCCAAGTTCGCCGACCAGCAGGGCTTCGACTACCCGCTGTTGTCCGACACCGATGGCACGGTGGCTGCCCGGTTCGGCGTCAAACGCGGCCTACTCGGCAAGTTGATGCCGGTGAAACGGACCACCTTCGTCATCGACACCGACCGCACCGTGCTCGAGGTGATCGCCAGCGAATTCTCGATGGACACCCACGCCGACAAGGCGCTGGAGGTGCTGCGCGCCCGTTCGTCGGCTTAGGAGCCGCGGACAAGCCCCGGTGCGTCCTTAGTCGGCGTCTTGCTCGTTGTCCGGCTCGGTGTCGGGGGCTTCGTCCTCGGCCGCGGCCGCCTCCTCCGCCGGGACGTCCTCGGCCACCTTGCGGTGCTCGCCGACGGCGGTGTCGATCCAGTTCCGGATCTCGTTGAGGTGGGTGACGATCCCGGATCGCTCCCGCACCAACAGATCCACCTCGGCCTGGGTGCGCTCGGTGATCAATTTCGCTTCGCGCTTGGTGGTGGCGATCAGCGTCGACGCCTCCAGGCGGGCCTCCTTGTCGAGCTTGGCGATGTTGGCCTCGGCCTGTTCCCAGGCCGCCTGCATCTTCTGGTCCAGGCGGCGCTGGGCCTCCCGGCGGTTGCGCTCGTCCTCTTCCCAGGCCAGCTTGATCTGCTCGTCGAGGGATTCCTGTGCTGCCCGGCGGTTGCGCTCGTCCTCCTCGGCGAGGCGCTGGTAGACCTCGCGGCGACTGCGTTCGGCGTCCTCGATCTCTTGGGCGATCCGGCTGCGCTCCTCGTGGGCGATCCGAAGGATCTCCTCCGCCTCGGCCGTCGCGGTCTCGAGAATCTTGGCCCGGCGCGCATTGGTGGAGGCCTGGAACTCCGCCAGGGCCTCACTGGCGGCGGCCCGGTCCTGGCGGGCGGCCTCCAGCTGCTCGCGGAGTTCTCCGGTCAGCGCCTCGGCGTCCTGGCGAGCCAGTTCCTTGGTGCGCCGCGCCTCCTCGGAGGCGATGCGCATCATCCGCGCAATGCGATCCGACATGCCCTCGACGGAATCGACCGGACCGGTGACCTGCTCGAATTGCGTCCGCAATTCGGCCAGTTCGGCCGTCAGGCGTTGACGCTCGGCCTCGGCCTCGGCGGTCATACGCACGATGTCGTTCTGCAGTCGCGTGACCTCAGCGGTGAGTTGTTCGCGATCAAATCGCGTCTGCGCCTTGACCGCGTCGAGGGATTTTGTTCGTTCCTGCAGGATCTCGATTTCATGATGCAGGCGTGCGATGTAGTCGGAAACCTCGTTGCGGTCGAATCCGCGCATCTGCGTTTCGAATTCCGGAATCTCTAGCGCCACCGATTTGCTCCTAGCACCTGACTGGGTCGGGCATTGGTTCGACGGGCAACCACGCTAGCCCGAGTTGGCTTGTGCGCGAGGCTAAATGGACCGGTTCACCCAAGTTGCCGTGCGACGCAGCGTACCAGACCTGCGGTGCACTGTCACCGGCTCGCATTATGGCCTGACGCCAGGTCAGCGTGGACGATTTTCGCGAAACCAGGACTCTTTGGCCGGGGGCAGGGATTCGCGTTTAACCTGGGTGGTCGAACGCTGAATCTGGTCGACGATTTTTGCGCGTGCATCCATGAGTTCGGTCAGGCGAAGCTGCGCGTCGGCCACGTGTGTATTGATCGCCTTGTTCATTTCGGTCAATATCTCCGAGGCGTGGTTCTCGGCTTCCTTCATGATCTCGGCGGCGCTCATCACGGCCTGTCGACGCAGTTGTGCGGCATGCAGCCGCAGCTGCTTGTGCTGAGTCTCCAACTCGGCCCGCAATTCCGCCGCCTCCCGGCGCTGCGCTTCGGCGTCGTCGAGAATCGCGGCGGCTTCCTTCTCGGCGGCGCCGCGCAATTCATCGGCGAAGCGCTGGGCTTCGGCCCGGATGTCGTCGGCTTCGGCCGTGGCGCCGTTGAGAATTCCGGAGAGCCGGTCACTGAGATCCACGATGTCTCCCGGGATGGCCGAGGCCAACTCGTTGAACCGCACCGATGTCGACTCCAAGGTAGCCTGCGACTCGCTCAACTGCTTGGTGAGCGCGACGATCCGCGACCCGGCGCGCGGCAGGTGTGCCTCGATATCGCTGACAGTGCCCTGGGCGTAGTGGGCGTCGATCTGCTGGGAAACCCGCTCCAACTCCCAACCCGAAGAGGTGTGGTCCAACGGGTACGAGTCGTCCGGTTCGTCGGAGTTCACAGTCGGCCAGCATACCGCTCGACACCCCGCTGCGAATCAATCCGCGGGACCCAGTAACACCTCGGCATCGAAGCAGCTGTGGTCGCCGGTGTGGCAGGCCCCGCCGGTCTGGTCGACCTCCAGCAACACGGTGTCACCGTCGCAATCCAACCGCACCGAGTGCACATACTGGGTGTGTCCGGAGGTCGCACCCTTGATCCACTGCTCACCCCGGGACCGCGAGAAATAGGTCGCCTCACGGGTTGCCAGGGTGCGCGCCAAGGCGTCGTCGTCCATCCAGGCGACCATCAGCACGTCGCCGCTGCCCCGTTCCTGCGCGACCGCGGCGATCAGGCCGTCGGCGTTGCGCTTGAGCCGGGCCGCAATCGCCGGGTCGAGCTCCATCGCAGTCATCGCACTGTGATCCCTTCGGCCGCCATCGCCGACTTGACCTGCCCGATCGTCAGTTCGCGGAAGTGAAAGACGCTGGCCGCCAGCACCGCATCGGCGCCCGCGGCCACCGCCGGGGCGAAATGCTCCGCCGCGCCCGCTCCCCCGCTGGCGATCACCGGGACGTTCACCGCCGCACGCACCGCGCGCAGCATCGGCAGGTCGAAACCGGCTTTGGTGCCGTCGGCGTCCATCGAGTTCAGCAGGATCTCCCCGACACCGAGTTCGACACCTCGGACCGCCCATTCCACCGCGTCGATACCGGTGCCCTGCCGGCCGCCGTGGGTGGTGACCTCCCACCCGGAGGGTGTGGGCTTGGACCCATCAGGGCGCAGGGGCGCGGTGCGGGCGTCGACCGACAGCACGATGCACTGGGAGCCGAATTGGCGGGCCAGTTCGGCCAGCAGTTCCGGTCGGGCGATCGCGGCGGTGTTCACCGAGACCTTGTCGGCGCCGGCCCGCAGCAACACGTCGACGTCGGCGACGGTGCGCACCCCGCCGCCGACGGTGAGCGGAATGAACACCTGATCGGCGGTGCGGGCGACCACGTCCAACATGGTGGCCCGGCCCGATGAGGAGGCCGTGACGTCGAGAAAGGTCAGTTCGTCGGCGCCCTCGGTGTCGTAGGCGGCGGCGAGCTCGACCGGATCGCCGGCGTCGCGCAGGTTCGCGAAATTAACGCCCTTGACCACCCGGCCGCCGTCGACGTCCAGGCACGGGATGACCCGCACCGCCACGTCGCTTGCTTGGCCCATCTCAGTAGTCCTCCGGTACGCCGGCCGCGGTCAGGATGTCGAGGATTTCGCTGTGCACTCCCGGTGCGGCCGCCAGCGCCGAGCGCGACTGCGACGTCCAGGGCGCTCCGGTCAGGTCGGTGACGATTCCGCCGGCCGCACGCACCAGTGCCACCCCGGCGGCGTGGTCCCAGATGTGGTCGCCGAAACTGAGCGCGCCGCCGAGGGTGCCGTCGGCGACGTAGGCCAGGTCGATTCCGGTGGCGCCGTGCATCCGCGGCCGCGAGGTCACCCGACTCAGGCCCTTCAGCACCGCAAGCCGATAGCGGCCCGGGAAACGGCCCCGCCAGTCGACGTTGAACGTGCCGATGCCCACCAGCGAGTCCGAAAGCGCCGTCGGACTCAGCTCCGGCTGCACCACCCCGTTGCGCAGCAGCGGTCCGCCCGCCACCGCGGTATAACGCTGGTCGGTGAACGGTAGCCAGGTCAGACCGGCCACCGGCTCACCGTCGCGCAGCAGGCCCAGCAGAATCGCTGCCATCGGGGACCCGGCCGCGTAGTTGAACGTGCCGTCGATCGGATCGAGCACCCACACCAGCGGCGAGTCGATCGGCGGACCGCCGAACTCTTCGCCGTGTACGCCGATCCCGGTCGCCGAGACCAGCCCGTCGGTGATCTGGCGCTCCAGTGCCAGGTCCACCTCGGTTGCGAAATCATTGCCGCCCTTGCGGACTGCTGAATCGGCGCGGTGGCCGTCGAGAAAGGGCTGCGCCGCGACATCCAGGATTTTCGACGCCTCGGCGACCAGAGCGTCCAGATCCGCGGTGTCCAGCGCCACGTGCGCGCCTAGCCTTGCACCGCGGTCAGCGCCTCGGGCAGGGTGAACCGCCCCGCGTAGAGCGCTTTTCCGACGATCGCGCCCTCGACCCCGCGGTCCACCAGGGTGGCGATGGCCCGCAGATCATCGAGGCTGGACACCCCGCCGGAGGCGATCACCGGCGCCTCGGTGCGGTCGGCGACCTCACCGAGCAGCTCGAGGTTGGGTCCGCCCAAGGTGCCGTCCTTGGTCACATCGGTGACGACGAAACGTGAACATCCTTCGCGGTCAAGACGTTCCAGAACCGGCCACAGCTCACCGCCGTCGGTCTCCCAGCCGCGCCCCCGCAGCCGGTACGCCCCGTTGTCGAGCTGCACGTCCAGGCCCACAGCGATCCGGTCCCCGTGTTCGGCGATCGCCCGGGCACACCACTGCGGGTTCTCCAGGGCGGCCGTGCCCAGGTTCACCCGGGTGCAGCCGGTGGCCAGCGCCGCCGCCAGCGAGTCGTCGTCGCGGATGCCACCGGACAGTTCGACCTTCACCTCAAGGCGGCCAACCACATCGGCGAGCAGTTCGCGGTTGGAGCCGCGGCCGAATGCGGCATCCAGATCGACGAGGTGGATCCACTCCGCACCGTCGCGCTGCCAGCCCAGTGCGGCCTCCAGAGCCGAGCCGTATTCGGTTTCGCTGCCGGCCTTGCCCTGCACCAGTCGCACCGCACGCCCGTCGACCACATCGACGGCGGGCAACAAGACCAACGTTGTACTCACAGTGCCTCCACCCAGTTGCTCAGTAGTGTCGCCCCGGCATCCCCGCTCTTTTCAGGGTGAAACTGGGTGGCGGCCAACGGCCCGTCCTCGACAGCCGCCAGGAACGGTACCTGATGGGTCGCGCGGGTCACCAAAGCCTCCGGACGGCCCTCCCACCGCTGCGCGGCGTAGGAGTGCACGAAGTAGAACCTGGTGTCGGCGTCCAACCCGGCGAACAGCGTGCTGCCGGGGGCGGCGTCGACGACGTTCCAGCCCATGTGCGGGATCACCGGGGCGTCGAGCCGGGTGACCGCACCCGGCCATTGGCCGCAGCCGGCGGTCTCCACCCCGAACTCCACGCCGCGGGCGAACAGGATCTGCATCCCGACGCAGACCCCCAGCACCGGGCGGCCGGCCGCCACCCGTTCGGCGATGATCTTCTCCCCGTGCACCTTGCGCAGTCCGGCCATGCACGCCGCGAACGCTCCGACACCCGGAACCACCAGACCATCGGCGGAGGCCGCGGCCTCGGCGTCAGAAGTCACCTCGACTGCCGCGCCGGCCCGCTGCAGGGCACGCTGGGCTGAACGCAGGTTGCCCGAGCCGTAGTCCAGGATCACCACCGCGGGTTTGCCGGATCTGCTCACAGGGCGCCTTTGGTGGAGGGAACACCGGTCACCCGCGGGTCCGGCTCCACCGCCTGGCGCAGGGCGCGGGCGACCGCTTTGTACTGCGCCTCGGTGATGTGGTGGGGGTCGCGTCCGTAGAGCACCCGCACGTGCAGCGCGATACGGGCGTTGGACGCCAGCGTCTCGAACACGTGGCGGTTGATGACGGTGTGGTAGGGCACCTGCGATCCGGCAATGGTGGTGTGCGTCAAGTGATCCGGCTCGCCGGTGTGCACACAGTAAGGCCGCCCGGACACGTCGACGGCGGCGTGCGCCAACGTCTCGTCCATCGGGATGAACGCGTCACCGAAGCGGCGGATGCCCTTCTTGTCGCCGAGTGCCCGGTCCAGGGCCTGGCCGAGCACGATCGCGGTGTCCTCGACGGTGTGGTGCGCTTCGATCTCGACATCGCCTTTGGCGCGGACCGTCAGGTCGAAGCTGGCGTGGCTGCCGAGCGCGGTCAGCATGTGATCGAAGAACGGCACGCCGGTCTCGATGTCGACGATGCCGGTGCCGTCCAGGTCGAGTTCGACCGTGATGTCGGATTCGCGGGTGGCACGTTCCACCCGGGCGCGGCGGGTCATGATGCTCCTAATGAGGGTTGGGCGAGTTCAGTGGCCGCAAGCTGCTTGCTGGCGGCGAGCAGTGCGTCGTTCTCCTCCGGAAGTCCGGTGGTAGCCCGCAGGTAGCCGGGGATGCCGACGTCGCGGATGAGGATGCCGGCGTCCAGGTAGCGCTGCCAGGTCGCGGGTGCGTCGGCGAATTCACCGAACAGCACGAAATTGGCGTCGCTGGGGATGACCCGAAATCCCATGGCGGTCAGCGCGGCGCAGACCCGTTCGCGTTCGGCGATGAGCTGGGCGACGCTCCCCAGCGTGTCGTCGGCGTGTCTCAGCGCGGCACGTGCGGCCGCCTGGGTGACTACCGACAGGTGGTAGGGCAACCGCACCAACAGCATCGCCTCGATCACCGCCGGGGCGGCGATGAGGTATCCGAGCCGGCCGCCGGCGAACGCGAACGCCTTGCTCATCGTGCGGGTGACGATCAGCTTCGTCGGATAGTCGGCGATGAGCGCGATAGCGCTGGGCTGCGACGAGAATTCGCCGTAGGCCTCGTCGACGATGACGATCCCCGGCGCGGCGTCGAGCACACTGCGCAGATCATCGAGTGAAATACTCTGCCCGGAAGGGTTATTCGGGCTCGCGACGAACACCACGTCGGGTCGGCGATCGTCAATGGCCGCGACTGCGACAGTGACGTCCAGCCCGAAGTCCTCAGCCCGGTTCGCGGCCAGCCACTGGGTCTGGGTGCCGTCGGAGATGATCGGGTGCATCGAATACGACGGGACGAATCCGAGCGCGCTGCGGCCGGGCCCGCCGAACGCCTGCAGCAGCTGCTGCAGAACTTCGTTGGAGCCGTTGGCCGCCCACACGTTCTCCGGCCCCACTTCGACACCGGTCTGGGTGCTCAGGTAGCCGGCCAGGTCGGTGCGCAGCGCCACCGCGTCGCGGTCGGGATAGCGGTGCAGATCGGCTGCGGCGTCGCGCACCGAGCGCGCCACGTCGTCGATCAGCGCCGAGCTCGGCGGGTGCGGATTCTCGTTGGTGTTCAGCCGCACCGGCACCACCAGTTGCGGTGCGCCGTAGGGCGATTTACCGCGCAGGTCATCACGCAGCGGCAGGTCGGCCAGGGTGATGTCGCAGCCCGGCCGCCGGTTGTTGTCGCTCACTGCTCGAACCTCCGCCGGACCGCTTCGCCGTGCGAGGGCAGATCCTCGGCTCCGGCCAGTGCGATCACATGCCCACTGACATCCTTCAGGGCGGCCTCGGTGTACGCCACGACGTGGACACCGCGCAGGAAGGTCTGCACCGACAGCCCGCTGGAGTAGCGCGCACTACCCGCGGTGGGCAGCACGTGGTTGGAGCCCGCGCAGTAGTCACCGAGGCTGACCGGCGCATACGGCCCAACGAAAATTGCTCCGGCCGAGCGGATCCGGGCCGCAACCGCGGCGGCGTCGGCGGTCTGGATCTCCAAGTGCTCGGCGGCGTAGGCGTTGACCACCCGGATCCCGGCGTCCATGTCGTCGACCAGCACGATCGCCGACTGGCGCCCGCCCAGCGCCGTCGCCACCCGCTGGCGGTGCACGGTGGTTTCCAGCTGCGCGGTCACCTCCCGGTCGGTGGCGTCAGCCAGCTCGGGGCTGCTGGTGACCAGCACGCTGGCAGCCAGTTCATCGTGCTCGGCCTGGCTGATCAGGTCGGCGGCCACATGCACCGGGTTGGCGGTGTGGTCGGCGAGGATGGCGATCTCGGTGGGGCCGGCTTCGGCGTCGATACCGACCTGCGAACGGCACAGCCGTTTGGCGGCGGTCACGTAGATGTTGCCGGGCCCGGTGATCATGTCGACCGGGGCCAGCTCGGCCTGATCGGTGTCGGTGCCGCCGTAGGCCAGCAGCGCCACCGCCTGGGCGCCTCCGACCGCCCACACCTCGTCGACGCCGAGCAGCCGGGCTGCGGCCAGGATCGTCGGGTGTGGCAGCCCGCCGAAGGCGGCCTGCGGCGGACTGGCGATCACCAGTGAGTCCACCCCGGCGGTCTGGGCCGGGACGACGTTCATCACCACACTGGACGGGTAGACGGCGTTGCCGCCCGGAACGTAGAGCCCGACCCGCTCGACCGGAATCCAGCGTTCGGTGACGGCCGCACCGGGACCGAGTGTGGTGGTGGTGTCGGTGCGCCGCTGGTCGGCGTGCACCGCGCGGGCGCGGCCGATCGCCACCTCCAGCGCGGTGCGCACGACGGGGTCCAGGCCGGCCAGGGCGGTCTCCAGCGCCGCTGCCGGCACCCGCACCGCTGCCGGGCGCACCTGGTCGAACGATTCCCCGAATTCCAGCGCTGCGGCGGCCCCGCGCTCGGCGACCGCCTCGACGATCGGGCGAACCCGCGCCAACACCGCCTCGACGTCGACACCGCCGCGCGGAAGGGCGGCGCGCAGCCGAGCCCTGGAAAGGTTCGACTGATCGGTGCCACGCAGGTCGATGCGTGCCAGCAGGGCGGTGTTCACGTCGTCTATTGTCCCAGAGCGGTCCAAGTCAATATTGCTGCGCTCGGCAGACCCGCCGCTGCGGCCTCGCGGGGGTGGTGCGGGCAGGGCCGGCCGCGGGCTCACGGCTAGGGTGGTGCACAGCTGTGACCTCGCGAACGGAGCCGCCGGCATGCCCACCAAGGACCACCCCAAGAGCGTGCCCGGCGTGCCCTACATCTTCCCGGACTGGCTGGATTACTTGCAGCGCACGATCGAAAGCCCGGTGGTCAAACGATTCCACCTCCCCACCTTCGCGGTGATCGACCATCGGGGCCGCAAGTCCGGCACCCCGTACCGGACCGTGGTACGCGCGTTCCGCAAGGGCCCGCGACTGGCGGTGATGCTCGGCCACGGAAAGGCCGACTGGGTCAAGAACGTGCTGGCCGCCGGCGAAGCGGACGTGCACCTGTTCCGGCGCGACGTGCGCATCACCAACCCGCGGATCGTGCCGGTCGGCGGCGACACCAGCGGCCTGCCGTGGATCACCCGGGTGGGCTCCCGGTGGGTCGGGATACTGGTCGCAGACATCATCTGAAACACCACGAGAAACGGAGTCGCGATGGCTGTCGATAAGGGTGCCGATGACACCTCCAAGCTGCCGGTAATCTTCCCGCCGTGGCTGGACAGGCTGCAGATCAAATACATGAACCCGGTGGTCAAGCCGTTGTCCCGGTTCCTTCCGGGCACGTCGGTGATCAAGCACCGGGGCCGCAAGTCCGGCAAGCCCTACGAGACGGTGGTGACGACCTACCGCAAGGGCAAACTGCTGGCGATCGCGCTCGGACACGGCAAGGCCGACTGGGTCAAGAACGTGCTGGCCGCCGGGGAGGCCGACGTGCGACTGTTCCGCCGCGAAGTGCATCTCACCAATCCGCGGGTCGTGCCGGCCGGGGCCGCGGACCGCTCCCTGCCGCTTGCGGTGCGGCTGCAGAACCGCAAAGTGGCGGTATTGGTCGCCGACATCGCCTGAGCCGCAACAGCCTTCAGTCCTACATGTCCAGGCCGATGTCGAGCACCTGGACCGAGTGAGTGAGGGCGCCCACGGCCAGGTAGTCGACGCCGGTGGCGGCGTAGGCGGCAGCGCTGCCCAGCGTCAGCCCGCCGGAGGACTCCAGCAGCACCCCGGGTGCCCGGGAGTCGCGGCGCTGAGCGGCGATCTGGGTCTGCCAGACTTCGAAATTGTCCAGCAGCACCAGTTCGGGCCCCTCGGCGAGCACTTCGTCGAACTGCTCCAGCGAATCGACCTCGACTTCGCAGGGCACGTCGGGGGCGGCGGCACGGACCGCGCGCAGCGCCGCGGCCACCGATCCCGCGGCGGCGACATGGTTGTCCTTGATCAGCGCGGCGTCGCCGAGCCCCATCCGGTGGTTCACCCCGCCGCCGACCCGCACCGCGTATTTCTGCAGCACCCGCAGTCCCGGCAGGGTCTTGCGGGTGTCGCGGATCCGCGCCGACGTGCCGTCCACCGCGTCCACCCAGGCCGCGGTGGCGGTGGCGATCCCGGACAGATGACAGATCAGGTTGAGCATGGTGCGTTCGGCGGTCAGCAGCCCGCGCGTCTGGGCCTGCAGGCTCAGCACCGGTGTGCCGGCCTCCGGCCGGGCTCCATCGGCCACCCGGTCCAGCACCCGGTAGCCCTCGGGCCCGAGTACGTGATCGAGTACCAGCAGGGCGATGTCGACCCCGGCGATCACGCCGGCCACCCGCGGCACCAGCGCCGCCTCGGTCACCGCGTCGGCCGGTACCGTCGCCGCGGTGGTGACATCGGGTCCGTAGCGCAGGTCCTCGTCGAGCGCCCGGGCGATGACCGCGCGCACCTCGTCGAGTTCGGTCTCCGACAGGGTCACCGAGCGGGTCATGAGGCCGCCCCCGCCGGCGTTTCGAGCGCCACCGCGCCGCCGCGCAGCCGGACGGTGGCGCTGCGGGCCTGACCGGGGTCGGCGCCGGAGAACTCGGCCCGGTGGTGACAACCCCGGCTTTCGGTGCGGGCCAGGGCGGCGCCGGCGACGACCTGAGCCGCCAACGTCAACGCGGCGTCCTCGAAGCCGGTCCGGTCGGTGATGATGCGTTCCTGCGCGGTCGACAACAGGTCGGTCAGCCGCTGCAGCCCGGGTGCGTCGCGGACTACCGAGGCATCGCGCGACATCGCCTGCTGCAGGATCGGCCGATCCAGCACGGCGTGCCCGCCCCGCTCGGGGGCACCGGCTTGCACGCGCCCGGCCGAGACGGCGTGCGCGGCCGCCGCCGATCCGGCGCGGTCGCCCACCACCAGGCCCTCCAGCAGGCTGTTGGAGGCCAGCCGGTTGGCGCCGTGCATGCCGGTGCGGCCCACCTCGCCGGCGGCGAACAGGCCGGGCAGCTCGGTGCGACCATGGGTGTCGGTGACGACCCCGCCGCAGCTGTAGTGCGCGCCCGGGACCACCGGGATCGGTTGGCTGGCCGGGTCGATGCCGGCGGCCCGGCAGGCCGCGGTGACGGTCGGAAACCGGCCCTCGAAGCCGGCGATCTCGCGAGCGTCGAGGAAGACGCAGGGGTCCCCGGTCTCGCGCAGCCTGGCGTCGATGGCGCCGGCCACCACGTCGCGCGGCGCCAGGTCGCCCATCGGGTGCACCCCGGCGGTGACCGAGGCACCCCTGGAGTCGATCAGCCGCGCGCCCTCGCCGCGCACCGCCTCGGTGACCAGCGGGCGGCGTCCGCCGGTGGCGCCGTTTCCGCCGGCGAACAGCATCGTCGGGTGGAACTGGATGAATTCCAGGTCGCTGACCGCGACCCCGGCCCGTAGCGCCAGCGCCAGCCCGTCGCCGGTAGCGCCGCCGGGATTGGTGGTCGCCCGGTACAGGTGGCCCAGACCGCCGGTGGCCAGCACCACCGACGGGGCGTGGATCACCCCGATCCCGTCGGCATTGGCCACCAGCACCCCGGTGACCGTGTCGGCATCGCGCAGGATCTGCAGCACCACCTGGCCCCAACGGATGTCCAGGCCGGCCGCGGCGTGATCAAGTGCTCGCTGCACCTCGGCTCCGGTCGCATCCCCGCCGGCGTGAATGATGCGGCGCCGCGAGTGCCCGCCCTCGCGGGTGAGCGCCCAGCTGCCGTCCGGTGCGCGATCGAATTGCGCACCGGCACCGGCTAATTCGGCGACCGCGCGATAGCCGTCGGCCACGATCGAGGTCACCGCGTCGGCGTCGCACAATCCTCCCCCGGCGGCGATCGTGTCGGCGACGTGGGCTTCCACCGAGTCGTCGGTGCCCGGCAGCACCACCGCGATCCCGCCCTGGGCGTAATGCGTCGCGGTCACCGCATAACCGGTGTCGGCCTTGCTGAGCACCACCACGTCCCGTCCGGCGCGGCGGGCGGCGCGGGCCGCGGCCAGCCCGCCGACCCCGGTGCCTATGACGACGACATCGGTCCGCTGCTGCCAGCCGCGACCACCTGTCACTTGCTGACCGGCGCGGAGTGTCCGATCGAGACCATGCGCTGCACGCTACGCGCCGCCAGGCGCGCGGTCTCGGGGTCGACGTGGATCTCGTCGGCGCCTTCGGTCAGGCTGCGCAGCAGGGCCGCCGGGGTGATCATCTTCATGTATTTGCAGGCCGCCTTGGAGTTGACCGCCTCGAAGTCGACCTGCGGCGCGGCCTTGCTCAGCTGGTAGATCATGCCGACCTCGGTGGCCACCAACACCTTTCGCGCCTGGGTGCGCCGAGCCTCCTCGAGCATCCCACCGGTGGACAAGATCTTGACCCGCTCCTCGGGGAAGTGGCCCTCGCCGACCAGGTACAGCGCCGACGTCGCACATCCGCACTCGGGGTGCACGAACAGCTCGGCGTCCGGGTTCGCGCGTGCCTTCTCCTCGAGCTCGTCACCGTTGATCGCCGCGTGCACGTGGCACTCGCCAGCCCAGACGTGCATGTTCTTGCGCCCGGTGACCCGCTGGACGTGTTGGCCCAGGAACTGGTCGGGCAAGAACAGCACCTCGCGGTCCGGGTCGATCGCGTTGACCACGTCGACGGCGTTCGACGAGGTGCAGCAGTAATCGGTGAGCGCTTTGACCGCCGCGGTGGTGTTCACGTAGGACACCACCACCGCGCCGGGGTGGTCGTCGCGCCAGGCCTGCAAGTCCTCGGCGGTGATCGAGTCCGCCAGCGAGCAGCCGGCTCGCGCGTCGGGGATCAACACCGTCTTGTCCGGGGAGAGGATCTTGGCGGTCTCGGCCATGAAGTGCACGCCGCAGAACACGATGGTGTCCGCGTCGGTGTCGGCGGCGATGCGGGCCAGGCCCAGGGAGTCCCCGACGTGGTCGGCGATGTCCTGGATCGGCGGCAGTTGGTAGTTGTGCGCCAGGATCGTGGCGTTGCGTTCCTTTTTGAGCCGGAGGATCTCGGCCACCCACTCTTCGTCGGGCTCGATACCGCTGTAGCCGGCCGGGGAATTGATGATCCGGTCGGCCAGGCTGCCCGCCTGCACACCGGTGTCGGTGAGGGTGGTCATGCGCGACTCCTCTCGCGAATTAGGTTTTCGACTTACAATCGAAAACATGGTTCATACTAGCACCGCGCACGAGGTACTCACCGCGGTCTTCCAGGTTGGCGGCCTCGACCGGCGCCACCCCCGGCTCAATGTCTTGCTCTGGCAGCGCGCGCGAGAACCCCAGCTCGGAAGATGGTCGCTTCCGGGTGGACTGTTGCGGAACGACGAGGATGTGACGGCGTCCGCCCGCCGCCAGTTGGCCGAGAAGGTCGACCTACGTGAGATCGCCCACCTTGAGCAATTGGCTGTGTTCTCCGACCCAGGCCGGGTTCCGGGGGTGCGCACCATCGCCTCCACGTTTCTGGGCCTGGTGCCCTCCCCGGCCGATCCCGAGCTGCCGGCCGACACCCACTGGCATCCGGTCGACGATCTCCCCGAGATGGCGTTCGATCACGCAACCATGGTGGCGCACGCCCACAGCCGGCTGGTCGCCAAGATGTCCTATACGAATATCGGGTTCGCCTTAGCACCAACGGAATTCGTTCTCTCCACGCTGCGCGACATCTACAGCGTGGTACTCGGGTACCAGGTCGATGCCACCAACCTGCAGCGGGTCCTGGTTCGGCGCGGCGTGATCACCCGCACCGGCACCACCGCCCGCTCCGGACGCAGTGGGGGGCGCCCGGCTGCCCGCTACCGGTTCACCGACGCCGAACTGCGGGTCACCGACGAATTCGCGGCGCTGCGGCCTCCAGGGTGAGTCGGACTGGATTCTTAACGCCTTCTTAAGCCACAATGCCTGGATGGACCTGGACAGCTTGGCCCGCGAAACCTCTGTCGAGTGGATCGGGCAAGCCCCCCACCAGCCACTGCAATCCGGCCAGCGCCCGCTGCAGCCGGCCGAGGACCCGTTCTATGAGCCGCCGGCCGGCTTCCAGCACGCCGTTCCGGGCACCGTGCTGCGTTCCCGCGAGGTCGAACTGGCATTTTTGGGGCTGATTCCCCAGCAGCTGGTCGCCACCCAGCTGCTGTACCGCACCGTCGACCGCAACAACGTGCCGCAGGCGGCGGTGACGACGGTGCTGGTCCCCGGCGACCGTGACCGCAGCCGCCCGTGCCCGATCGTGTCCTACCAGTGCGCGATCGACGCGGTGGACGGCCGCTGCTTCCCGTCCTACGCACTGCGCCGACGCGCCAAGGCGCACGGCTCGTTCACCCAGCTCGAATTCGTCCTGATCGCCGCCATCCTGGCGCAGGGCTGGGCGGTGTCGATCCCCGACCACGAGGGCCGAGACGGGCACTGGGGGGCGCCTTACGAGCCGGGTTACTACGTGCTCGACGGGGTGCGCGCCGCGCAGGGCGCCGAACAGCTGGGCCTGTCCCCCGCGGACCCGGTCGCACTGTGGGGTTACTCCGGCGGCGGCCTGGCCACCGCCTGGGCTGCCGAGGTCTCCGGCGGTTATGCCCCCGAACTCAACCTCGTCGGCGTCGCGCTCGGCTCACCGGTGGGCGATCTGGGCAACACCCTGCAACGGCTGAACGGCTCGTTCTGGTCAGGCCTGCCGGCCATCATGATCGCCGCGCTGGCGCGGGTCTATCCCGAACTCGACAAGGTCATCGAGGAACACGCCACGGTCAGCGGCCGTGCGCTGCTGCACTCCTTGGAGTCTGCGTCGACCGCCGCGGCGGTGCTGCGCCTGCGCTACCGCTCCCTGGACTCCTACATCGACAGGCCGCTGGACGAGCTCATCGAGCACCCCGCGGTGCAGCACGTGTTCGACGACACCCGGTTGGGAACCGCGGTGCCGGCTCCCCCGGTGCTGATGGTGCAGGCCATCCACGACCAGGTGATCTCCGTCGACGACATCGACACGCTCGCCGAGACCTACGCGACCGGTGGCGCCCGGCTGACCTATCACCGCGACCTGCTCAGCGAGCACATCCTGCTGCATCCGCTGTCGACTCCGATGGTGCTGGACTGGTTGCGGGACCGCTTCGCCGACCGGCCGCTGCCCGACGGCGCGGTGCAGAGCCAGTGGCCGGCACTGCTGAACCCCAAGACCTACCTGGGCCTGGCCCGGCTGGGCCTGGTGGCCGCGCGGGTCCTCACCGGCGGGGCGATGCGCCGTCTTCCGCTGTGACGGCCGGGTTGGTTCGGCGGTCCCAGCTTCGCCTCTCCTACGTCGAGGCTCGCTGAACCGCCGGGTTGGTTCGGCGGTCCCAGCTTCGCCTCTCCTACGTCGAGGCTCGCTGAACCGCCGGGTTG
>Ga0182736_1002071_pt1 | contig 16489 bp, 16 predicted proteins | sample eDN5th30CKraftBY_FD_128882 | JGI IMG/M metagenome (GOLD analysis project Ga0182736, IMG submission 128882) | Enriched backyard soil microbial communities from Emeryville, California, USA - eDNA 5th pass 30_C Kraft BY (version 2) (version 2) | ecosystem: Environmental > Terrestrial > Soil >... | reverse complement strand
GCTTCCGACACGCCAAGGCAGACGAGTGAAGCTTTGATCTCGTTACTGAGATATCGCAGAAGCTGCAGGATCACGCGCTGTTCCCTCGGGGTTCCAGCGAGAAGGTTATGGACCTCGTCAAACGGGGTTGTCACGTTAACGACGAGGCAGTTTTTTGCGAGATAAGCTGACAGCCATGAAGACCGTATCTGCCAGTTACAAGCGCCATCGTTTCCCCTCCGAGATCATCGCGCACGCTGTCTGGCTGTATTATCGGTTCCCGCTGAGCCTTCGTATGATCGAGGAAATGCTGTTGGAACGCGGCATTTCGGTTTCCTACGAAACGATCCGGCGCTGGGGCAGGAAGTTCGGCTCTGCCTATGCGCGTGACCTGCGCCGTAAGCAGCCATCCCGCAGTGATGTCTGGTTTCTTGATGAGATGCGCATCGTTATTGCTGGCAAGAAACACTGGCTCTGGCGCGCCGTCGATCAGGACGGATGCGTGCTGGATGAAATCGTTCAGACCCGCCGCAACACCAAGGCCGCCAGACGATTATTGACCCGGCTTCTGAAAAAGCAGGGGATCGCACCAAAACGGATGATCACCGACAAGTTGCGCTCTTATGGAGCCGCCAGGCGACAGGTCATGCCGACTGTCGAGCACTGGTCGCACAAGGGATTGAACAACCGTGCGGAGAATTCGCATGTGCCGCTTAGAAAGCGAGAATGGTCAATGCAGGGCTTTCGATCACCTGGAAGCCTGCAGCTTTTCATCTCGATTTTCTCCGCGGTCCGCAACCTTTTCGTCCCGCCCCGCTCACAGCGCTCCGCTCTCGGCATTCGCAGTCATCGCCTGCGTGCCATGGCCGAATGGAACGCTGTAACCAAAGCCAGCTGAAAGCAGCGCCACAAATCCAATCGCGTCCCGATCTAGTTAACGTGACATCGCCCTCTAGGTCCATCTACGAGGCCTGAACACTGCCTTCCTGAGGCGATAGGTTTGGTGTTTCCGTATCAGGTTGCTCGATCCGGAACCACGCAACATAAAGCGCCGGCAGGAACAGCAGTGTCAGTACGGTGGCACCCGCCAGACCGCCAACGATCGTGTAGGCCATCGGTCCCCAGAACACGTCGCGCATGATCGGCACCATGCCCAAAATGGCGGCTGCGGCCGTCAACAGGATCGGCCGCAGGCGGTGCATGGTCGCTTCGACGACCGCTGTCCACGGATCGAGGCCGTCCGTTCGGTTCCGCTCGATCTGGTCGACCAGGATCACCGAGTTGCGGATGATCATGCCCACAAGCGCAATGAGGCCGAGAATGGCGACGAAGCCGAGCGGCGATCCGGTGATCATCAGCGCGGCGACGACGCCGATCACGCCCATTGGTGCAACGCTGATCACTAGGAACAGGCGCTGAAAGCTCTGCAACTGGACCATCAGAACGATCAGCATCAGCATCACCATGAGCGGCACCTTGGCGAGCAGCGAAGCATTGGCTTCGGCGCTCGTTTCCACCGTGCCGCCCTCCACGATGGAGGCACCAGGGGATAAGTCACGCCTGATCTTGTCGATCTGCGCCGAGAGCTGCCGGTACACGGTCGGTGCCTCCAGGCCCGACGCCGTGTCAGCCTGGATGGTGATGGTTGGCAGGCGGTCGCGGCGCCAGATATAGCCGTCATCAAGCGTGTAGGAGATCGAGGCGATCTCCGCCAGCGGAACGGCTCCTCCCGAGGGAAGATTGACCTGCATGTTGCGCAGCGTATCGAGCGAGAGGCGTTCGCTGTCGTCGGCCCGGGCGGCGACATTCACCAGATAGATGGAATCCCTGATCTCCGTGACCGGTGCGCCGCTGAACACGGTGTAGAGCAATTGAGCAAGCGCCTTGGAGCTCAGGCCAAGCTGGCGCACCCTGTCCTGATCGACAACAAGGCGCATCGCCTTGTTCTTCTCGTTCCAATCAAGATTGACGGTTCGGGCCGCATCGGACGCCCGCAGCACTCCAGCCACACGCGCGGCGATCTCGCGCGTCTCATCGGGCGTCGATCCGCTCACACGATACTGCACGGGCCAGCCGACAGGCGGCCCGAGCTCGAGCGCGGAAACACGCGCGACGACATCTTCAAATCCTTCCGCAAAAGCATTTTCGAGCTTGGCCTTCAACCGGTCACGCTCCACCAGGCCCTTCGTGACGACCACGAACTGTCCGAGGAAATCATTATCGAGCTGGACATCGAGCGGAAGATAGAAGCGGACCGCGCCGCCACCGACGGTAGCGGAATAGCGCTCGACGTCCGGGTCGCCGTCGATGAGCTTCTCGACTTCCGCGACTTGCGCCTGCGTGGCGTATATGGAGGCATCCTTCGGCAGCGTCAGCGTCACCAGCAATTCCGGCCGGTCGGAAGCCGGGAAGAACTGGCGTTGCACGAGGCTCTGTCCGCCGAGGGCAAGGGCGAACAGCGCAAGCGTCGCAACGATCATTATGTAGCGATGGCGCATGCATGCAAGCAACAACCACCGAAAGATACCGCGACCGCGCTGGACGAGACCGGCTTCCTTCGTCTTCGCAATCCGTTCCGGCAGCACGGTGACGCCGATCACCGGCGCGAAGATGATCGCAACGAACCAAGAGGCGGTCAGGGCCATGGCCATCACGGCAAAAAGCGAGAAGCAATACTGACCGACATTGCTTTCGGCAAACCCGACGGGGAGGAAACCCAGAAGCGTGACGAACGTGCCGGTCAGCATGGGAAAGGCGGTCGAGACATAGGCGAATGTCGCCGCCTTCATCTTCGCCATCCCCTCTTCAACCTTGGAGATCATCATCTCGATCGTGATCATCGCGTCGTCGACCAGAAGCCCAAGCGAGATGATCAGCGCACCGAGCGAGACGCGTTGCAGGCTGAGCTCCATCAATCCCATGCCGATAAAGACGATTGAAAGGACGAGGGGGATCGAAAGGGCGACGACGAGCCCGGCGCGCAGCCCGAGACTCAGAAAACTGACCGCGAGCACGATCGCGATGGCTTCGAATAGGGCTTCCGTGAAGGTGCCGATGGCCTTCTTCACCACCTGCGGCTGGTCGGAGACAAGCACGAGGTCGGCACCGATGGGGAATTGCTGCTGCAGGTCGGCCGCGGTCTCGCGCAGCGCTTCGCCAAAGGCCAGATTGTTGCCGCCCGAACGCATGGATACGCCGATGCCGATTGCCGGCTTGCCATTGACGCGGAACATCTTTGTCGGCGGATCCACATAGCCGCGCTTCACCGTTGCAATATCGGTGAGCGGATAGAATCGATTGTTGATAAAGAGATTGATCGCTTCAATGCTGCCTTCGGTAGGCAACGCACCGGAGACTTCGACCAGAATGTTCTCGTTTTGCGTCGAGATCACGCCGGCTGGCACCACGGCATTCTGGTCCGCAATTGCGCCGAGCACCTGGTTGAAATTGATGCCCAGCGCAGCCAGCTTCGCCGGTGAGAAATAGAGATAGACTTGTTCGTCCTGTGCGCCGAATATCTCGACCTTGCCAACGTCTTCTGCTTGCAGAAAGGCGGAACGCGCGGTCTCGGCAAAATCTCGCGCTTCACGCTGGGTGAAGCCGTCGACGGTCAGGCCATAGATGATGCCGAAAACATCGCCGAACTCGTCGTTGAAAAACGGCCCCTGCACACCGTCCGGCAAGGTCCGTGTGATATCGGAGACCTTCTTGCGAACCTGATACCACGTCGATGGGACATCCTCCGGATCGGTCGAACCCAACAGATTGATGAAAACGACTGAAGCACCGGGCTTGGTGAAGCTTTTGGTGTAGTCGAGGTTCGGCGTTTCCTGCAGCTTCTTCTCGATACGATCGGTGATTTGCTGCATGGTGTCGGAGGTCGTGGCACCCGGCCAGACGGTCTGAACCACCATGGTTCGAATGGTGAAGTCGGGATCTTCCTGACGCCCCAGGTTGAGATAGGAAAGAACGCCGCCAACAAGGCAGATCAGCATGAAGAAGAAGACCAGCGTGCGGTGGCGGACCGCCCAATCCGACAGATTGAAGCCGCTCATTGTGCTGCGACCTTTTGCGGTGAAACCTTTTGTCCATCGGCGAGCGAGTTGACGCCAGCGATCACCACCAGGTCACCTTTTTCCACACCGTCGGTCAGAACCACGCTGTCGGTGTCATAGCGCAGCACCTTTACGGATTGCTTCTTAACTGCGTTGTCGGGTTGCGAGACCACCCAGACCTGAGGCTGCGCGCCCGTCTGCAGGAGGGCCGTGCTCGGGACACGGACCATGCTGCCGCCGGGCACTTCTGCATGGCCGACGACGATCGCGCCGAGGCGCATATCGTTGGGCGCATCGGGAAGCGAGACTTTGACCCCATAGGTGCCGGTGACCGGATCGGCATTGGGCGCGATCTCGCGAACCGTTCCGGTGATCACCTCATCCGGCTTGCCCTGCAGCCAGACCTTCACGGACATGCCGGCATGGGCGTAGCTGACGTGCTGGGGAGCGACGTCGAAAACCGCTTCGCGCTCGCCGTGCTGGGCAATCTGGACGATCATCTGTCCGGCCGAGACCACCTGCCCCACATCCGGGCCGGTGGCGGTGACGACGCCGTCGGTGGGTGCCAATAATTGCGTGTATTTCAACTGGTCTTCCGCAAGCTTCAGGTTCGCTTGCGCGCCTTCCAGTTGCGCCTGCGCTCCCTGCAGCGCCTGTAGCGCCGCCTCATACTGAGCGCGGGTGGTGACGCCGTCGCCGAGGAGCTTCTTCATGCGCGCCTCCTGCGGCGTTGCCTGATCGACGCTCGCTTGCGCTGCCGAAACCTGGGCCTGTGCCGCGGTCACCTTGTTCTGGAAATCCGTTGCGTCGATTCGCGCAATCAGATCGCCGGCCTTGACGGTTGCTCCGGCATCCACGCTGCGCTCGGTGAGACGACCGGCAACAAGGAAGCCGACATCTGACGTCGTTCGAGCCTGGATTCGCCCGGTGCCCTGTGCAGTAGCCAACGGTGTTTGCTGGGGTTCGATCTCAACGACCCGGACGGCACGCGGTGGGGGTGGCGCTTCTGCCTTCTCTTCCGCGCAGCCGGCCATGGTGAGGGCGATTGCAACGACTATGCCATGCCCGAAGCGTCGACAGCCTGACACAGGTTCACAGGATCCCTTCGTCACGCGATCGCTCCCCTCGCTGTTTCGAACCAAGTCGTTGCCGTAATAGTTCACTTAAAGGAGCAATTTTACAAGTCGTGCAGATCCAAGGGCGGTTTTCTCAGAGTCTGAATCATAATGAACGTTATGTTTTCAATGTCTTGCAAGTCTGCGGGTGAGAAGGCGGATGTTGGCGATCAGGACCCATGCCTCGGCGGAAGCGATGGTTCGTTCGAAGTCCTTTGCGAGCCTGCGGCAGCGTCCGAGCCAGGCGAATGTCCTCTCGACCACCCAGCGGCGCGGCAAGACCTCGAAGCCTTTGGCGGTGTCCGAGCGTTTGATGATTTCCAACGTGAACTTGCCGACCTTCTGCAATGCTCCCCTCAGCTTCGGCCCGGCATAGCCGCCATCGGCGAAGACATGACGCAGCCACGGCCAGCGCTTGAGGATCGATTTCAGGACGGCGGGCGCGCCGTCGCGGTCCTGAATGTCGGCGGGGTGAATGACCAGCCCGACCATGAGGCCGAGTGTGTCGACGACGATATGGCGCTTGCGGCCCATGACCTTCTTGCCGGCGTCGAAGCCCCGTATTCCGCCGCTTTCGGTGGTCTTGACCGACTGACTGTCGATGACGCCGGCACTGGGACTGGCCTCCTTGCCTTCGCGTTCGCGAGCCGCCATCACCAGTTCATTGTTGATGGCGCGAAGCCGACCCTCGTCACGCCAGCGGTAGAAGTATTTCTGCACCGTCGAGAACGGCGGAAAATCCTTCGGCAAGAGCCGCCACGCGCCGCCCGAGGAGGCCATATACAAAAGCGCGTTCACCACCTCGCGCAGGGCCGTCTTGCGCGGCCGACCAATGCGGTTTGGCGAAGGCATCAGCGGTTCGATCAGCGCCCACTCCGCGTCGGTCAAATCGCTTGCGTAGCGGGGGCAGCGCCGCTCATAGTGCCGGCGAGTGGTTTCGGTCCAGGCCATCGTGATCTCCGTCGAATCTCAGAAATCCGACTGAATCATAACCCGCTGAAATCACTCGCTCCTTTTTGGAACGGACACTCACAAGGGCCTTAACAACCGTGCGGAAAATTCCCATCTGCCGCTGCGAAAACGAGAACGAGTGATGCAGGGCTTCCGATCCGTCGGCAGTCTGCAACAATTTGTCCCCGTGTTTTCAGCGGTTAGAAATCATTTCGTCCCGTCGCATCAAAAACACTCCGCCCTCGCCACCCACATTCATCGGATCCGCGCCATGGCGCACTGGAAGGCCGTGACCGGCGCAACTGCCTGAGTTTAACTGAAAGCGCTTCGTCCGGCCTCAGTCGAACAACGTGACAACGCCGTTCGGCTGGATGCCGTGCCGACGCGCGACGATGCTCACCGTCGCGTCCGGCTCGTAGGTTTCCTGGATAATGGCCAGCTTCTCTGCCGTGCTCCAGCGCCGCCGCCGTTCAGGCCCGGAAAGGACCTGTATCTTATGGGTGGTGATAGTCATAGTACCAACATTACTCCTACCCACTTAGCTAAGTGGGGGAGCATGTCCGGGCCTTTCGGGGGCTAATTCATTCACTACATGACACCGCAGACGGCAACGATTTACGATCAGAGAGGGTCGCCCTTCTTTTGGCATCGACGATTGAGAAAATCGCGAGAGCGGAAGGTCAGAGGGATTTCCACTTATCGCACGAGTGCGTGCGCGTGATCTCTCAAACCCTTCGCGTCGTTGCAGCGGCACAACGTGCTGGCCAGTAAGGCCCCAGCCTGAAGAAGACCGATGCAAGCGCGTGGTTGGAATTCTTGATTTACCACATGCTTATGCGACACTAGGCAGAAACAGCGCCTGGTAGTGGCGCCTGTATAATGTGCTCACGCTTCTTGCCGCCAAGGGTGCAACGCAATTTTTCGCTGCAGGCCCATGCGTGGTGTGCGGGCTTGGTCTTTCATCCATTCAATCGCCAACAGCTCGTCGGCAGTGTCCAGACCTAGAGCACGTCCATTGAACGCGGAATCGCGTTGAGGATTCCCTTGGCTGCCGAATTCTGATTCCTTCCCTCCGACTGGTGATTTGGTCGGAGGCAATATGACCCGAGCGTTCAGCGATGATCTGCGTAGCCGCGTGCTGGCTGCGTCACGGAATGGCATGTCGGCGCGTTCAGCAGCAGCACGATTTGGGATTGGCATTTCGACAGCCATCGCCTGGATTGCGAGTGCGCGGCAGGGTCGGTTGACCCCGGCGAAACAGGGCCGACGCGGCGGCTCGCGCCTGGATGCTCACGATGACTTCATCATCGGCATGATCGAAGATGAAAAGGACATCACGCTCAATGAGATGGTTCTGCGATTGCATGAGGAGAGAGCCGTATCGATCGGCCGCAGTGCGCTTGACGTCTGGCTGCGAAAGCGCGGCTGGACTTTCAAAAAAAGACCGCACATGCACTGGAGCAGGACCGTCCTGACCTGCTGAAGCGTCGCCAGGACTGGTTCGACGGCCAGCTCGATCTCGATCCAGCCCGCCTCGTCTTCATTGATGAAACCGGCCTGAGCACGAAGATGTCTCGGTTTCGCGGACGAGCCCCTTGCGGAGATCGATGCCGTTCACCGGTCCCGCACGGCCATTGGAAGACAACAACGTTTACCGGCGCGCTCAGGCTATCTGGCATGACCGCGCCCATGGTCCTCGACGGTGCGATGAACGGCGTCGCATTCCAGGCCTATGTTCAGCAGGTTCTCGTTCCAACCTTGGTGCCGGGCGATATCGTGATCATGGACAATCTGCCGGTACATAAAGCGGAGGGTGTGCGTCTCGCAATCGAAGGTGCAGGGTGCCGGCTGCTCTACCTTCCTCCATACAGTCCAGACTTCAACCCCATCGAGAAGGCCTTCGCTAAGCTCAAGGCCGTCTTGCGCGCCAAAGCCGAGCGAACGGTCGAGGGCTTATGGAATACCGTCGGCCAGATCGTCACGCTGTTCGAACCACAAGAATGCGCCAACTACTTTAAATCGTGCGGACATGATCCCGAGTAAAACGGACGCGCTCTAGCTGCGAAGCAAATCGGTGGCCCAGCGCGCTCGCACCGATCAAACGCTCCGCGGGCGGATTCCTGGCGTTGATCAGACCATCCACGTTACCGTCGCCCGGCGTATGGGCATCGACGAGGTCGAGGCGGATGTCGGCATCGCCATGGGCTCGGGGACGGACGTCGCAATCGAGAGCGCGGGCGTGACGCTGCTCAAGGGTGACCTGACCGGCATCGTCAAGGCGCGCCACCTGTCCGAGGCTACAATGGCGAACTTCCGCCAGGATCTCGTCTTCGCCTTCATCTACAACGCAGCCGGCATACCGATCTCGGCGGGTGCGCTTTACCCCGTCTTCGGTCTGCTGCTCTCGCCCATCATCGCGGCGGCCGCGATGGCGCTCTCGTCGGTCAGCGATCAGCAACTCGCTTCGCCTTCGGCGAAGTCCATCTAGGAGGCATTTGGCCGGCTCCGTGGCGACGATCATGATGCCGCCATCGGGATTGGACAGAACGTCGCCGCATCCGCCGAGGTGGCAGGCGCGGCCATCGTCGGCAACACCTGCCGGCGCAGGACGGGGTCAAGCAGATCTACGGGCAACCTTGGCGCGTGAAGCAATACCCTGATCGGGAGGCTCACGCGCTGGCGCGGGATGGCGCTGCCGGCGCGTGGCCTTCATGCCCGGTTTCCCGAATGATGATGCTGAGCAGGATCGCCACGACGACGCCGAACACCAGCGGCAGGAAGGCGTGCTGGAATTCAGGCAGCGTCAACGTGGCTTCGCGCGACGGCACCATCAGGCGCGAAATCAGGGGCGACATTATGCCGGTCGTCAGGAAGACGAGAAAGTTCATCACGCCGGCGGCGGTCCCCTTCACTTCGGAAGGGTTGGCTTCCTTGATCATCGAGAAGGGGATCATGGCGGCCCCCGAGGCTATGCCGAGCACGAGCGCCACCGAATAGCGCGGAAAAGTCGCCGCCGGCACGTACATGGCGGCAAGCCCCGCCGACAGCATGACGAGCGCCCCGCCGATCAGGACCGGCTTGCGCCGTCCGATCCTGTCGGAGACGTACCCCACGAGCGGGCAGCCGATCACCCAGCCGATCGGCACCATCGATGCGTCCGAGGCGGCCTCGGCCACCGACATGTGTTCGCCGTCGTGCAGGAAGGCGGTGGCCCAGACTAGGGCGCCGATCGTCGTCGGCACGAAGAGGAGGCCTCCGATGATGCCGGCAAGCCAGCTCTGGGGATTGCCGAGCACGATCCTGAACGGGAGAAGGATGCTGGCGACGGAAAACGGGCCGTGATGGCTTGCACTATCGCCCTTTTCCTTCGGCATGACGATCCAGGTCGCCACGGCGAGCACGAAGCCCATGACTGCGAAGGCGATCCAGATTGTCTGCCAAGGCACATGGAAGCTGCCGGCCGGGTCGATCGCCATATGGACGGGCTTCGATCCGAAGGCGGCGCCGGCCATGCCCAGGCACTGGGTGAAGCCGACGAAGATCGCCAGCATCCGGGACGGAAGATAGCGCGCCGCGACATAGGACGAGCCGATGAAGGCGAAGATCGCGCCCAGCGCCTGAAGCACGAAGCCCGCCATCCCGGCCGCCTCGCCGCCTTGCGCGAAGATAAGGCAGCCGATGCCGACGACCGCGATGCCGTAGGGAATGGTGCGATGCGCGCCGTATCGGTCGAGCAGCACGCCGGCCACCAGCGCCATCACGGCGTAGGCGACGTAATAGGCGGAGATCATTGCGCCGATATGATTGCCGCCCCAGGCGGCCGTCAGTTCGTCCTGCATGACGCCCGGCGCCGAGCGCACCGCATATTGGTAGAAGTAGAAGATGGCGCAGAGCAGCCAGGCGAGAAAGAAGACCGGCTTGAGGTCCTGCGGCGGCGCGGCGGCTTCGGATTGCGGCACGGCGGCCGGCGTCTTGTCGACTGCGGGGGACATGGTCTTGGCATCCTTGGAAACCTGGAAGGGATCGGTGCGGCGGAGGAGGCCCAGCAAGGGCAGGCCTCCTATCGGCCGCGCGGCGGACGGGCGTTCGCGGTGGCGACCAGGCGGCCCCAGGAAATGAGGTCGGCGGTGCAGTCGTCGCGGTCGATGACGCATTCGATCAGCGTCGGGCCGTCCTGGTTGGCAAGCGCGACCTTGATCGCGTCCGCGAGCTCGCCGCCATTGGTGGCGCGCAGGCCCCGGCCATGACCGTCCTCGGCATTGAAGGCGGCGATCAGCCCGGCATAGTCCCAGTTCTTGATGTTGTTGTACGGGCCGTCGTGGATCTCGACCTCGATCGTGTAGCCGTGGTTGTTGATGAGGAAGATGATCACCGGCAGCCTGTTGCGGATCATCTGCGCCACTTCCTGCGCCGTCAGCTGGAACGAGCCGTCGCCGATCAGGGCGATGATCCGCCTGTCGGGCGCGGCCATCGCATAGCCGAAGGTCGCAGGCACTGACCAGCCGATATGGCCCCACTGCATCTCCACCTCGAAACGGGCACCGTCGGGAAGCTTGAGCTGCAGGCCGTTGAACCAGGAATCGCCGGTCTCGGCGAGAACGGTGGTGTCCGCCGTGACGAGGGGGCGAATCTGGCGGACGATCTCCGAGCGCACCAGTTTCGCGCCGGGCTCGGCGACCGGCTCGGGCGGGCGTTCTGAGCGGATGCGTGCATATTCGATCATCGTTGCGTCGCGTTTTGTCACTTCGCGGGCAAGGGCGGCGAGAAAGTCGCGCAGATGGATTCCGCTGAAGTCGTGCCCCTCGAAGTGAACGCGGTTCGTATCCGCCGTCAGTACGCCGGAACCCGCAGGCATCGCCGTCCAGCCGACGGTGGAATAGTCGTTGAAGACCGTGCCGATGCAGACGACCCCGTCCGACCAATCGGCGATCTCGCGTGCACCCGGCGAACTGACCTCGCCCCAGTAGGTGCCGACGAACTGCGGGTGCTCCTCCGGGAAGAAGCTCTTGGCGGCGGCCATCACGGCAACCGAGCAGCCCAATGCATCGGCAAGCTGCACGGCTTCCTTCTCGGCGCCGGCCGCGCGAAGCTTGCTGCCGATCAGGAGCACCGGCTTCTTCTTGTCCGACAGGAAACTGGCGGCTGCCGCGACGGCTGCCGCCAGTGTGCCCGCGTCGCTCGGTTCCGTGCCTGTGACTGCGCTGGCAGGCCCGGGTGCCGCGCATTCGGCGCCGGAGATGTTGCAGGCGATCTCGATATAGGCCGGCTTCCTCTCGCGCAGCGCGGTGCGGATCGCATGGTCGATCAGTGCCGGCGCCTCGTCGGCCGAGACGATGGAGACGGCGGCGCAGGTGAGCTTCCGTGCGATTTCGAGCTGATAGAGGAAATCCTGCGTGCCCAGCGTATGATGCAGCAGGTGCCCGGAGGCGTAGTCGTTGCTGTTCGGCGCGCCGGAGATGAGGATGACGGGCAGGTTTTCTGCATAGGCGCCGCCGATGGCGTTGAGCGCGGAAAGCGCGCCGACGCTATAGGTGACGACGGCGGCGGCCGCGCCGTTGGCGCGGGCGTAGCCTTCTGCGCTGAAGCCGCAGTTGAGCTCATTGGAGCAATAGACCTGCCTCAGATCCTTGTTCGTCAGAAGCTGGTCGAGCAGAACGAGATTGTAGTCGCCTGCAACCGCGAAATGATGCTTCAGTCCTATTTGGGAAAGACGGGCGGCGAGATAGGTTCCGACAGTGTATTTCACGGGAAACTCCATGTGTCTTTGACAAGAAAGATGAGTTTCCTTAGCAACCGTCTCGGATCGATACCTTATTCCGGATCAAAAATGCGATTTTTCTTGAAACTGGTGGATTTCGGTAACGGAAGATTTCACCGTTCCGGAAATATTCGGAAGGCGGCGAGAGCCTGTTCGACGAGATGAAGATGCTCGACTGTGGACCGCCATTCCGGAGGGGCGGGCTCATCGACGAGGGGCAGGTCCTCCCCATCCGGCAGGCGTTCCTGCATGTTCTGGCCGTTGCTGATCTCGGCGCAGCGTCCGGCCACCCGTTCGACATGCGCCAGCAGGCCGTCTGGAACCGGCGTTGCGCCTTTTCGCAGGGCATCCGCCACCGACTCGCCGAAAAGCAGGGCCGAGGCGTAAAGGCGGATCGCGTGCCGGTCGTATCGCGCCGCGATCTCGTCGACCTGGCGTGCGACGAGGCGGCCGCGCAGCGACCACCGGGCGGAATTGCGCGCGGTGACGATGCCGGAACCGAGCGCGATGACGCTGTCATGGGCGCCCGACAGGCTATGCAGCGCGGCTTCACCCTTCTTCGGATCTCGCTCGCGCAAGGCTTCCGCGCATCTCGTAAAACCCGCGGCGAGGTTGCTCAGGAGGTCGCGGGCCGCGGCATCGACCATGCGGACGGGATCGGGCGTCAGCACGACCTGGCTGAAGAACAGGCCGACGGCGGCGCCGGTGGCGACGTCGAGCATGCGCACGGAGCCGGCATTGGCAGGCCCGAATGCGAGGACCAGGATCGCCGACACGCCCGCCTGGATGGGGACCACGGCGGAGAGCCCGTAGGTGGACGCCACGATGATTGCGATAAAGGCGGCGAGGCCGAGCCTGAAAAGCGGCACGCCGTCCGGCAGGAAGAGCGCCAGTTCGCCGACGACGATGCCGGTCGCGACGCCGATCAACAGCCCGATCGCCTGCCTGCCGTGGCTGGGCAGGCTGGGCGAAAGGCAGACGATCGCGCTGATCGCTGCGAAGAGGGGCTGCGGGTGCCCGAAAAGGTGCACGGCGAGCTCCCATGACAACACGGCTGCGACGGCGCAGGCAAGCGCATCGCGCCATGCCGCGGACAACCGCTCGGCAACCGTCAGCGAAAGGCTCTTCAAAACGATCTGCATTCCTGTTCCGTCCGCTTTCCCATGCATGCAGGGCTTGCCTGCCGTTCGACACGTTATCGGCACCCGCCGACCTCATCAATGTGGTGCAGCATGTCGGCGGGGTCCTCATAGACGCGGAAGGCGCCGGACTGGCGCAGTTCGTCGAGCCCGTAGCCGCCGCTCAGCAGCCCGACGCCGAGCGCCCGGCAGCGAACCGCCGCCAGCATGTCCCAGACGCTGTCGCCGATGACCACCGCCGTCTCGATGGGTGCGCCGAGCCGTTCCGCCGCGGCCAAGAAGAGGTCGGGATCGGGCTTGCGTATTTCACCTGGTCGCGGGTGACGACAGGTATCCGCTGCGGGTCCACCCCGAGGGCCGCAAGGTTGACGGCGGCCGTCTCCATCCGCCCGCTCGTGGCGATCGCCCAGGAAATGCCGGCGTCCGTCAGCCAGGCGAGAAGCTCGCGCGCGCCGGGAAGCGGGCGGACACGGCCGGCCTGCCGCTGGTAGGCGGCCGCATGGCCCTGCCGCAGCCTTTCCACCCGCTCGGCGCTGATCTCCAGTCCGGTCTCGCGCAGGAGCTGGTTCGTGAACAGGCCGCCGCTCATGCCGATCTTGCGGTGGATGCGCCAGACGGACAGGTCGATGTCTTCCGCGTCGAGCGCGTCCTTCCAGGCGAGCACATGTTGGTAGACGCTGTCGACGAGCGTACCATCGAGATCGAAAAGAAAAACCGGCTTGATGCGCATGCTGTTTCTCCTGGTCGGACGAGTATGGCAGGTCAGATATGGCGCAGGATCTGGGCGAGGACAGGGGCGACGAGGATATTCATCAGCCCGACGAGCACCATGACGAGACCGGCGATCGAGCCTTCCTCCCTGCCGATCATGTGGGCCTTCGCGGTTCCCGCCCCATGCGCCCCGACCCCCAGGAGCGCGCCGCGCGCAAGCGCCGAGCGCAGCGGGAGCCATGCCAGGACGATATCGCCGAGCGCCGCGCCGAGGACGCCTGTCAGCACCACGAAGATCGCCGTCAGTTGCGGAATGCCGCCGATCTCGCCGGAAACCTCCATGGCGAAGGGCGTGCTGATCGAGCGCGGCAGCAGGCTGAGCCTGATCGCGCCGTCGAGGCCGACCACGGTTGCAAGGCCCCAGCCGGAGAGCACAGCGGTGGCCGTTCCGACCAGCATGCCGGCGGCAAGCACCGGCCACTCCCGGCGGATGAGCGCGCGGTGCTCGTAGATCGGCACGGCGAATGCGACCATGGCCGGGCCGAGCAGGGCGACGAGCCACCCCGTGCCGCGGATGTAGTCCCGGTAGCTGGCGTGGAGCGAAAGGACCGCGATGACAAGAAGGACGGGCGTCACCGCCAGCGGCATCAGCCACCAACGCGGCCAGCGGCGGTGGAGGCGCTTGGCCGCGAGATAAAGGCCGATGGTGGCCAGGGACCAGAACAGGCCGCTAAACAGGCCCTGGGCGAGCGGATCATTCCACGACGTGATCGGCAGGGTCATTGCCTCGACCTCCATCTCCAGCAGAAATCGACGGTCAGCGCCGTCACGGCCATCACCGCAAGCGTTCCCACGAGGATCACGACGAGGATCTTCAGCCCGAGCAGGCCGAGGAATTCGGGATGGTCGATCACCGCCAGCACCGCCGGAACGAAGAAAAGCAGCATGTCGGCAAGGAACCATTGTGCGCCGCGCCGCATGCTGAAGACGCTGATGCGGTGGCTGGCCAGCAGCGCAAGCACGATCGCCATTCCGATGATGCCGCCGGGCAGCGGCAGGCCGACCAGCCGGGCCAGCGCTTCTCCGGCGAGCCAGAACGCAAGCAGGAAGCCCACCTGGAGCAGGCGGCTCGAATGGATGTGGCGACGGAATGAGACGGCGAACCTGCGAATGAACATGATCGTTCTCCTGAGGGAAATATATGTTGCGTCGCAGCATGATGGAAATGAATTGATTGAATAGATTATATTCTGATATGGAATTCTGATGGAAATCCGAACGCTCCGTGCCTTCGTCGAAGTCGTGCGCCAGGGGGGCTTCTCGCAGGCCGCCAAGACGATCTTCTCCACGCAATCGACCGTCAGCAAGGCGGTCAGGCAGCTTGAGGACGAGATCGGAACGCGGCTGCTCGACCGCATCGGCCATCGCAGCACGCTGACCGTCGCGGGAGAGGTCGTCTATCGCCGCGCGGTGAGAATCCTGGCGGAACGCGAAAGCCTGATGGCGGAACTCGACGACCTGCGCGGCCTCAAGCGCGGGATGCTGCGCCTCGGCCTTCCGCCGATCGGAAGCAGCACTCTGTTTGCGCCCCTGTTCGCCATCTATCGCAACCGCCATCCGTCGATCGACATCCGCCTTGCCGAACATGGCAGCGACCGGCTGGAGGAAATCCTGCATGTGGGCGAGATCGACCTCGCCGCCTCGCTTCTTCCTGTATCGGACGAGTTCGAATGGCAGGAGGTCCGCCGCGAGCCGCTGGTGGCCCTCCTGCAGACGGACCACGCGCTCGCAGCAAAGGCCTCCATCACCCTTGCGGAGCTGAAGGACCAGCCGTTTTTGCTGTTCGAGAGCGGCTTCGCGCTGAACAGGATCATCGTCAACGCCTGCCGGCGGGCGGGCGTCGAGCCCTCCGTCGCCGCGCGCAGCAGCCAGATCGATTTCATCGTAGAGCTGGCCGCCGCGGGTCTCGGCATAGCCTTCCTGCCGCGCATGATCGCCGAGCAGCGCAGCCACCCCGCCGTCCGCCACGTCACGCTCGTCGATCCCGGGACCGAATGGCATATCGCGATGATCTGGCGGCGCGGCGCCTATCTGTCGCATGCCGCGAAGGCCTGGCTGGCGCTGACGCGGGAATTTCATTCCGGCGATTGAGGGCAGCAACCTTTGCCTGCCGGTTCGTTCTCGAAGGCGGCGATATATGCAAGTGGACTTTGCGATATCCGGAAGCTATCAAATCACGACATGGATCTTTCAGTCGGGGGTTGACGTGGAGCTCAGGCATCTTCGGTATTTCGTCGCGGTCGCCGAGGAACGCCATTTCGGCCGGGCGGCCGAAAGGGTCGGTATCGGCCAGCCGCCGTTGAGCCAGCAGATCCAGGCCCTGGAACGCGAACTGGGCACGCAGCTCATCCGCCGCATACCCCGCAACATCGAACTCACCGATGCCGGCGTCGTGCTTTTGCGGGAGGCGCGGCTCATCCTTGCCCAGGCCGAGCATGCGATCGCCTGCGTCGGGCGCGCCAGCCGCGGGGAACTCGGCAAGCTGCGGATAGGGCTTACGCCGGCGGTTTTGTTGCAACGGCTGATTTGAAGCGCAAAGGGGGCCGGTCCGAGGCCAATTATGCGGCAAGAATTGCGAACTGTTCGGCTAGGGACGGATTCGGATTGAAGGCGTATCTCGCCTGTCGCTTGCGCATCATGTGAACCATCTCGATGCCGGACAGGATGATCGCGGCTGATGCCTGTGATTTGAAGCCAAGCATTGGCCGGACGCGGCGCTTG
>Ga0182736_1002067_pt1 | contig 16522 bp, 9 predicted proteins | sample eDN5th30CKraftBY_FD_128882 | JGI IMG/M metagenome (GOLD analysis project Ga0182736, IMG submission 128882) | Enriched backyard soil microbial communities from Emeryville, California, USA - eDNA 5th pass 30_C Kraft BY (version 2) (version 2) | ecosystem: Environmental > Terrestrial > Soil >... | reverse complement strand
GTGACGGAGACGAACGACACCTGACGCTGATCGAAGATCTCGACGATCTTGGCGAAGTCGGCCAGCGAGCGCGTGAGACGATCAACCTTGTAGACGACGACCACGTCGATCTTGCCGGCCGCCACATCGGCCAGCAGCCGCTTCAGGGCCGGGCGTTCCATCGTTCCGCCGGAGATGCCACCATCGTCATACATCTGTGGCAGGGCGATCCAGCCCTCCTGCCGCTGCGACAGGATATAGGCCTCGCAGGCTTCCCGCTGGGCATCGAGCGAGTTGAAGTCCTGCTCCAGACCTTCCTCGCTCGATTTACGGGTGTAGATGGCGCAGCGGAGTTTCGTCGCGCCAGCGGGCGGCATTCTCATGGTGTTGGAGGAAGGCGATCTAGCCATGCTGAACCTCCTTCCGCGTCGCAGATGCGGAGAACGTAGGCGCAGCCGCAGCCGCCTTGCTCCGCGCACTCCGAGACCGAGTTTTGTCCTTCCCACCTGCGGCACCGAGCCCGAAGAACCGTGGCCCGGACCAGTGCGTGCCGGTGATCTCACGGGCGATCTCGGTCAAGGATCGATAGCTGCGCCCAGCATAGTCGAAGCCTGCATCCGTGACGGTGACGCTGTGGGTTGCGCCATGCCATTCGCGGATCAGTCGCGCGCCGGGCAGAAGTGCCGGTCGAGGGGATTGGCTTCGACGGGTCCCTCTCGCCGAAGAGGCTTCATCTGTCGATGCAGCTTCCGCTATCGAGGCTGCCGCCGCTGCATCAGCCACAGTGCGCAGCTTGCGCGCCGCCGCTTTGGAGAGGCCGCCATGCTCCAGTTCCTGGTAGCGATGGCCGATAGCCCGCATCAGCAGGTCTCGGCTGATCGAAGGCGGCTGGGCGCGGAACAGGCGGCGCCACTCGGACCGCAGCGCCTCCTTGGTCATTGTCTCCAGTTCCGTCAGCTTCACGGCGAGCGAGGTCGACATCAATGCGGCCCTCATGACGCGTCGTCCTCGGCCGCCGCGTTCGAGGCCGCGTCGATGGAAGTCGACGACATGATCCGGTAGACCGAGCCGGCGTCGCCGTCCTTCCGCCGATCGATGACATGGTCCTTCTTGCGCAGGCCGCTCAGGCAGGCTCGCACCGTATGCGGCAGCCAGCCGGTCGCCGCCATCAACACATCGATCGAGGCGCCTTCCTCGCGCGATAGCAGCGCGAGGATCCAGTCCTGCTTCGTCGGCCGCCGCGCTGATGTTGTCTCGCTACCGCTGACGGTGAAGCCCGTGCTGTCTTCGTCGTCGGCCACCAGGTCGTCGGCCGAAATCCGTTCCAGACCTCGGTCGGCGAGCCGTGATGCCTCACCTGTTTCGTCTCCAGACCTCTCAGGGGATTCAGCACCGGCATTCTTTTCTGGTGCTTCCGAGGCTGGCTCCGCTTCGCCGCCCGCATCGCGGGATGTCACCTCGCAGAGAGGCTCCGTCACGCTGTCGCTGTCGCCCTTCGTCTCGATGCCGATGGCGGCGAGACCCGCGGCGGTGATCCGCATGCCGAGGAACCCAAACTCCTCGCCGCGCCGCCAGCTATCTCGCTCCAGCTTCACCGGCATCTCCTCGGCGAGGCCGATCCTGCTCAAATGGAACAGCACCGCGCTGCGGGCGCTGCCGCGCGCCTTCACGCTGGCCGGCACCGGCAGCAGCGAACCGTCCGGGCGATTGGCGGCGGCTGCCAGGATCACCAGCGCTGTGTCCGAGAGCGGCTGAACTGGCGGCTGAGCTGCACCAGCTTCTCCGGCCTCGGCAGGCCCGCTACCCGCATTCTGGTTCTTTTCTTCGATGGTCATGATCGCGCTCCGTTCCGCGCCAGCCTTTTGCTGGCGCTTGCACGGAGACGAGCCCGGCGATCATCACGAGCCGGGCGGGCGCTGCGTCGGGGCCGACTTCAATATGCCCCAGTGCCAGACAGCACTGCTCGTTCGGCGCGGGAAGTCCAGTTGGGTTATGGCAGCAGCATCAGGCGCCGAAGTCGGGCCAAAGGGGCTATCGTGGCACGTTTTCGCCAACGTCCGCTTTGCGCCACGATTTCAGTCAATTGGGCTCTGAGATGTAGACCCCGAAAGCCGCCGTCTCCCGTCGCTGCGGCTATCGGCGAAATGAGCGTTTGGAACTATCGATCGCTATGTCGCGCCGGTTTTCGGGGATTCCACTGCACAAAAAACACGAACTCCCGCGCAAGCTGCTGTGATAGGACTTGATACAAGAGGAGAAGCACCATCACGATGAAGAAGGTGTCCAAGTCATATGCCCCCCTCAATCTGGTTTCGATGTACACGGGTGCGGGCGGACTAGATCTCGGCTTCGAAGCGGCGGGCTTTTCCACCAGGGTTGCGGTTGAAATGGACCGCAGCGCGCGCGCGACTCTGAATGAAAATAGACCTAATTGGATTCAACCAGAGGAAGGGGATGCGCTGAAGCTCAGCGCGGATGAAATTCTGAAATTGGCCGGGTTGCAGCGGCGGCAGGTCGACGCTTTGATAGGCGGCCCGCCCTGCCAGCCATTCTCCAAATCAGCGTTCTGGGTGGCCGGACGCACGCGCCGCCTCGACGATCCGCGCGCCAAGACCTTGAGCGTCATGCTCGATTTTGCAGAGGCTATGCTCCCTCGCGCGCTGGTAATCGAGAACGTGCGAGGAATCTCCTACCGAGAGAAAGACGAGGCGATGAAGCTCGTCGACAAGCGTCTGTCGGAAATCAACGAGCGTCACGGCACGTCGTATACGACCGTCGTCACCTATCTCCAAGCGACTGAGTTCGGCGTTCCGCAGATCAGGGAGCGCGCTTTCCTAGTTTCCTTCCGCGACGGTCACCGCTTCGAGGCCCCTACGCCCATTGCCGGCGGAGGTCGGAACCGCGCTGTTGCCACCGCCTGGGATGCAATTGGGGAAATGGAGCCGGGCGAGGCCCAAGCCGAGCAACTGGCGGCGCGAGGAAAGTGGGCAGGGTTGCTATCCTCGATCCCGGAGGGGCAGAATTATCTTTGGCATACCGACCGAGGCGGCGGCCTCCCACTCTTTGGATGGCGTACTCGCTACTGGTCCTTCCTGCTCAAGCTCGCAAAGGACCGACCGGCCTGGACGATCCAGGCTGAGCCGGGACCCGCCACCGGCCCATTCCATTGGGACAGCCGGCTGCTCTCGATCGAAGAGATGGCGCGGCTGCAGAGCTTTCCTAGTGGCTATAGGTTTGCGGGCGACTATCGCGCTGCGCGCCGCCAGATCGGCAATGCCGTGCCGCCCGCGCTGGCCGAGGCAGTTGCGCGTCGAGTGGCAGCTACGCTCCGCGGCACGGAATACACCGCTGATCTGACCCTTGCGGTACAGCCGCGTCGCGAGATGCCGGCTCCCGCGACCCCAAAGCAAGTGCCCGATAGCTTTCGGGCGCTTGTCGGCGCCCACTCTCCTCATCCCGGAACGGGCAAGGGACCGGCCGCTCTGCTTCGGCCAGCGCCCGACTCACCGCCCGCGGAGGGCGGGAGCAAGCACCCGGACACGGGTGCCGTTCATGTTGGTGACGAACAGCGTGCGGCTGCATAGGTTGCGCAACGACTTCCACAGCATCGCCGATTCATAGTCCTCCAGATCCGACGGCACGTGGTCGAGCAACGTTTCGGCACAAACGACGACGAGGCGTTCCTGGGTCCGCGAGAACGCGACATTGGCCCTATTGAGGTTAAGGATAAAGCTCGCGGCGGCGCCAATCGCATGCGGATCGCTCTCGGTGCCTGAGACGACGATTATCGGCCGCTCGCCACCCTGAACCTTCTCCACCGTGTCGATGATCGACGCCGCACGCACCAATGGGTCGAGGCGACCCTTGAGTAGAGCACGCTGCGCGCGGTGCGGCGTGATCACTGCCACGGAGTCGTCGGGGAGGTCAGCACGGGACCGCAGGATGGTCTCGATGATCTCGGCCTCCAATGGGTTGCTCTGACGGGAGCCGCGTTCTTCGTGAACGACTAGGACGAGACCTTCGCCCTCGCGCCAAATGTCGTCCCAGCTACCGCATGCCGCGGGTGCGTCGTGCGGGGCATCCCGGTCAGGACCTTCCAGCTCGATGTTGTCGAGACCACCATAAATTCTCGAGATCAGCTCACGGATGATCGGAGGAAGGCGGAAGGTGTAGGTCAGGGGGGACTGCAGGCACTCGGCCGGAAGCGGCCTGCTCTCATCGATGATCCTGAGCACTGCCTCATATGCACTCTTGAACGGCTGGTAGTGCTGCGCCGGCGGCCGATCCTCATTCTCCCAGTCGTGCGCGACGATCGGCGCAAGCTGCCGGTTGTCGCCGGCCAGCATGATCTCGCCGCCGGGCTTCACCAGCGTGGCGAGCGACAGGAAGTGGGGGAACACCATCATGCTCGCCTCGTCGACAACCAGTGCGTCGGCGAGGAAGCCGCCCGGTTGGTCAACGTACGGCCGCTTCGTGGACAGCTCGCGCTCCATCTTCAAGATCGCGTTGGTCGTACCGCCAATCACAAGCGCTCCGGCGTTACGCCAACTCTTGATCCGTGTCGCGCAGGAGGTGGCGGAGAAGTTGGTGCCTGCGTCCGCATCGTCGGGAACGGAGCTGCTGTGCACACGGGTCAGCGCGACCTCAGGCATCGTGATTCCTTGGATCGTCGCTTCGGCCGTGAACGAGTCGCGATAACGCAGCAGCCTCTGCATCAGCGTGTCTACCGCAAGATTGGTGTGTGCGGAGACGAGAATCACAGCCCCCTGGCCGAGCCTCGCCCCGATACGTGCGTAGATTGACGCCGCAGTGGTCACCGTCTTGCCCGTACCGGGCGGCCCCTTTAGGAGTTGAACGCGAGTTGAGAGTCCGTCACGGACAGCATTTGACTGGTCGGCATTCAGCGACGATGTGGTCAAAGCGTGCGGCACCTGCCAAGAGGACAGGAGCGCCGTGATCCGATCCATGCGCACTGGTGGGACCAGCGGCTGCGCCGGAATGCGCGGCCGCGATGGCTCGAACCACTCAAACACATGGCTGCCACGCGTGCTCGCTAGCCGCGCCTCGACATTGCCCGCCACGAAGTCGGACGGGCTTTCATCCACCGATGCAAAGTCGAACATGGCCTCATTGGGCTTCGGGCTTGAGCTCTGCAGGACATATGTGCCGCCCGAGTTGAATAGCGCACTCATGCGAATCACGCCGGCTGTCCAGTCGACGTCCTGGACGACACAGGTCGAACCGCCGCGCGTTAGTTGGCCCAACGTCTGTCCGCGCATCACGTCACCCGCCCTCGGGCTCAGGCGGACGAATGACCCTGCGTCGATCGAGGTGCGCAGCGAGACCTCCGCCGGGGTGAGGCCAAAGGATGCCACATCGAAGTCGGCAATGATGACGCGCGTCGCGTCCGTGCGCACATTACGGACAGCAATCGTTCGCCCCGACTGGACACGAGCGGATAGCGGCTTGATGTTCGTCGTCAGCCAGTCGGTCATGCCGACGTGATGGTCCAGCCGTAAGAAGTCGATACCCGCGCGCGCAGTTGTGTCGATGCCAAGTTCGAACTCCTGCAGGCGAGCCACTTCAAGCGGCGGCTTGTCGATCTCTTGGTTCTTGAAGCGAATTCGCTCATCCAGCCAACGTAAAGCTTGGACACGCGCGTGCAGATAGGCCCGCACGACGCCCGGCGCCTCGGCTCTACGGTATCGCTCAATCGCAGCGCGCGTGCGCGCGTCCTCGACGTCGGTCGGCAGCGAACGCCAGACTGCGCGCCAATAGGGTGCGGTCAGCGTGTCGTGAAAGCGGCTGCGGATCTCGAACCGCCGCCGCGTTGATCCCGGCGCATTGACCGCGGTCCAGTTCCCCGCCGCGTCAACATCGAGCGTGCTTCGGAAGTCGAACACGTCCTGTTCAAAGACCCGATCGAGTTCAACCGGAGCGCCGGTGACCTGTCGCGTCCAATGGTAGCGCTGGCCGAACCAGGTCAGGGAGGTCGCCACGGCCAGCCCTCGTCCCGTCCATCCGAGCGCGTACCGATCGTCGATCTCGTCCTGAATGCAGGAAAAGATGAGTTGCTCGAGATTTTGTCGTGAACCGAGCAGTTCCCGTAGATGCGACAGCAGCGTGGAACCGGCGCGCGTGCAAGCTTCGACGAGCTGGGTCATCTCGGAACGAGCGTAGACGTAGAAGTGGATCGGTACCGATGGCGCGTCGGCGACCTCCGCAACGGCCTCAATGACGTCGAACAGGAATTGTTGGATCATCTGGCGCTCGGCGCCTGTATCCTGGTCGCCAACGCCCGACCAGGGTGCGGTCTGAAAGTGCATCACATCGCGGCCGCGTACACTGGACGTAACCGGATCCACGCCGGCTGCACCCTCTGTTACCTCGACGATGCCTGGGACCGGCCGGCGATCGTCACCAAAGGGGGTGCGCAATTGGCTGGCGCTGTTCGTCACGTGCGCGGCAAGCGCACCTACACGGTTCTCAGTATAGTCGTAGTCCACTTCCAGGTATACGCGCACCAGTCGCTGCCCTCGCATCTCGTGCAGCGGAAGCTGCCCTTGGCCCGTGTGCGGTAGGGACTGCACTTGATAATCCGGTGGATCATCAACGCCGCGCGGCAACGTTGAGCGCCGCGCGCTCGCCAACGCGACAAGCTGCTGTAGGTCCATGTCGAAACCAGGCGCACGGCGAACCGCTTCGCCGGCAGGCGACGTCGGATCGAGGCTGGCCAGCGCGTCGATTCCATCGACGCCGGTCCGGCGCAGGATGCGGCAGGTGGTAGGCGCGATGCCCACGAGTTCAAGGCGCCGCTGCCGGGCGCTTTCCGGAAGGCAGTGGACGCTGAAGACACAACCGTCGCATTTTTCATCCAGTTGGAAGTCGAGACCGTCGAGATTCCGATCGACGACCGACGCGAGAAGCCCCTCCTCCGACAGCATGCGCTCGACATCCGCCATCTCCGTGTCAAGGTTGAGCGCCAGGCGAGCGAGCATGTCCTGTGGCTCATTGGTCGCCTCATCAATGCGCACCACCGTCCCTTCGATCGCGTCCGGATCGAGCTGCTGATCCGCCGCTGCCACCGGCGTCTCGGATAGGCGCCGCCGAATGAGGAGCATGTATGCGGCAAGCTGGATCCGGTGGTAGGTGCGATCCTTGCGGCTTGCCTTGCCCTCAACGATCCTGAGACGGGGAACCCCGCCATCCCAGAGCAGCACGATGAAATCCATTCTTCCGCCGATGTTGAAGCATCCGATCTGACCTTCAATCTCGACCTCGCGGCAATAAACGAGCTGGCCGGGTGTTGCGCCTGCCAGCGCCGCAACGAAAGATGTCCAAGAGACGACGCCGGTCTGCGTGTCCGCCGCCGCGGAGAGACGGTTCACTCCCTGCGCGGCGAGGGCGCGCTCCCAGGCATTCTCTGCCTCTCGTCCCACGGCCTGAAGGACGGGGTCTAAACTGTTGAACAGCCGTTCGGAGAAAGGGACTGCGCGAGCCAAGGCTCTGTTGGAGAGCCCGAGCTTGAAACGCCGTTCACAGGAATGGAAGCGGATGAATTCACCGATTTCACTGACCCGAATAGTCGTCTGCGGCATGATTTTCCTGCAGAGAGCCGAGCTAGGACGATCGGCCGTAAATCCTCAACAATCTACAGATTCCGCACGGCATGTAAAAGTGCGCCGCGTGACAGCAGGATCGGTCCTAGCAAGACATCCGGGCATTTCATTCACGCTGGTGGATGCAGCGTTATTCAAACCTTATTTCAGGCTGAGTCGCCCGCCGAGAAGTCGGATTTTTCAAGCATCCACCATGTACACAGCGGCCCCCGATTTATGAAGGGGATCAATGGGAAAGGTTCCGATCGGCAAGTACCTGGAGTTACTCCGATCCTACCCTTGAGCAGGAACGTTTCAGTTGCTTGGATGAGCCGTCGATGGATGGAGGTTTAGATGGCACCGCTGCACCGGGTTGCTCCTCACCTTCACTCCTGCCCGTCTACGGATCATAGATGCAAGCATCCGACCGCGTCAGTCCCGAAATGAGAGGGCTAGCCGGTATAGACCGCGAATCCCGGTCGGGACGCAGGAGGAGCCTTGCCTGAAGGGGCGTTTCAGGTGATCTCTCTTTTGCCAGCCGTCGGGGGAACGATTATGACCGTGGACTATGCGGCGCTGCATGAGGAAAACCGACTTGAATACGGCAGGGCGATAGGTCGCATCGGAAAGCGGCTCCTGGAAGACCGCTACGACAAGCGAACCCACTTCATCTACGAGCTGCTGCAGAATGCGGAAGACGCTCTGCGCAGGCGGACCAGTTGGGCCGGCTCTAGAACCGTCACTTTCTCCCTCAGAAAGGACGAGCTCCGCATCTCGCACTACGGCGCGCCTTTTGACGCGAACGACGTCAAAGGCATCTGCGGAATCGACGAGAGCACCAAGGGTGTGAATTCGATCGGGCGGTTCGGCATCGGCTTCAAATCCGTCTATGCGTTCACGGCACGCCCGGAAGTGCACTCGGGGACTGAAGCCTTCTCGATCGCCGAATATGTCCTTCCGAGTGCGGTGAAGGCTCTTAAAAGGCATCCGGACGAAACTCTCATCGTCCTTCCTCTCAAGCCGGACGATCATGCTGCATTCCAGGAAATTGCCGAAGGACTGCGTTCGCTAGGCAGCGAGGCACTGCTCTTTCTCAAGCAGGTCGAAGAGATCGTCTGGTCGGTGGATGGACAGGGTGCCGGGAGTTACCGACGCACCACCGGTGGTGGATCGATCCGTGAAGTGGTGCTCGAGAACACGAGCGGGCTGGAAATCTCGCGCTCTGAATACCTGCTTTTTTCCCGCGACGCCGAGAACGGAGGGGTCGTCGTCGGACAGGTCGAACTGGCCTTCAGCGTCGAAACGCAGGACGGTCAACGTGCGATACAGCCGCTGCCCGATGCGCGCCTCGTTGTTTTCTTCCCGACAGTTCTGCCGACGTACACGGGCTTCCTTGTTCAGGGGCCATACCAAACCACACCGAGCCGGGACAACATTCCGGCGGAGGAGCCTTGGAACCGGAAACTGGCGGCCCTCACGTCAGAACTTCTAGCCGACAGCCTCGGTCATCTGAGGGATAATGGTCTGCTGAGCGTGGCCACACTGCGTGCACTTCCCCTTGACCGGAGCAAATTTTCTGGCCTGTTTGCACCGCTCTACGAGCGCACTGCAGAGGCCTTCCAGACCGAGCGCCTGCTACCGACCGCAACGGATCGATTTGTGAAAGCCAGTGAACTGCGTCTCGCCCGCGCCCAAGACGTGCGTGACCTCCTGGGTCCACGCAATCTGGCCGCTCTGCTCGGCGTTGCCAGCAACGTCTATTGGACGGCGCCGGAAATCACCGTCGACAGGGCGCCACAGCTGCGCAGCTACCTTATGCAGGAACTCAAGGTCGTCGAACTGACCGTCGAGCAGGTTCTGGCCCGAATGACGGATGAGTTCCTGACAGAACAGTCCGACACGTGGATGATCAAGTTCTACCGGCTCCTCGAGTCCCAACCGGCGCTGCTGCGAAGCAATCGCGGGCAAGCCCTCGGGCTGTTCCGGCTCGAAGATGGCACCCACGTGCCGCTGATGCGTCACGGCATCCGGCAGGTATTTTTGTCCAGCGGGCAGAAGACCGGTTTTCCGACACTCCGATCCTCTCTGCAGAACTCGCAGACACGCAAATTCCTGGAGTTGGCCAAACTTACGGAACCCGATCCTGTGGACGACGTCATCCACCATCTTCTGCCCGGCTATCGCAAGACAGCGGTCGACACCGGCAACTACGCCGATGATATCGGACGCATGCTGCGTGCCTTTCAGACCGACTCGCAGGCGCTGAAGGAAAAGTTGATCACCGAACTTCGGACCGCAAACATCGTCATCGCCAAGGACGCGGCCACCAAGAAAACCTTCATCTGCAACCCTCCGGCGGTCTATTTGGGAGCCGCTCGGCTGACAAACCTCTTCGACGGCGTAGAAGGGGTCTATCTCGTCGACGGTTCGCGGGAATGTCTGCGCGGCGAACCGGTGCGGGAAATGTTGGAGGCATCGGGGTCGACGCGTATCCTGAGAACCGTCATCTGCCAATGCGACCTCAGCGAGACAGAAAAAGAAGCGGTCCGGCGTGCCGCCGGCTGGGAACGTGCCAGCACCGATCACCCGATCCAGGACGTCGACATCGACGGGTTGGATGCATTGCTTTCATTCCTGCCTTCGCTTGATCCGGAGCAGCGTGCGCCAAGGGCACGCCTGCTCTGGGACGCGCTTTCCGAGTTCGTGGAGCGCCGCGGCGCTAATATATTGTCCGTGACCTACAACTGGACCTACATGGCGCCGCGGTCGGCCTCGGTGGATGCTAGGTTCCTGCGTCGTCTGAACGCGGCGGCATGGATCCCCGATACCGCCGGCGCACTGCGCCGCCCGTCGGAAGTCCTGTTCGAAGATCTAGGATGGCCGGATCACCCGATTCTTCAAAGCCGTATCGCGTTCAAGCCTCCCGCGATAGCCGCTCTTGCCCGCGAAGCCGGCTTCGATGCAGGGTTGCTTGACGAACTCAGGCGGTTGGGCCTCATGAGTGTTGAACAGCTCCGCGAGCGCCTTGGACCAGAAGCAGACGCCTCTTCCGCGGATGGAGGCGGAACAGACAACGACGACGGCTCTGACGAAGAGCGGAGTGACGGACGCGCAAACGGGGACGAAGACGACCGCTCGCACGGGGTGGCTTCGAATGACGGCGGGAACAGCTGGTCGGGAAGCGGCGGGACGGGCGGTCAGGCATCAGGAGGCGGCGGACAGGGTCAAGAGTCGGGAAATGGCAGTTCGAGCGGACAAGGCTCCGGCGTGGGAGTATCTCAGGGCGGTCGCCAGGGAGGTCCGGGCGAGGGATCGGGACGCGGCGAGTTCATTTCCTATGTCGGTACGCATCCGGAGGGCGAAGAGGACGACCCGAATTCGCCCGCACATAAAGAACGAATGGAGCTTGAGAATGCAGCCATCGCCTTCATTCTTGAACTGGAACCCATGCTGGAGCGGATGCCGGTCGGAAACAAAGGCTACGACCTGATCGAGAAGAAGGGCCCCACCGAGTTGCCGCGGCTCATCGAGGTCAAGGCCATGCGGGGGACCTTGAAGGATCGGCCTGCCACACTGTCGTCGGCGCAGATCGATGAAGCCCGGAGCAGCGGCGAGAGGTTCTGGCTCTACGTGGTGGAGAGGGCGGGAACATCGAGTCCGCGATTGCTCAAAATCCAGAACCCTTACGGACGAGCTGGCACATTCACCTTCGACCACGGGTGGGAAGCGATTGCGGCAGTCGTTGACACATCGGCGCGGATCGCGGCCGAATAGATACGGTAACTACCCGCACATGCCGTGAGCATGTCGGGGTGGCCTTTACAAAGATACAATCGACCACCGAGGACCACTCGGACATCGAGACACTGTGCTTCCGGCGTCCCCCGACGCAACGATGACCACGGCGTCGAAAACTTGCGACTACGGCTCCAAATGAGTCACTGGCACGCGCATGCCGAATGGCTGCTCTCCATATGGCTGTCGCCAGGAGCGGCCAGTCCGCCTTCGGCCCCAAAGGTGTCGGCAGGAAATCATTTCCAAGCATCAATTCGGCGAGTGGATGCCAACGACCGGACCGAGTGGGAAGCGGACTGGCAGCTTTAGTGGGCGAGAAGTGGCAAGCGGACGTTCCGTTGATCAAGTCGCTTTGCACTTTGATTTTCGAAATCAGAACCGCAGGACACGCTCCTCGACCATTCGGCCAGAATGCAGGTCACGATTGGCGTTGGCCTTCCAGAACTCAAACAAGTTCAAGCCGGCATTCAAGAGTTCAATATGAGAAATGCCGAGAGTGCCGGCCTCACGCATCGGCTCTACTACACCATCCTGACCTGACGCGTCGCCCTCGATTACATAGCCGAACCGCTTCAAGCTTCCGTTAGCCACGGAAATTGCGCCTTCTACGATATTTCCCGCAACGCCCGGCTGAACCGCGACCCGCACGATTTCCTGACCGACCACCTCATAGTAGGACGGCTCCGCGCGAGTCAGGGGATGATGAAGAACGTGAGCCGGAGCCATAATCCCGAGCGCTACCATGAAATGCAGCGACGAACCACGCGCATCCAATCGGCCCTCATATACAGGTAATGTGACCGCGACCTCTCTCGGCCGATCTGATGTCGTCTGATAGTGGATCACAGAAGTCGAGCTCATCGCGACGCGCCGCAGGTCCTCTTCACTCTCGATGGAAGGCAGCGTTGTAAAGTAGAGGTGCGACACATTCGCCAAATCGGCGGTACCTGCCAGATTACGGGCGCTAGACCAGAGCTCGCTGCTTGAGGCGATTTTGGCGGCGTTCACCGCAGTCGTGTGATGATACAACCCTATGGCGAAATCCCCATTGCCAAGTGATCGACAGCTGCCGGCGATTTGATCAGAAAGCCGCGATGCGAGCGGCGCACGATAAGTGCAGCGATAGAGCTGTGCGCCGTCATCGTATGAGTGCACGAGACCGTCAGACCGAAAAGAAACGATCACCCGTGTCGCCTCGGTGGCACGCGGCCCTGCGACGTCCAGGTCCATGGTCAACTCATGGTGCCGCGGACTGAACGGACTGCCGGTCGAGGGAACGTCGAACACCAGTCTCGGAGGGCCGAAGAAGCTAGGCAAGAAAAAGCGCTTCTCGTTGAAACCAATAAGTATATCGGGAAGCAGATAGGATCGGCCGCGGGCATGGCACAGCCGAACTTTGATCAGGCCGTAGTGCATGGCACTCCACGAAGAACCTGGAGCGGGAGAAGTCCGAACAGGCAGCCGCCGTAGACGCGTCATCGTCGATCATCCAATTATTGGGTCGCCATCCGGCAGTACGCATATGCTCCGTTCCGGACATTGCACAGAATCTCCATGATGGCTTGAGCGGGAAATATTGAACGCAAACCTTTCACAGTCGTCCGACGAGTGACCATTATTATTGTTAGTCTATTCTGGTAGCTATCGGCGGCAGTTGCGACTGCAGATGGGCGTCTCTGGAGGGGAGGAGGACCGACTGCTTTGGGTAAGGTTAGTCCAGAAGCGAACATTTCCGCCATCATCATTGTCGATGCCACAGCGGACTCAACGTTGCTTCCGTAGAAAATTCTTGAAGCGCGATTTGAGCCGAGCGCAGAGATTTGGGCGGTTAAGTGTCGGCCGATAGGCATTACTGGTGGACGCCAATTCCGGCCGCCAATTCCGGATGAGTGCTTCTGGCCTCCCGCGCGCAAACCTCCAAGTGCCGTGACCATACGTGGCAAGGAAGTGGTTCTCAAAGGCGACCTGCATAGCTTCAACGTTGGTAATTTCAACCGCGTTGTAAATCGACCAAGCCTGGCTCATAGAAGCCGGTCGCGTTTGAAGAAGATCGCCGCCGCGGTGCAGCGCCATGGAAACCTGCCAAGCGTACGGCTGATAAGCTTTGTGGACGATCTCGCTGCACCAGTCGTAGAGATTTCGTAGTTCCTTTATCCTGAAGCCGCTAGCTTGGAAAAAATGAGGATTATCTGCAATGAAATCCTGATGGAAACCGTGCCTAAGCCTTGGCGGTTTTCCTTTGGGGTCATTTGGATAAACTGCAATCAGCCGCTCGAAACGAAGCTCCAGCGCCTGCCGCAGAATGAAAATGGAAGCGATTTGCGCTGCCTTGTGATCAAAGGGCGCGCCCGTCCCAATGTATGTAGACTGGTAAGCTAGGCCGAGAGCCAGGATGTATACCTCCCAGCTACTGACGTCGGAATTTTTTCCACCATCGAAGAAGGTCCAGTTAGGCACATTCCGCTGAAGGATGACGAGGATCTCTCGCAGATCGAACAGATAATCCCGGATGATATGTCTGTGCCATGTCAGCACCGCGAAGGTAATCGACCCGTTGTTCTGTTTCCGGATTTCCCGGTCGAGGCTTGTTAGTTCATCGAGCGCCACCCGAAGCTGATACCTCAGATATGGGATAGCGGCTCTGTCGTCTTTGAAGGTCGGGCTACGCCGGAAGACTTGTTCGGCCAACTGATCTTGAGTGAGACGTTTGCCGCGGTTGTGTCTGCGATCCAGCATTGCGATGTCGGCGAGGAAGTCCACCATCGCTTTGTCGGCCATGGCGTCCGTAGGGGTTGGCTGTCCAGAGGCAGCGTCCAAAAGGTCGAGAAGCGCACGGGCCGGAGTGATGGTTCTGGCCGTGCTCATGGAAACTTTCAAAGCTAATTGTTGCCGATCACACCAAACTTGAACAGCCTTCTTCGATGAAGGACGGCTTTCGGGCAAGCGCAGGTTTTCCCCAAGCGGCTTAAATGGGATCGGATGCTGAATGTCGGCTTTCTCCGTTTTGGTGCTGGAACCGGACCGACTGCAAACGGCCCCAACGCGGCCATTCGAATTGGCTGCAGCAACTTCCACTCTGGCGCAGCTCAGACATCGACCCTGTCTCAAGAGGTCACGCCTGTACCTGGCCGCGGCTTCGGTCTATTAGGCCGCTCAGATGATTCACTCCAGATTCGAGGCACCGATGACCGAAAGCCGAGCTTTGACCGAGATCACGTCTTCGGTTGTGTCCGCCTATGTTTCCAACAACGCCGTGTCAGCGGATGCGCTCAGCAAGCTGATAGGTCAGGTCCACGACGCGCTCTCGCGCCTCGGCTCAAGCGCGCAGGAAGCTGAGGTCGAAAAGCAAAAGCCCGCCGTCAATCCGAAGAAGTCGGTGTTCCCGGACCATATCGTCTGTCTCGAGGACGGAAAAAAGTACAAGTCGCTGAAGCGCCACCTGAGCAGCATCTATGGCCTGACGCCGGAGGAATATCGCGAGAAATGGGGCCTTCCGGCCGACTATCCGATGGTGGCGCCAGAGTATGCGGCGCGGCGTTCCGAGATGGCGCTGAAAATGGGCCTCGGTCGCAAGGCTGGGGCCGTGGCGCCCGCTGTGCCTGTCAAGCGGAAGAGCACACCGAAGCCCAAGGCCTGAACATGGGCGCTGACGAAATTCGCAAGCGGGCTGGATGAACTCTAGCGTAATAGCCCGTCGGCGGAGTGCGGGCAGCGCCGACGGGTCTATCTACGGCAGCCCATGATACGGCTACCCGAACCGGATCTCATGCCTGTCGAACAGATCGAGAGCGGCATCAACAGGCTCGCCGCGACCCCAGGCATCCATGTCGATCCTTTCCGCAGTGGCCGCTGCGGCGAGTTCGACAAGGAGGGCGAGGCGCTTTCGGGTAGCGCCGAGATCGGGCATGACGGTGCCGCGGGGCACAGGCTTGCCCAGGTCGTGCCAGGCCTGATGCAGGACCTTGAGAAGCCGGCGTTTCGGCCAGTCCTCATACTTCATCAATCGTAGGAGGATCTGCGTATCGGAGAGCCGCAGCCGCGGCGGGAGCGTGTGTTGCAGGGCATAGAACAGCAGCATGGCCGAACCGGACTGTTCTAGGGGCTCGCCGTCGCGACGGTGGGTGGATCGCTCGTCGAGAACGTCCTGCATGAGCAACGTCTCGCAGAAGGCGATGGTCTCTTTCGCTCTAGCCTCATCCTCTTCGCCGATTGGCCCGAGGAACCGGGGGCCCTTCGTTGGGTCGATGACGATGTCGTCGGGATGCGGCAGCAGATGCGGCGGTGGTTCGCCTTTGGCCTCGGCTTCCGCAAGCTGTCGAGACGTTGCGTCCTTGTAGTTCGACCAGATGTTGATGCGTTCCTTGACCTCGCGCGCCTTCATCTGATCGGCGGTCCGCATTAGATCCATGGCCAATCCCTGCGAGCGGGCATTGCCGGTGGCGCCGGCATTGAAGATCGCCTGGACCATCGCAACCCGCATCGGCACCTCGGCGATGCGGTCGCCTTCGCGGATCTTCACCGGCTTCGCGGCGATCTGCAGCACAGTCTCCAGCGTCGGCTGCTCGGTGAGCGTCAGATCCGGCGGCGCGCCGCGTGGCCGTCCCCTCGGATTGCCGGATTGGCCTGGTCGGAACTGAGCATGCTTCGGCGGTCGCTTGTAGCCGACGCCCTGCAGCAGCTCGTCGCGGATGGCGCCCGCCGTCTCCGGCCGCAGAGGAGGTTTCTGCGTCGGACGTCCTTCCTTCGGATCGTCGCCGCTCATCACTTGCCTCCGCGCTTCGCGGATCGGCTGCGGGCCGCAGGCTGGGGCTCAGCTGGAACCACACCTCTCTGTGCTGCCACCGCCTCGAAGCTGGCTCCCGTCTCGGCGAGAATGGCCTGCTTGCCGGTATAGCGCTCCCAGCGCGCGATGATGGTGTCGCAATAGAGTGGGTCGAACTCCAGCACGCGAGCCTCTCGGCCACAGGTCTCGGCAGCGATCAGCGTCGAGCCCGATCCGGCGAAGAGATCGAGGACCGTCTCGCCACGCCGGGTGCAGTCGCGAATCGCGTCGGCGACCAGCGCCACCGGCTTCACCGTTGGATGCATGGCGAGTTCATCGGCGCGGTTGGCACCAAGGCTGCTGATGCCGGCATAGTCCCAGACATTGG
>Ga0182736_1002066_pt1 | contig 16535 bp, 11 predicted proteins | sample eDN5th30CKraftBY_FD_128882 | JGI IMG/M metagenome (GOLD analysis project Ga0182736, IMG submission 128882) | Enriched backyard soil microbial communities from Emeryville, California, USA - eDNA 5th pass 30_C Kraft BY (version 2) (version 2) | ecosystem: Environmental > Terrestrial > Soil >... | reverse complement strand
CAGTACGACCAGGCCGAGATGGGTTTTCGCCGCTTCCTCCAGTCCAATCCCCGGGACAAGCTGGTGCCCGAGGCCACCTTCTGGCTCGGCGAGACCTATCTCCAGCGCGGCCGCTACCGCGAGGCCGCGGAGCAGTTCCTGAACGTCTCGGCCGAGCATCCCGACGCCGCCAAGGCGCCCGATTCCCTGCTGCGGCTCGGCATCTCCCTCAACGGGCTCGGGGCCAAGGACCGCGCCTGCGCCGTCCTGGCGGAGCTCGACCGCAAGTATCCCCAGGCCTCGGCTCCCGTCCGCCAGGCGTCGGACCGCGAGCAGAAGCGCATCAAGTGCAGCTGAGCCGCTGACGATTCTTGATAAGGCCCTGACGATGGCCGCGTCTCCGCCTCCCGACGATGCGCTCTCGGTGGAAGGGCTGGAGCACCTTTTCGCCTCCTTGAACCACGCCTCCGGCATCGTCGCGGCCGTGTCCGGCGGGCCCGATTCGATGCCCTGATGCAATTGCTCGCCCGCTGGCGCGCCCCGGGCGAGCGACCGCCCGTCCTCGTCGCCACGATCGACCACGGCCTGCGGCCCGAGGCCGCCGAGGAGGCCGCCTTCGTCGCGCGGGAAGCCGGTGCGCTGGGCCTGCCGCACCGGGTTCTCGCCTGGACGGGGGACAAGCCCCGGACCGGGATCCAGGAGGCCGCCCGCGAGGCTCGCTACCGGCTCCTGGCCGACCATGCCCATGTGGCCGGGGCGTCGCATCTCGTCACGGCCCATACCCTCGACGATCAGGCCGAGACCATCATGATGCGCCTGGCCCGGGGCTCGGGCCTGTCGGGGCTCGCGGGCATGCGCCGGGAGAGGCCGCGCCATGGCATCGTCCATGCGAGGCCGCTTCTCGGATGGCCGAAGGCGCGCCTTCTCGATCTCTGCCGGCGCCAGGGCTGGCGCTTCGTCGAGGATCCGTCCAACGCCAATGCGCTCTATGCCCGTGTCCGCTGGCGCGGGCTCATGCCGCTCCTGGCGGCGGAAGGGCTCGATGCCGGGCGCCTGGCGCGCTTCGCCGAGCGCGCCGCCCGCGCCGACGAGGCCCTCGACCTCAAGGCGCGGGAAGCGCTGGAGCGGGCCGGGTTCTCCCGGGAGGGCCCCCTTTGCTCGTTCCAGGGCGGCATCCTGGCGAGCGAGCCCTTTGAGATCGCCCTGCGGGTGCTGGCGCTCGCCCTCCGCGAGGCAGGGCTCGGGCTCGACAACAGCCGTCTGAACAGGCTCGAATCCTCTACGGAGCGCCTGAGGGAGGCCGTCGGGGCAGGGGGGTGCCTGCGCCTCACCGTCGCCGGGGCGCTCGTGCGGCTGGAACGCTCGGGCCGGGTGTCCGTCGGGCCGGAACCGCCGCGTCGGCGAGGCCGTTAGTCAAATCTCTTAGCCAACGTTATCGGATCGCGCCGTATAGGCGCCGCATTCCCTTGGCAAGGCGAGACGGTGTGCCTACATTGAGTTTAACCGCACGGGGAGACCTCCTCGCGCATCATCTCCCTCTGGGGCAGAACCTGATCCGATGAATTCAAATTTCCGCAACTTCGCCTTGTGGGTCGTCATCTTCCTCCTGGTGCTGGCGCTCGTGACCCTTTTCCAGAGCCCGGGCCAACGGGGCGGCGGCAGCGATATCGCCTACAGCCAGCTCCTCAGCGAGGCCGATGCCGGACGCATCACCAGCGTCGTCATCTCCGGGCCGGAGATCAGCGGCACCTATACGGACGGCCGCACCTTCACGACCTATGCGCCGAGCGACCCGATGCTCGTGACGAAGCTGCAGCAGAAGGGCGTGCAGATCACCGCCCGTCCGCAATCGGATTCGACCCCCTGGTTCATCGCGGTTCTCATGAACATCCTGCCCATCGCGCTCTTCATCGGCGCCTGGGTGTTCCTGTCGCGCCAGATGCAGAGCGGCGCCGGCCGGGCCATGGGCTTCGGCAAGTCCAAGGCGAAGCTCCTGACGGAGGCCCATGGCCGCGTCACCTTCGACGACGTGGCGGGCATCGACGAGGCCAAGGAAGACCTGCAGGAGGTCGTGGAGTTCCTGCGCGACCCGCAGAAGTTCCAGCGCCTCGGCGGCCGCATCCCGCGCGGCGTGCTGCTCGTCGGACCTCCCGGCACCGGTAAGACCCTGACCGCCCGCGCGGTCGCCGGCGAGGCCAACGTGCCGTTCTTCACCATCTCGGGCTCGGACTTCGTCGAGATGTTCGTCGGCGTCGGCGCCTCCCGCGTGCGCGACATGTTCGAGCAGGCGAAGAAGAACGCCCCCTGCATCATCTTCATCGACGAGATCGACGCGGTCGGCCGCCATCGCGGCGCCGGCCTCGGCGGCGGCAACGACGAGCGCGAGCAGACCCTCAACCAGCTCCTCGTGGAGATGGACGGCTTCGAGGCCAACGAGGGCGTGATCATCATCGCGGCCACCAACCGTCCCGACGTGCTCGATCCGGCGCTCCTGCGTCCGGGCCGCTTCGACCGCCAGATCGTCGTCCCGAACCCGGACGTGGTCGGCCGCGAGAAGATCCTGCGCGTCCATGTGCGCAAGGTGCCGCTGGCGCCCGACGTGGACCTGAAGGTCATCGCCCGCGGCACACCGGGCTTCTCCGGCGCGGACCTGATGAACCTCGTCAACGAAGCGGCCCTGCTGGCCGCTCGCCGCGGCAAGCGCATCGTGACCATGCGCGAGTTCGAGGACGCCAAGGACAAGGTGATGATGGGCGCCGAGCGCCGCACCCTGGTCATGACCGACGACGAGAAGCGCCTGACCGCCTATCACGAGGCTGGCCATGCCATCGTGGCGCTCAACGTTCCGGCCACCGACCCGGTCCACAAGGCCACCATCATCCCGCGCGGCCGCGCGCTGGGCATGGTCATGCAGCTGCCCGAGCGGGACAAGCTGTCCATGTCCTACGAGCAGATGACCTCGCGCCTCGCCATCATGATGGGCGGCCGCATCGCCGAGGAGATGATCTTCGGCAAGGACAAGGTCACCTCGGGCGCCCAGTCCGACATCGAGCAGGCGACCCGTCTCGCCCGCATGATGGTGACCCGCTGGGGCTTCTCGCCCGAGCTCGGCACCGTCGCCTATGGCGAGAACCAGGACGAGGTGTTCCTGGGCATGCAGATGGGCCGCCAGCAGAACGTGTCGGAGGCCACCGCCCAGAAGATCGACTCGGAGGTCCGCCGCCTGGTCGAGGACGGGCTCAACGACGCCCGCCGGATCCTGACCGAGAAGGCGCACGACCTCGAGGCCCTGGCCCGCGGTCTGCTCGAATACGAGACCCTGACCGGCGAGGAGATCCGCAATCTCCTCGACGGCCAGCCCCCGGTGCGCGACACGGGGGATACCGTCACCCCCAGCCGCGGCTCCGCCGTGCCCACCGCCGGCCGTGGCCGCCCGCGGGAGAGCGACGGGGGCATGGAGCCCCAGCCGCAGGCCTGAAGATCCTTCGGGAGATCCATAAAACCCAGCACGCTCGCCTTTCGGCGGGCGTTCTTTTTTGTTTACCTCAAAGATCTAATACTCCCTAAGGGCCGGGCCTAACGATGTAATAATCGCTTATCACTTGTGATGGCGCGCATTGGCTTGAGACCCTTGACCGAATTCAGGGAGGTTGCTTTGAAAAGGCCAAAGCGCGGATTAGCGCTACGGAATGCGGAGACAAAGCACGTGCGTAAATACTTCGGAACGGACGGAATTCGGGGCCGCGCCAACGGGATCATCACACCGGATCTGGCCCTCAGGGTCGGGCAGGCGGCCGGCCTCATGTTCCAGCAGCGCGGCGATTACCGCCACCGGGTCGTGATCGGCAAGGATACCCGGCTGTCCGGCTACATGATCGAGTCGGCCCTCCAGGCCGGGTTCACCTCGGTGGGCATGGACGTGCTGCTGCTCGGCCCGATCCCCACGCCGGCTGTCGCCATGCTGACGCGCTCCATGCGCTGCGACCTAGGCGTCATGATCTCGGCCTCCCACAACCCCTACGAGGACAACGGCATCAAGCTGTTCGGCCCCGACGGGTTCAAGCTGAGCGACGAGATGGAGCTTCAGATCGAGGCCCTGATCGATTCCGACCTGACGCGGCGCCTGGCCGATTCCGCCACCCTCGGCCGCGCCAAGCGCATCGAGAGCGTCCAGGCCCGCTACATCGAGTTCGCCAAGCGCACCCTGCCGCGCCAGATCGATCTGGAAGGCATGCGCGTCGTGATCGATTGCGCCAACGGCGCCGGCTACAGGGTCGCCCCTGAGGCGCTGTGGGAGCTGGGCGCCGAGGTCGTGTCCATCGGTGTCGAGCCCAACGGCTTCAACATCAACCACGATGTCGGCTCGACCGCGCCGGATGCCCTGATCCAGAAGGTGCGCGAGCTGCGCGCCGATGTGGGCATCGCCCTCGACGGCGACGCGGACCGGGTGCTCATTGTCGACGAGAAGGGCCATAAGGTCGATGGCGACCAGCTCATGGGTGTCGTCGCCCGCTCCTGGAAGGAGGACGGCCGCCTGTCGCAGGCCGGCATCGTCGCGACGATCATGTCCAATCTCGGCCTGGAGCGCTACCTGAACGGCCTGGGCCTCGGCCTCGTGCGCACCGCCGTCGGCGATCGTTACGTGCTCGAGCACATGCGGGCCAACGGCTACAATCTCGGCGGCGAGCAGTCGGGCCACATCATCATGTCCGACTACACCACCACGGGCGACGGCCTCGTGGCCGCCCTCCAGCTCCTGGCCGTGGTGAAGAGCCTCGACAAGCCGGTGTCGGAAGTCTGCCATTGCTTCGAGCCGCTGCCGCAGGTGCTTAAGAACGTGCGCTACAAGTCCGGCAAGCCCTTGCAGGAAGTCTCGGTCATCAAGGCCATCGAGTCCGGCCGCGAGACCCTCGGCAATGCCGGCCGCCTCGTGATCCGCCCCTCCGGCACCGAACCCGTCATCCGGGTCATGGGCGAGGGCGACAACGCGGACCTCGTCAACCGCGTGGTGGACGACGTGGTGGAGGCCGTCACTCAGGCGGCGTCCAGGGCAGCGGCGTAAGGCACGAAACCATTTCTTTTACAAAGCAAAAAGCCCCGGCGAGATGATGGCCGGGGCTTTTTCAGTTGAGCGCTTCTCCCTCTCCCATTTGGGAGAGGGTTGGGGTGAGGGAAGGCCGGTGCCGGATGGGGTGCCGCGGCTAGAGCATTTTTCGGCGAAGTGGATCCGGTTTGCCGCTCAAAAATGCGGCAAGCCAAAGAAGAGAGCTGATTCCACGTTAGTGGAAACGGCTCTAACGTGCCGCAATGGGGATGATGGTGCTTTGCTGGTGAATCGTCATGCCCTCACCCCTGCCCCTCTCCCGCCCGGGAGAGGGGGGCGCTTCCCTTTGCTCCCTACTCACTCCGCCGCCTGGGCGGGCGGCACCTGCTTCGTCCGCGACGGCAGGTCGTCCCCGTGAGCCACCTGGCCCGTCTCGGCGCGAAGCTTGTCGAGCAGCTCGCTCACATAGGTGGCGGGCTTGGTGAAGCCGCCGAGGAGCAGGTAGATCGACGGGACCACGAGCATGGTCAGCATGGTCGACACCGTGACGCCGCCCACGATCACCGACCCGATGGCGTTGCGCGCCTCGGCGCCGGCGCCGGTGGACCAGGCGAGCGGGATGGCGCCGCCGATCATGGCGATCGACGTCATGAGGATCGGCCGCAGGCGCAGGACCGAGGCCTCGACCACCGCATCCCGCACCGAATATCCGCGCTCGCGCAGCTGGTTCGAGAACTCGACGATCAGGATGCCGTTCTTGGTCATGAGGCCGATGAGCAGGATCATGCCGATCTGGCTGTAGATGTTGAGCGTCTGCCCGGTGATGAACAGGGCGAGCAATCCGCCGGTCACCGCGAGCGGCACGGTCAGCATGATGATGAACGGGTTGATCCAGCTTTCGAACTGCGCCGCCAGCACCAGGAACACCACCAGGAGCGCCATGGCGAAGGTCACGTAGATCGCGCCGGTCGAGTCCAGGAAGTCCTTGGACTGGCCCGTATAGCCGATGCGCACCTCCGCCGGCAGGTTGTCGCGCACGATCTGCTGGAGGATCTCCAGGCCCTCGCCGATGGAGATGCCCGGCGCGAGCGAGGACTGGATCGTGATCGACCGCAGGCGGTCGAACCGGTTCAGGGCCTGCGGGGCGGCGGATTCCGTCAGGGTGACGAAGGAGGAGAGCGGAACGAGCTCGCCGTTGGCGGCGCGCACGAAGGTGTTGGTGAGGTCGTTGGGCGTCGCCCGGTCCTGGGCACGGGCGCGCATGATCACCGGGTATTCGTCGCCGCGGCTGACGAAGGTCGAGACCTCCGTCTCGCCGAACATCAGCTGGAGCGTGTTGCCGATGTCCTGCACGGAGACGCCGAGATCGGCGGCGCGCTGGCGGTCGATCTGCACACGGATGTCCGGCTGGGACTCGCGGTAATTGGAGTCCATGTTGATGAACTTGCCGGTCTCCTGGGCCTTCTGCATGACGATGTCGCGCCAGCCGCGGATCGTCTCGTAGTCGGGGCCGCCGAGCACGAACTGGATCGGCTGGCCGTAGCCGCCGGCGCCGCCGAAGGCGGGCGGATTGACCACCGACACGCGGGCGCCGGGGAAGGTCGACACCTTCGGGGTGATCTGGCGCACGATGTCCTGCTGGGACTGGGTCCGCTGCTCCCAGGGCACCAGGCGCACGATCACGATGCCTTCGTTGACCGGGGAGGGGCGGGCGAAGCCCGGCGCGACCTGGCTCAGCATCGAGGCGACGAGGCCCTGCTCCTGCAGGGGCATGAGGGCCTTCTCGACCTCCTTCACCCGGTCGCGGGTGTAGTCGAGGCTCGCGCCTTCCGGCGCCTGGAGGCGGACGATGATGGCGCCGCGATCCTCGGTCGGGGCGAATTCCTTCGGCAGGGACTGGAACAGGCCATAGGCCGACAGGGACACCATGACGCCGACGAAGAGAATGATCACCGGCGCGCGCAGGGCCCGGGAGAGCAGCCAGCGATAGCCGCCGTTCATCTTCTCGAAGAGCGGCTCGGTCATGCGCTGGATCCGGCCATGGGCGGGAACCATGAGCTTGGAGCACAGCATCGGGGTCAGCGTGCGCGCCACCACGCCCGAGAAGAAGATCGAGGCCGCGAGCGTGATGCCGAATTCGCGGAAGAGCTTGCCGGTATTGCCGGTCATGAAGGCGAGCGGCACGAACACGGCCATGAGGGTCGCCGTGGTGGCGATCACCGCGAAGCCGATCTCGCGGGCGCCGTCGAAGGAGGCGAGCAGCGGCGGCTGGCCCTCCTCGATGCGCCGGTGGACGTTCTCGATCTCCACGATGGCGTCGTCCACCACGATGCCGATGGCGAGCACGATGGCGAGCAGGGTCAGCACGTTGATGGAGGCGCCGAAGAAGGCCATGACCATGAAGGCCGCGGTGATCGAGACCGGGATCGCCACCATGGCCACGATGGTGGAGCGCCAGTCGCGCAGGAAGAGCAGGATCACCAGGATCACGAGCGCGACGCCTTCCACGAGCGTGTGCAGCACGCCCTCGATGGAGGCGCGGATGAACTGGCTCTCGTCATAGGCGATTTCCGCCGTCGTGCCGGGCGGTAGGGAGCCCTTGAGCTCCTCCAGTTCCTCGCGCACGCCGTCGACCACGGACAGGGTGTTGGCGGTCGATTGGCGCACGACGCCGAGGCCGATGGCGGTCTCGCCCGACTGGTAGAACTCGAACCGGGTGTCCTCCGGCCCCACCTCGACCTGGGCGACCTCGCCGAGGCGGACCAGGTAGCCGTTCTTGTTGGTGACGATCACCTGCTGGAACTGCTCGGGAGTCGAGAGGCGGGAATCGGTCTTGACGGTGAATTCGCGCTGGCTGGACTCGATCCGCCCGCCGGGCAGCTCCACGTTCTGGCGCTTGATGGCGGTCTCGAGGTCCTGCACGGTCAGGCCGCGGGCGGCGAGCGCCGGCCGGTCGACCCAGACCCGCATGGCAAAGCGGCGCTCGCCGCTGAGATTCACGTTGGCCACGCCGGGCACGGTGGACAGGCGGTCCACATAGACGCGCTTGAGAAAGTCGCTGAGTTCGAGCGCATCCAGGGTGGTGGACGTGACGCCCACCCACAGGATGGCCGAGGCATTCGCATCGACCTTGCGGACCACCGGCGTGTCGGCGCCGTCGGGGAGCCGCCCGGTGACGCGGGAGATGGCGTCGCGCACGTCGGAGGTGGCGGCTTCCGGATCGCGGGAGACCTCGAACTCGATGGAAACCGACGAGCGGTCGTTCTGGCTCTGCGACGTGATCTGCCGGATGCCTTCGATGCCCGCGACCGCGCCCTCGATGATCTCCGTCACCCGGCTCTCGATCACTTCGTTCGAGGCGCCGCGATAGACGGTTGAGACCGAGACGACCGGGCGGTCGACCTGCGGGTACTCGCGAACCGGCAGGTTCATGAGCGATGCCAGGCCGCCCACGATCAGCAGCAGGCTGACCACGACGGCGAAGACAGGGCGGCGGATGAAGAGGTCTGAAACCTGCATAGTTCTATTCGATCCGGATTGGAGCGAGGGACTCGCAACGAAACTCGACACGACTCTCCTCCCCACAAGGGGGAGGGAAGCAGGGCACGTTACTTCCGCTCGGCGGCCTGGGCGGAGCCGATGGCCTGGGGCATGTTCAGCGAGGAGCGGGAGGGCTGCTCCCGGGTGGCCGCCGGAACAGGAGCGGCCGGCGTGCCCGAGCCCACCGGGCGGGCGACGACCTCGGCTCCGGGCCGCACGCGCTGGACGCCCAGCACGACGATGGTCTCGCCGGCTTTCAGTCCCTCCACGACCTCGACCTTGCCGCCCTGGCGCTGGCCGATGGTGATGACGCGGCGCTCCACCTTGTTGTCCTTCACGGGATAGATGATGTGGCGCAGCCCCTCGCTGACGATGGCCTCCTCCGGCACCACGACGGCGTCGTCCTTGGTCGACACCTCGAGGGACACCGACAGGAACATGCCGGGCTTCAGGGCCTCGTCGGGATTGTCGAACTCGGCGGTCAGGCGGGCCGTGCGGGTCGTCTGGTCGACCCGGGGATCGATGGTCGACACGCTGCCCTTGAAGGTGCGGCCCTTGTAGGCCGCCGAGGTGGCGTTGACCGTCTGGCCGGGCTTGAGCCGGCCCAGGAGATTCTCCGGCACCGCGAAATCGAGGCGGATCTTGGACAGGTCGTCGAGGGAGGTGATGCGGGTGCCCGGGGCCACATAGGCGCCGAGGGAGACCGAGCGGGTGCCGACGCGGCCGTCGAAGGGCGCGCGGATGATCAGGTCCTCGAGCCGGGCCTCCGCGGCCTTGCGCTGGGCCCGGGCGGACGCGATGGAGCCCTCGAGCGACTTGATCTGGGCCGTCAGGTCCTCGACTTGGGCTCCGGTGCCGGCGCCGGTGCGGCTGAGCGCCTGGGCGCGCTCCAGCTTGATCGCGACCTCGTTCCGGAGCGCCTCGGCGCGGTTGGCCTCGGCGATGGCCTGCTCGATCTCGGCCCGGCGCTCGGCGGCGTCGAACTGGACCAGCATGTCCCCGGCCTTGACCTTCTGGCCCTCGTTGAAGCCGATCTCGCCGACGACACCTGCCACCTTGGCGGTCACCGTGATGGATTCATAGGCACGCACCGTGCCGACCGATTCCCGGGTCTCGACGATCCGTCCGGTCCTGACCGTGTCCACATCGACCGTCGCGGGACCCGTGGGGCCGCGTCCGCGTCCGCCCTGGGCGGTCTGCTGCGACGGTTGGCTCACATACGCACCGATCACGGGCACATTGGCCAGATGGCCGCCCTTATAGGCGTACCAGCCGCCAAAGCCGGCTGCCCCCAGCACGGCAATGACAGCGAGTTGACCGGACACACGCATGCTCGCTCCTTACTCAGTCTTTCGGCCTTATTGGCTCTTTAGGTCGTAATTGTCGGAAGTTGTCCTAGCACAATATATGCCAAGTGCTGCGAACATAACGCAGCAAACACGATGTTTTGTATTACGATTTCGTAATCTGGCTTTCTCCGGAGCGCATCTGAGGATTGGGCCGGACACATATTTTCCTCAAGCTTGAGAATGTTCTTTATTTGTTCTATGAATTCATTCATATTTTATGAATGGATGTTTGATGGATTTGTGGGTTTTTGAGGGGGATTGGAAGGCGGCACGTCAGACTTTCGCTCGTGCTCAAATAGAGCTTCGGCGCCTGCGCCTGTCTCTCATGCTCAAGCGGTTCAACCCGAGCCAGCCACGCGTGCCGGCTGGGAATCCCGGTGGCGGGCGATGGACCGATGGCGGCACAGGTGGAGGAGGCCAGGCGCGAGCTTCCGATGGCTCGGGCGAGGTACGAAGATCTCCTGCCAGGGTGAGGCTAGTAGGAGGCTTTACCAAGGATGACCTCGGTTCGAGTGTGCAGAACTTCGCTTCGGCAAATTGCAAAGGGCGCATCAGGTCCGTCCTGCCACAGCAATTTCTTGATTCTACGATCGCAGACGTAATGCGGGCCGCGAAGAAAGGTGACCGGGCCGCTAGGACATGCCTGAAAATTCTCGGACGAGATGAATACAGAAAATAGGGAGGTTGAAATGCGATTAACTGGAATAAGGGATCTCTTGTCCTTCCTGAACTATCTGGACAAGGAGCGCATCCATTACCGACTGGATCATCTGCGCGAGGATTCCATCATGGTTTCCTTCACGCTCGTCGGCTTGCGTGTCGAACTCGACTTCTTCGACGATCATATCGAGTTCAGCTTCTTCAAAGGAAGTGAGGAAGTCGAGACTGACACGAGCCTCTTGGCCGCCCTGATCAAGGAGCATTGGGAAGACGATTGAGGACTGGATGCTTCCAGGGGATGGTCGTCGATGCCGTGTCATCCGTAAATCCGGTTGACCGTATCCCGGCGCTCCGTCATACCGGTTGACGGGACACCTCTCCCCACCGAGAGGCGCCCATCTGTAAGGATGGATCACATGACGAACCTGCCCGCCGCGCGTCCGCGCGCGCCTTTCTTTTCGTCCGGCCCCTGCGCGAAGCGCCCCGGATGGTCTCTGCAAAACCTGAAGACCGACAGCCTCGGCCGCTCGCATCGCGCCAAGCTCGGCAAGGCGCGCCTGAAGCTCGCCATCGACCTCACCCGCGAGGTGCTGCAGGTGCCGGCCGATTACCGCATCGGCATCGTGCCCGCCTCCGATACCGGCGCCGTCGAGATGGTGCTGTGGTCGATGCTGGGCGCCCGTCCCGTCGACATGCTGGCCTGGGAAAGCTTCGGCGAGGGCTGGGTCACGGACGTGGTCAAGCAGCTGAAGCTCGCCGACGCCCGCGTCATCAACGCGCCCTACGGCGAGCTCCCGGACTTGGCCCAGGTCGATACGAAGACCCGCGACGTGGTCTTCACCTGGAACGGCACCACCTCCGGCGTGCGCGTGCCGAACGCCGACTGGATCGCGGCCGACCGCGAGGGCCTGACCATCTGCGACGCCACCTCGGCGGCCTTCGCGCAGAAGCTCGATTTCGCCAAGCTCGACGTGGTCACCTTCTCCTGGCAGAAGGTGCTCGGCGGCGAGGCGGCCCACGGCATGCTCATCCTGTCGCCCCGCGCGGTGGAGCGGCTCGAGACCTACAAGCCCGCCTGGCCACTGCCGAAGATCTTCCGCATGACCAAGGGCGGCAAGCTCATCGAGGGCATCTTCGAGGGCGAGACCATCAACACGCCGTCGATGCTCGCGGTCGAGGACTACATCGACGCGCTCGAATGGGCGAAGTCCATCGGTGGGTTGAACGCGCTCGTCGCCAAGGCCGATGCCAACGCCAAGGTCATCCATGACTGGGTGGCGAAGACCCCATGGATCGCCAATCTAGCCAAGGCTCCGGCGACCGCCTCCAACACCAGCGTGTGCCTCGTGATCGCCGATCCGGACGTGGTCGCCAAGGGCCCCGAGGCCGTGGCGCAGGTCGCCAAGGGCATCACGGCCGCGCTCGACAAGGAGGGTGTGGCCCTCGACATCGGCGCCTACCGCGATGCGCCTCCCGGTCTTCGCATCTGGTGCGGCGCGACGGTGGAGCAATCCGATCTCGAAGCCCTGACGCCCTGGCTCGACTGGGCCTTCGCGCAGGAAAAGGCGAAGCTCGCGAAAGCGGCTTGATGCGCTCTAACCCTCTCCCCTTCGCGGGAGAGGGTAGTCGGCGAATGCCGACCGGGAGAGGGGCCGTCTTTATCAAAAGCACTGCCCCTTTCGCCTCACTCTCGAAGCAAATTCCGCCCCTCTCCCGGCCTCGCTTACGCGAGGCCACCCTCTCCCGCAGAGGGGAGAGGGCATTAAGAGGTGCATCATGCCCGCTCCCCGCGTACTCATTTCCGACGCTCTCTCCCCCGCTGCCGTGCAGATCTTCAAGGATCGCGGCATCGACGTCGACTTCCAGCCCGATCTCGGCAAGGACAAGGAGAAGCTTGCCCAGATCATCGGTAACTACGACGGCCTTGCCATCCGCTCCGCCACGAAGGTGACGGCGAAGATCCTCGAGCAGGCGAAGAACCTGAAGGTGATCGGCCGCGCCGGCATCGGCGTCGACAATGTCGAGATTCCCGCCGCCACGGCGAAGGGCATCATCGTCATGAACACGCCCTTCGGCAATTCCATCACCACGGCCGAGCACGCCATCGCCATGATGTTCGCGCTCGCTCGCCAGATCCCGCAGGCGGATGCGTCGACGCAGGCCGGCAAGTGGGAGAAGAACCGCTTCATGGGCGTGGAACTGACCGCCAAGGTGCTCGGCGTGATCGGCTGCGGCAATATCGGCTCTATCGTGGCCGACCGCGCCATCGGGTTGCGCATGAAGGTCATCGCCTACGATCCGTTCCTGTCGCCGGAGCGCGCGGTCGAACTCGGCGTTGAGAAGGTGGAGCTGGACGATCTCCTGCGCCGCGCCGACATCATCACGCTGCACGTGCCGATGACCGAGAAGACCAGGAACGTGCTCTCGGCCGAGAACATCGCCAAGACCAAGAAGGGCGTGCGCATCATCAACTGCGCCCGCGGCGGCCTCGTGGACGAGGTGGCGCTGCGCGCGGCGCTCGATTCCGGCCATGTGGCGGGCGCGGCCTTCGACGTGTTCGTCGAGGAACCGGCGACCACGAACCCGCTCTTCGGCCATCCCAACGTGGTCTGCACGCCGCATCTGGGGGCAGCCACGACGGAAGCGCAGGAGAACGTGGCCCTGCAGGTGGCCGAGCAGATGTCGGATTACCTGCTGCAGGGCGCGATCCAGAACGCCGTGAACTTCCCGTCCATCACGGCCGAGGAAGCGCCGCGCCTGAAGCCGTTCGTCGCGCTCGCCGACAAGCTCGGCTCCTTCCTGGGCCAGCTCACGGAAGCGCCGATCAAGGGCATTCGCATCGAGTACGAGGGCGCCGTCGCGGAGATGAACACCCGCGCGCTCACCTCGGCGGCGGTGACCGGCGTGCTGCGTCCCTTCCTGCAGGACATCAACATGGTGTCGGCGCCCGTCGTCGCGCGCGAGCGCGGCATCACGGTCGAAGAGGTCAAGCGCGAGAGCGTGGCCCGCGACTACGAGAGCTTCATCCGCATCATCGTCGACGCGGAGGACATGGCGCGCCACGCGGGCGGCACCGTGTTCCAGGACGGCAAGCCGCGCGTGACCGAGATCCGCGACATCATGGTCGATGCGGAGTTCGCGCCGAACATGATCTACGTGCGCAACGACGACAGGCCCGGTTTCATCGGCCGCTTCGGAACCCTGCTCGGCGAATCCGGCGTGAACGTCGCCACCTTCGCGCTCGGCCGTGACAAGCCCGGCGGCGATGCCATCTGCTTCGTGTCGGTGGACGAGCCCGTGTCGGACGAGCTCCTGCGCAGGATCGAGGAGATCCCGCAGGTCAAGCGCGCCCGCGCCGTGCGGTTCTAAGGCACCCCAGGAAGGAACGAGGAGCGCATCATGGCACCGATTCCGTCGCAACGCTTCGTCCTGACGCTCGCCTGCGCGAACCGTCCCGGCATCGTGGCGGCCGTGGCGGGTCACCTGTCGGAGGCGGGCCTCAACATCCTCGACGCACAGCAATACGACGACACGCAGACGGATCGCTTCTTCATGCGTGTCGTGTTCAATCCCGTCACGGGAGAGAGCGACATCGAGGCGCTCAGACAGGGCTTCGCGCCGCTCGCCGGGCGCCTCGGCATGACGTGGACCATGAGCGATCAGGGCCGGAAGCAGCGCGTCATGCTGCTGGTCTCGAAGTTCGACCATTGCCTCGCGGACCTGCTCTATCGCTGGCGCATCGGCGAGCTCGATTTCGAGCCCGTCGGCGTCATCGCCAACCATCCGGCCGAAACCTACAGCCATGTGGATCTGGGCGACGTGCCGTTCCACTGGCTTCCGGTCACGAAGGACACCAAGCTCGAGCAGGAGGCGCAGGTCTGGGAGGTCATCCGCGACGCCAAGGCCGATCTCGTGGTGCTCGCGCGCTACATGCAGGTGCTGTCGGATGGGCTGGCCGCGAAGCTCGCGGGCCGCTGCATCAACATCCACCACTCGTTCCTTCCGAGCTTCAAGGGCGCCAAGCCCTATCACCAGGCCCATGCGCGCGGCGTGAAGCTGATCGGCGCGACCGCGCATTACGTGACGTCCGATCTCGACGAGGGACCGATCATCGCGCAGGACGTGGAGCCGATCACGCATCGCGACTCGGCTGAGGATCTCGTGCGCAAGGGCCGCGACATCGAACGCCGCGTGCTGGCGCGCGCCGTGCGCTACCACCTGGAGGACCGCATCCTCCTCAACGGCCGCAAGACGGTGGTGTTCGCGGATTAGCGGCGTTCATAGAAAGTACAATGTCGTCATGGCCGGGCTTGTCCCGGCCATCCACGCCTTCAACGACGGCAAAGACGTGGATGCCCGCAACAGGTGCGGGCATGACGGTGAGTGGAGTGCCTCTACCGCCGCCGCTCCGACAGCCAGATGCCGCCGAGCACCAGGGCCAGTCCGACCGCGTGATACAGGGCGAAGGGCTCGCCGAGCAGGACCACCGCGAGCAGGGCGCCGAAGACCGGCACCAGATTGACGAACAGTCCCGCCCGCGCCGGGCCGATCAGCTCCACGCCGCGGATGAAGAAGATCTGCGAGAGCAGCGAGGGCATGAGCGCCACATAGAGCAGGATGAGCCAGCCCGTGGGCGTGGGGAACTGCGCCGTGCCCTGGATCATCTCCACGCCGACCAGGGGCAGGGAGCTGACGAAGGCCGCGATGGCCATGGCGGTGAAGAACACGAGGCCCGGCATCTGCGGGCGATAGCGCAGGCCGAGCGTGTAGACCGAATAGAACACGCAGGCGATCAGCATCCACAGGTCGCCGATATTGATCGCGAGCGTCTTCAAAATTTCCCAATCGGCTTTGACGGAGATCGCGATCACGCCGATCAGCGTCACGGCCATGCCGATGATCTGCAGCGGGATCACCCGGGCGTGGAAGACGGCGATCATGCCGATGAGCACGAAGACCGGGATCGAGCCCTGGAAGATGGTGAGGTTGACCGCGCTGGTATGGTGGGCGGCGGCGTAGAAGAGGGCGTTGAAGGCGGTGAAGCCGGCGATCCCCATGGCGAGCGTGAAGAACCATCGCGCCTTGAACTGCGCCCGCTCGGCCACGAGCTGGCGTCCCACGAAGGGCAGCAGGATCGCCACCACGAAGACCCAGCGCAAGCAGGTGAGCACCATGGGCGAGACCTCGCCGATGGCGAGCCGGCCGGCGATGCCGTTCCCGGCCCACATGAGCGTGGTGAGGACCAGCAGCAGGTAGGCCTGCCCCCAGAGGCCGAGCCAGAGCGATTGCAGGAATTTCATTGGAGGTCCGACCTTATTGCGCTTGCCGCCCTGCGCCGTTCGGCTAAACCGGCACGAAAGAAAACGGGTGACACGGATGGGCTTACGGTTTCTGGTGATCGAGGGCAATACGCGGGGCGCAAGGCAGGCCCACAAGGAAGCCTATGGACTCATGCCGTCGGAATCCTATGCGGCGGTGATTCAGGCCATCGAGCGCGATGCCGTCTGCGACCTCGCCTTTCCGGCCGACGAGGGAGCGAACCTGCCGGATGCGGCCGGGCTCGAATCCTACGATGGCATCGTGCTGACCGGCTCGCATCTCAACATCTACGACCGCACCCCCGACATCCTGAGCCAGATCGACCTGATGCGGGCGGTCTATGCATCCCGCACCCCGTCCTTCGGCTCCTGCTGGGGCCTGCAGGTGGCGGCCGTCGCGGCGGACGGGGACGTCGGGCCCAATCCGCTCGGGCGCGAGGTGGGCCTCGCCCGCAGGATCACGGCCACCGAGGCGGGCCGGGAGCATCCCCTGCTCGAGGGGCGTCCGGCAGCCTACGACGCGCCGGCCATCCACCTCGACATGGTGACGGCCCTGCCGGGCGACTGCACGGTGCTGGCCGGCAACGCGGTCTCCCAGGTCCAGGCCGCCGAGATCCGCCAGGACGGGGGCGTGTTCTGGGGTGT
>Ga0182736_1002064_pt1 | contig 16554 bp, 13 predicted proteins | sample eDN5th30CKraftBY_FD_128882 | JGI IMG/M metagenome (GOLD analysis project Ga0182736, IMG submission 128882) | Enriched backyard soil microbial communities from Emeryville, California, USA - eDNA 5th pass 30_C Kraft BY (version 2) (version 2) | ecosystem: Environmental > Terrestrial > Soil >... | reverse complement strand
GGCACCGCGCCGAGATGGAGGCGCTCTTCAGTGCGAGCGAACTCGCGGTTCTCGCTGCCTACTCGGACGACGAACTGACGGAGATCGTATCGGCGAAGGCAGCAAACCCCAGTCTTACTCGCGCAGGAATCAAACAGCTACTAAAGGCCCGTCAAGCAGCTTGAAGGGGCACTTCCGTACTGACGTCGCGAAAGGCGATCAACCGCAAGCGCGTCCGCCGGGCGCCAAGTAATGATTTCGAAGTCTGCCCCCATGGCGTACGTCCCGGCTGACGTCCGGGGGCGACGATCTACTACTTCTTATACAGAGGAACATATGTCCAAACTCGATGGGGCAATTATTTACGTCGAACTCGAACGCGCCGGAACTGGCCGCGTTGAAATTTACTCGCGGGAAGCAACGAAGGAAGAGGCGCTGCAGATGTTTGAATCCGCGCGCAACGACAGGCGAGCAATTGAGGACGATCTTGCCTCGCGCGTCGCAGCGGAGGTCAAGGGCGACCTGCTCTGCGCAGGTTACTTCTTCGTCGAGGGCGGCAAAGATGCGCACGAGGATGTAGCGTTCCCGATTGTCCACGCGGTCGCTGCTATCAGCGAGCATTTTGGCGTCGACGCCGCGACGTTGGACCGCGCGCTTGAACCTGCGAACGTGGCCGCGCTCAGTTCCGCGAGAGACGCGGAACTGGCTTCGTTCCTTAAAGACCATCCGGAAATGCAAGTCGGCGCCGAAGCATTCCGCCAAAAGCACGGAAACGTGCAGGCTGCGTTGGCGGCGGAACTGGCCCTTGAGTTAGAAGGCGAAGTAAAGCACTAGCACGGTGTCGCGCAGCCCTCTGCCAAAGCGGTTGCTCCCACGCTGAACCGGGAAAAGGCGACGCGCTCGTAGAGGCCTGGGCGACAAGACCGACGAAGAGGAATATCATCCGGAGCTAGAGCAACGGCAGCTAGCTGGATGAACGAATACACGATTACTGAGATTGAGAACGCCATCAACTACTGGCGATCGAGGCAGGCGGCGACGGATGACTTCGCTGTTTGCCCAAGAGCGAGGGTACTGGCAGACGTGTACGGAGCGATGATCTATCATCAACGAGAGCGCATCGAAGCAAAAAATCTGACGCCAGAACAAAATGAAGCGATAGGTCTCGCGCTCGCCCACAAGGAACTTTTTTGATCCCGTCAAGGAGGCGCAAACATGTCAAACGCCAATAGCGCCGTTGTGTGGGTCGACGCGGTGGCCGGCGGTGGACGCGTCGAGATCTATTCGCGAGAGGTACCGAAGGCGGACGCGCTGCGCATGTTTGCTTCAGCCAGCAGCGACACGCGAGCGTTCGAAGAAGACCTCACCGACTGGGTTGCAACGGAGATAATCGGCGACGTTCTTTATGCGGGCTATTTTTACCCTAAGAGCAAAGGCTTAGACGAGGAAAAGCAAGTGTCTTTCGCGCTCGTACACGCGTGCGAAGCGATCAGCAAGCATTTTGGCATTGACGCTGGAGTCCTCGAACGCGCCTTGCGGCCAGAGAATCTGGCAGAGTTGGCCGCGGCACGGGATGCAGAGATCGCATCTCTGGTCCATGATCTTCCAGAACTAACGAAGGACGCCGAGGCCGTGCGAGAAAAGCATGCGTCGGTGCAAGCGGCGCTTGCGGATGAACTTTCGAAGGCGATCGCCGCCAAGAAAATTACGTCCCACTGAACATCCAAGACGCGCGTTCAGGCCCTGCCTTGACAATACTGTCGCGTCGCTACCCTAGGTAGTGAGCCGAGTATCCTGCTCGGCCGCTACCGATGGAGAAATTGGATGGCTTTTCGTATCGACCCCTCGTCCATAGCGTTCCTGGAAACCCGCCGTGGCATCAACGCGACCGCGACGATCGTGTCTGATGAAGGCGTCAAAATTGGCGACGTCGACGATATAGCGGAGAAAATCGTCGCAGATGTCTCGTTCGTTTCGGCGGCCGCCCGTTCGGCGTTTGTTGAAGAGGCGCGGCTTGAAAACCCGGTAGTTCTCGGTCGCACCGACCACAACGACGATATTCGCATCCGAGTACGCACGAGCGCTTCTTGCGGAAGCGGAAAAAATCCTTTTGTCGCGGATATCCGTTGCGCTGGACGCGCGCAACGCAGAGGTTAACGAAAGCGTCACCGCTGAGCTGTCCGCCGCAGCGGCTTCTGTCTGGGGGGCAGTGCCGGCGGCGTAGTCAGCGCCAATGGCGGACGTCCGGCGAACATTAATTTCACGCAACGTATCTGCGCTGGCTTTCGTCTGGATAAGCATGGTGTCGTTCCTCACTGGCATGTGTCTTCTAACGGTGCCTCCGTTGAAACCTTTACCAACGCAGCGACCGAGCGGGCGCACCACAAACCCTGTAATCGGCGGAAAGCCTTGACCTGCGCAGCTTTCCGCGACATGCAACAAATTGAAACAAAGTGTGAGAATCCGCCCTTAGGTGGTCCCTTCGAACATTGCCCGGATACGGATTCGCCTTGATCCTATCTCCCTGCTGATCCACGAATGTGATGTCGAACAACCGGCGGACTCTAGAGATTCCGTCCCGGCCCTATCCGTAGAACGCAATGAAACTGTCACCATTCGCAGAACGGCAGGATGCGGGAAAGCGGTTCACACCGACCCAGTTGCGGCCGGAAGCGACTATTTCGAAAAGAGAAGTTATCGCAATGGCGAAGTCTGCATGCGCATCTGCAACCGTAGCCATGCTTGGGCAGCTCGTCGCAATCCTGACCTGTGGCTGTCCAGCGGACACCATTGGCGCTTGACGACCCACAACCGTCAGTCGTGCTGTGTAGGATCCAACGGCGGCAAATCCGACTCATGCAGCCATTCGAGACGACCAAGCCTACCCGGCTTGTCTCGCAAGCAGTCGAATCATGGGGCCTGCATGATTGTGGAAGATTTGAACACCGGAACAAAGGTAATTGAGCCTTGGCATGACTGCCGCGCTTCGGAGAAAGTGGTTCGTTCTTCGGGCACTCGCCCCAGCATACCGTCAAATGCTTGCGCTGCTGACGGTAGGTAAGCAGCGCATCACGCTTCGCATAACCTGACGCCTGCTGCTAGGGCGAAAGCGCGATTTCCCAAGTAGGACGTCTCGGATATTACCGATTGAGTCTTGTAACATGTACAATTAAAGGTCTACCTCAAGCTGCCCCTCATTAAGAGCCGGTGGCGGAGGCAGAAGACGCAGCAAAGAATTGGTGCTTGTCGTCACCGCGCAAACGATTGCCAAGACAGATGGCTGGCTTCGGCCGCCAAAGTAGCTGCGCAGATCATGCGCGGCACGGTGTTTGCGCTGAGATGCTCTTCAAAAAACGAAAATACAAGACCGCTCATGAGAACGCGCCTCGCCGATATGGATGTCGTTTTACCGATCAAGCCATTCAAACGTGCTCCGCGCGATGCCGAAAACGAGCTTTTGCATCTCGAGGCTGTCCTCAAGGCACTTTCTCGATCCGACGCGTGCGATCTTCCGCTGGGTCCTAAGTACTGGACCGCGCGCGTTCGTGATTTGGATGACCAATACGCTCTTCTTCAACCCCAAAGAGCTCGACTTACCGCCCTGTTACAGATAGTCGATGCTCTCCAACGCGAATGTTCTACCGGTGCTACTGGGATGATCCTTGCCCGAGCAGTAGCTTAGCAGAGCCTCCCGATCTTTCGTCAATCAGAGGCGCGCCCTCACAGCCGCTTCTACAGTGGCGCCCTAGCATCCAGCCGCCTGAAACGCTGTGTCTAATGCCCTGAAAAGTTCGCTCGGCTCGTAGGGCTTGCGCAAGCAGATCGCACCTTTGATCGAAGAAGGGAAGTCGCCACCTGTCGCAAAAACGACCCCAATATTTGGCCTGCGTTCCCTCACGGCTTTCGCGAGCTCCTGACCAGACAAACTTGGGAGCGTGACATCAGTGACGAGGACGGAGTGCTCGGATGTGAGCCGTTCCAAGGCTTCTTCGGCGTCAGCCGCGACGACAACTCGATGCCCGAAACTATGAAGCAATTCGATCGCAACCTCGCGGATCGTTGGATCGTCGTCAACGAAGAGTACGTCATGAACCCGACCTAGCGTCAACGGAACAGCGATGCGATCGGCCGGCTCGTTGCTCTCCGTGCGTTCCACGCTTTTATTCGATAACACGCGGCGAATTTTCTTCGCGAGGGCCTCGTGCGAATACGGCTTACCGAGTAACTCCACGCCTGCGTCCAACCTGCCGCCATGCACGACCGAGCTCTCGGTGTATCCCGAAGTGAATAGAACGGTGATGTTGGGTTGGGCCTTGCGAGCTCGCTTGGCAAGCTCCGGGCTGCGCAGCGGTCCCGGCATGATCACGTCACTGAAAAGCAAGTCGACGGGGATGCCGCTTTCTACAATGGCTAACCCTCCTACCGCATCGTTTGCTTTCAGCACCGAATAGCCGAGTTGCCTGAGCATCGCGACCACGGTGTCCTGAACGTCAAGGTCATCCTCGACTACAAGAATCGTCTCGCTACCGCCTTCTAGCATCGCTGGCTCGAGTTCGTCGACTGCTTCTGCCAGCATTTCCAATGAGCGCGGTAGGTAGATCTCGACCGTTGTGCCATGTCCGACTTCGCTGTCGATCTTGATATGCCCACCGGATTGCTTGACGAATCCGAACACCATCGATAGACCCAAACCTGTCCCTTTGCCTTCCGGTTTGGTCGTAAAGAAGGGTTCAAATACCTTCTCAAGCACATCGGGCGACATCCCCGTTCCCGTATCACTGACCGCAACCAGGACGTATTCACCAGGCGCCACTTCCACGTTTCGTTGAGCGTACGCGCGATCCAGTTCGACATTCGATACTTCGATGGTGAGGCGACCCACCTCGTCCATTGCATCTCGCGCATTGATGCACAGATTGAGCAACGCGTTTTCCAACTGAGCAGCATCCACCAGCGCGTTCCAAGTGCCACGCTCAATTTTGAATTCAATCTCGCATGCCTGTCCCAGCGTACGAGTGAGCATATCGTCCATCGAGGTCACAACGAGTCCTACGTCAATGACCTTTGGATCCAATGTCTGCTTCCGGCTGAACGCCAGCAGGTGGCTCGTAAGTCGGGCACCGCGATGAACGCCTGCCATCGCACCTTCAAGTCGAGCCCGGGCGCGTTCACCGCCTTGAAACTCCGACGCTAGCAGTTGAAGGTTGCCAGAGATGACCTGAAGAAGATTGTTGAAATCGTGCGCAATACCGCCCGTCAGTTGGCCGATCGACTCTAGCTTTTGCGATTGCTGGAGCGCGTGCTCAGTCTGTCGCAATGTCTCGGCGGAGTCATGCTGCGCAGTCAAATCGCGGCCGAACAGGAGCGTCATCCCTTCCTGGCGCGCACCAGTCCAGTGGATCGACGTCAGCTTTCCGTCTTTGCGCACCATCTGCGCTTCGAGGTCAAAAAACGTGTGGCTTGCATCGCTACGAACGACTTCGGCGTTGAGGAGCCCCACGTCTGCTGCAATGGCAAGTTCCGCGAACGGCTTACCAACCACATCCGCGCTGGTCCATCCGAGCAACGTACAGAATGCGGGGTTGGCCGCTTGTATGCAGGTATTCCGATCCAGCACCAGCATGGCATCTAACGACAATCGCCACATACGCTCACGGGCTGCGTCGCTTTCTTCCGCCTTGCTTGACAGCGCTGAAGCACGCTCTTCGAGTCGGCTTTCAGATTCAACCGATGCGGTCGTCTCGAACACAGAGTCGAGCATGCCAATCACCGCTCCATCGGGGCCGTGCAGAGGGCTGTAGCTGAAAGTAAAGAAAGCTTGTTCAGGGAGGCCGGGGCCGCGCTTGAGTCGTAGCGGAAAATTTTGAATAAAAGTCGCGCGACCGTCGAGTGCATCGCGTGCAATGGGGCCGATGATGTGCCACGCCTCTTTCCATACTTCGTTGAAAGCACAGCCAAGCGCTGGGTGCTTGTCGCCGAGAATAGGGATGAACGCGTCGTTGTACACCATCACCAACTGTTCGCCAAAGCACGCACACGCGGGGAATGGGGACGATAGAACATTGTTGACGGCCACCCGCACCGCTGCGTCCCATGCATTGACGGGGCCGAGCCAGGTCCCCTTCCAGGCGTGGTCGCGCACCCGTTCGGCCATCTCTCCGCGCGCCACAATAAAGCTCACATTGCTGCTCACGGCGGAAAAGCTCCAGTTGGCGTGCGTTGAACGCGACAAAGTACAAGGTGTGATGGATTATTTCACGTTTAAATGACGTTGCCCCTGGATGCTGGCATCGGGAAGACCCCGCTGCCTGCGATGCGCTGTTGCGGTGCGACCGAAGCGCTCAACAACAAGACTTTCAAACCGAACGACCTCGAGCCCGGATAACCGTTGCCATACGGTCCGCTCCGTGTGGGGCGCTCCAATGGTGGCTTTGCCGAGTGCCGCTGAAGCTGAGCGTCCCGATTTGATCTTGGACCGGCCGCTCGAATGAGCAGATTGTCACGCTTCCGAACCGCTGATGCTGGCCGGGTCGCCGAAGCGTGGAGGCCGAACGCCAGCCGAGGGCGGCGACCGAAGGCTAAATTCGCTACTCGACCTCACCCGCCGGTCACACCGCAGAAATTGAACGGCCGGTATCGGATATGGACGAGCCTTTGAACGGCGGTTATATGGGACAGCGGTTCGGCAGTGGTGGCGAGATGCCGCCAACTGTGAAATGCGTCAGCTATCCGAGCGCTTGAGTCGCATCGCGACTGAAAATCGCTCGGCGGGGTGAATGCTGACCGATACTTCGAGACTCTTCCCCTCCGCGTCCAGATAGCGCCGAACGATCTCAAGCGCCGCCGTCCCCTGCTCCACGCGCAGCCGTTTTGCCATCTCCGCTGAAACCAGCACCGCCTTTATTCCCTGTTGGATCTCCGCGATGCCGTGCCCGTAGCGCTCCTCGATTAAGTCGCTGATCAGCCGGTCGGGCTGCTCGCGTGCCATATCCGCCACGTCTCCATAATCGGGCGCGACGTAGACGTCCGTCCATCCCACCGGCGTACGAGCGTTTCCGCCGTCGATACGCAGGCTCGAAATGCGCAGAAATCGCGTCCCGTCCGCGCATTGCAGCGTCTTGGCGAGATCGCGGTCCGCAGCGATCACGTCTGTCGATTGCATGAGCCGCAAGTGCTGGGCCCCAAACTGGGCCAGATCGTCCACGGACGCAAGCGTCGGCCGGAATTCATTTCGAGGGCGCGACGACTCGACACGCGTTCCCGCGTTCTTGCGACGTGAAACCAAGCCCAGTTGCTGAAGCTCGTGTAGCGCCGCGCGCACCGTATGGCGACTCGTGCGGTAGTGGTCCCGAAGTTCCAGTTCGGTCGGAAGGACAGTGCCGACGGGATAACGCCCGGAAGCAATCGCTTCGGTGAGTTCGCGCGCGATCTCCGCGAAGTGGGGTCGGTTCATGGTCTTGTCTCTAAGTGTCTTGTTCCGTGGCTACGGGTAAATCATAGCTTGCCCCCATATGTTCGAACATAATAATCTGCATATGTCCGGACTTATTGCAACGTTCTTTGCTCGGTCCACCGTTCCAGTCGATATTTTTCGAGGTCGCAATGTCACATGTCACCGTTCCGATGGCCAGCACCGTGGTCGATTCCATCCTGTTTCGCGACGCCTTCGGAACCGCCAAAATGCGCGCTCTGTTTTCCGATCACGCGCTGATTCAACGCTATATCGACGTCGAGGTTGCGTTGGCGAAGGCAGAGGCGCGCGTGGGCGTGATTCCGGCCGATGCAGCCAAAGTGATCGCGCGTGAGTCGACGATCCAGCGCATCGATTTCGATCACATGCGCGAAGAGACCGATATCGTCGGCTATCCGATCCTGCCGCTGGTGCATCAACTGGTGGAGATGTGCGGGGACGCGGGCCGCTACGTCCATTGGGGCGCGACGACGCAGGACATCATGGACACGGCGGTCGCGCTGCAGGTGCGCGACGCGCTCGATTCGATCGATGGCGATATCCGCGAACTGCGCACGATTCTCGCGGATCTGGCGAAGAAGCATCGCGACACGCCGATGGCCGGCCGCACGCATTTGCAGCAGGCGCTGCCGGTGACGTTCGGCTACAAGGTCGCGATCTGGCTCGCGATGTTCGATCGTCATCAGGAACGCCTCACGCAGATGCGCGAACGCGTGGCCGTCGTCGAATTCGCGGGCGCGGCGGGCACGCTCGCGTCGCTCGGAGACAAGGGTTTTGAAGTCCAGAAGGCGCTCGCCGAGGAACTGAAGCTCGGCGTACCGGCGACGACATGGCACGTCGCACGCGACGGTTTCGCCGAAGCTGTGAACCTGCTCGCGCTGGTTACGGGCTCGCTCGGCAAGATCGCGCTCGACATCATGATCATGGCGTCGACCGAATTCGCGGAAGTCTACGAGCCCTTCGTCAAGGGACGCGGCGCGAGCAGCACGATGCCGCAGAAGCGCAATCCGATTTCGAGCGAGCTCATGCTCGCCGCAGCGAAAGCCGTGCGACAGCACGCCGGCCTGATGGTCGACGCCATGATCCAGGACTTCGAGCGCGCCACTGGCCCGTGGCATGCGGAGTGGATCGCGATTCCCGAGAGTTTCATCCTCACGGCCGGCGCGTTGCATCAGGCGAAGTTCGCGCTCGGCGGCCTCATCGTCGACGAAGCGCGTATGAAGCACAACCTGGGCATCAGCAAGGGTTTGATCGTCGCCGAAGCAGTGATGATGAGCATGGCGCCCTACACCGGACGTCAGCAGGCGCACGACATCGTGTACGACGCATGCCGCACGGTAAACGAGCAAGGCGGCACGCTCGCGGAGGCGCTTGCCGCGCTGCCCGAAGTCACGCAGCACTTCGATCGTGCAGCGATCGACCACATGACCGATCCCGCCAACTATCTCGGTCTCGCGCCGCAGATGGTGGATCGGGCCATCGCGCTGTCGAGCGAAATCTGAACGTAGAGAACATGGAGGAGCACGCGATGCAAAACGAACACGCATCACACGACGGCGCCATAGTCGCAGCGAAAAAGAAACTGCCGTGGTACCGCAAGCTTGGCATGCAGATGCTGCTGGCGCTTGTCATCGGCATTGTGGTCGGCTTGTTGTTCCCGAAGTTCGGCGCGCAACTCAAGGTGCTCGGCGATATCTTTCTCGCGCTCATCAAGGCAGGCGTCGCACCGCTCGTGTTTCTCACGATCGTGCACGGCATCGCGTCGGCGGGCGATGTGAAGAGCGCGGGGCGCGTGGGCTGGCGCTCAATCGTCTACTTCGAAGTCGTCTCGACGATCGCGCTCGCCTTCGGTCTGCTCGCCGGCAATCTGCTGCAAATCGGCAAAGGCATGATCGGCGTGGCCGTTGGTGCCGTGCCTGCGACCGCGGCAAAAGCCGCGCCGCAAGGCTTCACCGAGTTCGTCATGCATATCGTGCCGGACAACTTCATCGGCGCGTTCGCTAAAGGCGAGCTGCTGCAAGTGGTCGTGCTCGCGGTGATGGTCGGCATCGGCATTCTCGCCATTCCGGAGCGCCGGCGCGTGCGCATCAACGAAGGGCTCGATCTCATCTCCGAAGTGCTGTTCTCGTTCATTAATCTCGTGATGAAGCTCGCGCCACTCGGCACGCTCGGCGCGATCGCCTTCTCGGTGGGAAGCAACGGCACGGCCGTTCTGATCGCACTCGCGCAACTCGTGCTGAGCTTCTATGCAGTGATCGTGCTGTTCATTGTCGTGGTGATGGGTGTCATCGCGAAGCTCGCGGGTTTCAGTCTGTGGCGCTTCCTGCGCTACATCAAAGACGAGATCTTCATCGTGCTCGGCACGGCTTCCTCGGAAAGCGCGCTGCCGCGTCTTCTGATCAAGCTGGAGCGGCTCGGCTGCGCGAAGCAGACCGTCGGGCTCGTGTTGCCGACCGGCTATGCGTTCAATCTCGACGGCACGTCGATCTTCATGTCGATGGGCGTGATGTTCATCGCTCATGCGTATGGCGTGCCCATCACGCTGGATCACCAGATCGGCATTCTGCTGCTGATGCTGCTGACGTCGAAAGGTGCGGCCACAGTGTCCGGCGGTTCGTTCGTCGTGTTTGCGGCAACCGTCACGTCGACCGGCTTTCTGCCCGTGGAGGGACTTGCGTTGATCTTCGGCGTGTACCGCTTCATGTCGATGGCCATCGCCACCTGCAATACGATCGGCAATAGCCTCGCAACGGTCGTAATCGCCAGATGGTCGCGGACCTTCGATGCAACCATTGCGGAACGACATCTGTATCCCGAGCGCTATCCAGAAACCGCGCAGGCCGATGAACGCCTTGCGGACGGCAATCTGCTTCCCGAAGACATGAGCGACGCGAATCCGCATCCACACGGTATCCCACTCAAAAGCGCGCGAAACACGCCTTGATCCGAATGCGACATCTCCACAACGCGTGGAGATGTCGCGCCGCGCTAAACGCAATCATTCCAGCCTGTGCCACTTGCTATGACCACGCCATCGCGAATCGAACATGACGCATTCGGTCCCGTCGAGATTCCGTCGGACCGATATTGGGGAGCGCAAACGCAGCGTGCCCTGGGCCTTTTTGAAATCGGTGAAGAGCGCTTCCCGACTGTGCTGATACGCGCGTTCGGTTTGCAGAAGCTCGCGGCCGCACGCGCCAACGTCCAATGTGGCGTGCTCACGCCAGAGCTCGCTTCGGCGATCGAGAAGGCCGCAACCGAACTGCACGAAGGAAGATGGGATGACCATTTTCCGCTGACTATCTGGCAGACGGGGTCCGGCACGCAGACCAACATGAACGCCAATGAGGTCATCGCGAACCGGGCAAATGAGCTACTCGGCGAACCGCTCGGGACCAAGACGCCGGTGCATCCCAACGATCATGTCAACCGCTCGCAATCATCGAACGACAGCTTTCCGACAGTGATGCATGTGGCGGCCGCGATCGAGTTGACCGCACGTTTGCGGCCCGCGTTGGAAGAACTTCGCTCGGCGCTTGCGGACCGCAGCCATGCGTTCGCCGACATCGTGAAAGTCGCTCGCACGCATCTGATGGACGCCGTGCCAATGACCATGGGGCAAACGTTCGGAACATTCGAGCACCAACTGTCCAATGCGCTGGCTCGCATCGACGACGCCTTGCCCCGGCTCTTGATTCTGCCTCAGGGCGGCACAGCTGCCGGCACGCGGCTGAACGCGCCTGAAGGCTTCGACAGATTCTTTTGCGCGAATCTCGGGAACGTTACCGGCTTACCATTCGTCCCGAGTCTGCATAAATTTGAAGGAATGGCGGCGCACGATGCTCTGGTGGAGCTGTCAGGCGCGTTGAATACGATCGCGACTTCGCTTCTGAAGATCGCGAACGACATCAGGTTGCTCGCTTCCGGTCCTCGCTGTGGTCTCGGCGAATTGTTAATTCCCGATGACGGACTGACATCCTCGATCATGCCGGGCAAACGCAACCCTACGATCGCGGAAGTGCTCGTCCAGGCGTGTTTCCAGGTCATCGGTAACCACCAGACGATCACCCTTGCGAACGCATCCGGAAACTTCGAACTGAACGTCGCCAAACCCGTGCTTGTTTATAACCTGCTGCAGTCGTTGCGTGTGCTGGCCGATTCAGCCAGCGTTTTTGCGAGACGCCTGATCCGTGGCATCGAAGTGGATCGCGTACAGCTCGCGACTAACGTTGATCGATCACTGCTCGCAGTCACTGCCCTCAATCCGATACTCGGCTACGACCGTGTCGCCGAAATCACAGCGAAGGCGTTGCGCGACCGTGTCACACCACGCGCGGCAGCTATTGCGCTCGGGTTTCTTGATGGCGATGAATACGATCGACTGGTCGACCCCGCGGTGCTCGCTGTCGGTAAAGTCTCGAAGAGGTAAATCGGCCCCATGCCGAACTTGACGGGTATCACGGCGCGTTCGCGCTAGATTCAACAGAGTCTAAACGTCAAAATCCACAGTCGACCAGTCGTTCCAATGGCGGCTCTTCGGGACAGATGACCGGCAGCAATTGGCCGCGAGCCGCCCGACGGGGGTCTGCGGCGGCATGCGTAGCGGAGCGCGAGTCCAATCGCCTAGCCAGTGACTCTTTTATTTTGCGTCGCCGAAACCCTTGCCCAACAAGTCTCTATAGACCTCGGAGCATCGAGTAGTCCCCAAGTGACACTTTTACTGTCGCAACGGTGACAGATTTAATACGGCCTACGCCTATGTGCAGGCAAGCGGAAATACTGTGCGACGACCCAATGCAGTGCCCGCCTCCGCCGTCAGCGGCTTATTTGATAACGGCATGGCAACCACGCCCCAGGCTTAAAACGTCGACCAATCGCCGTCGCCCCCCGCATGAATGGGTTGCGCGGCAGCGGGCGCTGGCTTCGCCACTTTCGTCACCATTGGCGCTTTCATGGGGGTCGACGGGCGCGCCATCAGCGGCGTGTGCTTAATTGTGGATGCGACGGAGAGCGTTTGGGCAGTGCGGAAGACGGCGACGGCCGCAGACAGTTGTTTGGATTGTTCCTCCATCGAGCCGGCAGCGGCCGCTGCTTCTTCAACGAGCGCGGCATTCTGCTGCGTCACCTCGTCCATCTGCGCGATTGCTTGATTAACTTGCTCGATACCACGGCTCTGCTCGTTCGAAGCCGAGGCGATTTCGCCCATGATGTCGGTAACGCGCTGAATGGCGGTACCGACGCGCTGCATCGTTTCCCCTGCCCGCGCGACCAGTTCCGTTCCGGCCTGAACCCGGCCGCCAGAGGTCTCAATCAACTCTCTAATTTCCTTAGCAGCGGCCGATGATCGTTGCGCAAGGCTGCGAACCTCGCTCGCGACCACTGCGAAGCCGCGCCCCTGTTCGCCTGCTCGCGCCGCTTCCACGGCGGCGTTGAGGGCAAGGATATTCGTCTGGAAGGCGATGCCTTCGATCATGCCGATGATCTCGGCGATCTTCGCAGAACTCTGTTCGATTCCTGCCATCGTCTCGACGACCTGACCGACGATCGCGCTGCCCTCGTTCGCCACCGCACTCGCGTTGTCGGCGAGTCCGCTGCCCTGCTTCGCGTTCTCGGCATTCTGCTTGACTGTCGCGGTCAGCTCTTCCATGCTTGCTGCGGTCTGCTCCAACGAGGCGGCCTGCTGTTCCGTGCGCGACGACAAATCCGTGCTCCCGGCGGCGATCTCGCCCGATGCTGTGCGAATCACATCCACCGACTCTTTGATTCCGTTGGCGAGCGTGGACAGTTTCGCGAACGCTGCCTGTACGGCCAGCATCAACGTCGCGAGTTCGTCGCGGCCGTTCGCGTGGACCCGGTGCGTGAGGTCGCCCTGCTCCAGCGCCTTCATTGCATCAAGTGCTTCGCCGAGCGGCTTTGTCACCGAACGAGTGATGACCAGCATTGCCGCGATGGCGACGAGTACAGCCGCGATCGTCGCCGCAAATGAGAGAGCCACCGCGCGATCGTAGGCGGAGTGCGCCTGCTTCGCGGATTCATCGACGAGCTCGAACTGGTACGCGAGAAGTCCGTCAAGAGCCGCAAAGTATTTAGCCTGCGCGTCGGCAACCGTTCCCGTAATGTGTGTACGAGCCTCTTCGATCTTCCCCGCCGTCAGGAGATTGATTGTCTCGTTACGGGCAGCGGTGTTGCGACCACGCGCTTCGACAAGCGCATTGAACATTTCCCGTCCTCGTGCCGACGTGATCATGCGATCGACACGTTCGAGGCGCTGCGAGGTCGCCGTAGAGGCTTCAAGGACACCGGCCTTCATTGTCTCGATGTCTTCTGCCCGTCCGGTGATTGCGGCTCGCTGCAAGCGCAGCACGGTTAGGCTCGCGGCGTCTTTTGCTTTGCTGACTTCCGCCGCCTTGACCAATCGGTCATCGGTGATCAGCGTAAGTTCGCTGTTCAGGCCGCGCATGCTTATGAAGTTGATCGCCGCGATTACGAGTAGCAGGACGACGACGATACCAAAGCCGATAGTCAGTCGAGCGCCGACCTTGAGGTTGTGCAGGTTCATTAGGAATCCGTGGGACCGGTTATTAAAAGACTTGCTGGTGGAAGGCGTCGCTGTAAATGCTGCGGGCCGCGGCCGGTCGCCGGTTGCTTCATCCCCAAGGATCGCCTGTGAGATCGAATAGCTGCCTAATGTCACCTTCCTTCCCAGCTCTTATCGGCAACCAGCGATCGATCTTGACACGCGATACTGACTATTTGTAAGCAAGATATGTAGAAGTTACCGGCGGGTCGCAGATGTGGTCGATGACAGAAACTGCGAGATCCGCTGTTCAGTTTTTTTCTATGCTGCCGTTCTATGCCTCTAACGCAACCAACAATTTCTTCGGTTGCGCAGAAGCGAACTACTCGTTTTACGGACAGATGAACCACGAACAAAGACACGGCGCCCCTGAGGCCGGCAGCAAGGAATTCCTCATCTTCACGTTGGGCGAAGAGCACTACGGGATCGACATCCTCAAAGTCCAGGAGATCCGCGGTTATGACGCTGTGACTCGCGTGGCAAATGCGCCGGCGTTTATCAAAGGCGTGATTAACCTCCGCGGCGTGATCGTCCCGATCGCCGACATGCGGATGAAGTTTCAACTGGAACACGCGGCGTATGACGATCAGACGGTCGTCGTCGTGCTCAACGTAGCAGGCCGTGTGGCCGGCATCGTTGTAGATGGTGTCTCAGACGTCCGGACGCTCGCTCCTGAGAATATCCGGCCCGCCCCCGCCTTCAATTCGACGCTCAGTACGGACTACATAACTGGAATCGGCACAGTCGATGACCGTATGTTGATTTTGATGGACATCGAGAAGTTGATGACGAGCCCTGAGATGGCGCTGATGGACGGCGCGACTGTTTAAGGCAACGCTTCCCGCCTACACCAACCGAACAACGATATGACATTTTCTCGGAAACTTTGGCTTCCTCTTCTGCTTAGCCTCGTATGCCTTGCAGGGATCTCCATCGGCGACGCCCTTCGCATGCGCACGGTGCGAATAGAACAGACGCAGTTCGACCTCAAGCATGCGACCGAGGTGGCGAACAGCATCATCCGCGAATTCGGACAGCAAGCCAGTACCGGCGCGATGACTCAAGAGCAAGCACAACAAGGGGCGATGAGCGCGATCCGCGGTATCCGCTTCGGCGACAACGGCTATTTCAGCGTCTTCGACTCGCAGGCCAAGGTGCTTGTGCATCCGATGAAGCCCGAATTCGTTGGAAAGACGATGATGGATTTCAAGGACCCGAACGGCGTCTATCTGTATCGGGACCTTATCGATGTGGGCAAGCGTCAGGGTGCGGGCTACACGTACCACTCGTTCGCGAAGCCGGGCACCAATGAGATCCTGCCGAAGATGTCCTATGTCTCGATGTATCAGCCGTGGGACTGGCTAGTCGTCACCGGCGTCTACATCGACGACATCAATGCCGCGTTCTATACGTCGCTCGAATGGAGTCTCGGCGTGCTCGTGGTGATTGCGGTCGTGTTGAGCGTTGTAGTGTCGCGCCTGAATCGCGGGATTCTCCGCTCGATGGGCGGCGAACCGGCATACGCAGCCGAAGTGGCGAACCAGATCGCGGACAACAATCTGGCCGTCGATGTTGCCACTGCCGAGAATGACCGGTCCAGCCTCATGTACTCGATGGCCCGCATGCGCACGCAGCTACTGTCGGCGGTCGACAGTGTGAAGACGTCTGCAAACGCGATCGCGAATGCCAGCCGCGAAATCGCCGTGGGCAACACGGACCTGTCGTCCCGCACCGAGCAGCAGGCCGCATCGCTCGAAGAAACAGCCGCGAGCATGGAAGAGCTGACTGCGGCCGTGAAGTACAACTCGGAAAACGCGCGTCAGGCAAGCGATCTAGCCGGGAGTGCGCGCGACGTTGCACGAGAAGGCGCGACGATCGTCGGGAATGTCGTGGGCACGATGGCGGAAATCGAGGAAAGCTCGCACAAGATCGCTGAGATCATCGCCATGATCGAGGGCATCGCGTTCCAGACGAACATTTTGGCGCTTAACGCTGCGGTCGAGGCCGCGCGTGCCGGCGAACAAGGACGCGGTTTCGCAGTGGTCGCTGGCGAAGTGCGCAGCTTGGCGCAGCGATCGTCTACGGCCGCGAAGGAAATTCGCGAGTTGATCGAAGCGTCCAGTTCGCGTGTCAACACCGGCACCGCCCTTGTCGGGCAAGCCGGGGAGACGATAACTAAGATCGGCGCAGCGATTCAGAAGGTCACCGACATCATGGACGAGATCGCGTCTGCTTCGAACGAACAGAGTCGCGGCATCGAACAGGTGAATCAGGCGATCAGCCAGATGGACGAGGTCACCCAGCAGAATGCAGCCCTTGTTGAGCAGGCGGCCGCCGCTGCCGGTTCGCTTCAAGATCAGGCTGAAACGCTGCGTGCAACGATGGCCGTCTTTAAGACCGAAGCGTAAGCAGGTGTTGGCGAGCGGTCGGCTGACCGCTTGGCGTTCTCTGAAGGACGAAGACGCCGCACACCCTGCGCAGCTATGTCCGCTTCGAGCGAGGGGACTTTGCCGCGTTGGGTGTCATT
>Ga0182736_1002062_pt1 | contig 16570 bp, 13 predicted proteins | sample eDN5th30CKraftBY_FD_128882 | JGI IMG/M metagenome (GOLD analysis project Ga0182736, IMG submission 128882) | Enriched backyard soil microbial communities from Emeryville, California, USA - eDNA 5th pass 30_C Kraft BY (version 2) (version 2) | ecosystem: Environmental > Terrestrial > Soil >... | reverse complement strand
GCGCGACACCCGCCAGCCCACGACCCTGCGGGCGAAGGCGTCGAAGGCGACATAGACGAAGCCCGACCAGGTCGCCACATAAGTGAAATCGCTCACCTACAAGGCGTTCGGCCGTAGCGCCCTGAACTGCCGGCTGACCCGGTCGCGCGGGCATGAGGCTGCGGCGTCACTAATGGTGGTCCTGATGCGTCTCCGCGCACCACGCCTTTGAGGCCCATCTGCCGCATCAGCCGGGCGACCGTGCAGTGCGCCACCGCAACCCCTTCACGCTGCATCTGGCGCCAGACCTTGCGCACCCCATAGACCCCGAAGTTCGCGGCAAAGACCCGGCGGATCTCCCGGCACAGTTCGGCATCCCGGCGCTCGCGGGCCGGTCTGCGGTCGGGATCGGCCGTGCGGGCGGCATGTTCGTAGTAGGTTGACGGAGCAATCGGCAGCACGCGGCAGATCGGCTCGACCCCGTAAACCTCACGATGCTCGTCGATGAAGGCCTTCATGGCCTGAAGCGGCGGTCGAGCTCTGCCTAGGCAAAATACGCGCTGGCCTTGCGCAGGATCTCATTGGCTTGGCGCAGTTCGCGCACCTCACGCTCAAGCGCCTTGATCCGCTCCTGCTCCGCGCTCGTCGGTCCAGGGCGAAAGCCTTGGTCACACTCGGCTTGGCGCACCCAGTTGCGCAGCGTCTCACGCGAGCAGCCGATCTTGGCCGCAATCGACAGGATCGCCTCATACTGCGAGGCGTACTCGTTGCGGTGCTCGAAAACCATCCGGACCGCCCGCTCGCGGACCTCTGGTGAATACGGGGGGCGCTTCGTCATGGCTCCATCCTGTCAGGAGTGGGAGCCTCCGGGAATCCCGGTGCGGTTCAAACCTTCTGTATGCTTCGAATCATTCTCCGCAGAAGTGCTGCTATCTCGGTCCTGATAACTCAGCTGGTTCAGGTCTGCGCAAGAACTGAGGTATGGAGCTTCCAGCTGCGAGCATGAGACAAGCGCCAAAGAAGAACAGGAGCCAAGCGTAGCGCTCACTGCGTACCTGAAAATCGAGCTCGATGTCCCAAGTTCCGGCTGGAACAGTCCACGTTCTTAGATATTCAGCGGTGTGCTCGGGCTCTCTTGGAGGAAGGCAGTCCCCATTCCGGCAGAAGCGGACCGACCAACCATGCGTCCAGATTTCATTCTCAACCACTCGAACCTCGTGCGGGGATGAGAGCTTGTATCGCGCCCATGAGCCGCCGTAGCCCGTAACTCTACCTTCGACACCTGAAACGAAACTCTCAATTTCAGCGTCATTTGGTTGCAATGGGATCTCACCAAGGGCTAGATCCGCTTCTCTCGGTAGGACAAGAAGTTTCTGAGGTTGTCGAACAAATGCTAGCAGCTTGGGGCCTTGAACTGGGTCAGTAATGATTTGGCGGTAGCGCAGATGTGGCTCCGACAGACGAAGGTTGGTGTAGCCGAGAACGCAGTGAAGAGAGGCGTAAAAACACTTATTATAGGCTTCCGAATTCTTGAGAGTTACAGCAGCTTCGTAGCCGTCTCCGATTACAAGCCGCTCCGGCCGGCGCTCCAGGGCGAGTTCTTCCCTGTCAGCCGCACCCTCCTGGGTCACCATACCGCCAAAGAGCTGGCGTTCGACAGCTGGATTCCAAGCGATCCGCCACGGTATGTCCTCGCGCCGATGGAAGCCATAGGCGTCGACAGTAGCTAGGACTGCGAGACCGATCAGGATTAGGGATGAAAGGCGCAGACGGGCCGCACGGATAAGCGTTGCGGTGGCCGTTAGCGCGAGGGTTAACACCAGGGTTATTGAGACGATGCGGGCAGCACGGAGTATATCCGCTGGTCCATAGCCCTGAGCAACAGCAAACCAAGCCAGGATGAGGAAACCGGCCCCCGCCAGGAGGGATCGGAAGACCACAAACTTAGGGTCCAGTCGGGTGGTTGCGTTCCGCCACCCTTCGCAGGCTAGGACGATAAGACCGATATGCATGATCGGACGCCAATCTGCGAGAGGGAACCGGCTCAAGCCAAATCCAGGCAAAGGCAATGGTTTCGCGAAAACCATCGGGGTGACTCCAGCGAAGCCAATGGCCATGGCAACCAGGATGAGCGAAACTTTCGCTGCGTACGACAGCCGCGACAAGAAGGCCAACCCCATCAGAAAGCCCACTGGGAGCCATAGGCTTCGCATGGTTAGATCATTAGGGAGAAAAGGCTTCGCGTAAGGAAGAGCGAAGGTCAGAACCAGAGGTGGCTCGAGTGCCATGCGCACCCCGCCTCCGGTCGTGATAAGGTCGCCCTCCATAAAAGGTGCGAGCCACTTGACCATTGACATCGCGGTTGCGCTGGCCCCAACGAGGGCGAGAGCCAGCAACAAGTAGGCCCTTCTTTGATGAGATTGTCGAAGGAGATAGGCCCCAACGAAGACAATCAGCGTATAGGCAACTGAGACGATTGCTCCGGGATAGGCTGCGATCAGAAATTGAAATAGGATCAAGGCAGCGACTACGGGCCGAGCCCGGGATCGAAGGAGATTGTCAGGGTGGACGCACCACATGAGCCACGGGAGGAGCGCCGTCGCTCGTACAATGTCAACGTGCTGGGCATTCGAATAAAATGATGCTGAAAAGTGGAAGGCGAGGGCACCCAAGAGTGCAAGGAGCGGCTCAAAGCGCAGGGTTCGCATCAACAGGTACAGCCCGATGCTACCGGCAAGGACATGAAGTGCTTGGAGAAAGGTGGCCACGTACACCGTGTACGGCTGGTTCAAAACGTCGAGTAGGACCAGTGGAAAGTAGAAAGCACCTGACTGCAGTGACCAATAGCCCGGAAATCCGAGGTCTCCCCAGGCAAACCATTTCGGGGGGTTGAAGAAGCTTCCATCGGCATACCAAGCAAATGCTTGAGCGTGATACCCGCCGATAAAGTCCCAGGGGAACGTCAGACGCCCTTCGTAGTGCTCATAAAATGCGAGCAGGTTAGCGCCACCAAGAACCGCGAGAGCGATCAGTCCCCAGACCACGCCGGACTGCTTATTCCCAATAATGCGGGCAAATAAATGGGATGTTTGGGGATCCTGCATGATCCGTTGTCACCGAACTTTCGTGAGCCAGCCCATTTGAAACCTGCCTTCCAAAGAGGGGCTTATCTCGCAACTTGAAACGAATGCATTAACTTACTTGCATGCACGCGGGTTGTGACTACTCGGACAAGTGCGCTACTGCCATTTGCTGGTGCTGCCCCTTGTCGTCCCCTGTAGCACGTACCGCGTGAGCACAAATGTCACAGGAATGTTCACTGCAATGACCACCACCATGGCAAGGCGACTATCAATTCCGAGTCTCGTGAGCAATGCCAGTATTGCAAGGCCCAAGCAATACTGGACAAGATACACGCCTGGAAACTGCAGCGCCGAGCGAAGAGATGCGCGCGTTCTAAATACAAAGAGAGTGTTGATCAGGTAGGAAAGCCCAATCCCCGCCACATAGGAAATAGTATATGCAGCCAGCGGAGGCATGAGCAGACCAAGTGTGACGAACAGTGCATAGGTCAGAGTAGTATTGGCTACCCCACCTGCAAGAAACCTGAAAAATTGCCAATGTCCGGCTCTCACTCAACAAAACCTCGCGCGGCAATCGCGGCTTGAAAATCGTCGTACGAACGGATGTAGTCATCCGGATCGTAGTAATGGGATGCGAAGACGAGCAGAACCGCGTCTTCCGAGTAGCGGTATTGTGTTCCCCAAGTCATAGCGGGCATGTAGACACCAAAGCCAGGACTATCCAAAGTGACTTCCCGCCGTGCAAACCCGTTGTCCAGAAGCACACCGCACGAACCGCGGACACAGACTAGAAACTGATCGCATACTTTGTGCGCGTGCTCCCCCCGGACTTCACGGCTCGGAACATTGAAAACAAGAAAATAGCGCATTGGCCTAAATGGCACGTCCCGTTCGAATTCGCCAACCGAGAGTTCGCCGCGCAGGTCCTTGGCCACTCTAAGATTCTGGAGGAAAGCTCGGCCAACCCCTAGATCGACACGACCTGATGCATTGTCGAAGGCAGCCGGGGGAACAGCGGTAGCGCCGCGCTCATCCGTCACATAGCCCTTGATGCGCGCCGGATTTCCGACAACGATGGCATTGGGAGGGACCGATCGGGTCACGACTGAGCCCGCTCCGATCATCGCGCCCGTTCCGATCTCGATTCCTGGCAAAATGGTCGCATTCGCACCAATCGATGCCCCGCGACGGATTGTGGTACGGGCAAAGGCCTCAGGATAAATCTTGCTCCGAGGAAATACATCATTGGTGAACGTAGCATTTGGCCCAATGAAAACGTCGTCCTCGATTGTAATACCGTCCCAAAGCTGCACGCCACATTTAAGGGTTACGCGATCGCCGATGACGACATCATTTTCGATGAAGACACCGTCACAAACATTGCACTCTGCACCGAGGCGTGCTCCTGGTAAAACATGAGCAAACGCCCAGATGCGGGTGCCTGCGCCAATATTGTTGCTCTCACACAATGCATTCGGGTGAACGAAGGGACTGTTCATTGGCGTGCGCCCTCATGGGTTGATGAATCCGGGTGCTTTGAACCCTCGAAAGTGCGCGCAGTCCGCACCAGAGCCAACGGACGTCTCTTGGTGTTCTCGTATCCTCGCCACGCGTAGGTTCCCACTAGACCAAGGCCAAGAGTGTTCAAAGCGCCGAAGAAGGTGATCACGACGATGGTCGCGGTGTAGCCCGCCACCTCAATCTCTCCCATCAGTCGCATGACAATAACGCTCAGACCAAGAAGTGCCGCGACCACGATGCCAAGAACGCCGGCCCCCCAGAGGAGGCGAATCGGGAGGTCTGTAAAAGCAAAAATGCTGTCGAGCAGGTAGTTGACTTTCTTGCTCAAAGTCCAGGCACTCTTACCGAATGCGCGCGCCTTCCGCTCGTAGCGGACCTCACTGCGTCGGAAGCCAAGCCAGTATACGAGACCAACAAGTGAGCTATTGGCCTCCTCAAGGGCAAGAAGTTCATCCCGGATCCTGCGATTGCAGCCGAACACATCAACCCCTCCGGCGGGGATCTCACGTAAAACGAAACGTCGGTAAAACCCCCAAAAAATATTGGCGGACAAACGCGACAGAGTGGGATCGTCTCGAGCAGCCCGCACCCCTACAACAATATCCGAGGTATCGTGGAAAAGCTTGTCCAAAAAGTCGATCAGGAGTTCCGGAGGTTCTTGCAGGTCCGCTGCGATGGCAGCAAAGTATTTGCCTTGGGCGGCCCGCAGGCCCGTCCGGATCGCCGCAAATGATCCGAAGTTTCGGGCATGCAAAATGAGCTGTGACCGGAGTTCGGCTTGCGAGAGGGACGCTTCGAGAAGATCGTAGCTGTTGTCGGGACTCGCATCCACAACGAACACGAATTCTGTCTCCATTTTGTAGCGTGCACGAATCTCCTTGCTGATGCGAGTAAACTCGGTAATCAGCTGCGGTACGAACTCAGCGTTGCGATAAACAGGGATAATGACGGAGTACATCGTCCTACCAGTCGTTGACCCGGGCAATGACCTGTGTGACCTCGTCGTCCCTTAGCTCCGGATAGCAGGGCAGCGTAAGGATGGTTGATGAAAGCCGATCTGTGACCGGCAGAGGGGCCCATTGTCCAATCTCTGCCAGAGCTGGCTGCCGGTAATCAGGGATGGGATAGTGCACGTCACTGAGAATGCCGCCGGAAGAGAGATGCGCGCGCAAACCGTCACGATAGTCGCACTCAACCACGTAAAGGTGGGCCACAAATTCTTCGCCATAGACAGGAGGGCAGATCACGCGCGGGTTGATAATTTCCTGAGAGTAGCGCGTGGCAATGGCACGCCGGCGCTCGTTCCAGCCGTCAAGGAGAGGGAGTTTCGCGCGCAGGATTGCGGCCTGGATCTCATCTAGGCGACTGTTGCGAGCATTGGCTAAGACTGCACGGTATTTGGATTCCCAGCCATACTGCCGCAGACGTCGAAGCTGGGTGGCGAGGGCAGGATCGTTCGTTGTGATGGCGCCACCGTCACCCAGAGCACCCAAATTCTTTGTAGGGTAAAAGCTAAAACTGGCAGCCGCGCCAAAGCTTCCCGCCCGCTTGCCGTTGCGGCTCCCGCCATGGACTTGGGCGCAGTCCTCAAACACCGGAATGCCGGTCGCCTCGGCAATCTGAAGCACGGCTTCCATGTCATGTAGGAGTCCGAACAGGTGTGTGACGACAATGGCCGCTAAGTCGCCGCCGGCGACGACTGCACGCAAATGCTCAAGATCCATCAACCGGGTCGTGGGATCGACGTCGACGAAGACCGGATCCGCTCCAAGTGCTGACAAAGCCGTGGCGGTGTAAAATCCAGCGTTTGCGACCGTCGCGACCCGGCTGCCACTCTTGACACCAAGCGCCCGCAAACCGAGTTCAATGGCGTCGGTGCCGTTTGCAACGCTAATACAATCGGATGTGCCGCAGTAAGTTGCAAACTCACGTTCGAAGGCCTCGCCCTCCCGGCCGAGCACATACCAGCCGCTCTGGAGCACCTTTTCAACCGCATTCCGGACCGCATCTTCAGTGGAACGGGTATGCCGACCTAGATCATTGACTGCAATTTGGAACATCATTCTGCGCTCTCGATTTTGGCGCTAGTTACGGGCAAGGCCGTCCAAATGCAAGATGAACCTCTGGGGAGGTGTCCCGAGCAATCCCGCTGAGTGGCATGCTTGTCGTCCATCGGGCAGATGACTTGGGGCAATTCGGCCAGGTCCCGCGTTCCGGGGAATAAAGGAGGCCAGGCTTTGTTGGGCGCCACATTCAGTCTCGCTAAGGCTCCGTTACGGCAGCTTCTGAGAGGGGGCGCAGTGGGCAGCGCCAGGAGGAGGGCCAAGACGACCCGTCAAGCCGTCCCTGATGGCCCGAGTGATATGCCAAGCGGTGGAGGGCGTGAAACCGGAGTGGATTATGATTGAGAACGCCAGAAATGTAAGATGGAGACCGAATTTAAGCTTCCACCGTAGGGGGATATGCGGCAGCAGCAAACTCGCAACCTGATTTCTGAAGTAGCTGTACATCCGCATTGGACTCTGGTGCGGGAAGCGAATGCCGAACAACCTGGAGCGGATCGCTCCCTCGCCGATAGTGTGCTCCATGGGCTGCTGGGGTGCGAACCAGCACGACCACCCCTTGGCCCACGCACGGAAGCACCACTCCGTGTCAATAGCATCAATGAAAAAATCGCTGCGGAATGGACCAATCTGCTGCAGGGCAGCAAGGTCAATGAGTGAGCCTGATGTAATAATGTAATGAACCGGTACGGCTTCCATCAGCCGTGTCCTTTGGGGGGTTGGGAAGTATCGTGGACTCTTGAACTCGTGAGCGCGCCCAGAGGGCGCGACGATCTGCGGTCCGAGGGCGGCAACGTTCTCACCTGCCTGGATAAGTTGATCCATAATTGTGGAGAGACGTCCAACCATGCCCGCTGGGGGGCGGGAATCCTGGTCGAACAGAACAACCCGCGTGCAGCCTTGCTGACTCGCGTGATAAGCAATCTGATTGAGTGCTTCGGCAACACCCAAATTGTATTCTGAGTAAAGAACCCGGCAGCGAGGTCCAATATTGTCCAGTTCCTTGCGAAGATCTCCGTCAATAATTGCATTGACGAAAACAAAAACGCACGCCACGTCACTGAGGACAGATCTCACGAGTGGAATGATAAGCCTGCGGTCCGGTCCGAATGCGACCACGCCGGCTGCGATCTGGAGCGTGATAGAGCTTTGCATCAGGGGCCTTCGTGTGCGAGTGCGTCGGATTCCGAAGCTGCCCCCTATAGCGACAGGGCTCTTGAGAGCGCAACCGCATCTGTGATTATCGGTCTTAGCAGGAGGTCAATATAGTTACTGTGAATAGAGTGGTACGTTTACACACCAACGGACGTCGATATGAACAGACGGTAATATAAATAATTGGCGAGCCTTTGCTAGCATATCTTCTTAAGTAAATTTATAGAATAAATGCGATTTGCACGATGCAAGTGAGTGATTATAGTATTTTTAATTCTCAGTGCGTGAGTGTTATAGATCATGTCATTTATCTATTTTTATAGTTTAATTCAATTGAATTTTACAAGCGATACTGTCTTAAGCATCACAAGCATCACAGGATAAAAATTTCAACTTGACGCTTCGGGTTTTGCGGGTGTGTTGAGTTGGAACCTGGGGCAGTTGGGCGCCTAGGACTGAGCGCATGTGTCGCAGAGGAGGAGCGGATGACCAGCCGGGGCTGATAGAGTGGGCAGGGACGAGCCGGATAAGATCCGTTGGCTGATTATGGGGTGTATTGCTAGAACGCTAGGCTTTTGCTACCGACGCCATTGCTGAATGCTGCTTCCTCAAACCAATCAATCCCATAGGGCCAGTTTGTTATGCCTAAGAAATTTCTCGTGACCGGCGGCGCGGGCTTCATTGGCTCTGCTGTAGTGAGAAAACTGATCCTGGAAAAGGGGTTTCAGGTCCTAATCGTCGACAAGCTGACCTATGCAGGCAATCTCGACTCTCTTGAGCCGGTGATGGACAGCCCTTTGTACAGTTTCGTTCATGCCGATATTGCTGATCCTGTGCGGATGCGGGATCTCATCGCGGAGTTTGAGCCGGATGTGATCATGCACCTAGCCGCTGAGAGCCACGTTGATCGCTCCATTGATGGGCCCGGCGAGTTTGTGCAGACGAACGTCGTTGGCACGTTCACGCTCCTCCAGGCAGCTTTAGCCTACTGGCGGCAGTTGTCCCCTGAGCGGCGGGGGCGCTTTCGGTTCCACCATATTTCGACAGACGAGGTGTTCGGCTCGCTCGGAGTAGACGGGTTTTTCCACGAGGAGTATCCGTATCAGCCCAATTCGCCGTATTCCGCCTCGAAGGCGGCCTCGGATCATTTCGTGCGCGCCTGGCACCACACTTATGACCTGCCAACCCTCATTACGAACTGCTCAAACAATTACGGGCCGTATCATTTCCCAGAGAAGCTGATCCCGCTGGTGATCCTGAACGCGCTTGAGGGAAAGCCGCTGCCTGTCTATGGCACCGGTGAGAACGTGCGGGACTGGCTCTTCGTCGATGATCATGCCGAGGCTCTGATCCTCGTCGCCGAAAACGGCAAAGTTGGTGAAAGTTATAACATCGGAGGATGGAATGAGCGGACGAATCTTGACGTCGTGCGGTCCATCTGTCGCCTTGTTGATGAAATGGCGCCGGATCCTTCTATTGGTCCGCGGGAAGAACTGATTTCCTTTGTCACCGACCGGCCGGGCCACGATCTTCGCTACGCCATCGATGCTCGGAAGATCGAGCGCGAGCTCGGCTGGCGTCCCGCTGAAACCTTCGAGAGCGGTCTCCAGAAGACGGTTCTCTGGTATCTGAACAATCGACCCTGGTGGGAGCGCGTTCGCTCAGGGGGCTATCGCGGTGAGAGGCTCGGTGTGGCCGGGTGAGGTCTCGCATGAGCAGCAGATTGTCTCGATCGGGAAAAGGACACTAGATGTTGACTGTTGAGCCTACGGATCTTCCGGGCGTGAAAGTGCTGACGCCGCAGCGCTTTGGCGACGAGCGTGGGCATTTCTCGGAAGTCTATAACCGTCAACGGTTTGCCGAGGTTGGGATTACGCTGGACTTCGTACAGGACAATCAATCGTTATCGGCCGAGGTAGGTATCGTGCGCGGCCTTCATTTCCAGAGCCCGCCTTTTGCACAAGCCAAGCTTGTCCGTGTGCTCCGCGGCCGCATTCTGGATGTTGTGGTGGACATCCGCCGCTCTTCGCCGACGTTCGGACGCCACATCGCCATTGAGTTATCGGCCCAAGACGGGCGGCAGCTTCTCGTCCCCATTGGGTTTGCCCACGGCTTCTGTACACTCGAGCCGAGTACCGAAGTGATTTACAAGGTTTCCAATTACTACTCGAAAGCCCATGATCATGGACTCTCGTGGGATGACCCTGCGCTCGGCATCACATGGCCTGTAGAGCCGCGCCGGGCCATCTTGTCCGATAAAGATCGCCATCATCCGCGACTTGCGGATCTCCCCACATACTTTGATTAAGGGACGACGACATGAAAGGCATTATCCTTGCAGGAGGAAGTGGAACCCGGCTGCATCCGATGACCTATGTCACGTCGAAGCAGCTGCTGCCGATCTACGACAAACCGATGATCTACTACCCACTCACGACGCTGATGCTCGCGGGTGTAAGAGACATCCTGATCATCAGCACGCCTGAAGATTTGCCACGCTTCCGCCAGCTTCTCGGCAGCGGTGACCAGTGGGGTATTCAGCTGTCCTATGCGGAACAGCCTAAACCGGAAGGCTTGGCGCAAGCCTACATCATCGGGGCTGACTTCGTGGCAGGAGAGCCGTCCGTTCTGATTCTCGGCGATAACGTCTTTTATGGGCATGGCTTGACCGAACTCTTGCGCTCCGCCGCCAGCCGATCCTCTGGCGCGTCGGTGTTCGCGTATCAGGTTACGGATCCCGAACGTTATGGCGTCGTCGAGTTCGATGCGACCGGTCGGGCTGTTTCGATCGAGGAAAAGCCGCAGGTTCCGCGCTCCAGCTGGGCCGTAACAGGCCTCTATTTCTATGATGCGCAGGCGGTGGAGATTGCAGCCCGCCTGAAGCCGTCGGCGCGCGGCGAGCTAGAGATCACGGACTTGAATCGCATCTACCTTGAGCGTGGCGAACTCCGAGTCGAGTTGATGGGCCGTGGCTACGCCTGGCTTGATACGGGAACGCCGGATAGCCTCGTCGAGGCGGCCGAGTTTGTTCGGGCCCTTGAGAAGCGGCAGGGCTTCCGCGTTGCCTCTCCTGAGGAAATCGCGTTCAATGCAGGATGGATCGATCGGAGCCAGCTTGAGGATTTGGGGCGCAGCCTCTCAAAGAGCGGCTATGGCCAATACTTACTCCGGATCGCCGCAGGCGCGTAAGACCGTCCCTTCATTGTGCCAGAACAACTGATCGCCGTGTCCCAATTGATGGCCGAACTGCGGGGCTTGAGCCTTTATAAGGAGGTTACTCACGAGGATGGGGAAAATATTCCCTTCAGCCACGACATTAATCAAGTAGTCCAGCTGCGCTTGGTCCCCAGTCATTCGCTTGCGCCCGGGCCATTGATTGCGGAAATCCGGTTCCCGCCTGAGGGTCTAATGAATGTCATCTGGCGCTTCCATCTGGCCGATGGAACTGACCGGTTTGTGGATCTCCCAAGAGTCAGACGTAATCAATTCTCCGGACTTGTCTCACTTCCTGCCCCACCGCTTGCTGTGACGCTGGAAATCAGCGGCTCCGGTGACCCTTTGAGCTGCAGCAGAATCTCCCTGCATCCGCTCAGGGGCCTCAAAAAGCTCCTGCCACTGGCCCAGCGCTTGAGCCGGTTTGGGGCACGGGAGGTGCGCCGCTTTATGGGGCGTCGGATCTCCGGGTCATTAGGTAGGGGGGCTTGGGAAAGCCAAGCCTACGATGCGTGGAGGGAGCGCTTTGACGAGCGGCCCGATCTGGATAGGGATCTCCACCGGGCCAGGGCCGCACGGCTGTGCAAAGGCCCGCTGTTTTCCCTGCTGCTGTCCGCCAGCTCTGATCGCGAAGCGCTCGCGGTCACCATTGCGTCGCTGCGAGCCCAATTCTACTCGCAGTGGGAGTTGTTTGTTCTGGTTGAAGCGGGAATGATTGCTTCTGTTGAAGCTGCGTTGGGAAATGCCGCAGTCGACGGCCGGATCACCGTCAGTGCTGTGGACGGCTCAGGTGCGCGTGCATGGAACGAAGGCCTGTCGCTCGCTCGGGGGGAGTTCATCGGAATACTTCCGTCGGGGGCCCGTCTGCCGGCGCATACCCTAACTGAAGTGGCCGCGACCATCATGACGCACCCTGAAACTGAACTTCTTTACACCGATGAAGATCGCTTGGACGCTATGGGCCGACGGTGTGGGCCTCGGTTCAAGCCGGACTGGTCGCCAGATTTCCTGTGGTCATATGACTACCTCGGCTGCCTGACGGTCTACCGGACCAACACCCTGCAGCAGCTGGGTGGATGGCGCTCACTTGAGGGAGCAGAGGAGTTTGACGCCAAGCTGCGCCTGTCGGACGCAGTGTCATCTCGCCCTGGAGCAATACTGCACCTGCCAAAGGTCTTGGTCCACCTGCCAGATCAAGCGACCGAGATGAACTCTCGGTTAGGGCCAGCGGCTCTCCAGGCCCTTTCTGAACATGCCGCGCGCCGAGGGCTTCAGATCACTTGGTCGTCCAATACAGGAAGACTACGAGCCCGCTTCCAACCACCTCAATCCCGGCCACTGGTGTCGATCATCGTTCCGACTCGGGATCAAGCAGTGCTGCTCCGGACCTGCATCCGCTCGATCCTCGAGCGGACAGAGTACCAAGCTTACGAGATCATCATTGTAGATAATGGCTCTCAGGAGGCGGAGACGATCCACCTCTTTGAGGAACTCTCCCGCGATGAGCGAGTGCGAGTTCTCGCCTACCCACACCCCTTCAACTACTCAGCGATCAACAACTTCGCAGTTCGCCATGCCCAGGGTAGCTTGCTGGCCCTTCTCAACAACGATGTCGAAGTCGTCACGCCAGAGTGGCTTTCGGAGCTCGTTGCCCATGCGAACCGCCCGGAGATCGGCTGCGTTGGAGCTAAGCTCTTATATCCTGATGGCACGATCCAACACGGTGGAATAGTTCTCGGAGTCGGTGGACTTGCGGGTCACGCGCATCGAACGGCGTTGGCAACGACATCGGGTTATCTCAACCGTCTGCAGTGTGTTCTCAACGTGTCCGCAGTAACTGCGGCGTGCTTAGTGGTTCGACGAGATACTTTTGATGAGATTGGTGGTTTTGATGAAATAGGGTTGGCAACCGCGTTCAACGATGTTGATTTATGCCTTAAAGCACGTGCCGCAGGGTATCGGAACCTGTGGAGTCCATACGCCATCCTGATCCATCATGAATCGAAGAGCCGGGGGTACGAGCGGACGCCTAGTAAGAGAGCGCGACTTGCTGCCGAGGAGGATGTAATGCGCCGACGTTGGGGGCGAGCGCTGTTAGATGATCCATACTATTCCCAACATCTCACGCGTCTTAGTGAGGATTTCAGAGTTCGGTGCTGCTAGTCGTATGCGTTAGAGGTTCGGTGATAGAAGCGTTTGGCGCTGCCGAGGATTTCGTTAGGCGTTCTAGTGCGCACTAAAGCCTGGGGCAGCATCGATCGCGTCGATGTAGTGGCTGATCGCGATCTCCAAGGAATGCGTACTGCGGAAGGCCAACCTAATAAAGCTGACGTCGGGTTAGCAGCGCAATTCAGCCCTCGAATACCCTGAGCAGGATTCCGATGTGGCGCAAGGTGCAGGTGATAGCACGGGCAATGAGCTAGCCAGCGGTGTATCAGCGGGCTTGTGAACTGCCGCGTCGTCGAGCGCCCAAGCCTCTCTGCACCGTCTGGTCGGTGATCGCGAGAAAGGCGCGAAGTCTGGGCAATGTGACGCGCCCAGTACTGATGCACAGCACGTCCGGAGCATCCCACTAGGGGGGCAGATCCGTGGTGCCATGGCGAACGTAATGCCACGCCATCGTCGGGGCTTTCGCTTCCGCTTAGGCAAGCCTCGCACTGAGGACAATCCTCATATCAATAACGACGTAAAACTATCATTCGTTATAACGATAAACAATAATGGCTGAGACTTTACTTGCAGGGACGGTCATGAGAAGGAAGCATGGATAGGACATAATGAATCGCATTTAGCGAAACCCGTTCTTCAGACTTGAACATTCTCCATTCTCAGCTTTCGTAAACTGTCGAATCGAACCACCCAAGCATGTCATCTAGAATTTCAGATAATCCAAGCCTTCTGGATCAGAGAACCGACACAAGGCACGAGGGCGCGGAAAACGCTGACCTCAATGATGAGATTGCGACACTGCGTCAGGACAACGCAGAGCTTCGCGCACAGTTGGGGACTGTCCTCACGTCAAAATCCTGGCGATGGACCGCACCACTGCGGCGGAAATCAAACATTACAAACGCTTACATTGTGCCCAATGTTGACGATGATGCTCTAGATGGGCATTTTGTCCTCACAGATAGCCATGAAACGCGGCTCCTAATGTCGCAACTTCACCAAGAGAATAACGAACTTAAGAATCGGCTGTATACATTGCTGAGCTCTAAGAGCTGGCGTGTAACCGCCCCTCTTAGGGTGGCTATGTACTTAGGGAAAGGTGATTGGCAATCGACCCGCGAGAGTGTGAGGGCTGAGTTGGCCTTCTACCAGATGCCGCCGCTGCATCTGTATAGAAATTTGCCGCTGCGTTTGTATCGCAGGCTGCCGCTGCGGCTGCGGGAGAAAAATGCTGTTCTCCGTAGGCATGTGGTGCAACTCTACCGCGGGATCGGTGCTTCACCCATCAACCAAGCCGCCATTCAGACTATTGTCGATCACCGTTGTGAGTTCGTTCGGAACCTCTCTGGCTCTCCAGCTGAATTTTCGACGCCAACTGAATGGCCGTTCATTGATATCACTGTTGTGTGTTTCAATAGTCGTAAGTGGCTCGAGGGCTTTGCCGAGAGCCTTGCTGCTCAAGATTATCCCCTCAGCAAGATCCACTTGTGTTTTGTCGACCACGGATCGACCGACGGAACACTATCCGCACTCGAGGCAATTCAGGCTGAAAAGGGGGGGGCATTTGCAAGTCTCAAGATCCTTAGTCAAAAGAACAGAGGCTTCGGAGCTGGCCACAACACTGGCATTCGAGCTGGTAAATCGCCTTATTGTCTAGTAACGAATGCTGATTTGACGTTCGAAAAATGCGCTCTAACACAAGTTGTGAAGGCAGCGTGCGCGGATGATCCGAATGTCGCATGCTGGGAGCTTCGGCAGAAACCTTATGAGCATCCGAAATACTATGATCCCGTAACCGGCGAAACAAACTGGTGTGCGCATGCTTGCGTCCTGCTGCGACGGAGTGCTTTCGAGGCTGTCGGTGGGTACGACGAGAACATCTTTATGTATGGCGAGGATGTTGAGCTTTCATATCGTTTCCGGAGGCATGGCTTCCGGCTGCGCTACTGTCCAACAGCAGTCGTTTGGCATTTTACGTATGAACATGAGAATCAAGTCAAGCCGCTGCAGTACACGGGGAGTGTCTTCGCCAACCTTTATCTTCGCTTAAAATATGGAACTTGGAGTGACATTGCTGCTATACCGATCCTACTAGCGAATATTTTCAGGGGGAAGGAAGTCTATGCTGAGAGCCGGCGAGACTTGCTGGGCGTAGCCCGACGTCTGATTGTTTTACTCCCGCGAGCTCTTCAGGGACGCCAGAAATCTACAGCACGTTTCCCATTCTATCAGTGGGATTACGAGCGTACACGGCATGGTGCGTTTGTCGCGGCTGGTGAGATGACCGGTGAGCAGCCGCTTGTTTCCATTATCACCCGAACGTACAAAGGCCGCGACACATATCTCATCCAGTCAATGCTCTCGGTGATGAAACAGACATACCCTTATGTCGAGCATATTATAGTTGAAGATGGCGGTACGACCCATCAGGAGTTGGTCGAACGTTTCTCAAGAGGCTCGGCTGTCCGTCACAGCTATCTAGGTCTCAGCAAGGTTGGGCGATCAGCTGCTGGCAATGCTGGCTTGGCCGCTGCGAATGGTGATTACGTTATCTTTCTTGACGACGACGATCTTCTATTTGCCGACCATGTTGAAACGCTGATCCAATTTACGCAAAGCGCCTTAGATCCAGCGGCTGTTTACTCTCTCGCATGGGAGGTTCCGACTGATGTGGGTCATCTCGCAAAGGGGTACCTACTCGAGCGTCCTCCAATCCTGCACTCGGCAATGTTGCAGCCGTTCGATCCGCAAATATTAAGGAAGTATAACTACATTCCCATACAAGCAATAATGTTCAAACGAGAACTCTATCTTGAACGTGGCGGATTCTATGAGGATCTTGATGCTCTTGAAGATTGGAATCTCTGGAATCGTTATGCTGTCGGGAAACAATTTTTATACGTTCCTAAGGTGACCTCTCTCTTTCGCACTCCAGCCGACCCTGAAACAGCAAAGAAAAGAAAAGAGATTTTAACAGCCGCATACCAACCTGTTGCTGAGCGTACAATGCAAGCAATTCGGGACCTTGAAAGTGCGATTATCGTAAATGAAGATGGTCCTGGAAAACGTGATCAAGCAGGATAGAGGCACTGCAACTTGGTACACCTCAGAGCCTGTTTGGAAATTCAGGAATGTGCGTTTCTTCGGATGAGATTTCCGCCCATGGCGACGAGGATCATGGCGTGTGAGACGTCGATGCGGCGCTCGTAATCGCGCACGAGCCGCCGCCAGCGGGTCATCCACCCGAAGGCCCGCCCCACGACCGTACGCATCCGCCGAGGACCACGGAATTTCGGCCGCGGCGTGGTAAAGTGGCCGCATGGAGATCGACCACGACAAGATCGACGAGGCTGTTCTCGCCCTGATGTGGCTGACGCTGCACGATGG
>Ga0182736_1002061_pt1 | contig 16571 bp, 15 predicted proteins | sample eDN5th30CKraftBY_FD_128882 | JGI IMG/M metagenome (GOLD analysis project Ga0182736, IMG submission 128882) | Enriched backyard soil microbial communities from Emeryville, California, USA - eDNA 5th pass 30_C Kraft BY (version 2) (version 2) | ecosystem: Environmental > Terrestrial > Soil >... | reverse complement strand
GCCACCGCCACCGGGACGACCGCGGAAGCCACCACCGGCCGGCGCGCCACCGCTACCGCCGCCCGGACCGCCGCCACCGGGACGGAAGCCGCCGCCACCGGGACGACCGCCGCCGCCACCGCCGGGACGACCACCCGGGCCACCCGGACGACCGCCGGGGCCGCCACGACCACCCGCACCGGGACGCGGCGCGGCGGGACGGGCGGGCATCATGCCCGGGTTCGGACGCGGCGGCATGTTGCCGGGCGACGGCGGGCGGGGCCCACCACGACCGGCCTCACCACCGGGCCGCGGGCCGGGCCGGGGACCACCCTGGCCGGGACCGCCCGGACGGCCGCCGCCGCCCTGGCCGGGAGCCGAACCGCCACCCTGCTGCGGGGGCGGGCCGGGACGCGGCGCGGCAGGGCGCGGCGGGGCGCCGGAGCCGACGCCGAACGGGTTGTTGCCGACGCGCGGGGTACGCGGACCGGGCTTGGGCGCCTGGGGGCGCGGCGGGACCGTCGCACCCTCGGCCGCCGCGGCAGCGGGCTGCTGCGGGGCGGGTGCCTCCTGACGGCGCGGGCCGGGACGCGGCCCGCCCGACTGTCCGGCACCGGGCTGCGCCGGAGCGGGCTGCGCCGGAGCGGGCTGCGCCGGACGCGAGGGGGCCTCGGCCGGCGCGGACTCGGCCGCCGGCTGCTGGCGCTGCGGCGGACCCGGGCGCGGACCCGGGCGCGGGCCGGGCGCGGAAGGACGCGAGGGGGCCTCGGCCGGGGTGGCCGGGGCCGACGCCGCGGGGGCGGCCGGCTCGGTGGCCGGGCGCGGGCCGGGCGGACCGGGGCGCGGACCGGGGCCACCGGGACGCGGACCGGGGGTGGGCGCGCCGCCGGACTGGGCCGGGGACGAGCCGGGACGGGGACGTCCGCCACCGCCGGGGCCGCCGCGGCGGCCGCCGTTGCCGTTGGCGCCGCCCGCGACGGACTCGCGCAGCTTGCGCGCCACCGGGGCTTCGACCGTCGACGACGGGGACTTCACGTACTCGCCCAGGTCCTGCAACTTGCTGAGGACCTGTTTGCTGCTGAGTCCGAGCTCCTTGGCGAGCTCGTGCACGCGGGCCTTGCCTGCCACTGCACTCCTCTAATTCCGGAGGCCGGGCGGCAGGACCCGCTCGACCTCGAACCTAGTGTCGAAGCACGTTCATGGTGCGATCTTCACGACTGGCTCATGACGGGTCGACCTTGCTTCCTGGTGTGTCGGGCGCAGGTGTCTCCCGCGCCCCTCGGGACTGAAGGTGGGACCGCACCGCGCTGACGTCCAGCGGCCCCGGCACACGCAGTGCGCGCGGGAACGCCGAGCGACGCTCGGCACGGTCGAGGCACTCCGGGTCGAGGTGCAGCCAGGCCCCTCGGCCCGGAAGCCGCCGCCGGGGGTCAGGGGTGAGAACCCCGTCGACCACGGCGACACGCAACAGACCGCAGGCCGCCACCCTGGTCCGGCACCCGACGCAGGTCCGCACCGGCCCGGACGCGGTGCGAGCACCGGTTCCGGCGGACGGACGATCGGGAGACGGCCCGTGGCAGCGAGCCGGATCCGAGTGTAGCGCGTCGCCGATCAGCCGACCGACTCCGTACCCGTCGCCCCGGCGATCTCCGCGGCGGGCTCGGCGGCCGCGTTGCGCGGGTCGGAGTCGCTGCGGATGTCGATGCGCCACCCGGTCAGACGGGCCGCGAGCCGCGCGTTCTGGCCTTCCTTGCCGATGGCCAGCGACAGCTGGAAGTCCGGTACGACGACCCGCGCCGTGCGGGTCTTGGCGTCGATCACCGTGACGGACACCACCTTCGACGGCGACAACGCGTTGCCCACGAACGTGGCCGGATCGTCGGACCAGTCGATGATGTCGATCTTCTCGCCGGCCAGCTCGCTCATGACGCCGCGCACGCGCGCGCCCATCGGGCCGATGCACGCGCCCTTGGGGTTGACGCCCGGGACCGTGGACCGGACGGCGATCTTCGTCCGGTGCCCCGCCTCGCGGGCGACGGCGACGATCTCCACCGACCCGTCGACGAGCTCGGGCACCTCCAGCGCGAACAGCTTGCGCACGAGGTTGGGGTGCGTTCGGCTCAACGTGATCTGGGTGCCGCGCGGCCCGCGGCTGACCCCCAGGACGTAGCAGCGCAGCCGGTCGCCGTGCTGGTAGCGCTCACCGGGCACCTGCTCGGTCTGCGGCAGCACGCCCTCGGCCTGCGACCCCGACAGCGAGACCACGACCACGCCACGGGCGTTCGCCCGCGAGTCGGCCTGCACCTCGCCGGTGATGATCTCGCCCTCCTTGGCGGAGAACTCGCCGAATGTGCGCTCGTGCTCGGCGTCGCGCAGCCGCTGGACGATGACCTGGCGGGCCGTCGTGGCCGCGACCCGGCCGAAGCCCTCGGGGGTGTCGTCCCACTCGCGCGCGACCTGGCCGTCGTCGCCCAGCTCCTGGGCCAGCACGCGGACCAGCCCGGTCTTGCGGTCGATGTCGATGCGCGCGTGCGGCTCGTGGCCGTCGGTGTGCTTGTAGGCCGTGAGCAGCGCCGTCTCGATGGCCTCGAGGACCATGTCGAAGGGGATGTCCTTGTCGCGCTCGATCGCGCGCAGGGCGGCGATGTCGACGTTCATACCTCGTCCTCCGTCCGCTCCACACGCCCGCCGAGCTTCTCGATCTCGGCCTCCGGGGCCTGTTTGAACTCCACCTGCACCAGCGCCTTCGCCACGTCGGCATAGGCCACCGACCGGACCGACCCGTCGACGAGGACGTCGACCGCGTCCTCGCCCGCACGTCCGATGCGACCGGCCAGCTTGCCACCCTCGACCAGGGTGACCTCGACCAGCCGCAGGTACGCCCGCCGCCAGTGCCGCGGCTGGGTGAGCGGCCGGTCGATGCCCGGAGACGTCACCTCGAGCGTGTAGGACCCGCCGATGAGGTGCTCGTGCTGGTCGAGCTCGGCGGACGCGGCCCGGCTGAGCCGGGCGATGTCGTCGAGGTTGACCCCCGCCGCCTCGTCGGCCGAGTCGACGACGACCTTCACCGTGTGCCGACGGCCGGTCGCCCGCACGTCGAGCTCGTCGAGCTCGAACCCGGCGCCGGCGACGATCGGTTCCAGCACGTCCTGCAACTGCCGGCCGAGCTGGTCGGGGGTGGGCATTGGGGACAACTCCTGACGTACGCGGGACAGAGGCCGGCGGGTCGCACACGGCCGTCGCGGGCCGGCGCCCGGTCGCCGTGCCGCCGGGTGGCCGCCAAGGGTATCGCGAGGGGTGCCGGGGGCGGCCTGGCAGGATGGCCCGCCGTGAGACCCCGCGGCCTGGTATCCCAGCCCCTCCCGGCCGGACCGCTGCGGCTGTCGCGGCGGCGCGTGCTCGCCCTGGCCGCGCTCGCGCCCGCGGCGGGTGCCGGGCTCGCGGCCTGCACCCCGGGCAGCGGCTCCGACGGCCCGGACCCGCTGATCGCGCTGGCCCGGCAGGCCCGCGACGACGTCGACCTGATCACCGCGACCGTCACGGCGGCGCCCGCGCTGGGCGACCGGCTGACCCCGGCGAGGACCGCCCGCGCCGACCACGCCGCGGCGCTGGAGGCCGAGGTCGCCCGCGTCGCGGGCGGCACCCCGGCGTCGGCGGCACCGGCGACGTCGGCACCCGCGAACCCCGCCACGCCGGCGACGACGAAGGCCGTCACCGACGCGCTGCGGGCGTCGGCCGAAGCCGCGGCGAAGCTCGTCCCGACGATGGAGGCCGCGCGCGTCGGGCTGGTCGCCGGTGTCGTCGCGTGCTGCGCCACGTACGCGGAGGTCCTCTCGTGAGCGGCGACGACTCCGGCACCCGCAAGACCATCGACCAGTCCTCGATCGACGCCCTGCAGGACGTGCTCGCCACCGAGCACGCGGCGCTGTGGGTGTACTCGCTGGTCGTCGCCTTCCTGCCGACGGACCTCGCCGCCCGGGCCCGCGCCGACTCCGAGGCGCACCGCAAGCTGCGCGGGCTGATCGAGCAGACCCTCAGCGACGTCGGCGCCCGGCCGGTGTCGGCGCTGCCGTCCTACTCCCCGCCGACCCCGGTGACCGACTCGAGGTCGGCGTCCGCACTTGCCGTCGTGGCCGAGACCGACGCGTCGGCGCGGTGGCGCTCGCTGCTGGAGCGCACCGTCGACCTGCCGTTGCGCGGGGCCGCGCTCGCCGCGCTGCTGGAGTGCACCGGGCGCTGCGCGCAGTGGCGCTCGTCCGCCGGCATGACCCCGGTCGTCCCGACGTTCCCGGGCCGCACCCCGTAGCGTCCGCGTCCGGCCGCCGCGCCGCTCAGGTGAGGGCGTCGATCGCCCGATCGAGGTCGTCCGCGGTGTTGTAGAGGTGGAACGCGAGCCGCGCACCCCCCGCGCGAGCGGCCGCGCGCACCCCGGCCGCGGTGAGCCGGTCGATCGCGTCCGGCGCCGCGACACTGACGATCGCCGAGCCGGCGGGCGGCATCCCCAGCGCCGCGCGCAGCGCGTCGGCCAGCCCGGCGCAGTGGGCGTGCACGGCGGCGACGTCGAGGCCCGCGAGCCACGGCAACACCTCGGCCGCGCCGACCTGGCACGTCCACGCCGGGGAGGTGTCGAACCGGCGGGCGTCGGCCGCGAGCACGGGCGGCAGCCCGTAGATGCCGCCCCACGGCTGCTCGCTCGCGTACCAGCCCGCGAGGTGCGGCACCGCCTCCGCCGCGTCGCTGCCGGGCCGCACGGCCATCCATGCGGTGCCGCGCGGGCTCAGCAGCCACTTGTACCCGCCGCCGACCACGACGTCCGCCCAGCCCAGGGACAGCGGCAGCCAGCCCGCGGCCTGCGTGACGTCGAGGACGACCCGGGTGCCGTGCCGCTCCCGGACCGCCCGCAGTCCGTCGAGGTCGGCGATCCGGCCGTCGCCGGACTGCACGACGCTGACGGCCACGACGTCCGCGTCGGCCGCCCGCTCCACGAGCCGGTCCGGTTCCACCTCGGTCACACGCACCCCGCGGCCCTGCTGGACCGCGAACGGGAACGAGACGCTGGTGAACTCCCCGCGCGCCACGACGACCGACGCCCCGTCGGGCACGGCGGCCGCGATCGGGCCGAGCAGGACCGAGACCGCCGGACCGATCGCGACCTGCGCGGGCGCCACCCCGACGAGCGCGGCGAACGCGGCCCGGGCCGTCGCCACGGGGGCGTCGAACTCCGGTGGCGAGTAGCCACCGCTCCCCCAGCGCCGCACCGACTCCAGCACCGCCTCGGTGACCCGCACCGGCGGGACGCCGACGCTCGCGGTGTTGAGGTACCCGTCCGGGACGTCGAAGGTCTCGCCGAAGGCCGTGCGCACGGGGCCGACGCTACCGGCGCGGGCCGTAGGGTCGGCCGCGTGCACAGCGAACTGATCGAGATCCGCACCGGAACGTCGGAGACCGTGCGTGACCTGACCTCCGAGATCGACGCGTTCCTGCGCGCGAGCGGCGCCGACGCGGGACTGCTCAACGTGTGGGTGCCGCACGCGACCGCGGGGGTGGCCGTCATCGAGACCGGCGCGGGGAGCGACGACGACCTGCTCACCGCGCTGCGCGAGCTGCTGCCGGCCGACGACCGCTGGCGGCACCGGCACGGCTCCCACGGGCACGGGCGCGACCACGTGCTGCCGGCCATCGTCGCGCCGTCGATGTCCGTGCCGGTCCTCGCGGGCCGCCCGGCGCTCGGGACCTGGCAGTCGGTGTGCCTCGTCGACACCAACGTCGACAACCCGGTCCGGACGGTGCGGCTGTCCTTCCTGCCCGGCTGATCTCAGACGACGACCGGGAGGCTCGCGGTGAAGCCGGACGTGACGTCGCCGGTCACCGTGGCGAGCTGGCGGTCCCAGCCGTCGCGGAAGACCATGTCCGAGGCCAGGGAGACCTGCGCGAGCGTGCGGACGCTCGCCGCGTACCCGTCGGTCGCGTAGACGGCCTCGCACGTCTCCTTCGGCAAGGCGAGCTGGGTGGTGCGCACGGCGTTGCCCGACGACGTCGCGTCGGCGAGCGAGCGGTAGACCTCGAAGTGGACGTGCGGCCAACGGCCCTGGTAGCAGGCCGGGAAGATGCTGGTGAACGAGACCTTGCCGGCAGGGTCGGCGGCCTGGACGCCGCGCAGGTAGTTCTCACCGGTCGCCCCGCGGGAGTAGAGGGAGTAGCGGCCCTCCCGGTCGCAGTGCCACACGTAGACGGCCGCACCGGGCAGCGCCGCGCCCGCGGTGTCGGTCAGCGTCAGCTCGATCCGCAGCGGCACGCCCTGTGCCGTCGTGGTCGAGGAGCCGAAGCTCGACCGGATGTCGCTGCGGACGATGCCGGCGTCGTCGAGGACGTTCGGGCCGTTGGATCCGTCGGCCGGGTAGGGACCGCCGGTCTCGGCCGGGATCGCGCCGGCCCCGGACGCCGCCGACGCACCGCTCGACGACCCGGTGCTCGACGACCCGGTGCTCGACGACCCGGCCGGGCCGGACGTGCACGCCGCCGCCAGGGTCGCGGCGGCACCGCCCGCGAGCAGCCCCAGCAGCCGGCGACGGCCGAGGAGCCGGGGCAGGTCGCGGGAGATACCGCCGAAGTCGTCGTGGTCGGACATGGAAGTGCTCCTCGCGGACGTGGTGGGCGGTGCGTCACCACTGTCCCGAATGCACCCCGGTGCCGGCTGGGAACGACCTGTGAGCCGGCTGTGCTCACGGTCAGCTGCGGACGACTCCCACCAGGTGCGCGACCGCGCCGTCGAGGGCGATCTCCTCGCGCTCGCCGCTGCGCCGGTCCTTGACCTCGATCTTGCCGTCGGCCAGACCCCGACCGACGACGACGATCGTCGGCACCCCGACGAGCTCGGCGTCGGCGAACTTCACCCCGGGCGAGGCCTTGCGGTCGTCGAGGAGCACCGAGAGACCGGCCGCCTCGAGCTCCGCCGCGAGCTTCTCGCCGCCCGCGGTGATCTCCTCGTTCTTGCCGGCGACGACGACGTGCACGTCGTAGGGCGAGACGGCCCGCGGCCACACGAGCCCGGACTCGTCGTGGCTCTGCTCGGCGATGACGGCCACCAGCCGGGAGACGCCGATCCCGTACGAGCCCATCGTGATGCGGACGGGCTTGGAGTCGGGGCCGAGCGCGTCGAGCCCGAACGCGTTCGTGTACTTGCGGCCGAGCTGGAAGATGTGGCCGATCTCGATGCCGCGCGCGGACTCGAGCGTGCCCCTGCCGTCGGGCGAGGGGTCGCCGTCGCGGACCTCGGCGGCCTCGATCGTGCCGTCGGGGGTGAAGTCGCGGCCCACGACCAGGTCGACGACGTGGTGGTCGTGCTTGTCGGCGCCCGTGACCCACGCCGTGCCCGTGACGATGCGGGGGTCGACGAGGTAGCGCACCCCGTTGGCCGCCAGCGCGCCCGGCCCGATGTAGCCCTTGACGAGGAACGAGCTGGCGGCGAAGTCCTTGTCCTCCAGCAGCGCCACCTCGGCGGGCGCGAGCGAGGCCTCCAGGCGCTTCATGTCGACCTCGCGGTCGCCCGGAACGCCGACGCCGAGCAGCTCCCACTCGTCGGACCCCGGCTGCCGCAGCTTGACCATCACGTTCTTGAGGGTGTCGGCCGCGGTGAACTCACGGCCGAGCCCCGCGCCGTTGAGGAACGCGACGAGCGACTCGATCGTCGGGGTGTCCGGGGTGTGGTGCACCTGCGCGGCGGGCTTGTCGTCGACAGGCTGTGCCTGCGGTGCGGGGGTCACGACGGCCTCGACGTTGGCCGCGTATCCCGACTCCGACCGCACGTAGGTGTCCTCGCCGGTCTCGGCCTCGGCGAGGAACTCCTCCGACGCCGAGCCCCCCATCGCACCCGACGTCGCCGAGACGATGACGTAGCGCAGCGACAACCGGTCGAACACCTTGACGTAGGCCTTGCGGTGCAGGGCGTAGGACTCGGAGAGCCCCTCGTCGGACAGGTCGAACGAGTAGGAGTCCTTCATGAGGAACTCCCGGCCGCGCAGGATGCCCGCCCGCGGCCGCTCCTCGTCGCGGTACTTGTTCTGGATCTGGTACAGGATGACCGGATAGTCCTTGTACGACGAGTACTCGCCCTTCACCGCGAGCGTGAAGAGCTCCTCGTGCGTGGGGCCCAGCAGGTAGTCGTTGCCCTTGCGGTCCTTGAGCCGGAACAGGTTCGGGCCGTACTCGGTCCACCTGTTCGTCGACTCGTAGGGGTCGCGCGGGAGCAGCGCGGGGAACTGGATCTCCTGGGCGCCGATGGCGTCCATCTCCTCGCGCACGATCTCCTCGATCCTGCGCAGCACGCGCAGGCCGAGCGGCAGCCAGGAGTAGACGCCCGGCGCGACGCGGCGGACGTAGCCGGCGCGGACGAGCAGCTTGTGGCTCGGCACCTCCGCGTCGGCCGGGTCCTCGCGGAGGGTGCGGAGGAACAGCGACGACATCCGGGTCAACACGCGCGCAAGGGTAGCGACGCCCCCGCGACGACGTCGCCCCGGTTCCGGGTCGCCGACCGGCCGGCCGCCGCCGCGGCCATTCGGCTCGGACCCGGTCTCGTAACTCGGTGTGTCGCTGGGTGGACCAACGGCCCGCCCCTTGCTCCGTCCCGCCCGCCTGTGGGCCCGTCTCGACGGACCGCGAGGTCCGTCGGAGAGACTGGGGGCCAGTGCCCGCCCTCTCGATCTGGAGCCGTTGATGCCGCAGGGGACCGTCCGTTGGTTCGACGCCGACCGGGGTTTCGGCTTCCTCGCGCCCGAGGACGGCTCGCCGGACGTGTTCGTGCACGCCTCCGAGATCGTCGGGGGCGGCGGCGCGAAAGCGCTCCGCGAGGGTCAGGCCGTCGTGTTCGAGGTCGGCGAGAACGACCGCGGGCCCCAGGCCCTGCGCGTTCGCGTCACCGCCGATGCGGCAACCGGCAGCGCCGTGGGCGTGCTCGGCACCGTCAACTGGTACGAGCCGGGCAAGGGGTACGGCTTCGCGTCGCCGGACGGCGGCGGCGCCGACATCTTCGTGCACAGCTCCGCCATCGTGACCGGCGGCGTGGTCACCGAGGGGCAGCGGGTGGCCTTCCTGATCGTCGAAGGCGAGCGCGGCCCGCAGGCCGGGCACGTGATCCCGCTGGGAGCGGGGGCCGGCTCACCCGCTGCGGCCGGCAGCGCGGACGGTGCCGACGGCACGGTGGCCTGGTACGACGAGGACAGGGGCTTCGGCTTCATCGACCCCGACTCCGGTGCCGGGGACGTCTTCGTTCACGCCCGGGCCCTGGCCGAGGGGCTGACGTGGCTCGCGGAGGGCGACCGCGTCGCCTACGAGGTGGCCAGTGGGGAGAAGGGCCCGCAGGCCCGCGACGTGCACCTGGTCCGGGGCACCGAGCCCCGGACGGCGCCGCAGCGGTCGGCACCTGCCGCGGCCGCAGGGCCGGCGGCGCGGGACGCGCCCGTACGAGGCGGCGAGGGCGTCGTCGCGCGCTACGACGAAGACCGCGGCTTCGGCTTCATCACCCCGGACGCAGGCGGCGACGATCTCTTCGCCCACGTGTCCGTGATCATGGGGTCGGAGCCGCTGCAGAAGGGTGACCGGGTCCGGTACGCGGTGCGTCAGAGCGACCGGGGCCCGCAGGCCGACCGCGTCGAACGCCTCTGACGAGGCGGCCCCGCCGATGGCCGATCACGTCCCGACGAGAGTGCTCGTCTCCCGGTGCAGGCCGGCGTGAGTAGGGCCGGCGTGGTGCGTTCTGAGTCTTGGGACCAGGTCTCAGTACCGGTTGAGCTCGGCGTCGGACGCGAGGGCGGCGTCGATGACCTTCGCCGGGACCTTCACCGTCGGGTGCTGGCTGCGCACGATCGTGCCCGCCGACGGCACTGCCGTGCGCGCCGGCCACGTCGCGGTGTCCCACACCGCCGAGCGGGCCACGGCCTTGCTGCAGTGCAGGAACAGCTCCTCGACCGTGACCTCCACCGCGAGCGCCGGCGTCGAGCCCTGCACCGTCAGCCGCGGCAGCCAGTCGGCCTCGGCGACGATGCGGGCCCGGCCGTTGACCCGGATGACGTCACCGATGCCCGGGATCAGGAACAGCATCCCGACCTGCGGGTTGGTCAGGATGTTGCGCATGCTGTCGAGCCGGTGGTTGCCCTTGCGGTCGCCGAAGACGAGGGTCCGCTCGTCGAGCACGACGACGCTGCCGGGCGGGTCCCCGCGGGGAGAGACGTCGACGGTGCCGTCGGCCGCCGAGGTCGCCAGCAGGAAGAGCGGGCTGGCGGCGATGAACCGGCCCGACTCCTCGTCGACGTGGTCGATCGCCTTGTCGGCGATGGCGGCGGGCGGCTCGGAGACCACCTCGCGCAGTTCGGCCTCGGTCCCGATCACCCTCATGCGGGTGAGGATAGCCTTACTCGGCGAGCAGCTCCCGCAGCAGCGAGCCGACGATCTCGTCCTCGATGAGGAAGCCGTCGTGACCGTAGGGGGTGTCGATCACCTGCAGCCGCGCCCCCGGGATGCCCTCGGCCAGCTCGATCTGCTGTTCCAGCGGGTAGAGCCGGTCGGAGTTCACCCCGGCGACGTACGTCGTCGCCCGCACCCGGCGCAGCGCCGCCGCGACGCCCCCACGGTCGCGCCCGACGTCGTGGGCGTTCATCAGCTCGGTGAGCCGGACGTAGGACGCCGCGTCGAAGCGCGCCACCAGCTTGTCGGCGTGGTGGTCCAGGTAGGACTCGACGGAGTAGCGGCCGCCGCGCCAGGGGTCCTCGCCGGGCTGCGCCTCGCGGCCGAACCGGCTGGCGAGCTCGAAGCCGCTGCGGTAGCTCAGGTGCGCGATCCGGCGCGCGACGCCGAGCCCCGCGTGCGGGCCCTTGCCCGGCGGGAGGTCGTGATAGTCGCCGCCGTTCCAGCCCGGGTCGGCCCGGATCGCGGCCAGCTGCGGCGCGGCCCACCCGATCTGGTCGGCCGAGGTGGCGGCGGGTGCCGCCAGGACGAACAGCCTGCGCACCCGGTCGGGCTCGCACGCCGCCCACTCCAGCGCCCGCATGCCGCCCATCGAACCGCCGATGACGCAGGCCCAGGCGTCGATCCCGAGCGCGTCGGCCAGCACGACCTCCGCGGCGACGGTGTCGCGCGCGGTCACCAGCGGGAACCGGCTGCCCCACGGCACCCCGTCGGACGCGGTCGACGACGGCCCGGTCGTCCCCTGGCAGCCGCCGATCACGTTGGGCGCCACCACGAACCACTCGGCCGGGTCGAGCGCGCGGCCCGGCCCGACGAGCGCCTCCCACCAGCCTGCGGTGGGGTGCCCGGGCTCGGCCGGGCCGGCGACGTGGCTGTCGCCGGTGAGGGCGTGCAGCACGAGCACCGCGTTGGACCGCGTCGGGTTCAGCGTCCCCCAGGTCTCGTAGGCGAGGCGGACGCCGGGCAGCTCGCCACCCGCCTCCAGGCGGAGCGCACCGGGCAGCTCCACCCACTGACGACGGCCGGGGGCGTCCCCCTCCCGCCAGGCACCGCTGGCGGGAGGAAGGACGTCGGGATTCGCGGTGATCGTGACCTCGCTCAGGCGCCCTTGGCCGCGCGGAAGCCCGCGTCGAGGTCGGCCTTGATGTCCTCGATGCCCTCGAGGCCGACGGACAGCCGGATCAGGCCGGGGCCGACACCCGTCGACAGCTGCTCCTCGCCGGAGAGCTGGCTGTGGGTGGTGCTGGCCGGGTGGATGACCAGGCTGCGCACGTCGCCGATGTTGGCGAGGTGGCTGTGCAGCTCCAGCGCGTCGACGAACCGCTTGCCCGCCTCGACGCCGCCCCGGATGTCGAACGCGACGACCGCGCCCGCACCCTTGGGCAGGTACTTCTGCTGCGCCGCGTGCCAGGGGCTCGACGGCAGACCGGCGTAGTAGACGGTCTCGACCTCGTCGCGCGCCTCGAGCCACTCCGCGACGGCCTGCGCGTTCTGCACGTGCCGCTCCAGGCGCAGCGACAGCGTCTCGATGCCCTGGATGATCAGGAAGCTGTTGAGCGGGGCGATGGCCGGGCCGACGTCGCGCAGCAGCTGGACCCGCAGCTTGATCAGGAACGACAGCGGGCCGAGCGCCTCCCAGTAGTTGAGGCCGTGGTAGCTCGGGTCGGCCGTCGTCAGACCCGGGTACTTGTCGGCGTGCGCGCCCCAGTCGAAGTTGCCGGAGTCGACGACGATGCCGCCGATCGACGTGCCGTGGCCGCCGAGGAACTTCGTCAGCGAGTGGACGACGATGTCGGCGCCGTGCTCGATCGGGCGCGACAGGTACGGCGTCGGGACCGTGTTGTCGACGATCAGCGGGACGCCCGCCTCGTGGGCGAGGTCGGCCACCAGCCGGATGTCGAGCACGTTGCTGCGCGGGTTGCCGATCGTCTCGGCGTAGAACGCCTTGGTGTTCGGCCGGACCGCGCGGCGCCACTCGTCGGCGTCGTCGGGGTCGTCGACGAACGTGACCTCGATGCCGAGCTTGGGCAGCGTGTAGTGGAACAGGTTGTAGGTGCCGCCGTAGAGCGAGGCGCTGGAGACGAAGTGGTCGCCGGCCTCGGCGACGTTGAGGATCGCGAGGGTCTGCGCGGCCTGGCCCGACGCCAGCGCGACCGCGCCGATGCCGCCCTCGAGCGCGGCGACGCGCTGCTCGAGCACGTCCTGCGTCGGGTTCATGATCCGGGTGTAGATGTTGCCCAGCTCGGTGAGGCCGAACAGCGCGGCGGCGTGGTCGCTGTCGCGGAAGGTGTACGAGGTCGTCTGGTAGATCGGGGTCGCCCGGGCGCCGGTGGTGGGGTCCGCGGTGGCACCCGCGTGCACCTGCTTGGTCTCGAAGGACCAGGCGGCGGTCGGGTCGGTGGGCTCGGTCACGATGACTCTCCTGCGTGAGGGCGGAAACGGATGGGGTCCGGCGGCTGCGCGCCCGGCGGCACGGGTGCGGGTCGGCGATCCGTCCGGTGACCTCCTCGGAGCCCGGCGGAGCCGACCCCGGCACCGCGCCCCGGCCCGAGGGCGCACGGGTCGTCGGCGGGCCGGGTCAACGGCCGCAACAGGCCGCGCTCGTCACCCGCATGGTGTCGACATGCAGGCGCGCCACGAGGCAGATCACCGATCGAACGTATCGGGTGCCGCCGCGGGCGCACAACCGGGCTCACCCACGTTGGTAGCGTCTCGCGTCGTGCTCGTGCTGCTGCCCCCGTCGGAGACCAAGCGCGACGGCGGGGACGGTCCCCCGCTGCGGTTGGACGCGCTGTCGTTCCCCGAGCTGGGCGGCACGCGCAAGGAGCTGGCCGACGAGCTCGTCGAGCTGGCGGCCGACCCCGCCGCGGCCCGGACCGCGCTCGGGCTCTCGCCCCGGCAGGACGACGAGATCGCCCGCAACGCCGCCCTGTGGTCCGCACCGACGATGCCGGCACTGCACCGCTACACCGGCGTCCTCTACGACGCCCTCGACGTGACGACCCTGCGGGGCGCCGCGGCCGCCCGCGCGCGGGCCCGGCTCGCCGTCGGGTCGGCGTTGTTCGGACTGGTCCGGGCCGACGACCCCATCCCCGCGTACCGCCTGTCCGCGGGCTCCGCGCTGCCCGCGGGCGGCACGCTCGCCGCGCGCTGGCGGCCCGCGCTCGACCCCGTGCTCGCGGGGCTCGCCGCCGAGGACCTGGTGGTCGACCTGCGCTCGGGCTCCTACGCGGCACTCGGCCGCGTCCCCGGCGCGGTCACGGTGACCGTGCTGGCCGAGAAGCCCGACGGCAGCCGCGGCGTCGTCAGCCATTTCAACAAGGCGCACAAGGGCGCGCTGGCCCGGGTGCTGGCCGGGAGTCGCGCCGAGCCCGCCGACGCCGCGGGGGTCGCGGCGATCGCGCGGCGGGCCGGGATGCGCGTCGAACGCCGGGGCAGCGCGCTCGAGGTGATCGTCCCGGGGTGATCGTCCCGGGGTGATCGTCCCGGGGTGATCGTCCTGACTTGATCGTTCCGGGTCGGTCGTCGCGCGTGTGGTCGACGACACGCGGGCCCGATGTGTCCGATCCGCGTGATCATCCGGCTAGCGTCGAGCGAGGGCGGCGCCCGTTCCGCGGGCAGGTGAGGGGGGAGCTCGATGCGCAGGTCGCGCGCGACGAGCAACGTCGCGATCGGGCTCGCGCTCGGCGCGGCCGCACTGTTCCTGACGATGGCGCTGAGCGCGCCGAAGGTCGAGGAGGCGGGGAGCGCGTCGGCGGCCGCACCGACGTCGGAGGAGCCGCAGCCGCCCCCCGGACCGCCGGCGTGGATGCGTCCGCTCGACCCGGGTGAACGCCCCCCGCAGTTCGTGCTCTTCTCCTTCGACGGCGCCGGCTCCGACAGCCACTGGAAGCGCATCCTGCCGCTGGCCAAGAAGTCGAACGCGCACGTCACCGGGTTCCTGACCGGGCTGTACCTCGTGCCGAGCGCCGAGCGCTCCCGCTACACCGGACCCGGCCACCACCCGGGCGCCTCGTCGGTCGGGTTCGGCGGCAGCGCCGCCGACATCGAGACGCGGATCGCGAACCTGCACACCGCGCTCGCCGACGGCCACGAGATCGGCACCCATTACAACGGGCACTTCTGCGCCGGCTCGGAACCGAGCGTCGGGAAGTGGACGACGGCGCAGTGGAACTCCGAGCTCGACCAGTTCTTCCGGTTCGTCCGCGAGGCCCCCGGACTCGACCTGCCCGACGGGACGGTGCGCGGCGGCCGTACCCCCTGCCTGGAGGGCAAGCGGGACGCGCTGCTCCCCGCGATGCGCAGCCACGGGCTGGTCTACGACTCCAGCACGACCTCGGGCGCGCTGACCTGGCCGTCCCAGGTCGACGGCGTGTGGGAGTTCCCGATGCCCGCCGTGACCGTCACCGCCCTGGGCAAGCGGGTGATCATGATGGACTACAACCTCTGGTACTCGATGAACGGCGCGAAGGAGGAGCCCGAGAAGGCCGGGCAGTTCACCGAGTGGACCGTCGGGGCCTACTTCCGCGCCTACGACGCCGCGCTCGCCGGGAACCGGGCGCCGCTCGTCGTCGGCAACCACTTCAACGACTGGAACGGCGGCGCCTTCAGCACCGCCGTCGAGACGTTCATGGGCGAGGTGTGCACCCGGCCGGAGACGGTGTGCGCCACGTACTCCGAGGTCATCGAGTGGATGGGGTTGCAGGACCCGGCGACGCTCGCGGCGCTGGCCGAGCAGCCGACGCCCCGCCCCTGACCCTCCGTCCGCCGCCACCCCACCCGACCCGGAGCACGGCCGGTCCGACGACCCCCGGCCGCAACCTCACTGCTGCCCGCCGCTCGGGTTCAGCGCTGACGTTGCGCCGCAATCGTCGGCCGCAACCTCACTGCTGGCCGCGTGCCCGTGAGCAGCGCTCGGGTTGCGCACGGATCCTCGGCCGCAACCGTGCCTTCGTCGGGGCCCGCGAGACGAAATCGCGTTGCGGGCCGGGGCGGGGACCCGCCAGGATCGCTCCCGGCCGGATGAGACGAGACCCCAGGAGGTGCCCGATGTCGACCGCCGCCCGGGACCTGGCGCGTCCTCGTCCCTTCCGCGCCCCACCGCTGGTCCACGCGCCGTCGTAGCGCGCCGTCAGGTGGGGCCCTTCCGGTCAGGAGACCCACCGGTGCCTTCGCACGACGGTTCCCACACCCGCGGCCGGCGCCCCCGCCGCCGCTTCGACGACGAGTACGACGACGTCGAGCACGACCTCACCCGGCGCCGCCGCCGCGACGACCCGCCCCCCGTCGAGCTCGACGGGCGCGCCGGTGCGGAGATCGACGGTCCGCCCGAGGGTGACCGCTGGTCGACATGGGACGGTGCCGACAAGGGCCCCGAGCCCCGCCCCGGCTGGGTGGTGACCGCGACCGGCGCCGTCGACACCGAGCTCGGTGTGCTCAAGACGGGCAAGGAGGCCGACGTCCACCTGCTGCGCCGGGCGGTGCCCGGCACGGACGGGATGCTGGTGGCCGCCAAGCGGTACCGCTCGCCCGAGCACCGCATGTTCCATCGCGACGCCGGATACCTGCAGGGCCGGCGCGTCCGACGGTCCCGCGAGACCCGGGCGATGGCCGGGCGCACCGGCTTCGGCCGCGACCTGCTCGCCGGCCAGTGGGCGCGGGCCGAGTTCGCCGCGCTCGCGACGCTGTGGACGGCCGGCGTGCCCGTCCCCTACCCGGTGTCGGTCGAGGACACCGAGGTGCTGCTGGAGTTCGTCGGGTCGGGGACCGCCGCCGCGCCCCGGCTCGCGCAGCTGCGACCCGACGCCGACGAGCTCGCCGACCTGTGGGCGCAGCTCGGCGAGGCGCTGCGCGGCCTGGCTCGCCAGGGCCTCACGCACGGCGACCTGTCGGCGTTCAACGTGCTGGTCGACCGCGGCCGGCTCGTCCTGATCGATCTCCCGCAGGTCGTCGACGTCGTCGGCAACCCGTTCGGACCGTCCTACCTTGGGCGCGACGTCGACCGCATCACGGAGTGGTTCGCCGCGCGCGGGCTGCCGGACGCCGTTGCGGCCCGCGACGCGCTGTTCGACGACCTGCTCGCCGAGCTGGGTATCGCCCAGCCGGGCTCGTCACACCGGTGAGGCCGGGGCCGG
>Ga0182736_1002060_pt1 | contig 16581 bp, 15 predicted proteins | sample eDN5th30CKraftBY_FD_128882 | JGI IMG/M metagenome (GOLD analysis project Ga0182736, IMG submission 128882) | Enriched backyard soil microbial communities from Emeryville, California, USA - eDNA 5th pass 30_C Kraft BY (version 2) (version 2) | ecosystem: Environmental > Terrestrial > Soil >... | reverse complement strand
GGGCTTCGTCGTCAACCGCATTCTCGTGCCGATGATCAACGAAGCGTTCTTCGTGCTGTACGAAGGCGTCGCGAGCGCGGAGGAAATCGACGCCGGCATGAAGCTCGGCGCGAATCATCCGATCGGACCGCTCGCGCTCGCGGACCTGATCGGCCTCGACGTGTGCCTCTCGGTGATGGACGTGTTCCTCAAGGACTTCGGCGATTCCAAGTACCGCGCCTGCCCGCTGTTGCGCGAGCTCGTGTCGGCGGGACGCCTCGGTCGCAAGACGAAGCGCGGCGTGTATCAGTACGATTGAGAAGCGACGAAATCGAGCACCGGTCCGGCGGGCACGATGCCCGTCGGATTGATCGTCCGATGGCTCTCGTAGTAATGCCGCTTGATGTGCTCGAAGTTCACGGTCGCGGCGATGCCCGGCATCGCGTAAACGTCGCGCACGAACTTTGACAGATTCGGATAATCCGCGATGCGCCGCAGATTGCACTTGAAGTGGCCGAAGTACACGGCGTCGAAGCGCACGAGCGTCGTGAAGAGGCGAATGTCGGCTTCGGTGAACCGGTCGCCCGCGATATGGCGGTGCGTGCCGAGGCGTTCTTCGAGAAAATCGAGCGTCTCGAAGAGCGGCATCACCGCTTCCTCGTAGGCGGCTTGCGTCGTCGCGAAACCCGCCTTGTAGACGCCATTGTTGACCGTGTCGTAAATGCGCGCGTTGAGCGTGTCGATCTCTTCGCGCAACTCGCGCGGATAGTAATCGCCCGGCTTCGCGCCGATGCCGTCGAACGCCGAATTCAGCATCCGAATGATTTCCGACGACTCGTTATTGACGATCGTCCCGCGCTGTTTGTCCCACAGAATCGGCACCGTGACGCGACCGGTGTAATGCGGATCGGCGGCGGTGTACACCTGATGCAGATAGCGCGCGCCGTTGATCGAATCGGGCACGACGCCCGGCGCGTCGTCGAAGGTCCAGCCGTTTTGGAGCATCAGCCAGTTGACGACCGATACGTCGATCATCGCTTCCAGCCCCTTGAGCGCGCGCATGATGAGCGTGCGATGCGCCCAAGGGCACGCGAGACTCACATACAGGTGATAACGCCCTGCCTCGGCCTTGAAGCCGGTATCGCCGTCCGCCGTGACCCAGTTGCGAAACGCCGCGTCCTTGCGCACGAAGCGTCCGCCCGTGGATGACGTGTCGTACCACTTGTCCTGCCATTCTCCGTCGACGAGCAGTCCCATTTCGATTCTCCTTGCGTGGGGTGGCGCAATCGGCGCGCCACGGCATTCATATCAATCAGTCTTGTTCGATGAAGCGCACGAGTTGCGCCATCGTCGCGTCCGGCGCTTCTTCCATCAGCCAGTGGCCCGCGCCCGGCACGACCACGCCTTGCACGTTCGTCGCGACGAGCTTCGCCTGATCGATCAGAAACGTGCCCGACGCGCGCTCGCCGGTGAGGACGAGCATCGGCATCGGAAGCGGCGTCTTCGCGAACGCGGCAAAATCGTCCGCGTCTTGCGGGAACGCATGAAAGTATTCGAAACCCGCGCGCATGCGGCCGTTGCGCGCGTATTGCGCCGAATAATAGCGGCGATCGGCTTCGCTCACCGAATGCGCGGGATCGGCGGCGAAGTCGTTCCAGAAGTGCTCGAAGAAAACGCGCTCGCGTCCGCGAACCAGCTTTTCGGGCGTGTCGCCGTAGAAATTGAAGTGCCATTTATCGCGCAACAGCCAGACTTTCTGCCAGTCGCCGACGCCCGGCAGAAACGCGTCCATCAGCACGATGCTTTCGACTTCGTCGGGATATTGCGCGGCGTACGCATACGCGACCATCAGCCCGATGTCATGCCCGACCAGCTTCACCTTGCGATAGCCCAGCGCTTGCACCATCGCGTGAATGTCTTGCGCGAGCGTCTTCTTGTCGTAGCCGGAAGCGGGCATCGCGGAGCCGCCCGCGCCCGGCAGATCCGGCGCGATTACGACGCGCTCACCGCCAAGACGCGTCATCAGCGGTTGCCACATGCGGCTCGTTTCCGTGTAGCCATGCAGGAGGACGACGGGCGTCGCGTCGCCGTGTCCAACTTGCAAATAGTGCAGTTCGACGCCGTTCGCATCGATCGTGCGGGACTGCATCGCGCTCGCGGCGGCGACGGGTTGCGGCGGGCGCGGCGCGTTCGCGGCATACGCGGACGGTTGCAGCGCAGCGGCGGCGACAAGCACGCCAACGGCGCGGCGGATCGTGTGTAGGAAGGTTTTCATCGTTCAGCTCCATCGAAGGTTCGGTTATCCGATGACGCTCAGGTTGGCCCCCCGCCGCGCTTTTGCCGTACGATCCGGACGATGAACTCGTTCGATGGAGTCGAACATGTTGTCAGAGGAAGAACTCTCGCTGCTCGATGCGATTCGTGAAACCGGCAGCTTGTCGCGCGCGGCGGCGCGGCTCGGCAAGGCGCCGTCCACCGTGTCGCACGCGGCGCGGCAACTGGAAACGCGTTTCGACGCGCTGCTCTTCGACCGGCGGCGTTATCGGCTGCAACTGACGCCCGCCGGACATCTTCTCGCCGATGAAGCCTCGCGCCTGATGCTCGACGTGTCGCGGCTCACGCAGCGCGTGAAGCAGGTCGCGAGCGGCTGGGAAGACCGGCTGTGGCTCGTCTGCGATGAAATCCTCGAATTCGAGACGCTGCTGCCGGTCGTGCAGGCGTTCGATGCGCTCGGTTCCGGCGTGGCGCTGCGCATCACGCACGAAGTGCTCTCCGGCACCTGGGAAGCGTTGCGCGACGGCCGCGCGGATCTGATCGTCGGCGCGACCAACGAGCCGCCCGCGATTCCCGGTCTGCGCTGGTTCGAGCTCGGCGTGATGCAGTGGGTGTTCGCCGTGTCGCCGCGTCATCCGCTCGCGAGCGTCAGCGGGCCGCTCAAGCGCGAGCAGATCGCGGCGCATCGTGCGGTTGTCGTCGCGGATTCGTCGCGTTCGGCGGGACGCGCTTACGGCGTGCTCGGCGGTCAGGCCGCGCTCGCCGTGCCGACGATGCGCGCAAAAATTCTCGCCCAGCGGCAAGGCCTGGGCACGGGCTGGGTGCCGCGGTATCGCGTGCAGGCGTTGTTTGCGCGCGGCGAACTCGTCGAAAAGGAAACCGCCGATCCGCGCGAGCCGAACGTGTTGTATGTGGGCTGGCGCGGCGATCACGAAGGCCGCGCGCTGCAATGGTGGATCGAGCAGTTGCGGCAACCGCGTCTCGCGCAACGTCTCGTCGATGGCATCGACGCGTTCGCGTGACGCGGCCGCGTGTTCGCGAAACGGCCGAAGCCAGCGATTTGCAGCGCGTCGGCGCGCAACGCTCCCCGGCCGATTAACCCTTCGACAGCAACTCGACGACGCGCATCGAATGCGTCTGCTCGGCGATGTCCATCGCTGTCAGGCCGCGATCGTCGCGCAGATCGCGTTTCGCGCCGCGCGCGAGCAACATCGACGCGGTTTCGTCGCGATCGTAGCCTGCCGCCCACATCAGCGCGGTCAGATGATTGCGATACGCCGCGTTCACATCGACACCGGCATCGAGCAGAAGCTGCACGATCGCCGTGCGCCCCTGCCCCGCCGCGTATTCGATCGCCGTCTTGCCGACGCGATCCGTCGCGGCGACATCCGCGTGACGCGCGATCAACAGCGCGGCGATTTCGTCGTTGCCGTCGAAGGCCGCGGCCATCAGCGGCGTGATGCCCTGCACGTTGGCCTGGCTGACGTTCGCGCCGCGCTCGATCAGTATGCGCGCCATCGGCGCGAGGCCCTTCTTGCACGCGCTGATGAGCGGCGTGTCGCCGATGCGATTGCGCGAATCGATCGCCGCGCCTTCATCGAGCAAGCGCGCGACGGACGCCTGATCGCCTTCGCGCGTCGCGGAAAGCAGGCGTTCGTTGAGCGTGTAGGCGTCCTCTTGCGCGTAAGCGATCGCGCATGTCATCGACAGGAAAATGGTCAGCAAGCGTAGGCGTTTTGTCATGCGTCATTGCAGATTCGCGATGTAGTTCGCCAGATTCTCGATGTCCGCGTCGGTCAGATTCTTCGACACGCTCGTCATGTTGCCCGCGTCGTTGGTGCGCTTCCGGTCGCGGAAGTCCTGCAACTGCTTCACGATGTACGGATACTGCTGTCCCGCCACGCGCGGGATCTCGTTCTGCCCGGAGAAGCCGCCGAGATGGCACATCGTGCACAGAATCTCTTCGGACTTCTTCCTGCCCGCTTCCACTTTCACCGGGTCCGCCTTGAAATCGGCGGCGATGGGCTTTTGCGCGGCGAAGTAATCGGCGAGCAGGTGCATGTCGTCGGGCGTGAGATTCGCGGCCATCGGCGACATCCGCGGATCGCTGCGGCGGCCCGCCTTGAAGTCGCGCAATTGCAGATAAATGTAGCGCGACGTTTGCCCCGCGAGCGACGGATAATCGCCCGTCGTCGAATTGCCGTTGATGCCATGGCACGATGTGCAGATGGCGGCCTTCGTCGCGGCAGCCGTCTGCGCGTCCGCGGCGCGCGAGAGCGACGGCAGCGACAACAGCAGACACGCGACGAGCCACAGCGCGTAGACGAGCCAGACACGCACGCGTTTCGATCGCTTCGAAGGCGTCATCATCGAGGCAGCGCGAACACGAGCAGGCTGTTGCCGCGCTTGAAGTCGAGCTGCGTGTTGCCGCCCGCCGCGACCGCGATGTACTGCTTGCCGTTCACCATGTACGACACCGCCGGCGCGTTGACCCCCGCGCCGCACTGGAACTCCCAGAGCTTGCGGCCGGTGGCGGCGTCGAAGGCGCGGAACAGGCCGTTGCCTTCGCCGTTGAAGACGAGCCCGCCCGCCGTCGCGAGTACGCCGCCGATCAACGGCTGATCCGTCTTGAAGCCCCACGCGATCTTGCCGGTATCGACGTTCACCGCAACAAGCCTGCCCCATTGCTGCTCGGAAGGAATCACCTTGAACGCGCCGCCGAGCCACAGCTTGCCGCCGGGGTACGCGACTTCCTCGACCTGATACGTCATCGGCTGATGCAGGTTCGCCGCATACGCCATGCGCGTCTTCGGGCTGAAGGCCATCGGCGACCATTCGACGCCGCCGTTCGCGCCCGGCAGCATCCGCGCGCCGGTGGGCGTCGGCAGTGTCCACACGCCTTCCTGCGGAATCATCGCTTCGGAGACGCGAATCAGCTTGCCGTCGCGGCGATCGTGCACATAGACGAAGCCCGTCTTGCCGCCGTGGATGATGCCCGGAATCATCTGCCCGTTCTTGTCCTTCACGTCGATGAGAATCGGCGGGCTCGCCGCGTCGAGATCCCATACGTCGTGCGCGATGTACTGGAAGTGCCACTTGTACTTGCCGCTGTCGAGATCGACGGCGACGAGCGAATCGGTATAGAGATTGTCGCCGGGACGAATCGCGCCGTAGAGGTCCGGCGACGGATTGCCGACCACGAAGTACACCGTGCGCGTCTTGCGATCGATCGCGGGCGCCATCCACACGCCGCCGCCGAGCGTCTTGTTGAAGTCGCCGCCCTTCTCCGCGAGCGTCTTCTTTTCCGCCGCGATGTCGCGCTTCATGTTGCGGCCGACGGCGTCGTTCTCGGCCCAGACGCCTTCGCTGCCGGTATCGGGAATCGTGTAGAACGTCCACAGCAACTGGCCGGAGTTCGCGTCGAACGCCTTCACGAAGCCGCGTATGCCGTACTCGCCGCCGTTCGTGCCGATCAGCACCTTGTCTTCGACGACGACGGGCGCCATCGTCTCCGAATAGCCTTCTTCGGGATCGGCGATCTGCGTCGACCAGAGCACGTTGCCGGTCTTCGCATCGAGCGCGACGAGCTTCGAATCGAGCGTGCCCATGAAGAGCCGGTCGCCCGAGATCGCCACGCCGCGATTGTTCGGACCGCAGCAGAACGTCGTGACCGGACCCATCTTGTGCTTGTAATGCCAGAACTCCTTGCCCGTGACCGCGTCGATCGCGTAGACGTGGTTGTAGGACGTGGTCAGGAACATCACACCGTTCGAGACGATCGGCGCGGTTTCCATCGACTCCATCACGGCGGTCTGGAAGATGAACGCCGGTTTGAGCTTGGCGACGTTCGACGTGTTGATCTGCGTCGCGGGCGCGTAGCGCGTTTCGGCATACGATCCGTTCGAATGCAGCCACGACGCGCTGTCGCCCGCGGCGCCGTCGAGCTGCTGCTGCGAGATGGATCGCAGCGAGCTCGGGACTGGCGAGGCTTGCGTCGTGTTGGCGTTCTGGATTTCGTCGGCGGCTTCGATTCCGGGCGATGTCACGATCCCGAAAGCACCGACGGCAACAATGAGCGCAACGAGCGAGGTACGGGAAAAACCGGCCATGTCAGTCTCCCAAATCGTTCTTGTGTGGGCCTCGTTATGCGCGGCGGAACATTGCGTGCCCTCTTCTGCGCCCGCAAAAAAGAATAGGCAATTTAAAAATGCATTTCCAGATTTCGTTAAAGGCGCGCGTTCGTTTCGGCACGCGCTGCACGAAGGGTATTTCAGGGGAAGACGGGCGCCGATTTTTAGTAGTATGGATTGGAGTGCCGTTATGATTGCGCCCGTCGATGCCGGGAGCGGCTTGCCGGATCGCCGGCTTTCGCTTATCGCTCGTTCATCCTCGTCACGCGCGTGGCCTTTGCGCGGGCGCCGCTTCGATCATCACCTTTATCCGGACGCATCATGCCCATCCTATCCAACGGACAGCCGAATCCGAATCCCCGCCAGCCGGTGGACATCGCGCGCACTCTGCTCGTCATCACGATCCTGACCGCGCTCACGGTCGGCAGTCTCTACGTGCTGCGCCCGTTCCTGCCGGGACTCATCTGGGCGACGACGATCGTCGTCGCGACCTGGCCGCTCATGCTCGCCGTGCAGCGCCGCTGCGGCAACCGCCGCTGGATCGCGACCACCGTCATGCTGCTGATGCTGCTGGTCGTCATCGTGCTGCCGCTCTATTCGGCGATCTCGACGCTCGCGGAGCACGGCGGCGAGATCATGGCCGCCGTCAAGAGTCTGCCGAGCTACGCGCTGCCGCCGCCGCCGGGCTGGATCCATGACGTGCCGCTCGTCGGCGCGCGCGTATCGAAGGAATGGCAGATGCTCTCCGACGCCGGCCCCGGCGGCCTGCTCGCGAAGCTCGAACCCTACGTGACGATCGTCGCGCGCTGGATGCTTTCGCATGCGGCCGTGGTCGGCGTGTTCGTCATGCACATGGTGATCACCGTCATCATCTCCGGCATTCTGTACACCAACGGCGAGGCGGCCGGCCGCTTCGTCACGCGCTTCGCGACGCGCATCGCCGCGCAGCGCGGCGCCGAAGCCGTCAAGCTCGCCGGCCTCGCGATCCGCGCGGTCGCGCTCGGCATCGTCGTGACGGCGGTCACGCAATCGGCGCTCGGCGGCATCGGGCTTGCGGTTGCGGGCGTGCCCGCCGCGGGCATCATCACCGCGGTCATGCTGATGCTCTGCCTCGCGCAGATCGGCCCGCTCCTGCCGCTGCTCGGCGGCGTTGCGTGGCTCTTCTGGAACGGATCGACCGTCGTCGCTTCGATGCTGCTCGTGTGGTCGATCATGATCGCGATGCTCGATAACTTCCTGCGCCCCATTCTCATCAAGCGCGGCGTGAATCTCTCGATGCTGCTGATTCTCTCCGGCGTGCTCGGCGGCATGTTCGCATTCGGAATAGTCGGATTGTTCATCGGTCCGGTGATTCTCGCCGTGACGTCGACGATTCTGAACGCGTGGATCAACGAGCAACCGCCGCTGCCGCAAGTCGAAGCGATGAGTAACGAGGAAATCGCGAACACCCCGTCGGCGCGGGGTCTCGCGGATACATCGGGAAGACAGGGTTAATTGATAAAGATATTCTCGATTTGTCGCATTTTTTATCGACAATCGGAATGCGCTTAAATCGAGAATTCGGACTCTTACGAAAATGAGATTTTGTGCCGGTTAACACGGTGTTTCACGGTTTTTGGGCGATGCATATCCGTTACAATGCAATCCTTCGTTATTTGCCCGATTGAGGGCGCAGGGGATTGACCATGTCTTTGCGTGACGTGGACGACATCGATTACATCGGAGTGAATATTCTCTTCAAGCGCGTATATGTCGGGCTCTTCGACGATCTGGACTGGCGCGATGAAGAGAAGCATCAGGATTTGCTCACAAAGAAGATCGACCGCTACATCCGTTATATTCGTTCAGGCAAATTGCTGTTGAATTATCCGAAAGTTCGCGGCTATGAGATCGTGGTCGAATACGTGTCGATGCATCCCATGACGCCGTCGGGACTCGAATTCTGGAAATCGCGCGAACGCGTCGTGACCGACGCGGGTTACAAGGTGCATATCCGTGGCGTCGACGTGCGTCATTCGCTCGGCATTTCCGTCGATAAACCGGAGCGCGTCGCAGCCGAACCGGTCGAGCCGCCCGCGCTGGAAGTGCTCGATCCCGACCCGCGCATGCAGCAACTCGCCGACGTCGCCGACGTTTCGTATCTTCCGCCCTCGATGCCCAAATCGGGCCTGCCGCAGGCGCTGCCCCTGCTCAGGCGTCTCGCGATGCGTCAGGCGGCAAGCTACTGAACCAACTCCCGCGATCGAAAAAAGCGGCGTGGCTCGCATGAGCCCCGCCGCTTTTCCTTTGCGCGCGTGATCGCCGCTTCACATCGCGTTACTGCGCGCCGCTCAGCGCCGCTGTCGCGATCGACGGCACCGAAATGCCATTGGTCTTCGCGTACTGCACCGCTTGCGAGAGCGTCTGCATGAGCGACTGCAACTGCCCCGGCGCCGATTGCGCGACATAGCTCGCCGCCTGCACGGTCGACGGATTCGAACCCGCCTCCAGCAGCGACGACATGTTCATCGAATTCGTCACCGAGCCGAGATTCGATTGCAGGCCGGCGTACTGCTTTACGCCCTGCCCGAGCGACGCGAGGCCGTCGCTGAAGGTCTTCTTGCTGGCGGCTGTCGGCGGCGTCGCGGAGCCGTTCGTGAATGCCTGCATCAGCGATTGGGACACGCTCTGCTGCGTGCCGCCGAGTTGCGACAATACGCTCGTGCTCGGAACGGCGTTCCCGCCCGATGCGCCGGAGAGCAACCCCGCCGCCGATTGCGCCTGGCTCGCGACGCTCGACATGCCCATCGCCGAGGCGAGGGTCGACTGCCCGGTCAGCACTTGCTGGTTCGCGCCGACATAGCTTTGCAGAAGCGAATTCAGCGCCGAAGGCTGCGTCGCGCCGTTCGCGCCCGACGTCACGTCGGACTTGCCGCTGCCGAAGCCGAACTGTTGAAGATTGAGTTGTGCGTACGATGCCCCCGGCGCGATTACCGCAAATGCGATCCCAGCCGAAAGAAGCGCCGTTCGATACGTACGGTTCGCCATGTTCGGTTCCTCCTCAGAATTGTCCGATGTTCGATAAGCCCGATTCGACCATCGGTCATCTGGACGGTTCGCTGCAGAAACATTTGCTTGCGAATTCCGTCGAGAGGTCCCGCCTACAGATCGGCGAGCGGATGCATTTCCCTGCGCCACGGCGATGACAGGAAGTGCTGCACGCGCTCGGCGCGCACTTGCGCGAGCGTCGTCGGCGCGAAACGCGGCCGCTCGTCCTTGTCGATGATGAGCGCCCGCACGCCTTCGACGAAATCGCCGTCATCGATCGCGCGGTACACGACGCCGAGTTCCATGCGAAAGCAGTCCGCGAGCGACATCTGACGGCCACGCAAAAGCGCGTGATACGTGACTTCGAGCATCGTCGGCGAATGGCTTTCGAGCAGCGCGAGCGTCGCGCGCGCCCAGTCGGATTCATCCGTTGCGAGCGATGCGACGATGCGTTCCACGCCGCCCGTCGCGCACACGGCGAAATGGCGTTTGATTTGCGCGCGCATATCGTCGAGCGGCGCGTGCCGTTCGATATTCGCGCTCGGCACGAACACGCGCGCCAGTTGCGTCATCGTGTCCTGCGCATCGTCCCAGCGGATAGCTTCGAGACGCTCGACGAAACTGCGCAGCCACGTCGACGGCACGCATTCGTCCGCGAGACCGACACGCCGCGCATCCGCGCCCGACAGACGCGCGCCCGTCAACCCGACGTAAAGCGCGAGATCGCGCGGCAGCACGCGCAGGAAATGCGTCGCGCCGACATCGGGCAACAGGCCGATGCGCGTCTCCGGCATCGCCATGCGCGTGCGCTCGGTCGCGATGCGCAACGCCGCGCCTTGCGCGAGGCCCATGCCGCCGCCCATCACGATGCCGTCCATCAGCGCGATAACCGGCTTCGCAAAGCGATGCACCGTGAAATCGAGCCGATATTCATCGATGAAAAACTTGAGCCACGGCGTCTCGTGATGCGGATCGTTGCGCGCCGCGTGATAGAGCTTGCGCACGTCGCCGCCCGCGCAAAACGCCTTCTCTCCCGCGCCGCGCAAGACGACCGCGGCGATCGAATCGTCCGCGGCGCATTGCGCGAAACGTTCGGCGAGATGCGCGATCATGCCGTGCGAGAGCGCGTTCAAGGCATGCGGACGGTCGAGCGTGACGATCGCCACACGGTTCACGACCTCGAAGGCGACTTCCGGCGCGTCGCGTGAAAGTTCAAGCGTGCTCATGAATTCCTTTAGTCGGCCTTGCTGGTCTGGCGCAGCTCCGGGAAATCTTCCTCCCAGAACTCGAACTCGCCGCGCGCGCCGTCCTGCGTGCGCGCGATTTCCTGCCGGCGCAAATCGACGCGGCGAATCTTGCCGGAGATGGTCTTCGGCAATTCCGCGAATTCGAGCCGGCGGATGCGCTTGTACGGCGCGAGCCGTTCGCGCGAGAACGCGAACACGCTTTTCGCGAGTTCGGGTCCGATCGAATAGCCGTGACGCAGCGTGACGAACGCCTTCGGCACCGAAAGTCGCAGCGGATCGGGACTCGGCACGACAGCCGCCTCGGCGATCGCTTCGTGCTCGATCAGCACGCTTTCCAGCTCGAACGGGCTCAAGCGGTAATCCGACGACTTGAACACGTCATCCGCGCGGCCGACGTAGACGAAGTAGCCGTCCGCGCCACGCGCGGCGACATCGGATGTGCGATAGAAGCCGCCTCGCATCGCGTTTTCGGTGGCCTTGGGGTTATCGGCGTAACCGGTCATCAGGCCGAGCGGCGGCGGATCGAGCGCGAGCGCGATTTCGCCTTCTTCGGCAGGATTGCCATCCGGATCGAGCAAGGCCACGCGATAACCCGGCAGCGGACGGCCCATCGAGCCCGGCACGAGCCGCTGGCCCGGCGTGTTGGCAATCTGCGCGGTGGTTTCGGTCTGGCCGTAGCCGTCGCGGATCGGCAATCCCCACGCATGCTGCACGCGCTCGATGATCTCCGGATTCAGCGGCTCGCCCGCCCCGACGATCTCGCGCAGCTTCACCTCGTACGACGCGAGTGGCTCCTGCACGAGCATGCGCCACACGGTCGGCGGCGCGCACAGCGTCGTGACTTCGTGCTTCACGAGCACATCGAGCGCGCGGGCGGCGTCGAAACGGCTGAAGTTGTAGATGAACACGCACGCCTGCGCGTTCCACGGCGCGAAGAAGCAGCTCCACGCGTGTTTCGCCCAGCCGGGCGAGCTGATGTTCCAGTGGACGTCGCCGGGTTGCAGGCCGATCCAGTACATCGTCGAGAGATGCCCGACCGGATAACTCTGATGCGTATGCGCGACGAGCTTCGGCTTCGACGTCGTGCCGGACGTGAAGTACAGCAGATACGGATCGTTCGCGGACGTTTCGCCGTCCTTGGCGAATTCCGCCGATGCGTCGTACGCGGCTTCATACGCGAGCCAGCCGTCCTGCGCGCCGCCCACCGCGATGCGCAAGCCCGGTACGTCGATGCCATCGAATTTCCTCGTTTCGGCTGCATCGACGATGACGTGCTGCACGCCGCCTAGCGCGATGCGGTCGCGCAAATCCGCGCTCGCAAGCTGCGTCGTCGCGGGCAGGACGATCGCGCCGAGCTTCATCGCGGCGAGCATCGTGTCCCATAGCTCGACGCGATTCGGCAGCATCAGCAGAATGCGCTCGCCGCGTTTCACGTTCAGCCCCCGCAAATGATTCGCGACGCGCGCGGAACGCTCGCTCATCTGCGCAAACGAAAGCCGTGTCTCGTCGCCGCTTTCGCCGACGATCTGCAACGCGGGCGCGTCGTTGCCACGCGCCATCGGATCGAAATAATCGAGCGCCCAGTTGAAGCGATCGAGCGACGGCCATCTGAAGTCGCGATATGCGGTGTCGTAGTCCGTGCGATGAGCAAACAGGAAGTCTCGTGCTTCGATGAATGCCTGGGCTTCGTTCATTGCGTCTCCAAAGATTTATACGTTGCGCGCGATCACCATCCGCTGCACTTCGCTGGTGCCTTCGTAAATCTGCGTGATGCGTGCATCGCGATAATGACGCTCCACCGGATAATCCTGCAGATAGCCGTATCCGCCGTGAATCTGGATCGCGTCCGAACACACGCGCTCCGCCATTTCCGACGCATACAGCTTCGCCTGCGACGCCTCCGACAGACACGGCACGCCTTCGGTACGCATGCGCGCCGCGTGATGAATCAAGAGGCGCGCGGCGTTGATCTGCGTTTGCATGTCGGCGAGCATGTTGGCCACCGACTGATGTTCCTGAATCGGCTTGCCGAACTGCACGCGCTCCTTCGCATAGGCGCGCGCCGCATCGAATGCCGCGCGCGCGATGCCGAGCGCCTGCGCCGCAATGCCGATGCGCCCGCCTTCCAGATTCGACAGCGCGATCTTCAAGCCCTCGCCGCGCTTGCCGAGCAGATTCGCGGCGGGAATCGCGCAATCGTCGAAGTTGATCGGACACGTATCCGACGCGCGGATGCCGAGCTTGTGCTCCGGCGCGCCGACGTTGAAGCCGGGCGTGTCCGTCGGCACGACGAACGCGGAGAGGCCGCGCTTGCCCTGATCGGGATCGGTCACGGCGAAAACGATCGCCACGCCCGCGCGCTTGCCGTTCGTCACGAACTGCTTGTTGCCGGAAATGACCCACTTGCCGTCTTTCTCGACGGCGCGCACGCGCAGGTTGTTCGCTTCGGAGCCCGCCTGCGGCTCCGTCAGGCAGAACGCGCCGATAACCTCGCCGCTCGCGAGCTTCGGCAGCCATTCGGCCTTCTGCGCGTCGGTGCCGTACGCGAGGATCGGACCGCAGCCGACCGAGTTGTGCACGCTCATCATCGTCGCGCAGGACGCGCAGCCGGCGGCGATCTCTTCCATCGCGAGTGCGTAGGCGGTGTAGTCGCTGAAGGTGCCGCCGAGTTCGGCGGGCACGATCATCCCGAGCAGGCCGAGTTCGCCCAGTTGCCGCACGACTGCGTCGGGGATCGCGCCGTCCTTGTCCCACTGGCCCGCGTTCGGCGCGAGCGCTTCGGTTGCGAACTGGCGAGCCGCGTCGCGGATCATGCGCTGCTCTTCGGTGAGAAATGCGTCGATCATGTTCTGAATTCGGTGATGGGGGCTTGCGCGGCGAGGCTCGCCGCATCGATCGTTTAAACTTTCTGGCCGCCGCTCGCCCGGTCGATGATGGGCGGCTGGGCCGTCTGAGCACGAGTCTAGGCAATCGCCTAACGTTAGCCGATGCCCAAAACGATCACGCTAACTGAGCGCTTTGGCCACCTAGTGACAACCCCAAGTACCAAAAAAAAGATCGAGCGCGACTCGATTTCCGTGAGCCTCGTCGAAGCCGCATTGCGATGCGCCGAATCGCGCGGCGTCGCGCGCGGGCATTTGCTGGCCGCGGCGGGCATCGCGCCGGCGACGCTCGATTCGCCGCGCGCGCGGGTGTCGCCGGTCCAGTACGGCAAGCTGTGGAACGCCACCGCCGACGCGCTCGACGACGAGTTCTTCGGCCAGGACGCCCATCCGATGCGGCGCGGCAGCTTCGTGCTGCTATGCCACGCGGCGCTTTCCTCGCGCGACGGCGCGCAGGCGCTCGGGCGCATCGCGACTTTCATGCGGCTCGTGCTCGACGATCTGAGCTTCGAGCCGGACATCGACGACAAGCGCGTGCGAATCTGGCTCGCCGACAAAGCCGGACCGAAGTCGATGTTCGCCTACGCGACGGGCTTCATCCTCGTGTATGGGCTCTTGTGCTGGCTGGTCGGGCGGCGCATTCCGGTGCTCGCGGCGCACATGCGCTGCCCCGAGCCCGCCGACAGCGACGAATATCGCCTCATGTTCTGCAACGACCTGCGTTTCGACGCGACGCGCTCGTTCGTCGACCTGTCGGCCGAATGCGCGGCGCTGCCGATCGTGCAGACGTCCGCCACGCTCAAGCGCTTCCTGCGCGATGCGCCGGCGAATTTCATCGTGAAGTATCGCAATCCGGATTCGCTCGCGGCGCGCATCCGGACGCGTCTTCGGCAAACCGCGCCGACGGACTGGCCGGAAGCCGAAAGCATCGCGGCCGCGCTGCATATGGCCGAAGCCACGCTGCGGCGGCGTCTGAAGCAGGAAGGGCTGACCTATCAGACGATCAAGGACGCATTGCGGCGCGATCTGGCCATCGCGCGTCTTGCGCATACGCAGGAGACGATTCCGCAAATCGCCGATGCGCTCGGCTTCGCGGAACCGAGCGCGTTCCGGCGCGCATTCAGGAAGTGGACGGGCGTGCGCCCCGCGGATTACCGGCGGGAGAGCTGAAGCGCGCGAACATCGAGGCTGCTATATTGAATCGTCCATGATTTCGCACCTTGGAGCGCACCATGACCAAAGCCAGCCGGGATGAACGTTCGAAGCAGGAACAACCGAAGAAGGAAACCGAAGAGGATTTGCTCGACGAGGCGCTGGAAGAGACCTTCCCCGCAAGCGATCCGATCGCGGTGCATCCGGAGCCGGAATCGCCTGAAGACCGGAAAAACAAGTAGTCGTTCGGTTATTCGCCCGAGTCGGGCTCATCCGGACTCGAGAGCAGCACCACGAGCTTCTCGACGTGCTGATGTAACAGCTTGACGTGCTTGTCGATCTGTTCGAGACGCCCGGTCAGATCGGCCTTCGCCGACTCGCTCATGCGATCGGACGCGATGAGTTCATCGACCTTCGGCTGCATCGATTCGACCTGCAGCAAGCCGAGCTGGCGCTCCAGGCGGCGTAAGTCCTGCGACAGCAGCTCGCGATTCTTCCGAAAAACCAGATCGCGGCGGTTGGCTTCAGCCTGTTGCTGGGCCTGATCGGCGACACGGCGCGTCGCTTCGGTCTGGGAAAGCAGCGGTTCCGGGCCGCGCAACACGGAACGCTTCGGCGCGGGATGGGCCGTGCCGCGGAACACGGCCATCGGCGTTTCCTCGTCGATCGCGCGCAGGACGTCGGGCGGAATCTCGTCCAGCGTGCGGCGCTCGTCCATCCAGTGCGGCGGCAGGCCGGTCACGAGCTCGATGCCGCGTACGAATTCCTCGTTGAAATCGCGCTGACCGCCGACGATCAGCTTCATGAACGTCGGCGAGAAGTTCATCATGCGCGCGAGGCGGCCAGCGCCGCCCGGCGAGCCGACCAGGACATTGAGGTTGGCTCGCCAGACTATGAACAGCGTTTCGTCGAAATCTTCCATGAACAGGCTCCAGGCAGTCCGACGCGCCCGAACGTGCACATCGGATTTGCGCGCGGCGGCGCTGCGCGCATGCATATCCGGTTCCCGCGCTTTCCGATCAACATCGTGCACCGTGGCCGGTGCGTCGTCTACATACCGCATAAAACACCATACTACCTTCATCGGCAAGCCGGGCGGACAACGGCGTCCGCGCCGATGCGGGCGTGCGACACGACGCGCACGCCGCCGGCCGGCTTACGGTTCGTTGCGCAGATACCCTTCCTTGCTCGGATCGAGCATGCGCCAGGAGACGATGAGCGAAATGGCGCACATCGCCGTGACATACCAGAAGAACGTCGATTCGCTGCCCGCCGATTTCAGCCACAGCGCCACATACTCCGCCGAGCCGCCGAACACCGCGTTGGCGACCGCGTACGACAGGCCGACGCCCAGCGCGCGCACTTCCGGCGGAAACATTTCCGCCTTGATGAGACCGCTGATCGACGTGTAGAAGCTCACGATCGCGAGCGCGATCACGACCAGCACGAACGCCATGACCGGGCTCGTCACCGTGGAGAGCGCGTGCAGCAGCGGCACCGTGCAAATGGTCGCGAGCGCGCCGAAGCAAAGCATCGAGGCGCGGCGGCCAATGCGGTCCGACAGCGCGCCGAACAGCGGCTGCAGCAGCATGTAGACGAAGAGCGCGGCGGTCATCACGTTGCTGGCGGTCTTCGCGTGCATGCCCGCCGTGTTGACCAGATACTTCTGCATGTAGGTCGTGAACGTGTAGAAGATGAGCGAGCCGCCCGCCGTGAAGCCGACGACCGTCATGAACGCGGCCTTGTGCTGCATCAGGCCGGCGAGCGTGCCCGCTTCCTTGCGATCGCGCGTCTCGGCGGTCGACGTTTCGTCGAGCGAACGGCGCAGGTACAGCGAGATCAGCGCCGCGCACGCGCCGATGAAAAACGGAATGCGCCAGCCCCACGCCT
>Ga0182736_1002058_pt1 | contig 16615 bp, 13 predicted proteins | sample eDN5th30CKraftBY_FD_128882 | JGI IMG/M metagenome (GOLD analysis project Ga0182736, IMG submission 128882) | Enriched backyard soil microbial communities from Emeryville, California, USA - eDNA 5th pass 30_C Kraft BY (version 2) (version 2) | ecosystem: Environmental > Terrestrial > Soil >... | reverse complement strand
TCCTCACCGTCGACGACCCGGTCGCCGACCCCCGGTGGAGTGCGCCGGGCGACCCCCGAGCCGCGATCCGCTGGGCGGACCTGCTCACGATGCGAGCCGGCCTCGAGTGGACCGAGGAGTACTACGAGCTCCAGGCCGACGCCCTCCCCGACGTGGTCCGGATGCTGTACGGCGAGGGCGCCGACGACATGGCCGGCTTCGCCGCCAGCTTCCCGCTCGACCGCGAGCCGGGCACGCCCGAGGCCTACACGTACTCGTCGGGGACCACGAACATCATCGCCGGGAACCTCGCCCGGGTCCTCGGGCTCGACCAGGCCGGCATGGACCGCTTCCTCCACGAGCGCATCTTCGGTCCCGTCGGGATGCGCTCGGCCCGGGCCGGGTTCGACGCCGCCGGCACCTACGTCGGCTCGTCGTACACCTGGTGCACGCTCCAGGACTGGGCCCGCTTCGGCCTCCTCCTGCTGCGCGGCGGCCACTGGGACGGCACCGACCTCGTTCCCGACGGCTGGGTCGACTGGTCCCGCCTGGCCCGCTCGTGGGACGAGTCGGTGATCCACGGCGCACAGCTCTGGGCGTGGGACCGCCCCGAGACGCCCTTCGGAGCCCACGGCTTCGAGGGCCAGCGCGTGATCTGCTTCCCGGCCCGCGACGTCGTCGTCGTGCGCCTCGGGAAGATGGGACCCGACGATGCGCCGGCCCTGAACCACCACCTCGGCGAGCTGGCGAGCTGCTTCCCGCTGCGCTGACGAGAAAAGTCGAGCGATTGCTCGCGTCTTGCTAGCTTGTCCCTCGACGCCGCCAAGGGCTGGTGGCATCGAGGGGGAGCCATGACCGACGAGACCACCACCGTCACCCGCGCGCCGCGCCGCCGCACCCGCGCCACCCGGATGGCCGCGCTGCTGGCCGTGCCGTTCCTGCTGCTGGTCACCAGTTGCAAGATCACCGATGTCACGGACCCGATCATCAAGCCGATCGAGAAGACGTTCGAGGAGATCTTCAACATCGACAAGGGCGAGTTCGCGTCGCCGCAGTTCGAGATCGTCAACGGCATCACCATCAAGGTCGTCGTGAAGTTCAGCGACCTGAGCGCCGGGCTCCCGGTCACCGTCCACGTGAAGTGCGCGGGTGGCACCGAGGCCAGCGGCACGGTGGTCCTGAAGGACAGCGGCTCGATCAGCATCGGCGAGACCAGCTTCAAGCCCACCTGGCCCGCCGGCACCGACTGCGTGGTCAGCCAGGAGATCGTGAAGGGCGTCGAGACCGTGAAGGCCGTCGTCACCTGGCTCGACAGCAACGACGTCCAGGCCGTCTTCCAGAACACCTGATCCCCACGGCCGCTCCGGCGGCCGCACCGCACGGACACCCGGCCCGCCGTCCCGCTCACCGAGCGGGGCGGCGGGCCGGTGTCGCGTCCGGCCTCAGGTCGGCGGGCCTCAGTTCTGCAGGTCTCCCAGCGCGTCCATCACCGAGGCCAGCTCCGCGCCCCAGTCCCCCGGGTCCTCGAGCGGCACCACCACGAACTTCGACGCCCCGACGCCGGTGAGCTCGACCAGCCGGGCCCGGAGCGCATCGAGGCCGGTGGGGATCACCGCCGCAGGATCGAGCCCGGGCCGGCGGGCCGCCAGCAGGTCGACGACGCGGTCGGGGATCGAGCGGTGGGTGTAGGTGACCAGGGCGCCCAGGTGCTCGGGGTCGATCGTGCGGTCGTGGGCGGCGGCGGTCTCGGTGACCAGCGCCCACCCCTCCGCCACGTCGTCGACGGTGCAGAACGACGGCAGCCACCCGTCGCCCAGCCGACCGACCCGGCGCAGCTCCGACGGGGCCTGGCCGCCGAGCCAGACGTCGATCGGCCGCTGGACGGGCTTGGGGCGCAGGGCCACGTCCTCGATCCGGAAGCGGTCGCCCTGGTGGCTGACGCGGTCTTCGGTCCAGAGCCGGCGCATCAGGCCGAGCGCCTCGTCGAACCACGCGGCCCGCTCGGACCGCTCGACGCCGAACGCCTGGTGCTCCACCGGGGTGGGCGCGCCGAGGCCGACCGCCGGGAGGAAGCGCCCGCCCGACAAGCGGTCGAGCGAGGCCATCTCCTTGGCGAGGACCACCGGGTTGCGCCCGGGCAGCACGAGCACCGAGGTGCCCAGCTTCAGCCTGCGGGTGCGACCAGCGGCGAACGCGAGGGCCGTGAGCGGGTCGGGAGCGTCTCCGGTGAGCCGCTCCGAGAGCCACAGCGAGTCGAACCGCAGGTCCTCGAGCGCATCGACGAGGTCGCCGAACGACCCCGCCTCGTTCGCTGACGTGTGCGTGCCCAGCCCGAACCCGATGCGGATCTTCATCGGGCCAGCCTGCCAGCGCCGCCCGCGGGAACGGCGTCCTACGCTCGCCGTCCATGCCGACCGATGCCGCCGTCCCCGCCCCTGCCGACCCGACCCAGCTGTTCCGGCTCGACGGGAAGGTCGCCATCGTCACCGGCGCGTCGGCGGGCCTGGGCCGCCGCTTCGCCCGCGTCCTGCACGCCGCCGGCGCCACCGTGGTGGTCGCGGCGCGCCGGGGCGACGCCCTCGACGAGCTGGCCGACGAGCTCGGTGACCGCATCGTCCCCGCGCCCACCGACGTCGCCGACCCCGCGGCCTGCGAGCGGCTGGTGGCCAGGGCCGTCGAGGCCGGCGGCCGGCTCGACGTGCTGGTCAACAACGCCGGCGCGTCCTGGGTGGGCCCGGCCGAGCGCGAGGCGCCCGAGACCTGGGCGCGCACGCTGGCCGTGAACCTCACCGCCCCCTTCCTGCTGTGCCAGCAGGCCTTCGAGCCCATGGTGGCGAGCGGCGGCGGCGCCATCGTCAACGTGTCGTCGATCCTCGGGTTCGTCGGCGGGACGCCGGTCAAGCAGGCCGGCTACTGCGCGTCCAAGGGCGGCCTGGTGAACCTCACCCGCGAGCTCGGCGCGCAGTGGGCCCGCAAGGGCGTGCGGGTGAACGGGATCGCCCCGGGCTGGTTCCGCAGCGAGATGACCGAGGTCATGTGGGGTGACGAGGCGTCGGAGGCGTACGTGCAGCGCGGCGCCCCGATCGGGCGCGAGGGAGCCGAGCACGAGCTCGACGGCGCGCTCCTCTTCCTGGCCTCCGATGCCAGCACGTACGTCGTCGGCCAGACGATCCCGGTCGATGGAGGCTGGACCGCCGTCTGAGCGATTTCCAGCGTTCATGCGCGATTTGCCTGCACAGGGTGCTCTTCTCGTTTAGCGTTCCCCGCCATGGGAACCACGGGGGAACACGGCAGGACAGCGGGAGCGCACTCGAGGAACCGGGCATGGCTCATGCTCGCGGGTCTCCTCATCGGGCTCTTCGCCTGGAGCGGGACGGCGAACGCCGAGCCGAAACCGGCGGAGGAGACGACCGGGTGCGACGGCGGCGGAAGCGAGGTGACGCTCCCATCAGGAGCCACGGCGTCGGTCTGCGAGGACGCGCCGGCGGCCACGTCGGCCACCGGGCTGAGCGTCAAGCTCTCCAAGACGGTGGGCACCTCGGGCAAGGGCTGCGCCTCCAGCACCGAGATCACCGTGACCTCCGCGGTCAAGACCGCGTACTACTGCTACACGGTCACCAACGACGGCACCACGACGGCGACGTCGCACGACCTGGTCGATGACCGGCTCGGCACGCTCCTGTCGAACTACTCCTTCAGCCTCGCCCCCGGCGCCTCCACGTTCGCCACCGCGGCGGCGAACCTCACCGGCCAGGGCCCGGTCGTCGTCAACATCGGCACCTGGACGGCGCATGCCGGCGGCGATTCGGTCGACTCGTCGGCTCAGGCCAAGGTCACGATCATCGACGGCCCCACCGCCCCGACGCCCATCACCGCCACCCCGAACGAGGGCGGCGCACGGGTCACGTGGACGGTGCCGTCGTCGAGCGGCGGCCAGGTCATCACCGGCTACCGGGTCACCCCGGTCGACAACGGCACGCCGGGCACGCCGATCACCACCAACGCCAGCACGTTCGCCCACGACTTCACCGGGCTCACCAACGGCCACACCTACCGCTTCGACATCGCGGCGATCACGGCCAACGGCGACGGCCTCACCGGCCAGTCCAGCCAGGTCGTCCCCCAGTGGTGGCGCCCGTGGACGTCCGGCTCGAAGGCCGTGAACGAGATCTACACCTGGCTCACCGGCAAGGCCCCGACCTCGGCGCAGCTCAACGCCTTCGTCGCCCAGGCGAACGCCGGCAACGCGCTGCCCGGCAACCTCGTCGCGACGCTGCGTGACGGCACCGATGCGGTCAACAACGTCGACCCGGTCGTGCGGCTCTACTCGGCGTACTTCCTGCGCCCGCCGGACCCGAGCGGCCTGAACTACTACCTCGGCAAGCGCCGGTCGGGCTCCACGCTCTCGTCGCTGTCGAACACCTTCGCGGCGTCGAACGAGTTCAAGACCCGCTACGGCACCCTGAGCAACCAGGCCTACGTCGAGCTCGTGTACGACAACGTGCTCGGCCGCGACCCCGATCCGGGCGGCCTCGCCTACTGGACCGGTCAGCTCGATGCCAAGAAGAAGTCCCGTGGCCAGGTCATGCTGAACTTCTCGGACTCGAACGAGTACAAGAACAAGAAGGCCACGTACGTCGATGCGGCGTCGATCTACCTGCAGTTCCTGGGCAAGTACCCGACGAACCTGCAGCTCGACGCCATGATCACCCAGATCAACGGCTCGTCGATCCCGGCGGTCATCCGCCAGCTGGTCCACGAGGCGTCGTTCGCCGATCGGGCCGGCTGACCCAGCCCTCCCGAACTCGGGCTCACCGTCGCCCCGGCCTCCTCGGAGGCCGGGGCGACTCGCGTCCGGGCCCAGGGTCCGGTGGCAGCAGGTCCACCGGCCTGCGGCCCCCCGTGGGCCATCGGGGGCGGTGAGCCCGCTCCCCCGTCCCGGACGGTCGGCGCTCCCGGGCCGGGCGGGCCGGGCGGATCAGCTGCCGGAACCGATGCGGCGGTCGACGGCGTCGATGGCCGCATCGAGCCGCTCGTCGCCGGTCTCCTCGTGGGCGTCCACCAGCACCTGCCGGGCCTCGTCGAGCTCGCCCTCGTCGACCGCGAGCCGAGCGAGGGCCAGGGCGGCCTCGACCCGGTCGGGCCGGTAGGCACGGGCGAGCTGGTACTGCTCGGCGGCCAGCGCCAGGTCCCGATCCGACCCGTCACCGGACTCGAGGCCGGCGCGCGCTTCGTACGCCCGGCCGAGGGCGAGGTGCAGGCCGTCGGTGGCCCGCACCGACGCCATGAGGTCCCGGTAGGCGCCGATCGCCTCGTCGAGGTGGGCCGCCGCCACGTCGGTGTCGGCGGCGGCCTCGGCGGCGAGCACGTGGACCTGGGCCTGTGCCTGGCGCAGCGGCACGTCGCCGGGCGCCCGGTCGAGCGCGTGGTCGTAGCCGATGATCGCCTCGTCGAGCAGCGTCGTCCGCAGGCCGGGATCGGCATCGTCGGCGACGGCCGCGGCGACGAGGGCCGCCGCCTGGCGCTGGTGGTAGCGGGGCTCGTGGTCCAGCCAGGAGCTGGCGGTGGCGAACTCGCCGTAGGCCTCGAGCGGCTCGTCGGCGGCCTCGGCCAGCTGACCCGCCCGGGCGTGGCGGTCGGCCAGCACCGGCCGCACGGCGAGGACGAGGGCGACGGCCACGGCGGCGAACAGGCCGACGAGGGCGCCGACCGGGACCGGGCGGGCAGCCGGCTCGGGCTCCTCGCCCGTCCGCCGGGCCTCGACCGCCGGGTCGGTCAGCACGAGCAGCCCGCCGAGCGCCAGCCACGACAGGACGGCGAGCGGCACCATGTCGATGCTGAACACGCCCTGGACGAGGTAGCCGGCGAAGGCGCCGCCGAACGCGGCCAGCAGCCACCGGTGCTCCGGGACGACCGAGCGCCGTCGGCGCCAGGCGGTCACCGCGACCGTCCCGACCAGCCAGAGGTAGGCCGCCAGGGCCGGCAGGCCGGCCGTCGCACCCCGGTCCAGGTAGACGTTGTGCGCCTCGTCGGCATCGATGAGGAAGAGCCCGTCGGCCCGCGACGAGCGGACCTCGGGGAAGCGCAGGGCGAAGGCGTCGGGCCCGACGCCCACGATCGGCGACTCGCGGATCATGGCGCCGGCACCGGTCCAGATGTTCTGGCGCTGGCGGAGGCTGGAGGGCACGAGCTGGGCTTCGAGCCGCTGCGGCGCCGCGTCGGCGAGGACGTCGGACACCGATGACACGCCGATCGCCGCGAACCCGACCACCAAGGCGGCGGTGACCCCGATGCGCAGGACCTTCGGCAGCAGCTCCGGGGTGAGGGCGCCGAACGCGGCGACGCCGGCCAGCAGCGCCAGCACGCCACCCCGGGTCCCCGTCCACACCACGCCGCCGGCGAGCGCGACGGCCCCGGCCAGCAGGCCGATCCGCACGCCGGGCTGGGGCACGTGGGAACGGAGGCCGAGGGCGAAGGGCACGACGAGCGCGAGCAGGGCCCCGGAGAAGTTGCCGTTGCCGACCAGGCCGACGATCAGGTCGGGGGCCCGCTCCGGCCCGCCCCACCCGGTCCACGCCCAGCCCAGCCCCTGGCCCACCACCACCACGAGCGACACCGCTCCCCCGGCGAGGACGGCCCAGGCGACGGCCACGAGGCGCGCGGGCTCCCGACCGGCGAACGCCACCATGGCGAGTGCCAGCACGGCCCCGCAGAGCAGCGAGGCCAGCCCGTCGTACCGTCCGTACTGGCCGAGCAGCGACACCAGCGGCTGCGGGCTCAGGGCGGTCGCCAGGACCGTCCACCCCACGAGGATCCCGAGCGGCAGCGCGGCCCGCAGGCGCGGCACGGGCCACGAGCGGCGCGACGCGGCGTCGGCGGCGAGCCCGGCCGCGGCCAGGATCGCGGCGATCCACCACACGGTCGCCTTCGGCAGCGAGAACGGGTCGGCCAGCGCGCGCGTGTACGCGACCGGCACCAGTGCGGCCGCCGCGACCACTGCCCCCCAGCCGAGGCGCGGCAGCAGGGTTGTCAGGCGCTCCCCCATCGCCCGCTGACGTTAGGTGGTCGCCGCACCCTCGACGACGACGACCGCCAGGTCCTCGCCGAACACGATCTCGCCGTCGAACACCTCGGCGGCCAGCGCGGTCCACTCGGCTTCGGAGCCCGGGGCCGGGGTCGGCACCTGGTGGGTGAGCACGAGGGTGCGGACGCCGGCCTTGGCCGCCGTCTCGCCGGCCTGGCGGACCGTGGAGTGGTAGTCGATCGTGTCGAGGAACCGCTGGATCGGGATCTGGCTCACCAGGTCGTCGCGCAGGACCGTCTGCACGTAGGCATCGGCCCCGGCGCACAGCTCGTCGAGCCCGGCGCACGGGACGCCGTCGCCGCCGATCACGACGGTCGCCCCGGCGTGCTCGATGCGGTAGCCGAGGGTCGGCTCGACCGGCTTGTGGTCGGTGGGTGCGGCGGTGATCCGCACGTCGGCCTCGAGGTCCTCGTAGACGACGCCGCCGTCGGACTCGGTGACCACGGGCTGCGGGCCCTCGGTCATGTCCTCGTGGTGGGCGATGCGGTACCGGATGTCGGGCCCGAGCATCGTGAGGATCCCGTCGACCACGACCTGCGTGTCCCGGGGGCCGATGATCGGCAGCGGGTTGGGCGCGAGGCTGGTGACCCACCGGCCGGTGATGGCGTCGTTGAGGTCGGTGATGTGGTCGCTGTGGAGGTGCGTGAGCAGCACGGCGTCGAGCATCGACCAGGCCGCCCCAGCGGCGGCGAGGCGCAGGCCGACGGCCCGACCGGCGTCGAAGAGGAACGTCTTGCCCCCGGCCCGGACGAGGGTCGCCGAGCCGGCCCGGTTCGGGTCGGGCAGCGGGCTGCCGGTGCCGAGCAGCGTGATCTCGATGGTCATGGGTTCCCCGTTCCGGCGAGCTGGTGGTCGAGCAGGTCGAGGACGGCCGCCGCGAAGCGGCCCGGTGCCTCCATCATCGGGTAGTGGCCGACGCCGTCGAGCGTGACCAGCGGCGTGCCGGCACGGGTGGCGACGAGCGCCTCCGCCATGGCGTGGACGGCGACCGGGTCGAGGTCGCCCCACACCACGCCCAGGGGCGACGGGTGGTCCTCGATGGCCCCGGTGAAGCGCCGCTCCTCGGCGCGCCGGTCCTCGATGTAGCGGATCGTGCGGGGCAGCATCGCCAGCCCGCCCTGGAGCAGCGCCTGGTGGACGGTCACGTCCAGGTCGAGGTCGGTCGCATCGTCGATGAGCGTGTCCGGGGCGAAGGTGCCGACCACCCCCGCCCGGTAGCCGGTGCCGCCGTCGGAGGCGACGAGGTCGTTGGCCTCGTCGGGCAGGCCCAGGAGCACCTGCTGGCCGAGCGTGAGCTGGGCCATGTCGATGTAGATCGAGCCGTTGGTGACGATCCGGCGGCGGACCGCCAGGTCGAGGGTGCCCTCGAGGGTCCGGGCCAGGATCTCGCCGCCGACCGTGTCGCCCATGTCGTGGGTGATCAGGTCCACCTGGTCCAGCCCGTGGTGGGCGATGGCCGCCTCGACGTCGTCGGCGTAGGCCCGGATCGAGTAGCGGTGGTCGGGCTTGGCCGAGAGGCCGAAGCCGTGGACGTCGAGCACCACGACGTCGCGCCCGGCACGCAGCTCGGGCAGCACCGGCTTCCAGTCGTACGAGCAGGTGGGGAAGCCGTGGAGGACGAGGAGCGGCGGGTTGCCGGTCTCGGCCAGCGCCGGGAACCGGGCGGTCCAGACCTCGCCGCTGGGCGCATCGATCCAGCTCCCCTGGTCGGCCCACGCCTGCGAGGCGGCGGCCACCTCTGGGCGGTCGAAGGGCTCAGGCATCGAACGGGTTCGCCAGGACGGGCTCGGCGCTGCCGACGCACGGGATGAGCGACGACCAGGCCAGCGCCGCCTCCCGGTGGACGAGGGCGTCCTGGTAGCCGGGGTGGTTGGTGAGCTCCACGAACGACGCCCGGCTCGGGTACCAGATGGCCAGGACCTCGTCGTAGGCGTCGTGGTCGCAGCCGATGAGCGGCGTGGTGGCGTCGGCGGCCCACAGGATCCGGGCGCCGACCGCAGCCAGCGCCTGCGTGGCGACGATGCCGTAGTCCAGGTACACCTCGCGGCCGGACCGGCCGCCGGTGTCGCGGCCGTCGGCGTAGGCCGCCCGCTCCCGGTACCTGTTCAGGTTGAGCATGACCACCGGTCCGTCGGTGCCGGCGGCGATGGGGGCCGCGTAGGCCGCCAGCTGGGCCTCCTCCGGCATCGTGTGGCCCTTGCCGTCGAGGAACTCGGCGGTGGGCGCGTCGGATCCGGGAAGGACGTCGCTCATCCCGCAACCGTAAGTAGTGGCACGGAGACTGTCAATAGTCTCGGGTCAGCGCTCCGCGGTGAAGGTGCTGTCCACGAGCCACGTGGGCGGCGGCTCGCCGGGGACCGGGGCCGCAGCGGTGAACCGGAGCAGCGTCGGTCCCCCGGCGGTCCGGACCGACACCTCGTGGGCGTCGAGGGGCCCGTCCAGCTCGGCCAGCACGGCACCACCGCCCTCGATGGCCACGTGCGTGCAGCGCAGGCACGAGATCTGGAGCCGCAGGACGCCCGGCTCCCAGGGCGCCATGAGGCAGCCCGTCGCCCGGCCGATGAGCGGACCCGACCCGCCCTGTCCCGGCGGGAAGGCCGGCGTCGTGCCGCAGCCGGACACCTCCTGCCACCTCGTCCCCTCGGACGGTGCCCGCCAGACCGGGTGCGGGCTCCACGGCAGGGCGATGGCGGCGTGGCGCTGGACGGTCGTCGGCTGGGCATCCCCCAGGACCGAGACCCGCCGGATCTGCGCGTCGCGCACCGGCGCCTTCGGCGTGCGCCACTCGTAGACCACGGCGTCGCCGTCGAAGCGCGGGTCCTCGATCGCACCGCGGTCGAGCTGCTCGGCATCGTCGCCCCGCACCAGGAGGAGCATCCGGTCCTCGGCCTGACCGGTCGGACCGTCGTTGCGGGTCGCCACGACGAGGACGCCGCGAGCCGACGCATCGGCGACCTCGATCCGGGACCACACGCCCGGGAACGTCGTCACGCCGTCGGCGTCGATGCGCACCAGCTCCAGGGTCTCGGTGTGCGCGAAGACGCCCGGGTGGCCGGGCACCGACGAGATCTCGTGCAGCCCGGTCAGCCGCTCGATGGTGCCGACCTGCGGCAGCGGGTCGGTCGCCGGCCCGAACCACACCCGCCCGGTGCGATCCCAGGCGAGCACGTGCGTCTCGTCCCGGGGACCGGGCACGAGCTCGAACCGGAGGCCCGCGGCCGAGGCCAGCGCCACCTCCGCACCGGAACGGGGACCGGTCGCGACCAGCGTGGTGCGATTCCCGTCGTCACGGGCCGCCACGATCGTCCCGTCGGCCCCGAGGCGCGCCACGACGCGCTGGCCGTCGACCACCGGCACGACCTGACCGGTTCCGGTCACCCGCACGATGCCGGCGCTCGTGGCCGTCAGGTCGCCCTGCTGCCCGGTCGGCACGAGCAGACCGCCGTCGTGCGGGGTGGTGCCCGATCCCGCGAGCGGCCCCTGCTCGAGCTCGTGGAGGGGCTCGCCCGTCGTCCCGTCCGCGATCACGACCGATCCCTCGCGCCGGACGGCGACCACCCGCCCCCGGACCTCGGCGCTCGCCCCGGACGGCTCGATGGCGGCGATGACCTCGCCGCGGGGCCCGAGCAGCGTGAAGGCCTGCTCCCCGGCGCCGGCCGGGCGGCCCGTGATGATCTGCCCCGTCGGCGCGAAGCGGCACGAGGTCGGACCGCTCGCCACGACGAGCGCCGGCCGGCCCTTGTCGGATCGGAAGCAGTGGCCGCCGTCCTCGATCCGGATCACCGGATCGCCGTCGAGGTCGTCCTCGACCCCGACGCCGGTCTCGTCGCTGCCCTGGAACAGCACCCGTGGACGAGGGGTGCCGAGGTGCACGATGGCCACGGTGACCAGGCCGCGGTCGTTCCACGCCACGATGGCGCCGCCGCGCACGGGCACGATGCCCGGGTCGGCGGGCACGCTTCCCAGGGGGACGGGGTCGACGGGGTGCGGCTCGCCGCCGATCGGCACGACCCGTCCGTGGCCGAACGCCGGGATGGCGCCGAGCGGCTCGCCCTGGCGGACGAGGTGGAGCCGGACGACGTCGCCCGTGCGGGTGCTGACGACGGACAGATCCGGGTGGAGCGCGCGGCTCGCCGGCGGGGCGACGGGCGCCTCGACCTCGTCCCCGTCGCCCATGGCCGCCAGCCCCGCCAGGCCCGCGCAGAGGGCGAGCACGAGCGCGGCGGCGACCCCGACCACGAGCCCGGTCCGGCGCCGGCGCGGCTGCGGTGCGGCAGGGCGTCCGGGCGGAGGCGAGGCCGGCGGTGGCGAAGCCGGCGGTGGCGCGGTCGGCGGTGGCGCGGTCGGCGCGCCCCAGCCGGGTGCCAGGGTTGCGGGCCGGCCCCAGCCGGGGAGCGGGGCTGCCGGCTGGGCTGGCGGCGCGGCGCCCGCATCCTGGCGGCCCCAGCCGGTGGTCACCGCTGGGGCGACGGGCAGGCTGCAGGTCGTGCAGGACCGGGCGGTGTCCGCGTTCTCGTGCCCGTGCGTGCACACCGCCATCCGTCGACCGCCTCCTCGAACCCGGCCGCGGGACGACCGTCCCTCCCCTCATCGGCACCGCCGCCCGGGAGGTGAGGACGCCGTCCAGCCGGGGCGTAGGGTGGCGGGCCGAGCCAGCACCGAGGAGCGCACGATGGGTCTGTTCAAGCACGAGGACGACGAGGCCAAGGCGGCCGCGGCCGCCGCGGAGCTGGAGAACCACCCCGAGCCGGTCACCATCGACCTCGGGGAGCAGAAGGCGTTCGACGTGCAGCTGGTCGTCACCGAGCTGCTGAACGAGGGCCTCACCCTCTACCTGCTCGACGCCGGCGACCTGGGCGAGGCCACCGAGCTCTACCCCAAGCAGTGCAAGGTGCTGGTCAAGGCCGAGGAGGCCGACCAGGTCCGCGCCGTCTTCGTCGACGCCGGCTTCCTCGACGCCTGAGGCTTCCGCTCAGAGGAGCGACTTGAGGAGCTCGCGGGTCTCGGTGACGACCACCGGGTCGCTCGAGAACTCGCTCGCCACGAAGTCGGTCACGCCCGCGCTGCGGAGCCGCTCGATCCCGGCGCGCACCGTGGCCTCGTCGCCCACGATGGCGACGTCGGCCGGCCCTTCGGCCCCCTCGCGGTCGAGCATGGCCCGGTAGCTCGGGAGCTGGTTGTAGACCGAGAACACCCGGGCCGCCCGCTCCCGTGCCGCATCGACGTCCTTGGTGACGGCCACGGGCAGCGAGGTCACGATGCGCATCTCGCCGCTGCCCGCCGCCTCCGCCGCTGCGAGGAGGGTCGGCACCGTGTGCTCGCCGAGGGTCTGCGGGCCGGTCATCCAGGTCACGGTCCCCGACGTGTGCTCGGCGGCGACCTTCAGCATCGCCGGGCCGAGGGCGGCGACCATCACCGGCACCGGCGGTGCGTCGTCCACCGAGATGCCGCCGTTGGCGGTCACCGTCTCGCCGGTGAACGACACCGGCTCCCCTGCGCACAGGGGCACGAGCGCCGTCAGGTACTCGCGCATGTGCCGGACCGGCTTGTCGAAGGAGTAGCCCCACATCCCCTCGACCACGAGCTGGTGCGAGAGCCCGACCCCGAGGGTGAGCCGACCGCCGCTCGCCGCCGACACCGTGCGCGCCTGGCCGGCCAGCGCCATGGGGTGGCGGGGGTACGTGGGGACCACAGCCGTGCCGAGCTCGATGCGCGGCACCGTGGCCCCGATCAGGGTGTGGGCGCTCAGGGCATCGACCCCGAAGATCTGCGGCAGCCAGAACGAGTCGAAGCCGTCGGCCTCGGCCTGGCTCGCCCGCTCCACGAGCGTGTTGAGGTTGTCGTCGCTGGCGAAGATCCCGATGCGCATGCCCTCGTTCCTACCCGAGCGGGAGCGGCGGTGCTGTGCCTAGGGTTCGCGCCATGCAGGTTCCGCTGACCATCCGAGACTTCCTCGACCGCGCCGAAGCGGTCTACCCCGACCGGATCGCGTTCGTCGACGAGCCCGACCAGCCCGGGCCGTCGTGGGGTGCGGTCACCTACGGGGAGATGGCGCGGCGGGCCCGCGCCCAGGCGGCCGCGCTCGACCGGCTCGGCGTCGGCCAGGGCGAACGGGTCGCGGTCGTGTCGCACAACTCGGCGCGCCTGCTCACCTCGTTCTTCGGGGTCAGCGGCTCGGGCCGGATCCTGGTGCCGGTGAACTTCCGCCTCGCCGCCGAGGAGGTCCGCTACATCGTCGAGCACTCCGGCTCGACCGTCCTGCTCGTCGACCCCGAGCTCGAGGACGTGCTCTCGGGGGTGACGGCCGCCCACCGGTTCACCATCGGCGACGAGGCCGACGCCGCGCTGTTCGGTCTCGACGGCTCGCTCGACGGCGTCGAGCCCCAGCCGTGGGAGCCCGACGAAGACGCCACCGCGGTCATCAACTACACGAGCGGCACGACGGCCCGGCCCAAGGGCGTGGAGCAGACCCACCGCTCGCTGTGGCTCAACGCCACCACGTTCGGCTGGCAGGCCGGGGTCAGCGACCGGGACGTGTACCTGCACACGCTGCCGATGTTCCACTGCAACGGCTGGGGCATGCCCTACGCCAACACCGGCATGGGCACGAAGCAGGTGGTCATCCGCAAGATCGACGGCGCCGAGATCCTGCGCCGCGTCGACGAGCACGGCGTCACCCTCATGTGCGGGGCGCCGGCGGTCGTCAACATGATCCTCGACGCTGCGGCCACGTGGGACGGGCCCATCCCGGGCGCCGGGCGGACCCGCATCGTCGTCGCCGGCGCCCCGCCGCCCACCCGCACCATCGAGCGGGTCGAGACCGAGCTCGGGTGGGAGTTCATCCAGATCTACGGCCTCACCGAGACCGCGCCGCTGATCACCATGAACCGCAGCCGGACGGAGTGGGACGACCTCTCCCCCGGCGACCGTGCCGCCAAGCTCGGCCGGGCCGGCGCCATCGCCATCGGCATGCGGATGGCCGTCGATGGCCAGGGCGAGATCCTCGCCCGCGGCAACAACGTCCTGAAGAGCTACTGGGAGCAGCCCGACGCCACCGCCGACGCGATCGTCGACGGGTGGTTCCACACCGGCGACGGGGGCACCATCGACGACGAGGGCTACCTCACCATCTCGGACCGCAAGAAGGACGTGATCATCTCCGGCGGCGAGAACGTCTCGTCGATCGAGACCGAAGACGCCCTCTTCTCCCACCCGGCCGTGGCCGAGGTCGCGGTCATCGGCGTGCCCGACGAGAAGTGGGGCGAGCTGATCCTCGCCCTCGTCGTGCTGGCGCCGGGTGCGTCGGCCACCGAGGACGAGCTCCGGGACCACTGCCGCACGAAGCTCGCCGGCTACAAGGTGCCGAAGCGCATCGAGTTCCGCGACGAGCTGGCCCGCACCGCCACCGGCAAGCTCCAGAAGTTCAAGCTGCGGGCCCCCTACTGGGAGGGCCAGGAGCGCCAGGTCAACTGATGGAGCGACGGCGGTTCCTCGCGGCCGGCGGCGTCACCGCCGGCGCGCTCGCCCTCGGGCTGGGTGCCTGCAGCAGCGACGGGTCCGACGGGGTGGCGAGCACGACCGGCGCAGCGAAGGGCTCGACCACGACGGGCCCGGCGAAGTCGGCGGCCGACGGGCCGGTGAACCCCGCCGACCTGCCGAGCCAGGACCAGATCCACGGCTGGATCCAGGAGGTGTTCGACCAGGGCATCCGCCGCCCCGGCTACGAGGCCGACATCTGGGCCGAGGACTGGGCCGAGGAGCAGTTCACCGCGGCCGGCCTCCAGGAGGTGCGGCGCGAGCCCATCACCGTCATGCGGTGGGAGCCGACCTCGTGGTCGCTGACCGCCACCCCGCAGGGCGGCGAGCCCAAGGAGCTCGACGGCTTCCCGGTCCCGTTCTCGCCGCCCATCGGGCCGACCGACCTCGCCCTCGCGGCGTTCGACCCGGGGACGGCCACCGGGGCTCCGGCCTCGGGGGCGTGGGCTGCGCTCGTCGACATGGCGCTCATCAGCATCCCCGCCGACCTGCTCGCCACCAGCGGCAGCGCGCCCGCCGACTCCGACGGCCGGATCGTCGACCCCGACGGCACCCTGGCGGGGCACGGCCACCTGGTGCCGTTCTCGTCGAAGTTCGGCGAGGAGATCGACCTCGCGGCCGAGGCCGGCGCCTCCGCCTTCCTCGGCTCGCTCGACGGCTACCCGGGCGATTCGAACCGGTACTACGTCCCCTACGACGGCGAGGAGGGCCCGGTCCCGGGCATGTGGCTCCGGGGGTCTGACGGCGCCTGGCTCCGCGAGCAGCTCGCAGCCGGCCCGGTCACGGTGTCGATCGAGGTGCGGTCGGAGCTGGTCGAGCACGAGTCGTCGAACATCGTCGGCGAGCTGCCCGGCGCCGACGACCAGACCGTGATGATCGGGTCGCACCACGACGGCCCGTGGTCGTCCGCCGTCGAGGACGCGAGCGGCATCTCGCTCGTCCTCGCCCAGGCGAACTACTGGGCGAAGCAGCCCGAGGAGGACCGACCGCACCGCCTCCTGTTCATCCTCCAGGGCGGCCACATGTCGGGCGGCGCCGGGCTCCACCAGTACATCGAGGCGCACCGCGACGAGCTCGCCGACGTCGTCGTCGAGATCCACCTGGAGCACGCCGCCCTCGAGTTCACCGAAGAGGACGGCGAGGTCGTGCCCACCGGCGAGCCCGTCCCCCGCTGGTGGTTCACGAGCCGCATCCCGGACCTGGAGTCCGCCGTCTTCGACGCCCTCACCGCCGAGGAGGTGAACCGGTCGATGCTGCTCGCGCCGGACGCCTTCGGCACCCAGCCGCCCACCGACGGCGCGTTCTACCACTCGGAGGGCGTCCCGATCGTCCAGTTCCTGGAGGCGCCGTTCTACCTGTTCGACGAGATGGACACGATGGACAAGATCGACCGGGAGCACCTCGTGCCGATCACCCGGGCGGTCATCCGGATCATCGACAGCACGCGCGGCGTCAGCGCGTCGGCGATGCGGGCCGGGCTGGTTCCGGAGGCGTGAGCGAGGCCAGCTCGGGCACGTCGAGCTGGAGCCCGTCCTGCACGGGATCCCCCGGCGTGAGCGCCAACGGGATGACCCCCGCCCACACGGGCAGGCCGTGGTCCTCCTCGTCGTCCACGGCGCCGCCGGTGCGGACCTTGGCCGAGCCCTCGTCGATGCCGAGGCGCAGCACGAGCGTGGTGCGCAGCTCCGACGGGTTCGTGGCCCGGGCGGCGGCCGAGCGGCCCGGCAGGACGTGGTCCACGATGACGTCGAACGCCCGGCGCTTCTCGTCCTCGTCGTCGACCCGCTCGGCCGACCCGAGGAGCACGACGGAGCGGTAGTTCATCGAGTGGTGGAACGCGGAGCGCGCCAGCACCAGCCCGTCGAGGAGGGTGATGGTGACGCACACCTCGGCGCCGGCCGAGGCCCGCAGCATGGCGTTGCCGACCGCGCCGTGGAGGTAGAGCACGTCGCCGTCGCGCCCGTAGGTCATGGGCAGGACCTTCGGCGCCCCGTCGACGATGAAGCCGACGTGGGC